>Ga0310344_10000198_pt1 | contig 50690 bp, 40 predicted proteins | sample HC15DNA20200_MG_FD_203801 | JGI IMG/M metagenome (GOLD analysis project Ga0310344, IMG submission 203801) | Marine microbial communities from station ALOHA, North Pacific Subtropical Gyre - HC15-DNA-20-200_MG | ecosystem: Environmental > Aquatic > Marine > Oceanic | place: Pacific Ocean: North... | reverse complement strand
GCAGACCCGCCACCAGCGGCGTGAAAGGCGCCGGTGCGCGGAATGCTGCCAGATAGCCCACGAACTGCGTAACCATGATCAGCGGCCCCGGCGTGGTTTCGGCCAGCCCCAGACCATCGCCCATCTCGGCGGCGGAAAGCCAGTGCTGCGCGCTGACCGCCTGCTGCGCCATATAGGCCAGCACGGCATAGGCCCCGCCGAAGGTCACCACCGCCAGCTTGGAAAAGAACACGCCCACGCGCCACAGCACATGATCACGCCCCAGCAGCGCGAAGACCGCCATCATGGGCGCGGCCCACACCGCCGCGCCGACCAGCACGGCCTTCACACTGTGGCCCCAGGGGCGCGGCGAGGTTGGCAGGGGCTCGCCGCCTGCCTTCAACCCCAGCAGCGCCGGGCGCCAGTGTGCCACCAGCCAGCCCACCAGTCCCGCGCCGATCACCACCAGCGGAAAGGGCGCGTTGAAGAAGAACAGCGCGAAGAAAGACGCGGCCGCTGCGCCCTTGCGAAAGCCAGTGCCTAGCGCGCGACCCGCCAGACGCAACACCGCCTGTACCACGATGGCCAGCACCGCCGCCTTGATCCCCAGAAACAGCGCGGCAAACCACGCCAGATGCGCCGCGGCGCCATAGAGCATCGAGAGCGCTAGAATGACCAGTGCGCCCGGAATGACAAACAGCAGCCCCACCACCAGTCCGCCGCGAATGCCGTGGAGTTTCCAGCCAATCCAGATCGCCAGTTGCTGCGCTTCTGGCCCGGGCAACAGGTGGCAGAAATTCAAAGCGTGGAGATATTGCTCCTCGCTGATCCAGCGGCGTTCCTCGACCAGTTCGCGGTGCATCAAGGCGACCTGCCCTGCCGGCCCGCCAAAGCTGAGGCAGCCAATGCGGGCGGATACGCGCACCAGTTCGGCAAAATCGGGACGGGAAGCAGAGGTCGTCATCTACGCGCCCACCACCTTTCCGCCCGCACAATGCAGGCCGGAGAAGGCAACACTTGGGCTGACGCCTGGCCGGGAGGTTGCTTTGTCCCGGTGCTTCCTCCTCTAGTGCAGCAAACAGATCACGGCAAGTATCTTGATGGATTTGATGGTAAGATCGCAGCGTCAGTATTGCTGACATAGCCCCGCCGCTGGGCTACATTGACGCCACGTCCCGTTTCAAGCTCTCCTCCGCTCCCGCCATTACCTTGACATCTTCTGCGCTGTTTGGCGCGAGCACGCCTTTTGCCATACTATCGTCTCTCGCCCCGTGGCTGCCAGTAGCAACGGGTGCAAACGAGCGGTGTTCGCGTGGTAATCACGGCCCCGCACTGGGGGCATGTTTCGGCCATCACGTGCTGTGCCAGCCACGCCAGGAACCGTTTCACGCCTGCACCGCCTTTCGATCTGCTTTCAGGGTCGGTTCCGAAGGACCGACCGCCTGACCGATGAGGAGCAGCGCCGGCCCCTCACCCAGCAGCGAGCGCGCGGCCAGCGGCAGCAGGTCAAGCCGGGTGTGGAACTGCAGTTCGCTGGGCAGGCTGGCATTTTCGACCAACGCTACCGGCGTATCACCCGCCAAGCCCGCGTCCATCAGCCCGCGCGAAACCGTGGCCGCCGCCGCCTTGCCCATATAGACCGCCAGCGTCGCGTGCGGATCGGCCAGCAACCGCCAATCGAGATCGAGCGTTTCGCCCGAGCGCGCATGCGCGGTGACGAATGTCAGCTTGCGCGCCAGCCCGCGCAGAGTGAGTGAAGCGCCAAGACTAGCTGCTGCAGCGCTGGCTGCGGTCACGCCCGGGCAGATCGAAACCGCCACGCCTGCCGCACGACAGGCGTCCAGTTCCTCTGTCGCGCGACCGAAAATCGCCGGGTCGCCGCCTTTCAGGCGCACCACGCGCCGGCCTTGCAGCGCAGCTTCCACGATCAGCGCGTCAATCGCCCTCTGATCCTTCGAATGGCGGCCGGAGCGCTTGCCGACATGGACCAGCCGCGCACCGGAGGGAGCAAGCGCCAGCACCCCTGGACCGACCAGAGCATCGTGGAAGATCACGTCTGCCTGCCCGATCAGCCGCTCGGCCTTGCGCGTAAGCAGGTCGGGATCGCCCGGACCTGCGCCCACCAGCCAGACTGAACCCGCTGGAAATTCGCTCATTCGGCGGCCTCCTTCATGATCATGGCTTCTGCGATCAGGCGGGAAATGGCGGGGCGACAACTGCCGCAATTGGTGCCCGCGCATGTGACGTTGCCCACTGCTCCGACGCTGCCGGCACCCGCTCCAATCGCGGCAAGGATCGCGTTGGTGCCCACGCCGTGACAGATACAGACCACCGGACCGCGATCGGGCGCCGGGGTGGCCGGCCGGCCGGCGAGAAGCTCGATCGCAACGGCCCCATCGCCGCCATCCAGTTGGCCGGAGATCCAGTCCCGCGGCGGCAATTGGCCGGATCGGGTCACAAACAGCGCAGCGGCGACCGCGCCATTCGCACCGGTCACCACGATCCGGCGCGTTCCGCGCACGGCATCCGTCACCTCCAGCCGATGCCCCGACGGCAGCAGCGCGTCGCAATCCACCGCGCCGATGCCGGCCATCTCGTGCAACCACCCACCCTTGACGCGCGAACGGCTCCACCACAGCAGTCCGGACGGCGCGCGCGAACCCACCGACACCAGAAAAGCGCGCCATTCCGGTATAACCGGCTCGATCCGCACCGCGCTGTTCTTGAAGGCCGGTTGACCCGAAACCGGATCGACCAGGGGTCCCGGCAGCAAGTTGGCACGCCCTTCGCCCGCCATGGCGTCGGTCCAGTGCATCGGCACGAAAGCCGTAGACCTTGCCTGCGCATTCGTCACGTTCACACGGAAAATCGCCGCACCGTGCGCGGACACGACGCGGCCCAGCCCACCATCCACCAGCCCGGCAGTGCGCGCGTCGTCAGGATGGATTTCCAGCAAGGGCTCGCGGCGATGCTGCGCGAGCGTGTGCGAAAGGCCGGTGCGCGTCATGGTGTGCCACTGGTCCCGATAGCGCCCGGTATTGAGCCGCAGGGGAAAGTTGGAATCCGCCGCGCTTGCCGTGGGTTGCACCGGCACAAGGCGGGGCGGAGCGACCAACGGATGCCGCCCGCCCCATTGGATGGGCGTCATCGCCTCGTAATCCTCGTCGCGCATCGCGGAGAGCGCGGTCAGGTCGAACACCTTGCCATGACGCCGCGTCAAGGCCGTCATGGCCGCATATTCGCGGAACACCGCGGCGCTGCTTTCCCACGCGAAAGCATCGCCATAACCAAGCCTGCGCGCCACATCGGCCACGATCGCCCAGTCCGCACGTGCTTGTCCTGGCGCGCGGAACAAAGCGCGCTGGCGGCTGATGCGACGTTCGGAATTGGTGACGGTGCCGTCCTTTTCACCCCACGCCAGCGCGGGCAGGCGCACGTCGGCCAGTTGCGCCGTATCGGTATCGGCAATCACGTCGGACACCACCAGCGTCTCGCACCGCGCCAGAGCCTCGCGCACGAAGCCGGCGTCTGGCATCGATACAGCCGGGTTGGTCGCCATCACCCACAGGAACTTCACGCGGCCATCGTGAACCGCGCGGAACAGGTCCACCGCCTTGAGCCCCGGCGCGGCGCATAGCCGGTCAGTCTTCCAGAACGCCGCCACGTGGGCGCGCTCCGCTTCCGAAAAGCCGAGATGGCAGGCCAGTGTATTGGCAAGCCCCCCCACCTCGCGCCCGCCCATCGCATTGGGCTGCCCGGTCATGCTGAACGGCCCTGCGCCCGGCTGGTTATAGCGCCCGGTTGCGGCATGCAGATTGATGATCGCGTTGCCCTTGTCCGTACCTGCCACCGACTGGTTTGCACCCATGCTGAAGAGCGTGACCATGCGCGGATGCGCGATCACCAGATCCCGCAATTCCGCGAACACGTCAGCGGGCACGCCGGGGTCGCAATCGAGCCCGTCCCATGGCACGAGATCGACAAGCCCGCGGGCATGAAGCGCGTGGAGCAGCGCATTGAACAGCGCTACATCGCCATCGGGCGCCACCGCCACGTGCAGATCTGCCTGCTCGGCGGTTTCGGTGCGGCGCGGATCGATCACCACGATCTTGCTGCCGCGCGCCTCCCGCGCCGCCTCGATCCGCTGCCAGATCACCGGATGGCACCAGGCGGTGTTCGATCCCACCAGCAGGATCAGGTCCGCCTCGTCCAGATCCTCATAGGAACAGGGAACGATATCTTCGCCAAAGGCACGGTTGTGCGCGGCCACGGCGCTCGCCATGCACAGGCGGCTGTTGGTGTCGATATTGGCGGTGCCGACAAAGCCCTTCAGCAGCTTGTTCGCGGCATAATAATCCTCGGTCAGCAATTGACCCGAGACGTAGAAGGCCACGCTGTCCGGTCCGTAACGTTCGATGCATTCGCGCATCCTGCCCGTCACCAGATCCAGCGCCTCGTCCCAGTCCGCCTGCCGATCCCCGATCATCGGGTGAAGCAGGCGCCCTTCCAGCCCCACCGTTTCGCCAAGGTGCGTGCCCTTGGAACAGAGACGCCCGAAATTGGCCGGGTGGTCCTCGTCCCCCGCGATGGTCACCTGGCGATCGCCGGTGACAATGGCGCGAATGCCACAACCCACGCCGCAATAGGCGCAGGTTGTGTGGACAGGCGCCTGTGACTTCAAGCCGCCCTCCCCACCACGGCTTCACGCAGCAGATAGATACGCCCGGCATCCACCCTCAGCGGAATGGTCGGCACGCAACCTTGGTCCTCGCCCAGCGCCTCGCCGGTCTTCAGCGAAATGTTCCAACTGTGCAGAGGACAGGTAACGACGTTACCATGAACGATCCCCTGGCTGAGGGGGCCATGCTTGTGCGGGCACTTGTTCACCAGCGCATAGAACTCATTCTGCAGGGTGCGGAACACCGCGATCTCGTCCGCGCCCCGCACCGGCAGGGTGCGGGCATTGCCGGGAGCGATCTGGTCCACCGGACCGATGTCGAGCCAATCTCCAATCATTGTGCGAACTCCAGGGGGCGGACTTCCGCCAGGTGCTGGTGCAGACCGGCATCCTTGCCCGCGGCGCGTTCCGCCCACGGATCGTCCTGCATGAACTGTTGCGAGAAACGGAACCGAGTAACGAGGCGGGATACTTCCTCGGGATCGTCGAAGAGCCCCGCCTTCACGTGTTCCAGCCCGACACGCTCGATCCACGGCGCGGTTCGTTCCAGATAGTGCGCCTGTTCGCGATAGAGTTGGATGAACGCCGCGCAGACATCCATCGCCTCCGCCTCACTCGCCACCTTGCACAGCAGATCGGTGGCGCGGACCTTGATACCGCCGTTGCCGCCCACGTGCAGCTCGTACCCGCTGTCCACACAGACGACGCCGAAGTCCTTGATCGTCGCTTCAGCGCAATTGCGCGGGCAACCCGAAACCGCGATCTTGAACTTGTGGGGCATCCAGGAACCCCAGGTCATACGCTCCAGCTTCACGCCGAGCCCGGTCGAATCCTGCGTGCCGAAGCGGCACCATTCGCTGCCCACGCAGGTCTTCACCGTGCGCAGGGATTTGCCATAGGCGTGGCCCGAAACCATCCCCGCTGCGTTGAGGTCCGCCCATACAGCGGGCAGATCTTCCTTGCGGATACCGAAGATATCCAGCCGCTGTCCGCCGGTCACCTTGACCATCGGCGCATTGTACTTCTCCACCACGTCGGCAATCGCACGCAGTTCGCGGGGAGAAGTCAGGCCACCCCACATGCGCGGCACCACCGAATAGGTGCCGTCCTTCTGGATGTTGGCGTGCATGCGCTCATTGACGAAGCGGCTCTTCTGATCGTCCTGGTATTCGCCCGGCCATGCGCAGAGCAGGTAATAGTTGAGCGCCGGACGGCACGAAGCGCAGCCGTCGGGAGTCTTCCAGTGCAGTTCCTGCAACACCTGCGGGATCGCCTTGAGGCTCTTTTCCAGGATCAGACGGCGCACGTCGTCGTGGCTGAAGCTGGTGCATTTGCACAGTGTCGACGGCCCCGACTGCACTTCGTCGCCCAGCGTCAGCGCCAGCAGGTTTTCGACCAGCCCGGTGCACGATCCGCAACTGGCCGAGGCCTTGCAGGTGCTGCGCACGGCATCGAGGCTGCACGCCCCTGCCTTGATGGTCTCCACCACCCTGCCCTTGGACACGCCGTTGCAACCGCAGATTTCCGCATCATCGGAAAGGGCGGCAACGGCACCATTAGGGTCCGCAAGGGCACCTCCCGCAGCGAATGCCTGTCCGAAGATCAGCGCCTCGCGGATGGAGGAAACATCCTCCCCCTTCTTCAGCAGGTCAAAGTACCAGCTACCATCGGCAGTATCGCCATAGAGCACTGCGCCGATCAGCTTGTTTTCGCGGACCACCACGCGTTTGTAGATGCCACGCGCCGCATCGCGCATCACAATGTCCTCGGCCCCCGCACCGCCGCTGAAATCGCCCGCGCTGAACAGGTCGATGCCTGACACCTTCAGCTTGGTGGAGGTGACCGAACCGGTGAAGCCGGAAGGGCTTTCCGTCACCCCGTCGGCCAGCGCGCGGCACATGTCCCACAACGGCGCGACCAGGCCATAGCAATTGCCCGCGTGCTGCACGCATTCGCCCACCGCCAGGATCGCCGGGTCGCTGGTGACCATGTGATCATCCACGACGATCCCGCGTTCCACCGTCAGTCCGGCCGCCTTGGCCAGTGCGGTTGCAGGACGGATGCCGACCGCCATCACGACGATGTCAGCAGCCAGTTCGCGACCATCTTTCAGGCGGACGGCGGCGACGCGGTCATCCTTGCCCACGATCTCCGCGGTGTCGCCGCCGGTCACGATCGTCTGGCCGCGCCGTTCCAGTTCAGCCTTCAGCAGGAAGCCCGCCGCTTCATCCAGTTGGCGTTCCATCAGCGTGGGCATCAAGTGGACGACCGAGACGTCCATGCCGCGCAGGGACAGGCCGTGCGCCGCCTCAAGTCCCAGCAAACCGCCGCCGATAACCACGGCGCTGCCACCCTTTTCCGCCGCCGCCAGCATCTTGTCGACATCGTCCAGATCGCGGAACGTCACTACGCCCGCCAGGTCCTTCCCCGGGACGGGGATGATGAACGGGTCCGATCCCGTGGCCAGCAGCAGGCGGTCATAAGGTTCTATCCGGCCCGACTTTGCCACCACCGTCCGCGTGTCGCGGTCGATGCTGACCACCGGGTCGCCCGAAACCAGCGTGATCCCGTTGTCGGCATACCAGTCATCGCCGTTGATGATGATGTCCTCGAAGGCTTTCTCGCCCGCGAGTACCGGGGAGAGCATGATGCGGTTGTAGTTCACCCGCGGTTCCGCGCCGAAAATCGTCACATCGAAGCGGTTGCAATCGCGGGCGAGGATTTCCTCTACCGCGCGGCAGCCGGCCATGCCGTTGCCGATCACCACCAGCTTCTCACGGACCGGCGCTCGCTTCACCGGGTCGCCGAATGATGCAGGAGCGTTCACGCCATCGTTTCCTTCTTGCGGCGCGAACAACGAAAAGAGCCGCCCGAACACATCCCTTGCAGGAGGTTTGGGCGGCTTCGTTGCCACGCGATGTTGATGTGCTCGGCCCGAATGCTTGGCCGCCCTTCGTTGGGCGGCATTCGTGGCCTTCGTTTTTGACGATTAAGCGATTCGGCGTACCGACTGCAAGTGGTTTTTGCGGCGCAGCATCAGAAGGCGTATTCCGCCTGAAGCCAGAACTTGCGGGTATCGACGCCGAAGCTCCTGGCGCGATAGTCCGCAAACTTGGCCAGAAGCGCCACCCTGCTGACTTTCACGCCCACGCTGGCGTCCCATTCCTCGCCAAAATGCACGTGGCCGCTATCCGAATGGAGACTGTGCCAGGTGAGCGTACCTTGAAAGCCGCTGAAATGGACCGAAGACGCGTTGAGACCGACATAAACGTCCTCAAGACCGGCTGAGGGCGTCGTCAGGAACACATCCGCCCAGCCATTGAACTTGTGCAGGGTGGCCATGGGTGTCTGCAGGGCATGCCCCTTGTCCGACCCGAGAAGTTCGTAGCCACCGGTCAGGACAAGCCCCTTGGCCGAAAGCCCAGCCTCGCCCGCGACATAGTCCACGCCATACTTCGCCGGGTTGCCCTTCCAATTGGACTGGCGCGCATAGCTGGCCGCAAGGTTCAGCTTCACCGTCTCGCCAAGCGAGAGCGCCGTGGTGGCGCGGGCGCCATAGGTCTGTGTGTCGGCCAACTGGGCGGCGAGCGCGGGCGCCTGCTCCGCCGCATCGTAATCAACCAGATAGGCAAAGCCCTTGACCGTGACCGGACCGGCCTTCACCCCGGCCTGAAGGAATGCGAAGTTCCCGTCGTAGGCGGTGCGCGGACCGGCATCGACGCCATAGATCGTGCGCTGGCTGCGTGCATAGGTGGCGTCGATCATCGCCGGGCCGAGCTTCGCCTCGGCCCGCACCGCGTCGAAGGTCTGTTCGTTCTGCCGCCATGCCACCGATCCCACCCAGCGTTGATCGTCGAGGTTGATGCGCTGGCGGCCGACGGTAAGGCCCAGCGCCTTGGTGCGATACTGGATTTGCAATCGGTTCAACTCGACATTCGGGGCATCGGGAACGGTTGCGAAGCCAGCCCTGGCTTTGTTTGGGATGAAGGCCAGGCCGTTGTAATCGTTGTCGAAAGCACCGGTCGCCTCGGCTTCCGCAAGGATCGAGATATGCGAAGGCGCGTGCTTTACCTCAAGCCCGCTGCGCAGGCGGATGGTGACGGCATCCGCCCCCTTGGCCGGCGTTTCGACGTTTTCCCAGCGCAGGCGGGCATCGAGCATCGGGTCGATGGTGATGCCATCGCCCACGACAACGGGATCACCGAACCGGGGAGCGGCGGCGGCGGCAGCGGGGTACGCGAAGGGGAGCGGCGAGGCCGCGAGGGCGGCGCCGAGCAGGCGGATGTTCATTTGCGGATCCCTCATGGAATGCGCCGGGGCGGCTGCGCTCGACGGCTTTTGGGCCGCCCCGGTCGCGGGCTATCTCAGATCAGATGCGGGCACCGTGCAGGGCAGAACCCCAGGTCGTCCGCCAACGGCTCTTGACCGCCGTCAGGCCGACCAGCGCGACCAACGCCAACCCCGCGAAGATCAGGAAGCCCGGGGCGGACGTGCCGGCGATCTTCTTGGCATAGCCGAGCGAACTGGCGAGGTAGAAGCCGCCAAGGCCGCCGCCGAACCCCACCAGCCCGGTCATCACGCCGATCTCCTTGCGAAACCGCTGCGGCACCAGCTGGAACACCGCGCCGTTTCCGATGCCGAGCGTACCCATCGCCACGATGAAGAGAGCAATGGCGAGCGGCAGGCCCTGGCTGGCGACGGAGGCGATCACCACCAGCATCGCGGCGGCCAGGCCATAGACAATGGTGAGCGTGCGGATGCCGCCGAAACGGTCCGCCAGCGCGCCGCCCAGCGGACGCACCAGCGAACCGGTGAAGACGCAGGCGGCGGTGCAATATCCCGCGATAACCGGAGTGATGCCGAAGGTATCGGCAAACCATGTGGGCAGCGAGCTCGAGAGGCCGACGAAGCCGCCGAATGTCACGCCGTAGAACAGCATGAACCACCAGGCGTCCTTTTCCTTCAGTACGTCGCCATAGGCCGAAAGCGGTTTGGGGTCGGGCTGTTCCGGACTGTCCTTGGCGGCGAAGAGGTAGAACAGGAAGGCGATCACCAGCGGGATCAGCGCGAAGCCGAACACATTGGTCCACCCCCATGACTTGGCGATGAGCGCCGCAAAAAGCGAGGCGAACACGGTGCCGGAATTGCCCATGCCGGCAATACCCATGGCCTTGCCCTGGTGCTCGGCCGGATACCAGCGGCTGGCAAGCGGCAATGCCACGGCAAAGCTTGCCCCCGCGAAGCCAAGGATGACCGCAAGAGCCAGCGTACCCGCGTAGCTGGAGATGCCGAAGTGCCAGGCCACGGCAAGCCCCGCGATGACGATGATCTGGTTGATCGTGCCGGTCAGCTTCGGTCCGATCCGGTCCACCAGCAGGCCATTGACCAGACGCAATACGGCTCCTGCCAGCGTCGGGATCGCCACCATCAGGCCCTTTTGCGCCGGGTCCAGCCCCAGCTCCTTGGAAATGATCGGCGCCAGTGGTCCGAGCATGACCCAGACCATGAACGAGACGTCGAAATAGAGAAACGCGGCGAACAGCGTAGGCCGGTGCCCGGCCCTCCAGAAGCTATCGGATGGGGAGCCGTGGGCTCCGGATTTGGGTTTCATGGCAATGCTGGCCATTGGCGGGTCCTCCCTGCACTTGACGAGTTGGTTGGGGAACCGATCCTCACGCGGGCGGGCGCTGCGCCCGTACGTGCGAGGACGGTAGCGGGATGCGTGAAACGGGCGAACTGGTGGTTGCGGCGGGCTTTGCGAGCCACGCGGGACCGCGCGCCGAGAACCAGGACTTCGGCGGTGTGTACCTGGGCACAGCCGGCGAGCGCGCGCGCCATGGAATCGTGGCGGCGGTGGCCGATGGAGTCAGTGGTGGCAAGGACGGCAGGGTGGCCGCGGAACTCGCAGTGCGTGCGTTGATCGAGGGGTTCTACGCGATGCCCGAAACGATCGGCTCGGCGCGCGCGCTGCATCGGCCGCTCGACGCCTACAACCGGTGGCTGCACGCGCAGGCCCGGGGAGAAGTGATGGCGGCCAGCGCCACGACCTTCACCGCCTTCGCCGTGCGCGGACGGCAGGCTCATGTCGCGCATGTGGGCGACAGCCGCGCCTGGCGCTTCGCCGACGACCGGCTGACTCTGCTGACCACCGATCACGTCCGCCCCGAGCCGGACCTGCGTCATGTGCTGATCCGCGCAATCGGCCTTGAAGCGGACTTGCGGCTGGATCACACCAGCATCGAACTGGCGGAACATGACCGGTTGCTGCTGACCAGCGACGGTGTTCACGGCGTGCTGTCGGCCAAGATCATCGCCGCAATCCTGCGCGAAGGCGCGAGCGCAGAGGCGAGCGCAGAGAAGCTGGTGGAGGCGGCTCTGAATGCCGGTGGTCGCGACAACGCGACCGCGCTGGTGCTGGACGTGGTGCGCCTGCCCACCCCGGATCACGATGGTATTCTCGCCGGACTTTCCGCCCTTCCGTTTGTGGAAGCGCCGAAGCCGGGTGAATCCATCGATGGCTTCCACGTCGAGCGGGTGCTGAGCCAGGGACGACATGCGGTATTGCTTGTGGCCATCGATGGCGAGGACGGCGCGCGCGTGGTGCTGAAGTTCCCGCGGCGCGAAATCCTTTCCGAACGGGCACTGCGGCTGGCCTTCGCGCGCGAGATCCTCCTGGGCCTGCGCGTTTCCAGCCCGTTCGTTCTGGGTGCGCATCCCGTGCGCCGCGACCGGCAAAGCGCGATCTACGGCGTGCAACCGCTGCTGGAAGGGGAGACGATGGAGGTCCGGCTGGAGCGTGGCCGGCCCCCGCTGCAAGCCGCGCGCCAGGCCGCCGTCCAACTGACCCGGGCAGTTGCAGCACTGCACCGGATCAGCGTGGTGCACCGCGACATCAAACCGGAAAACGTGATGCTTCTGGCCGACGGGGGGTTGAAGCTGATCGACCTTGGCGTGGCGCGCCTGCCGCAGGTAGAGGACTTCCACGCCGACGAGATCCCGGGCACGCCGGGCTTCATGGCGCCGGAACAGTTCGAGGGGAATCCCGGCGACGACCTTACTGACCAGTTCGCGCTGGGCGTGACACTCTATCGCTGGTTTACCGGCGCCTGGCCCTATGGCGAACAGGAAGCCTTCCAGCGTCCACGCTTCGGCGCGCCTACGCCGCCATCCCGCCACCGCCCGGAAATTCCAAGCTGGCTGGACGAGGCGATCCTGACCGCGCTTCAGCCCCGCCGCGAGGCCCGTTTCGGCGACGTGATCGAACTTCTTCGCGAGCTCGAGAGCGGGGCAGCCCTCGACCGGAGGAAGCTCCGCGCCCGTCCGTTGATAGAGCGCAACCCATTGATGTTCTGGCAAGGATTGAGCGCACTGCTGGGCGCGGGCCTGCTCGCCTCGCTCCTGCTGCGCTGATCCGTGCCTGCGGTCCATCGGACCTCTACTCCGCCAGATGCGCACGCAAAAAAACCGCCTCGACTTGGCCATATGGCCAGATCGGGCGGCATCGTTGCCACGCCATGTTGCTGCTTACAGGTAACCCCAGGTCAACCCGTCATTGGGCCAACAGAAACCTGCGGGCCAAGGGTAGGTGATTCGCCAGCGCCAGCGCAAGCTCTTTTTGCAATGCGGTGCTTTCAGTGCTTCTACCCGCTCAGGGCAGATCAGAAAGATAACCCTTCAGGTTAGCTGGATCGAACACACCTCCATCGAAAAAGCGATTGCTTTCGAGCGTCATCGCCCCCTGCTGCGTGCCGACCACGGTCGTTCCGGCAAGGCTGCCTTCAACCTTTGAACTTGCCCCAGGCAAGGGCTCCGCACTTCCGGTCAATGCGCTGCGATAGACGTCCGGCCGGAAAACCCGCGCGGCCTTCCGGGCATCGTCCGGATCGAATCCCGAGAGATCCCAACGAACCATTTGGGTGTAAAGCCATTCGGCCTGGCTGACCCACGGGAAGTTTGCCGCCTCGCGATACTGGAACATGAAATCGGGGTACGGCACCGGCTCGCCGCCCATTGAAAGCAGCAGCCGGTCCGAGATGGCGCGCTTGATCAGGTGCGCATCACCGCCCACGTATTCTTGGCGGGCCAGGATGGCGGCGTTCTCGTCCCAGTTGGCCGGATCGATAAAATGACGCGCGGCCGCGACCAGGGCGCGCACCAGCGCCTCGGTCTCTGGCCTGCGGCTTTCAAGCACCGATTCACGCAGGGCCAGGACCTTTTCCACCCCGCGACGCCAAATCTGCGCCGTAGCAAGAACGATCCGCCCCGCGCCACGCTCGACTGCCACGGAGTTCCACGGTTCGCCCACGCAGATCGCATCGACCTCTCCTGCCTCCAGCGCGTCGGCGCAGAACGGCGGCGCGACGGTAGCGATTTCCACGTCCGCATCAGGCCGCACACCGCAGGCGGCGAGCCAGTATCGCAGCATGTAGTTGTGGCTGGAATAGCGATGAACCACGCCGAAGCGCAGGCGTTGGCCTTCGGCGACCACCGCCTTCAGCCGAGCCCCCGCGTCCATCGGGTCTGCCAGCGCGCCTTCGGGCGCGAGCCTGTCGGCCAGCCACGGCCGCATGGTGATGGCATTGCCGTTCAGCCCCAGAACGAACGGCACGGACAAGGGGTGCGCCTTCCGCCCGCGCCCCAGCGTTGTCGCCAGTGCAAGCGGAGCGACCATGTGCGCGGCATCGGTGTGGCCATAGAGCAGGCGGTCGAGCACCGTGGCCCAGCTCATATCCTTGACCAGACTGATCCGCAGGCCTTCCGCAGCCGCGAAGCCGTGCTCAAGAGCAAGGATTGGCAGGGCCGCATCCACGAGCGGCAGGAAGCCGATGGTCATATCGGGGCGCATCAGGAACCTCCCATCAGCTTGTGCGCTGTCACCACCGCTTCGGCAATCTCGGCGATCCGTTTGCCTTCGTTCATCGCGGCCTTGCGCAGTTCGGCGTAAGCCTGCGGCTCGGCAAGGCCGCGGCTGTCCATCAGGATCCGCTTGGCCCTGTCGACGCTCTCGCGCTCGGCCAGCTTGTTCTGCGCGGCGGCAAGGTCGGACTGCAGCCGCGCGAAGGCATTGAAGCGGCGAACGGCAAGGTCGAGAATCGGCCGTATGCGGTGCGAGGCAAGCCCATCGACCACATAGGAGGAGACCCCGGCATCGATCGAGGCGGCGATGGCCTCGTCGTCGCTCTCGTCCACGAACATCGCGATGGGGCGATCGAGCGCGCGACTGACCGCGAAATATTCCTCCAGTACGTCGCGCGAAGGATTGCCGAGGTCCATCAGCACGATGTCCGGATCGATCTCGGCAATCCGGGCGACCAGCCCCCGTCGCTCGGAAACGACGAAGAGCTCGCAATCGTCGAGCGCGGCAAGACCCTCGCCAATGACGGCGGCACGGGAAGCCCTTTCATCGACGATGGCGATGCGCATTGCTCTTATTGCACCGCAGCATGGGCGCGTTGCAATCGTAAAAGCAAGGGGACTGTCCATCCTCCTGAAATGGCTTGAGATACCCTCTGCCCAACGCACCCGAACAACGCGCTATTCCGCGTCGCGACCAGTTGTCCTGCTTTCCTTCGAAAGCTGGCAGGAAGCTGCTGAGAGCCTTTCGTGTCCTGGCGCCCGTATATTCCGTTGCAGTTATACACATTCGCGAGGCCAGATGGCACGCCATGCGGGCCTTGAGCAACTCTACCGGTTCGGGCCGCGTGAAGGCAAAGTTGTCCGGTATATCCAGGCAGAGACACCCCCCGGGCAGGCATCGTGGCGATTGGAAGCGATGGAGGGGTCAGGCGCCTTCGAGCCTCGAATAGTCCATCGCGGCAAGATCCGTGAGCAAGTCGGGGCCGGTGGGTTCCCATCCAAGCCGCGCCCGCGTCCAGGCGTTCGATGCGCCCATGTCGAGGCCAGCAAATGGCGCCATCCACCCAAAGTAATGATCGACGGCCTCGGCTGTGATGGACCGGACCGGCAACCCCGTCCCTTTGCCGATCGCCTCGGCGACGGAACGGGCGGTCACGCCTTCCTCGCCCGATGCATGATAGCGAGCGCCTGGCTCGCCTTGCTCCAGCGCAAGAACATAAAGCTTTGCCACATCGCTGACATGGGCCGCGGACCAGCGCGTACTTCCCTCGCCCAGATAGGCCACGGCCCCCGCACGGCGCGCCTGTGCCGCCAGCGGGGTGATCAGCCCGGCTCTCGTTGTATCGTGAACCTGCGGCAGCCGGATGGTACGCACGTCGACACCGCGTGCGATCAGCGCCGCGCCGGCCAGCTCTGTTGCTATGCGCGGATTGCCATGCCGTGGGTTGAGAACGTCCTCCATCGCCAGGCCGCCTTTCAATGGCGCCCCCGAGCCAACGCCCGACGAGATCAGGATGGGCTTGTGCGTTCCTGCGAGCGCCTCCCCCATCGCCGCGATGTTGCGCGCATCTTTTCTCGTATTCTCGAAGAACGTCTCGAAATTATGGTCGAACGCACAGTGGATCACGGCATCCGCTGCCGCCGCACCGCTGGCGAGTGTTTCGGGCCGTTCAAGATCGCCGCGATGGACGCCGGCTCCTGCCGCTTCCAGCCGCTGGGCTGCGGCTTCGGAGCGGGCGAGGCCAAGGATCTGGTGCCCCCGGCCGAGAAGTTCGGGGATGATGTGCGAGCCGATGAAGCCTGTAGCGCCGGTCAAGAATACGCGCATGGACAATCTCCTGTTTGCCCGACAGCCCTTCTCACCGGCCCCAAACCTGTTAAAGTAGTGATCTTATCATGGTATAATTTGCAACAGGATCGATATGGCCGGCAATGCAGCCAACGCGCTGGGCACGTATCTGCGGGATCGCCGCAACCGCCTCGACCCTGCGGCATTCGGCTTGGGCGGTGGGCGGCGACGCACGCCGGGGCTAAGGCGTGAAGAGGTGGCAAGCCGCGCCAATATCAGCCCGACATGGTACACTTGGCTGGAGCAGGGGCGTGGCGGGGCGCCATCGCCCGACGTACTGGATCGCATCGCCAAAGGCATGATGCTGACGGAGCCAGAGCGCGAACATCTGTACATGCTGGCGCTCGGCCGTTTGCCTGAAGCGCGCTATCAACCGGTCGAAGGCATCACCGGCCGCTTGCAGCGCGTGCTCGACGGGATGGCACTGAGCCCAGCCATCATCAAGACGGCCATGTGGGACGTCGTCGGGTGGAACCGGGCGGCGGCGTTACTATTGACGGACTATGCCAAACTCCCGCGCGAAGAGCGCAACATCCTTCGGCTGATGTTCACTTCCAATCGCGTCCGAGCCCGGAACCCGGATTGGGACGGCATGGCGCGCTTTGTCGTTGCCGCTTTCCGCGCCGACGTGGTGCGGGCAGGCGCCAACTATAGCGGAGCGGTGGCCGATCTGATCGCCGAACTGTCCGATGCCAGTTCAGAATTCAGGGCGCTTTGGCAAGCCAACGATGTCTTCGCCCACAGTGAGGGCGTCAAGCGCATCCACCACCCCGAGGTGGGCTTGCTGGCGATGGAATTTTCGACATTCGCGGTCGAAGGGCGACCGGAATTGGGCATGATCGTCTACAACCCTGCTTCACCAGGCGATGCCGAAAGGCTGCGAGCATTGCTGGAAACGCGCGTGGACTGACGGGTAAGCGCTGGCCGGCCGAGAGGCTTCGGTGAAAACGGTCGCTCCTACACAGGGGGCGGCGATGGGGACGGAGAAGACAGTCTGCTTCCCGGATGGCCCATCAACGAAAGCAGACGTCGGTGCATTGACACACGCTCCCGGCCTGGTTCGCCATGAAGATGGCGACGTACACATCTTCCTGCAGCGTCAAAGATGCGCAATCGAAACAGTTACAGCCCGTTTACCCCGCCGGATCGGGAAAATTCGGTCAGAACCAGCTTGAGATTGCGCGAAGCTGCAGCCGCATCTTGGACGTGTTGCTCGCCAATCCTCAGCAGTTCGCGATCGACGAAAGTCGAATGCCCGGAATAGGCAAGCGACCAGCCCGCAAACAGGCGAGCGCCACTGGTGCCCGCCTCGATTGTCGTGACGTTCCGGTGGCGAACATCGCGCTTGATGGCTGCCCGCAAGGTCGCCACGCTGTCGGCCGGGCCTTCGATAAGCTGCGCGAAGCGCGATCCGGAGAAAATCAGCGCGCCTGTCACGTCGAGGCCGGCGTTGCGGCTTCTCGACACGTCCACGATCGCGTCGATGGCTGCTGCCTGCGCATCGGCCGGGAGCGCGGAAACACTGATATAGAGCCAGGTCGTGAGCATAGCCTATCACGTCGATCACGGTTTGGTGGGCGCACATAGTCTCCCCGGTTCATCCGGGCAACGGCAATCCCCATCCGCTTTATGGTTGCTGAAATATTACCCGCCAACCCCGTAGATTTGTCAGCTACATGCAAGACTTTGTGTCTGCCATCCTCGTCGCAGGAGGATGAACATGATCGGCTCAAATCAGCTAGTCCATCTCGACGAAACCACCGTATCGGACGAAGCGCAGCCGGCGCCCCGCAAACGTCGTCGATCGCCCCGCTTCCGCACCGTCTTTCGGGTCGCGCGGGTCTCGGCGCGCGACGATCAGGGTCTGGCGCGCATTCAGAACATCTCCGATGAAGGTCTGATGATCACGACGTCGATGGAGTTGAGTCCGGGCGACGCCATCCAGATCGACTTGTCGGACGATTGCAGTCTCACCGGGCTTGTCGTGTGGTATGATCGACACCGGTGCGGGGTCCGACTTCTGCGCCCTGTCAACAGCCCCGCGCTCCTGCGTCAGCTATATGAAGAACGCAGCGTGGGCCATGGTCGCCCGCTTCGCCTGGCACACCGCAAGCCCGTGGTCGTGGTATCGGAGCAGGGGCACAGTGCGGCCGCCCTGCAAGACATATCGCAGGCTGGCCTGAAGATCTCGCACAAGGGCAATTTCAACCCGGGGCTTGCCGTCAAAGTCCTGCTCGCGCCCGGCATGGAGCGCAGCGGCGTGGTGCGATGGTCGAAAGATGGTGTCGCGGGCATTGCGCTTACCGAAATCCTGAGCGTCGAGGAGCTGGGCTCCATGCGCAGCTTCTAAACCAGCCCCGCCGCGCTACTGGGGCACCCAGCCAGCCTGCACCGCGATGCGGATCGCCTCGGCCATCGAACGAACGCCGAGGCGATCCAGCAGATTGCCGCGATGCATCTCTGCCGTCCGCACGCTGATGCCGAGTGCGTATGCGGCCTGCTTGGTGGTTTCGCCTTGCAGCATGGCCCGAAGAAGGTCGGCCTCGCGGGGCGTCAGTCGTTCGATGCGTTCTCGCGCGTGCTTTCGCGCAAGGTCGAGCGACAACGCCGTCTCCAGCCCGTCGCTTAACGAGTCCAGCAGCCCGAGCAGGGCAGCCTCCTCAAACGGCTTTTCCAGAAAATCGCGTGCTCCGAGCTTCATGGCGCGCACCGCGCTTTGGAGATCGCCGTGCGCCGTGATCATGATGATCGGAAATCGCGCTCTCAGTTCCTGGGGAAAATGCTCCAGAAAGCTCAATCCATCGAGATCCGGCATACGGATGTCGACCAGAACGCAGCCGGGATCGAGCCGCGGCGCCTCGTCCAGAAAATCTGCCGCAGCCATGAAGGCGCGAGGTCGATAATTCGAACTGGAAAGCAGAAATGACGTGGAGCGCCGAACAACTTGGTCGTCATCGATGACGTACACCGCTCGCGCAGGTTGCGCCGTGTCACTCATCGCGCGGCGAGTGGCGCGCGGGGGAAGCGGTATGGGGATGGTTCATTTGCGCACTAAACAGGGTGACTGCCCGGAAATCCACTCTAAAACCCTCATCATACGAGATTTTTTGAAAGGGGGTTGCGATGCCCGTCCTGCCGTCATTCCAGCTTTTCGATCACGTGAGCGATGGAGTGCTGGTGCTGAAGCGCGATTGGAGCATCGCCTACTCCAACGCCAGGGCCGAGGCGTCATTCGGACGACGGGATCTCAAAGGCAAAGTCTTTTCGGAGGTGTTCCCGCACGACCAAGGGAGCGAAATCAGGAAGGTTTGCCACAAGGCGTTCGAGACAGGCCAGAGCGAAGCGTGCGAGTTCTTTTCGTATGACCTTCTGGCATGGTTCGAGGTCCGCGCCGTCCCGATGGCGGACGAGCTTGCGCTCCTGTTTCGCGACATCAGCGAGAAGCGCCTTGACCTCGAACGGGTCGAGGCTCGGCGTCGAGCACTGGATGCCCTGTTCGATCAGGTGTTTCTGGGCATCATGCAGATGGACTCCACATTGCGCCCGATGCTCGTCAACGATCATCTTTGCTATCTGGCCGGGCGACCGCGGCATGAAATGCTGACATTGCCTCCCTCGGCGTGGATGGCGCCAGAGGATGCCGCCGTGTTCTCGAGCGCCCTGGCATCGCGCGATGCCGAGCCGACGTGGGAGACGACCGTCCGGCTGGTCAGGCCCGATGGCACCTTGCGGCATTGCTCGCTGCAACTGTCGCGGGTCATGGGAGACGGTGCACCCGGGCACACCATCGTCGTGCTTAACGACATTACCGAGCAGCTGGAGGCCGAGCGCAAGGCCTCCGATGCCGCCGCCTTGCTGCGCGCAATCATCGACAGCGCGCAGGATCTGATATTCGTGAAAGACCGTGACGGCCGGTTCGTCCTGACCAACCGGGAACTCGCCGACTCAACTCCACCGCTCATCGGCGGCAGGGTCGATGAGCATTTCGCCCCGCACTTTGCGGCCGATTACAGCGCGACCGATGCCGAAGTCATGCGAAGCGGTCGCCCCGCCATCGTGGAGCAGCGTATTCCCCTGAACAGCGGCGAGCGGATGTTCCAGACGATCAAGGTGCCCTGGCGCAGCGGCGATGAGATCATCGGCGTGATCGGCTTTTCCCGCGACATTACCGCGCGGCTCGATGCCGAGGCGCGGCTTCGCGAACAGGAGGAGCGCTATCGCTTCGCCGCGCGCGCAACCAAGGATGCAATTTGGGACTGGGATCTTGCAAGCGGTCAGGTCACGTGGAATCCCGCCATTGAGGAGCTGTGCGGCGATCGTCCCGGTGCGGAAGCCAACTGGTGGGAAGATCGCATCCATCCGGAGGACCGCGGAAGCGTAACGGACGACATCGAGGCATTCCGGAGATCGGAAGGCGAAAGGTGGGAGCGTGAATATCGTTTCCGTCGCGCAGACGGCAGTTACGCGCATATATTGGATCGCGGCTTTCTGGTGAGGAATGAAGCCGGCAAGCCGGTCCGCATGATCGGCGCGATGGTCGATATGAGCGAGCGCGTCGCAGCGTTTGAGCGGCTCAACGAGCTTCAGACAGAGCTGATCCATATGTAGCGCGTGAGCGCCATGGGCACCATGGCGTCGGCTTTGGCGCATGAATTGAACCAGCCGCTGACCGGCATCGCGAATTATGTCTCCGGAGCCAGACGCCTGCTGCAGGAGAAAGGGGCAACGGCCATCGAGGCCGTGCTGCCCGTGCTCGCCGACGCCGCCGATGAAGTCGTCAAGACCGGCGAGCTTATCCGCCGGCTCCGCCGCATGGTTGCTCGCGGCCAGGTCGAGATCCAGATGATCGATCTGGACGCGCTTGTGCGGGACGCGTTGTCCCTCGCCATACCCAACCGCCGCCTTGCCGGGGTTACGATCGACATATCGGGCGTCAGTGCTTCAGTGCTGGGTGATCCGATCCAGGTCCAGCAAGTGCTCGTCAATCTCATAAGGAACGCGGTCGAGGCCATGGAAGATCGACCCGACAAACGCCTGGAACTCTGGTCCGAACGGCTTGAGACGGTCCACCGCCTCTATGTCCGCGACACGGGCGCAGGCATGCCGCCCGACATGGCCGAACGCTTGTTCACGCCCTTTGCCACGACCAAGCCTGATGGATTGGGGGTCGGGCTGATGATCAGCCGAACCATCCTCGAAGCGCATGGCGGCGCCATCAGCATGTTGGAAACCGGCCCTCAGGGAACCACGATGTTTATCGATCTGCCGGCATCGGACGCTTGAGGCAATTGGTCCTCTCACAGGTTGTATTGTGAAATGGAGAGCTCTTTTACAGCACCCATCATTCGGGCAGGGCTACGTTTCTCATCCGCTGCAGGGCACGGCATCGCGCAGCTGCCCCAAAAGGCAGGATTGCAGCGCGTCCCTGCGCGGATAGCAGCTTGCCATGACACGGCTTATCCTCATTCTGGGCGACCAGTTGACGCCTTCGCTCTCGTCTTTGCGGGCGGCCGATCCGGCGTGCGATGTCGTGCTGATGGCCGAAATGGCGGCGGAAACGACCTATGTCCGGCACCACAAGAAGAAGATTGCCCTGGTCCTGTCGGCGATGCGCCATTTCGCCGCGGAGCTTCGCACCCTTGGCTGGAAGGTGGATTATGTCCGGCTCGACGATCCGGAAAACACCGGCAGCCTGCGTGGCGAAGCGCATCGGGCCATGGCGCGGCATGGCGCCAGCGGCATCCTTGCGACCGAGCCCGGCGAATGGCGGTTGATGGACGAGATGAGCGCCTGGGCCGAGCTGTTGCCCGATACGCGCTTTCTGGCCGACCGCCAGGGATTCGCGCGCTGGGCCGAGGCGCGCAAGAGCCTGCGCATGGAGCATTTCTATCGCCTGATGCGGCGCAAGACGGGCCTGTTGATGGACGGCGACCAGCCCGCCGGAGGGCAATGGAATTTCGATCACGATAACCGCGCTCCACCGCCGGGCGAATTGGGGCTGCCGCAGCCCGCGCGCTTCGCTCCCGACGCGATCACGCGGGACGTACTCGATCTGGTAGCTCGGCGCTTTCCCGATCACTTCGGCGATCTTGAGCCGTTCTGGTTCGCCACGACCCGAACCGATGCCAGGGCCGCCTTTGACCATTTCCTGCGCCATGGCCTGCGCGATTTTGGCCGGTATCAGGATGCCATGCTGAGCGGCCACCGATTTTTGTGCCATGCGGTGGTTTCGATCTACCTCAATCTGGGATTGCTCGATCCGCTGGAAATGTGCCGGGCGGTCGAGGAAGAATGGCGCGCTGGCCGCGTGCCGCTGAACAGCGCGGAAGGTTTCATCCGGCAGATCATCGGTTGGCGTGAATTCGTGCGCGGCATTTACTGGTGGCAAGGCCCCGATTACGCGAGAGTCAACGCGCTGGATGCGCGGCGCCAGTTGCCATGGTTCTACTGGAGCGGCGAAACACCCATGGCCTGCCTGCGCGCCTGCATCGCCCAGACCCGCGAGGAGGCCTATGCCCACCACATTCAGCGGCTGATGGTGACAGGCACGTTTGCCTTGCTCGCCGGTATCGATCCCCACGCGCTGCACGAATGGTATCTGGCGGTCTACGCCGACGCGTTCGAATGGGTTGAGCTACCCAACACCATCGGCATGAGCCAGTTTGCCGACGGCGGCTTGCTGGCCAGCAAACCCTATGCCGCGAGCGGTGCCTACATTCAGCGGATGAGCGACTATTGCGGCACCTGCGCCTACACCGTCAAGGCACGGGTGGGGCCACAGGCGTGCCCGTTCAACTTCCTGTATTGGCGCTTCATCGCCACCCATGCGGCCAAATTACGCAGCAACGGCCGCATGGCGCAGGTGGTGCGCGTATGGGACAAATTCCCGCCCGATCATCGGCGGGAATTGCTGGATCAGGCAGAGGCCTTTCTGGCCGGCCCCGCGCTTGCGCCTGCCCCCTAGGCCAAACAAGCTGGCCGGTCAGGCGTGCTCGCACGCTCACCATGGTATGCGTGCGCCGTCCCAGGCAAAAAAGCCGCCGCTGTCCTCCGGCGCGAGGCGGTCGATCACATCAAGCAGATGCGCGGCGGATGTTTCCGGCGAAAACAGCTGACCCGCCGCTACACCGGACTGGAATGGTCGGGAAAGGCCAGTGGCCACGGTGCCGGGATGCAACGCGACGATGACCGCCAGGGGATGCGTGCGCCGCATCTCGATGGCGAAATTGGCAATCAGCATGTTGAGCGCGGCTTTGCTGGCGCGATAGCCATGCCATCCCCCCAGCCGGTTGTCGCCAATTGAACCCACGCGCGCGGAAAGAACCGCAAAAACCGCACGCCGGTCCTTGGGCAGCCTGGGCAAACAGTGTTTGGCGATGAGCGCCGGACCGATCGTGTTGACCGCGAACATCCGGGCCATGGCTTCTCGCTGTATCGCCCGCAGCGTCTTTTCAGGCATGACCGCTCCGGATTGGTCGTGAAGCAGACCGCTTGCCACCAGCACCAGATCGGGCGGCGTCTCCAGGATCGAGCAGGCATCGATGATGCTGCCTTCATCGGTCAGATCATACAGGAAAGGGATCCGGTGCGGTCGGGGCGGCAAGGGGCGGCGCGATCCCGCATGGATCTGCGTGTAGCGCCCGCAAGCGGCCAAACGATCCACCAGAGCGCCGCCAACCCCGCCGCCGGCGCCGAACACAACCGCGCAGGTCATCGCGCGATGCCTTCCACAACAGGCCGCTCCCGCGCCCACAGGACCGCGCGGTTGCGATTGCGATCGCGTTCGCCACGCCAGACCATTCTGGGCAGGGTCGCAGTGGCCTTGTTCGCAGGCTGATTGCGCAATGCGTTCACCTTTCCAACAAGGGCCATGTCAATCGTCCACGACGTGGTTGCCCAAATCAGTCGTCTGATTGGACCCTGCCATAGACACGAGAGCGCCGGAGACGGGCAATATGCACGACAGTGCGAAGCGGGCCTGTCTTCCCGCGCGAAGGCGCGTGCGCACCTCCGCCACGATCCGCGCACGATCCGCGCACGACCTGCGCTGGCAGATCACGTCATTCCGGTAACGGGGCGCGAGGCCAGCGAAGCGTTGCGGTTGCACGCATCGGGCACGGCCGCAGCGCGCAATCCGCGCTCATGCCGCCGCCTCTTCCGCTACGAAGTAATCGCGGCGCAACGTGCGCGCGGCCAGCAGGAACATCGCCCCGGCGATGAAGAACACACACACCGCCGACATCAGCGCCGACCGCACGCCCGTTGCCGCCGCCGCCGCGCAGGCCTGTTGCAAGGCATCCACGGCCTGCGCCCCCGCCTTCATCGCATGGCACTGCGTCAGATAATCCCCGCCCTGGAAAGCGGAGGAGGCGAAGCGATCGCTCATCCAGCCGACGAAGGTCGGTCCGCCACCATAGCCGACCAGCGTGTAGAACATGCCGAACACGGCCGCCCCGGTCGCCCGCATGCGCGGCTCCAGCAGATTCTGGATCATGCCGATGGTGGGGCCGTAGTACAGCAGCAGGAAGCAGCCCGAAATCACCAGCAGCACGGTTCCCAGCAGGGGCGATGGGGCGCTAAACGCGATCCAGTAGGAGAACGGCGCGATGAACAGGCCGATCGCCGCCCCCCACGCCGGCCAGCGCCCGTCGCCCCGGCGGGCAAGCCAATCGGTGCCGAACGAGCCGATAAGCAGGCCGCTGCCCAGTGCCAGCGCCGAGATCGTGCCATAGAGCGCACCGGCCGACCGCGCCGGCAGATCGTAGACACGGCTCAGATAGACGGCGAGGAATTGCGAGATCGAACTCATGCCGAAGCCGGCGAGCGCCCCGCCCGCGATGACGAACATCAGCGCCGGCTTGCTGGCCACCACTTTCAGGAAGGCCCGGAAATCGGGCGCCGGCGTCCTCACCGGCGGCATATTGTCCGCCAACCCCCGGCGCGGTTCGCGCATCAACAGGATGAACAGCAGGCCGATCACCACGCCCGGCAGGCCCATCACGACGAAGGCCGCGCGCCAGCCCCACAGGCCCGTCACGGCACCCCCGACCGAGGCGCCGATAAAGGTGCCGATGGGCGATCCCAGAAGGATCAGACCCATCACCGAAGCCCGGCGTTCGCGCGGGAAAAGGTCGCCCACCAGCGACGACGCGGCGGGTTGCGATCCCGCCTCGCCCATGCCCACGCCCACGCGGCACAGCATCATCTGCGCGAAATTGCCCACGGCCGAACAGGCCATCGTCATGGTGGACCAGAACAGGATGGCGGCGGTGATGATCCGCACGCGCGACATGCGTTCCGCAAGGCGGCCGATCGGCACGCCCAGCACCGCGTAAAGCAGCGCGAACGCCAGCCCCTGGAGAATGCCGAGCTGGAAATCGGTCAAATGCAGGTCAGCCTTGATCTGCTGCGCGGTGACGGCAAACACCGACCGATCGGCGAAATTGAACGTCGCGACCAGAAAGCTCATGGTGATGAAAGTGCGACGATAGCCCGTCGACAACATCCGTTCGTCATCACCTGTCCGCATTGCTCTCCTCCGGGCGGCGCTTTACCGCTTTCGCTTGTTCCGCACCTGTACCGTCTGACGGCACGCCGTTTGTGCCCCCGTGTGTGGCGGATGGTTGGTGATTTATCAATATGATTTGCAAAAAAGTCAGACCGGCTCGTTCAGCCTGACCAGATCCGCCAGCGTGGAGGTGACGGGCACCGCCACGCCCAATGCTTCGGCCTCGCGTGCCACCGCGCCGTTGATCGCCTCGACCTCGGTCCGGCGGCCCGCCAACCGGTCCTGCAGCATGGATGCCTTGTGCTGGCGATGATGCTGCAGCGCGAAATCGATCTTGCCCTCGATCCGCGCGATATCGATGGAAAGACCCTTTGCCGCGGCCGTTGCAACCACTTCGCGCGCGATGGCAAAGGCCACCCGGCGGCCGGCCGGGGTATCCATTCCACCCACGGTCAACCCGGTTACGGTCGCGATCGAATTGAGCGCCGCATTGAACGCAACCTTTTCCCACACCCCGCCTTCGATCGCGCCATCGTGATACGCGTCGATGCCGGCTCCACGCAGCAGGGCCACGGCCGCTTTCGCGCCGTCATCGCCCTGGGGCCGGTAGCTGCCAAGCCGGACGGTGCCGTGGCCGTGCGAGGAGACGCGGGTGGGCGCTTCCAGATCGGCGGGCATATCGGTCACGCCCATCAGCACCTGTTCCGCCAGGAAGACTTCGGCGATCGCCTCGGCATTGCCGATGCCGTTCTGCAACGTCAGCGCGAACGTCGACGCCTGCGCCAGGTGCACTACCGACGCGATGGCGGAAGCGCTGTGCATCGATTTGGTGAACAGCAGCACCAGATCGACCGGCCCCGCCACATCCGCTGCCAGCTTCGCCTTTATGGGGATTCGCCGCTCGCCGTCATCGTCGGCCAGCGTGATGCCATCGCGGGCCAGCGATTCCAGCCGCGCGCGGTCCACGTCGACAAGCGTTACGGAAACACCCGATTCCGCCAGCTTTGCCGCGAACAGGCACCCCATCGCGCCAGCGCCGACGATCACCACTTCGCGCATCCGCATTCTCCCGCATCCTTCGCCCGCGCGCCCGGGGGCCGGGCTGCGGCAATCGCAGCCAGCTAACCAGTGGCTACCGATCTCGCAAGCGGCGTCGCCCCGCCCTTCGCCGCGCGCTGCGTCAGCGGCAACAGTTCAAACAAGCGCCGCGCGGCCGGAACCACGCTGCCCCGCCGGCGTGTGTAAACATAGAAACGGCGCTGGATTTCCAGGGCCTTCACCCGGACCGGCAGGATGGCGCCCCGCTCCATTTCAGCATGGAGCAAAGGCATCGGCAGCCAGCCCAGCAGGGAACTGGCGGCAACCGTCGCCAGCATGGTGCCGATCGAACCGGTTTCGACCGCCACGTCGGGCAGCGCTTCGCCCTGCGCGGTGACGAGGCGGTGAAACAGCATGCGCGGCGTGCTGCCGATCTCCGGCATGGTCCAACGTTGCCCCAGCGCGGCGCTCAATGGCACGTCCTTCGCTCCGGCCAGCGGATGCCCCGCCGCGGCGAAGGCGGTGTAGGTATCGGTGTAGGCCAGCTCCGCCATCGGCCAGATGTCGGGATGCGGCGCCAGTTCCGGGGCAATCGCCACGTCGATCTCCCGTCCGGCCAGCGCCTGGACCAACCTGTCCTCGGGCGCGTCCAGCAAGTCGATGTGCAGGCCCGACGCCATGTCCAGGAGTGCCGCGACCATGCCGGGCAGCATGGTGCGCGCCACGGCCGCCACCGCGCCCACCCGCAGCCGCCCGCGCCCCAGGCCACGCAGCGCGTCGAGCGCGTCGCTTGCCTGCTCCATCTCGAACAGCAGTAGGCGGGCATGGGGAATCAGCGTTTCCCCGGCGGCGGTGGGCGCCATCCCCTTGCTGTGGCGATCGAACAGCGGCTGGCCGAAGCGCCGTTCCATCTCGCCGATCAGGCGGCTGAGCGCGGGCTGTGTCAGGAAGGCCGCCTCGGCCGCCCGCCCCAGGCTGCCCCTGTCGACCACGGCCAGGAACGCCCGTAATTCTCGCTGATCAAAAGCCATGCGCAATTGTTATGGCTTTTGCACGATCCCGCAATGGTGACGATAGCCTCATCGGTCGATAAGACCGGCGAAGAACGGAGAGGAGCACGATCATGCACACGGTTCGCGATGCAACGCTTTCGCTGCTGCGCACGCTGGGCATGACCACGGTGTTCGGCAATCCGGGATCGACCGAGCTGCCGATGTTCCGGGACTTCCCCGAGGACTTTCGCTACGTCCTGGGGCTGCAGGAATCGATCGTGATGGGCATGGCCGATGGCTTTGCCCAGGCGACCGGCAATGCCGCGCTGGTCAACCTGCATTCGGCCGCCGGCGTCGGCCATTCGCTCGGCAACCTGTTCACCGCGTTCAAGAACCAGACCCCGCTGGTCGTGACGGCGGGCCAGCAGGCGCGATCGATCCTGCCATTCGAACCGTTTCTCTTCGCCGAACGCGCCACCGAATTTCCGCGCCCCTACGTGAAGTGGGCGGTCGAGCCGGCGCGCGCGCAGGACGTGCCCGCAGCGATCGCGCGCGCCTATTACGTCGCGATGGAGCCGCCTTGCGGCCCCACCTTCGTTTCCGTGCCGGTGGACGACTGGGACCAGCCCTGCGATCCAATCGCGCCGCGCCGCGTCGTTGCCCGCAATCCCGGCGACCCGCAGCTGCTCGACGAGATCGCCGGCGTGCTGGCGCGGGCAAATGCCCCCGCCTTCGTGCTGGGCGCCGGCATCGCGCGCGACGGCGCATGGCAGGAAGCGATCGCGCTGGCGGAACGCCATGCGGCAAAGGTCTGGGCCGCGCCGTTCGCCGCGCGCGAAGTCTTTCCCGAGCGGCATCCGCTGTTCGCGGGCTTTCTCAACCCGGGCCGCGAGGCGATCGTCCGCGATCTTTCCGGGCATGACCTGATCCTGGTCGTAGGCGGCCCCTTGTCGCTCTACCACACCGAGGGCTTTGGCCCGCACTTGCCGGAAGGCGCGCAAGTCTACCACATCGTCGATTCCATCGCGGTGGCAAGCTGGGCGCCCGATGGCGCAGCCGTGATCGCCGATGCCAAAAGCGCGCTGGCGCGCCTGCTGGGAGGCCCGCCACCGAAGGCACGCACGCGGCCGGCCGTTCGCGACATTCCCGCGCGGCTCGCGGCGACCGGGCTGACCGACGCCTACTTGCTCCAGCAGATCGCCCAATTGCGCCCGGCCGGGTCGGTGATCGTGGAGGAAGCGCCATCCAGCCGTGGAGCCATGCACGATCACCTGCCGATCCTGGATGCGGGCGGCTTCTTCACCTGCGCCAGCGGGGGGCTTGGCCACGGATTGCCCGCCTCGATCGGCGTCGCGCTGGGCCGTCGCGATGCCAAGGTGATCGCCATTCTGGGCGATGGATCGAGCATGTACGCCATTCAGGGGCTGTGGTCCGCCGCGCAACTGGGCCTGCCGATCAGCTTCGTGATCGTGAACAACCAACGCTATGAAGCGCTGGTCAACTTCGGCCGCCACTTCGGCTTGCAGCAGACGCTGGGGACCACGCTGAACGATATCGACTTCTGCGATCTTGCCCGGGGCCAGGGCCTTTCGGCCGCGCGCGTCGATACGGTAGAAGCGCTGGACGGCGCGCTGGCCGCTTCCTTCGCGGCACCGGGGCCAACGCTGGTCGAAGTGCTGGTGGATTGACGGGAACTGCATGAACGGGACGCCATGAACGGGACAAGGACAATGTTCACCGGACACATCTCGGACCTGATCGACGACCGCCCCGACGAGGGCATCTTCCGCGTCAGCCGGTCGATCTTCGATGATCCCGGCGTGTTCGAGCTGGAAATGCGCCAGATCTTCGAAAGCGGATGGGTGTTCCTTGGCATCGCCGATCAGGCGCGCGATCCGCACGACTTCTTCACCACGGACATCGGTCGCGTGCCCGTGCTGGTGAGCCGCGATGGCGACGGCACGCTGGGCGCCTTCGTCAATTCGTGTCCGCACCGTGGATCGCGCGTGGCGCAGACGCTCGCCGGCAACGCGCGCCTGCACGTGTGCCCTTACCACAGCTGGAGCTTCGACAGCGCGGGCCGCAACAAGAATGTGAAACTGAAGCGCGCGGGCTGCTATGCCGAAAGCTTCGACGCGCAGAGTCACGACTTGCCCGCCCTGCCCGCGTTCGGCGAATATCGCGGCTTCCTGTTCGGCAGCCTCGATGCCGATGTGCCGCCGCTCGCAACGCATCTGGGCGAAGCCGCGAAGCTGCTGGACCTCGTTGCCGACCAAGGACCGGACGGCTTCGAACTGGTGCCGGGCGCCGTCACGTTCACGTTCCAGGCCAACTGGAAGCTGCAGCTCGAAAACTGCTCCGACGCCTATCACTTCACCTCGACGCACCCTTCCTACATCCGCATCCTCGAACAGCGGCAGACCGCCAACACCGGCGTCGCGGTGAAATCGGTGTGGGAAAGCAGCGATTACTGGCGCGAGGACGCGCAGGGCGTGGCCGGCGGCAGCTTCAGCTTTCCCCACGGCCACGTGTTGAACTGGGGCATTTTCGGCGTGACCGAGGCGCTGCCGCTGTTCGAACAGGCCGAAGCGCTGGCCGAACGCCACGGCGCCGCCAAGCGCGACTGGATGTTCAACATGCGCAACCTGTCGATCTTCCCCAACCTGCAGATCGCGGAGAACGCATCGAGCCAGTTGCGCGTCATCCGCCCGCTGGCGCCAGACCTCACCGAAATGCGCACCTGGTGCATCGCCCCCAAGGGCGAAAGCGCGCAGGCGCGGCGCCAGCGGATCCGGCAGTACGAGGATTTCTTCAACCCCAGCGGCATGGCCACGCCCGACGATACCGTCAGCTACGAGAACTGCCAGCGCGGCTTCGCCAGCCGCGTCGACCCCTGGCTGCAGGGCTATTCGCGCGGCACGACGGCCAGCAGGGCGGGCGGCAACCCGTTTTCCGACCTGATCGGCATGAAGCCCGCACGCAACGTGCTGGCCGATGCGCAGCTTGGCGACGAAACGCTGTTCCAGAGCTATTATCGCGAATGGGCGCGGCGCATGGCGGGAGTGATCGAACAATGACCCTGTCGCTGAAAGACGCCGAGGCCCTCCTCTATCGCGAAGCGGAATGCCTGGATGAAAGCCGCTGGGACGATTGGCTGGACCTCTATGCGGAAGATGCCTGCTTCTGGATGCCGGCCTGGAAGAACGAGATCGAAACGACCACCGATCCCGAAAGCGAACTCTCGCTGATCTATTACAAGGGGCGCAAGAACCTGGCCGATCGCGTGTGGCGTGTGCGCTCCGGGCAATCGGTGGCCTCCACCCCGCGCATCCGTGCCGTCCACCTGATAACCAACGTCAGGCTGGTGGGGGCCGACGAAGCGGGCGCGCAAGTCGCCGCGAATTTCGCGGTCCATCTGTTCGACAAGCGATCGGGCCGGACGCACGCGTTTTTCGGGCGCTACCGGCATGACCTGAGGCGCGAAGGCGATCGCTGGCTGATCGCCGCAAAGACGATCGTGCTGCTCAACGATACCATCCCCACGGTGCTGGACTTCTACTGCATCTGACCAGCGCGACGCACGCCTCAGCCGGCCCCTGCCCTTTCGCCCCCGACTTTCGGAAGAAACAGCGCGAGCAAGCCGATCGCCGGCAGGAACGCGCATATCGCATAGACGCTCTCGATACCGAACCGGTCCGCGACCTCACCCAGAACGGCGGCCCCGATACCACCCATCCCGAACGAAAAGCCGAAGAACAGGCCGGAAATCATGCCGATGCGCCCCGGCACCAGCTCCTGCGCGAAGACGACGATGGCGGGAAAGGCTGAGGCCAGGATCAGCCCGATCAGCACCGTCAGCGGGCCTGTCCAGAACAGGCTGGCGTGCGGGAGCAGCAGCGTGAACGGCAAAGCGCCGGCGATCGAGAACCAGATGACGTACTTGCGCCCGAACCTGTCACCCAGCGGCCCGCCGGCAATCGTCCCCACCGCGACCGCGCCGAGGAAGACGAAGAGATGGATTTGCGCCACCTGTACCGACACCCCGAAGCGGTGGATCAGGTAAAACGTGAAGTAGGAACTGAGACTGGCCAGATAGACGTACTTGGAGAAGATCAGCGCGAGAAGGATCGCGATGCCACCCAGCACCTTGCCGCGCGGAAGGGCAAAGCTCTCCTTGTGCCGTCCACTTCCCGACGAAAGCCGGGTCAGGCCATGATCCCGGTACCACCGGCTGACGTTCCACAGGATCGCGCAGGACAGCAGGGCCAGAAGCGCGAAGAACGCCAGGCTCGACTGCCCCCACCGCACGACGACGATTGCCGCCGCGAGCGGCCCGATCGCCGAGCCGGCGTTTCCGCCGACCTGGAACATCGACTGCGCCAGTCCGTGTCGCCCGCCGGCGGCCATGCGCGCCACGCGCGAGGATTCGGGATGGAACACGGAAGAGCCCATGCCCAGCATCGAGGCGCCGACCAGCAGGAGCCAATAGGTGTGTGCGACGGACAGGACCATCAGCCCGGCAAGCGAAAACAGCGTTCCGCCCGGCAGCGCCAGCGGTGTCGGCCGCTTGTCGGCATAGGCGCCGACCAGTGGCTGCAGGATCGAAGCGGTCACCTGATAGGCCAGCGTCACCAGCCCGATCTGGCTGAAGCTAAGCCCCAGCTCGCTTTTCAAATTGGGGTAGATCGCCGGCAGCAGCGATTGCATCATGTCGTTGAGCAGATGGCAAAAGCTGATGGCCGCGATCACGCCGAACGCCGTGGTGGCAGTGGCGGGACCGGGGGATTTGGCTGGGATCGTGGTCATGGTCGGTTTCCGTTGCATACCATTCTCCGCTAGAGCTTCCACACCTGGCCCGCATTCCTCTATGGGTCATTCATTTGCGCGAATGGGACATCTGCGTGCCTTGGAACGATCCCGCCCTGGTCGAGCACATCGATCGTCCGATCGTGGGCATCGGCAACGAGTATCCGCCCGCGTTCGAACTCGACTGGCACGAACACCGGCGCGGCCAGCTGCTCTATGCGGCGCGGGGCGTCGTTGTGGTCAGCACGCCCCACGGCGCCTGGGTCGCGCCGCCCGAGCGTGCGGTCTGGACGCCCGGCGGCTGCCCGCACGCCGTGCGCATGATCGGCGCCGTCAGCACGCGCAGCGTTCTTATCGAGCGTAACGCAACGGGCTGGCTGGGCGACGCCAACAAGGTCATCCAGGTCTCGCCGCTGCTGCGCAGCCTGCTCGAGGCCGCGTGCGATATTCCGCCCGAATACGACCTTGCGAGCCGCGATGGCCTCGTCATGGCGCTGCTGCTGGCCGAAGTCGCCCAGGCCCCGACCGTCCCGCTCGCGGTGCCCTTTCCCAAGACGGCCGAGCTCGCGCGCAAATGCCACGCCTTTCTCGAAGCTCCCTGCTCCCATGACACGATCGACCGCTGGAGCGCCGATCTGGGCATGGGGCGGCGCGCGTTCACCCGCGCCTTTCGCAAGGAGACCGGGCTTAGCTTCGGCGCGTGGCGGCAACAGGCCTGTCTGCTGGTGTCACTGCCACGGCTGGCCGCCGGCGAATCCATCACCACCATCGCGCTGGACCTGGGCTATGACAGCCCCTCCGCCTTCACCACCATGTTCAAGCGCCACATCGGCGTCGCGCCCAGCCAGTACCGCCAGCCCGTTGGAGGGCGTTGACGGCTCTGCCATTTCACGGGTCCGCGTGCCACGCGTTGCGATGAAGAATCCGGGCGACGCAAGAGACGTAGAATGCGCCGAAGATCAGGCGCCGGGGATGAAGGCTTTGATCCAGTTGATGATTTCAGCGCGACGCCGGCTATCGTCCGTGATGTCCTCGTCCACGCCCAGTTGCCAGGCGAGGCCCGCATCCTGTGGCGCGGCGGCAAGCCCGGTCAGCACTTTGACATAGGCATCGAGCGCGGCGCGGTCCGCAAAGAAGCCCTGCGCGATCATGTCATCGGCATAGAGCGTGTAGAGCTGGACGAGCTGCGCAATGTCGAATTCCGGGTGGTACTGCACCGCCCAGACCTCGCTGCGCCCGACCGGAACGATCGCGGCCTGCACCAGGCTATGCGCGTTGGACGCGAGCAGCGTGGCACTGTCCGGCAGGCGCGTGACTTCGTCGTAGTGGATGCAGGGCGCATCGAACACCGCGCCCTTGCCCTCGAACATCGGATGATCGGCCCCCGCCTGCGTGCGCACGATCTTGCGCGCGAAGCCGACCTCGCGGCCGCGCGGGTTGTATTCGACCTGCCCGCCGGCGGCCATGACGGCGATCTGCAGACCCCAGCAGCTTCCGAACACAGGCAAACCCGCTTCGGCCGCGTCGCGCAGCATCGCGATCTGGTTGGTGACGGCGAATTCGCGGTCATAGGCATGGAGCGATGAGCCAGTGACGACGAAGCCGTCGTAATCGGCGAACGACCGGCCACCGGGGATAGCCCAATCCGCATCGGCCGCGTTGACCACGTCCAGCTCGAAACCGGGATAGTGCGCCAGGATCGCCAGCGCGTAGATCTCGCTGGACGAACGCACGCCCAGTTCGGCGGCGCGCGCGCGTTTGTCGGCGGTATTGCCTTCCATCAGAAGCAGTCGGGTCATCGGGGATCTCTAGTGTTGCGATTGCAAGGTATCCGCGCGGTAACGCTGCGGCGGCACGCCCACCCAGCGGGTGAAGGCGCGCGTGAAATTGGAATGCTCGGCATAACCCAGCCGCAGCGCGACCTGCGCGATCGAGCATTCGGGGCGGGTGCGGAACTCCAGCATCGCCTGCCGCATCCGGCATTCGTCGAGCAGTTGCTGGAAGGTCAGCTGGGCCTCGGCCAGCCGGCGCCGCATGGTGCGGCTCGACATGCCGATCTCGCTGGCGAGTTCGTCCTGGTTGATCTCGCCCTGCGACATGCGCGCGAAGATCATCGCGGCCAGCCGATCGCGCGCAGGTTCGGCGCGGCGCTTGCGCGCGATCTGCGTCGACAGATCCTTGAGATTGCTCCTGGCGTCCGATGGCGGCATCGCCGCATCGAGCATGGCGACCGGCAGGCTCAGCGAATTGACCTCGCCGCCAAAGCTCAGACGGCTGAGCGGCATGGCAAGCCCGGTATCGCGGCGCGCGCATTCGAACCCCAGCTCGATCTCGTCCATCGCGTCGGGCACGGCCATGCGCACGATGCGGGCGACGATGCCCAGGCTGAACATGGCGTCATGGTGGCGCGGCCAGATGTCGGGATCGAGGATGCGGTAATTGACCGTCGCCGTCCCGTCCTTGACCTGAAAGTCCAGCGTGGTCGAATCCTGGAGCAGTTCGAAGTGGTCGGCAAAACGGCGCAGGGCCGCGCCGAGCGTCTGGGCCGAAGTGATCGCGGTGCCGATCTCCCCCAGTTGCGCAAGATCGTAGTTGAGGCCGATCGTCCATGTCGCCGCCGGATGATTGGCCCTTTCGCCAACGGATTCCGCCATGCGCGCGAAACGCTTGAGCGAGATGCGGTTCGACGTGGCAACGTCGCCATTGTCGAGACCTGCCCGGGCAAGGGCTTCGTCGGGTTCGATACCGAAGGCGGGCATGGAGTCGGTCCACCCGCAAAGCGCTTCGGCCTGTACTGCCGGTTGGCTCATGGCTACTCCCCTATACGATAGTCGGAATGCGATTCCCGATCTTGACAGGAGCGTAACGCAGCCTCGCCATTCCAAATTATCTGAAACGGTCATTGGATTGATACTTTCGATCAAATCCGGAGCTTGCTTTGATCGGGAATGCCACTTGGCCAGTCCTGCCAAGTGAACCTGCGGCCGCTGTCCTAGGACCGGCACCTTCAAGGGGAGGGACTCGCATTGGCCCAGCAATACGACGTCGACAGTCCGGCAGCCGTTGTCAGCGCGATCGTGCTGGGCACGCTGGGCGTGCTTTCGTTCATCGTTCAGCCCGCGCTGGTGCAGGGCTTCGTCACCCACCTGCATGTCGGCGAACAGGAAGCCCTGAACCTTGCCGGAATCGAGATGCTGGGCGTCGCCATTTCCTCGATCGCCATGGCGCTCGGTTCGCACCGGTACGACTGGCGGCGAGTCATGGCGGCGGCGCTGCTCGTCGCGGCGCTGGGCAACGGCCTTTCGGCCATGGCATCCGGTGGCGGCACGCTGTGGACTGCGCGCTTCATTGCCGGGCTGGGGCACGGCGCGATCATCACGCTGAGCTTCACCTTCGTCGGCCTGACGCGCAAGGTGGATCGCAACATCGCCTTGTATCTGGCTCTGCTGCTGACCTACGGCGCGATCGGCGTGTGGCGGATGCCGGCGTTTCTCGATCGGTTCGGCCTGCCGGCCCTGTTCTGGCTTTTCGCCGCGCTTCTCCTGCTTGGTCTCGCCACCGTGCGCAACGTGCCGCGCACGCACGAGGCGCGGGCCGAAGTGCCCGAAGGCGCGCGCGATCTGCCGCATGGCATGGTCGCGATCGCGCTGGCGGGCGTTCTGGCCTACAACATCGCGCAGGGCATCGCCTGGGCCGTGCTGTTCCTCGTCGGCATCGCGGCGGGTCTTGGCGAACAATCCGTGGCCGACGCACTGTTCGCCTCGCAGGTTCTGGCGATCGGCGGTGCTCTGGCATCGGTGTTCCTGGCCGGTGCGCTGGCGCGCGACCGCGCGATCATGATCGGCATTCTCGGCGGCGGAGCGTGCATCGGGCTGCTGCTGGCTCATCCCGGCATCGTACTGTTCGCGATCAGCGTCTGCGGCTTCAACGTGCTGTGGAATTTCGTCCTGCCCTTCATCCTCGGCACCGTGGGCGAGTTCGACACGCGCGGGCGCATGATCGGGCGCGCCGTGGCGATGCAGATGCTCGGTCTCGGCACCGGGCCGTTCCTCGCCGGACTGCTCACCAACGGATCGAGCTATACCCTGGTCGAACTGGCCTGCATCTTCTTCTTCCTTGCCAGTTTCGCGCTGCTGCTTCTGCCGATGCAGGCGCATCGCCGCCTGCTCGCGCCGCAGGGCTGAGCGCTCCCGCACGCAAGGCGCGGGCGGCGTCTGCAAAACGGAAATGTCCCGATCTGCCAAGCGTGACGGGGCGCATCGGTATCTCCTGCAATCGACACCGGCGCATCAGCCGCATGGCGACGATCCGGGCGACACAGGGAGATTACGCAATGACGCAGCCGTATCATCGACTGTTCCACGCTTCGCCGATGGCCATCGCGGCGGCCATCGCGGTTATCAGCGCCACGCCGGCCTTCGCCGAGACGCAGCCGGCCGCGGAAGCGACCGAAGCGCCGCAGCAGGGCTTCGGCGATATCGTCGTTACCGCCAACAAGCGCAGCGAGAACCTGCAGAAAGTCGGCATCTCGGTCTCGGCCTATTCGGGTGATCAGCTCAAGGCGCTGGGCATCACAGATACCACGCAGATCACCCAGCAGATCCCGGCGTTCCAGTTGAACGCGTGGTCGCCCAACGTCACGATCTTCAACCTGCGCGGCATTTCGCAGAACAACTTCACCGATTACCTCGAAGCGCCCGTCGCGGTGTACATGGACGATGCCTACATGGGCTCGATCAACGGCATTTCCGGCCAGCTGTTCGATACCAAGCGCGTGGAAGTGCTGCGCGGCCCGCAAGGCACGCTGTTCGGCCGCAACGCCACCGGCGGCCTGGTCCATTACATCAGCAACGACGCCAGCCAGGCCGATTTCAACGGCTATGCCGAAGCCAGCTATGAACGCTTCAACCGGCGCGCGCTGGAAGGCGCGGTGGGCGGCTCGATCGTGCCGGGCCTGCGCTTCCGCGTGGCCGGGCGCGTGGTAAAGGCGGATGGCTACATCAAGTCCGCCGCCGCGCTGCCGGGCACCTATGACGGCAACGGACAGGACCTGGGCGGCGAAAACGCCTGGGCCTTGCGCGGGACGGTGCAGGCCGACATCGGCAGCGACGGCAAGCTGGATCTGTGGTTCAAGCACAGCGAGGACAACCACGTCGCCACCGGCGGCTATGTCTTCGACAACTGCGATCTGCTCGCCAACGGCTATTGCCACGTCAATCCGGCCGGCCTTAGCGACGGCACCGGCGGTGTCATCAACGGCATCACCGGCGCCAAGGCCAGCCCCTACCAGAACTTCTCCAACGATCGCGGCAACTTCGACCGCCGAACCGACATCTATCAGGGCAAGCTGGTCAAGAAGTTCGGCGGCGTGGAACTGACCGCCATCACCAACTACACCGATCTCAAGAAGTCCTATGCCGAGGATGGTGATGCCCTCCCCGTCACCGTCATCCAGTTCCTGACCACCGCGCGCTACAAGCAGTTCAGCCAGGAACTGCGCCTTTCGGGCGACAGCGGCCCCTTCCGCTGGCAGGCGGGCGCCTATTACCTCAACATGAAGATCGCCGGCTCGCTCACCACCATCGGCGCGCCGGTGCTGGGCACCGCCTTCGCCATCAACGGCGCGGCCAACGATCCGCGCGTGGTCGAGGACTATACGCTGCGTTCGAAGAACTGGTCGCTGTTCGGACAGGGCGAATACGATCTGTCCGACACGCTGACCGTGATCGCCGGGGTGCGCTATTCCAAGGACAACAAGTCGATCGACTATACCTCGCGCCTGATCGATACGGGCTTCCCGACCGTGGTGCGCGCCACGGACGAAGCGTTCGCGGCCGTCGTTCCCGGCATCAACCGCATCCGCTATGGCGACTGGGCGGCGCGCGTCGGAGTGAACTACAAGCCCAATCCCGATACCCTGCTGTTCCTATCCTGGAACCGCGGCATCAAGGGCGGCAACTGGACGCTGAGCGCGGACGTGACGCCCGCCAACTTCCGCCACGATCCCGAACGGCTCAATTCGTTCGAGGGCGGCGTGAAGTGGTCCAACGCCGATCGCACGCTGCGCGCCAACCTGACGGCCTATCACTACATCTACGACAACTATCAGGCCTTCTCGGTGCTGGGCGGCCTGCCTCAGGTCAGCAACAGCGATGCCCGCGCCACCGGCACGGAGCTGGAAGTGTTCTGGCAGCCGGTCAAGCGGCTCAACGTGAACCTTGGCGCAACGTGGGAGACCACCAAGGTCAAGCAGATCCTGGGGCCGGGCAGCCAGATCGGCCCCGAATTCTTCCCCGGCGCGCCCGATGCGCAATATTGCGCCAACCAGGGTGACGGCACCTTCCTGTGTACCTATCCGCAGAAGGCGATCACGGACGCCAAGCTGCCCAACGCGCCGAAGTTCAGCATCAACTACCTGCTGCGCTACAACATCGACGCTTTCGGCGGCAATCTGGCCGCACAGTTCGATGGCGTGTGGTACGATGACCAGTATCTGGAAGTCACCAACGGCGCTTCTTCCCTGCAGAAGGCCTACAACGTCTCGAACGCTTCGTTGACCTGGACCACCGCCAACGACCGCCTTTCGGTCCAGGTGTTCGGACGCAACGTGTTCGACAAGGCCTACCGCGCCTACACGCTCAACCTCGGCATTCTCGGCACCACATCGGTTTATGCCAAGCCCGCGACTTATGGCGCGAGCGTGACGGTGCGCTGGTAAGACCCGCGCCCGCACAGAAATGAGGGCGACGCCGGGCCGGGTTTTCCGGTCCGGCGCTGCCCCCTGCCGGCCGGCCCGGACCACCGGGAGCTTTGCAATTCTGGCCATTCGGGCCTCGCCGCAAAAGGAATTGATCCTAAGCATCATGCTGCGCTGCAACTGCGGCCTTCGATCAATTGCATTTTCGGGACGGGCCATAGCTTTCGTTTCGTGAACAGAAGCCGGCCGCGCCGATTCAGCGGCGGCATGAACAGGGGAGTTCATCATGGGGGTCCACCGCAAATTCGGGCGCAGGTTCGGCCTGCTCGGTACGTCGATGCTGGGGGCGATGATCGTCGCCGCGCCAGCCCTCGCGCAGGAAGCGCCGCAATCCGCCACGGAAGGCGCGAACGACGCCAGCGGCGAAATCATCGTCACCGCCACGCGCAAGTCCGAAGCGCTGAGCAAGGTTCCGCTGAGCGTCAGCGCCTTTTCGACCGAAACGCTCGACAAGCGCGGCGTGCGCGATTTCAGCGACGTGATCCGCCAGACGCCGGGCGTGGTGTTCGAAGCGACCAACACCACAACCAATATCGCGATCCGCGGCATCAATTCGACTGTCGGCGCGGCGACCACCGGCGTCTACATCGACGATACGCCGATCCAGGTGCGCGCGCTGGGCTACAGCGGCGGCAACGCCTATCCGGTGATCTTCGATCTGGAACGCATCGAAGTGCTGCGCGGCCCGCAGGGCACGCTGTTCGGCGCGGGTTCGGAAGGCGGCACGATCCGCTTCATCTCGCCCCAGCCGAGCGCCACCACCACCTCGGGCCGCATCCGCTCGGAACTGTCCTTCACCGAAGGTGGCGCGCCGAGCTATGAAATCGGCGGCGCATTCGGCACGCCGATCGTGCAGGACAAGCTGGCGATCCGGGCCAGCGGGTATTACCGCCGCGATGGCGGCTACATCGACCGGGTGCGCTTCGAGGACAAGTCGGTCGTCCAGAAGAACGCCAACTGGAACGAATCCTACGTAGGCCGCGTGGCGCTGGCGTGGACGCCCACGCCGCAACTGACGATCACGCCCTCGGTCGTGTTCCAGAAGATCAACACCAACGACAGCGGCGAATCCTGGGACAACATCGCGGCCGACCAGACGCAGCCGAGCGTGCCCTTCTCCGACTATGCCAACAACAAGCTGCTCAACGGCAACCGCGTGCGCGAATGGAGCAAGGACCGCTTCGTGCTGCCCTCGCTCAACATCCGCTATGACCTGGGCGGCGCGGACCTGATCGCGATCGGTTCCTATTTCGACCGCAAGCAGACCTTCGTGTCGGACTACACCACCTTCGACCAGAGCCTGTTCACCGGCATTACCCTGCCGATCTTCCCCAACCAGTCCGCGTTCAGCGACTTCGTGAACACGCAGAAGAACTGGACCGGCGAACTGCGCCTGCAATCGACCGCGAAGGATTCGAAGATCTCGTGGGTCATCGGCACGTTCTACCAGCAGGCCAAGCAGACCTCGATCCAGCAGGTCAACGACACGTTCTTCTATCAGTACGCGCCGTTCCTGGCCGGCGTGCTGCCGCCGCTGGTCAACGGCAAGCTGATCTATGATCAGGCGACCACGTCGAAGGACACGCAGTACGCGGTCTATGGCCAGGTCAACTACAAGCCGATCGACCGGCTGACGCTGACGGTGGGCCTGCGCTATGGCGAGACAAAGTTCGCGATCAACTCCTTCGCCCAGGGGCCCGTGGTCGGCCCGTCGGTCACCGACGTCGGCACGCAGAAGGAGCATCCGTTCACGCCCAAGTTCGGCATCGATTTCCAGGTGACCGACCGCACGCTGATCTACGGCTCCGTGTCCAAGGGCTTCCGCCCCGGCGGCTACAACCCGCAGGTAGGCTCGCCCTGCGGCCCGGAACTCGCCTCGCTCGGCTATCCGGGCGGCCGTCCCAAGCTGTACAATTCGGACTCGGTGTGGAGCTATGAACTGGGCCTCAAGACGCGCGTCGCGGACGGGCGGCTGGGCATCCAGGGCAGCGCCTACCAGATCGACTGGAAGAACATCCAGCAGTCGGTGGCGCTCAATTCCTGCGGCTTCCAGTTCACCGGCAACCTTGGCAATGCGCGCAGCCGCGGCTTCGACCTTCAGCTGGACCTGAAGGTCAGCGAACAGTTCTCGCTCCAGGCCGAAGTCGGCTACACCGACGCCAAGTTCCTCAACACGTTCCTGGGCGGCCCCAGCGCGACGGTGCCTTCGGTGACCAAGGGCAATCACATCGCCTCGCCGCCGTGGACCGTGTCGGTGCATGGCCAGTACGATATCCCGCTCGGCGAGAACAAGGCCTACGTCCGCACCGACTTCGACTATCGCGCCTACCAAAGCGCGCTGACGCCGGGCATCGATCCGCGCAACGGCGGGTCCGACCCGACGCTGTCCAACCCGCCGGCGGTCAAATCGTGGTCGATGCGCGCGGGCTATCGCTTCAGCGGCGTCGATGTTTCGGTGTTCGTGAACAACCTGCTCAACCAGCACATCTGGGCCGGGCGGCGTTCGCGCGACAACGGCTTGTCGACGATCTACCGTTCGAACATCGTGCGTCCGCGCACGTTCGGCCTGACCGCCGCCTACAGCTTCTGAGGCGGCGGCAAGCAAAGCAAAAGACGACAAGGGGGAAATACCGACGATGGCTGCTCACTGGAAACACCTGCTTGCGGCGACCGGCCTCGTCGGCCTTCTTGCAACGGGCGGCGCTGCCGCCGCCCGTCCGGCCGCGAAAGCCGCCGCAGCGCGAACGGCGGACGTTCGTTTCGTCAACGGCCATATCTACACGCCCACCGGCTGGAAGTCCGCCATGGCCGTGCGCGACGGCAGGATCGTCTCGCTCGATACGCGCACGCCCGCGCGGCAGGTGATCGATCTCAAGGGCCAGACCGTCCTGCCCGGCCTTTACGACATGCACGTCCACCCAATCCTGCAGGCCAAGGGCGGCGAAGGCCGCTGCCGGGTGCCGCAGGACGCCAATGCGGCGAAACTGCTCGAACTCGTCACCGCTTGCGTCAAGCAGGCGAAGCCGGGCGAATGGGTGACCGGCGGCCAGTGGCAGGCTTCGCTGCTTGAAGGCACCCCGATCACCGCCGCGACGCTGGACGCGATTTCGCCCGACAACCCGCTGATGCTGTTCGATGTCAGCGGCCATAGCGTATGGGCCAATTCCAAAGCGCTTGCCGCCGCCGGGATCACCGACACCACGCCCAGCCCCGAAGGCGGGATCATCGAGCGCGATGCGGCGGGCAAGCCGACCGGCGTGTTGCGCGAAACGGCGGGGCGGCTGGTTACCGGCAAGGTGCCGCCGCAATCGCGCGAGGAAACCGGGAAAGTCCTGCGCGAACACCTCCAGATGCTCGCGTCCTACGGAGTCGTCGGCTACGTTGAGGCGATGGCCTTCCGCGATGATCTGGAAGTCTATGCGGACCTTGCGGACAAGGGGCTGCTGAAGCAGCGCGTGCAGGCCTGCATCGCCTATTCGGAAGCCGGGCAGGCCAATCCCGATTTCGACCGCACCGTCGCAGATCGCGCGCAATACGCCCGGCCGATGTTCAACGCCAACTGCATCAAGGTCTTCGCCGATGGCGTGCCGACCGAGAGCCACACCGGCGCCATGCTGGGCGACTATCAGGCCGGCCAGCCTAACGCCCCGGCACGCGGGCTGCTGCTGTTCGATCCGGCGCAGATGGCGGCCAATCTGGTCAAGTGGGACAAGCTGGGCGTGACCGTGCTGTTCCACGCCGCCGGTGACCGGGCGGTGCGCTCGGCGCTCGATGCCATCGCCGCCGCGCGCAAGGCCAACGGCATGGGCGGGCCGATCCACCAGGTCGGCCATTCCACGTTCGTCGACCCGGCCGACCTTCCCCGCTTCAAGGCGCTCAAGGCGGCGGTGGAATATTCGCCCTACCTGTGGGACCCGCAGCCGATCAACGACGACATTACCAGCGCCGTGGGCGAACCGCGCATCGATCGCGTCTGGCCGATCCGCGAAGGGTTCGAGGCGGGCGCGCTGGTCATCGCCGGGTCCGACTGGGCGGTCGTGCCCAAGCCCGATCCGTGGATCGGCATCGAAACCGCCGTCACGCGCCGCAATCCCGGCGGCGGCACGCGCAGCTTCGGCCTGAAGGAAGCGATCACCCTGCCGCAGGCTGTCACGATGTTCTCGATCGACGCCGCCACCCGGCTCGGCACCGCCGCCACCGCCGGATCGCTCGAAACGGGCAAGGTCGCGGATTTCATCGTGCTGGACCGCGATCCCTTCGCCGGCCCGCCCACCGCGATCCACGATACCCGCGTCCTCGAAACCTGGGTGGGCGGCACGCGCATCTACCAGCGCGCGAAACCCTGACCGATGCGCCGGCTGGCGATCGCCCTCACCCTTGGCGTGCTGGCGATCGCCGGTTGCGGCCGCGCACCCGACCAGCCGCCGGCCCAGTCCGGCGCCGCGATCGCGGCGGTCGAACACGACGCGACCGGCTGGCCCAGCTACGGCGGGCAGCCTTCGGGCACCAAATATTCCGCGCTCGACCAGATCAACCGCGCCAACGTCGGTTCGCTGCAAGTCGCCTGGACGTACCACACCGGCGAAATCTCGTCCGGCACTGCCGATACCGACGCCACCGTCAGCGAACTGACGCCGGTCTATGCCAACGGGCATCTCTATATCTGCACGCCGTTCGGGCGGGTCGCCTCGCTCGATCCGGCAAGCGGCCGGCAGGTCTGGTCGTTCGATCCGAAGAAGCCGCGCAGCGGCAACATGTATGCCGAGAACTATTGCCGGGGCGTCGCCTACTGGGAAGCACCGGACCCGCAGGCGCGCGCCACCGAATGCGGCAAGCGCGTGCTGCTCGCCGGGCAGACCGGCATGCTCATGGCGATCGATGCCGACCGTGGCCGCCTGTGTCCGGGCTTCGGCCAGGGCGGGCGCGTCAACCTTGCCGCGCTCGATTACAAGGGCGAAGGACCGCTCGCCAACACCTCGCCCCCGGCGGTCTACCGCAACGTGGTGATCGTCGGCGCCTCGGTCACCGACAACAAGTTCCGCAATTCGCTCGACGGCATCGTCCGCGCGTTCGACGTCGTCACGGGGCGCGAGCTGTGGAGCTGGAACCCGATCCCGCCGGAGCTGTCGGACCGGACCGGCGCTGCCAACACCTGGGCACCGATCTCCATCGACGCGCAACGCGGCTGGGTGTTCCTCCCCACCGGGAGCGCCAGCTGGGACACGCTGGGCATCAACCGCATCAACGCGATACCGGACGCTAACGCCGTGGTCGTGCTGGACGCGCAGACCGGCAGGCGGGTGTGGTCCTATCAGACGATCCATCACGATCTGTGGGACTACGATCTGCCCGCCATGCCCACGCTGGCCACCATCGAGCACGATGGCCGCCCGGTCGACGCGGTGATCCAGGGCACCAAGACCGGCAACGTGTTCGTGCTCGACCGCCAGACCGGCCATCCGCTGTTCCCGGTGCGCGAAATGGCCGTACCCAAAAGCGACATGCCCGGCGAAGTGGCTTCGCCGACGCAGCCCATGCCGGTGCTGCCGCGCCCGGTCACCTCGCAGACGCTCACCGCCGATCAGGCCTGGGGCGCGATCGGGTTCGACAAGTGGCGCTGCAAGGCCAAGCTCGCGGCGTTCCGCAACGAAGGCATGTTCACCCCGCCCAGCATCAAGGGCTCGCTGCTGCATCCGAGCTTCCTGGGCGGCACCAACTGGGGCGGGATCGCCTATGACCCCAACACCGGGCTGGCGGTGGTGAATTCCTCGAACCTCGTGTCCTCGGTGATCCTCAAGCCGCGCGCCGAATACGATGAAAAGCGCGACAAGCGGCCGGGTGTATCGGTCTATGAAATGCGCGGTTCGCCTTACGTGACGCTGCGCGAGGTGCTGCTCTCGCCGCTTGGCGCGCCGTGCAATCCGCCGCCGTGGGGCCAGTTGACCGCGATCGACATGAAGACCGGGCAGACGCGCTGGCAGATCCCGTTCGGCCGCATCCGCTTCGCGTCCGGCCTCTCCTCCCCCGCCTCGTGGGGGGCACCCAACCAGGGCGGGCCGATCGTGACGCGCGGTGGCCTGATCTTCATAGGCGCCAGCCTCGACAGCCGCTTCCGCGCCTATGACATCCAGACCGGGCGCGAGGTGTGGAGCGCCCGCGTCCCGGCCCCGGCCACCGCCACGCCGATGACATTCCGCCACACCGACGGGCGGCAGTACGTGGTCGTCGCCGCCGGCGGCCACGGCGGATTTGGAACTCCGCTGGGCGATGCGCTAATCGCTTATAGCCTTCCTCGAAAGGAATGACGCGATGCCCCGAATCGTCCCTGCCCTGATCGCGCTCGTGCTGGCGTCCATGCCACTGGCGGCCAACGCCAGCCCGCCCGCGTGGCGCGCCAACGTCGAAACCTTCGCCGCCAGCCATTTCAAGCACACCGCATGGGGCTTCGCCCATTCGCGGCGCGACTATGCGCTGGCATCCGCGCTGGCGGCCGAAGATCATGCCACGGTCGATGACGATGTGCTTTATGCTGCAGCCATGCTGCACGATATTGCAGCCTTTCCGCCTTGGGAGGATGCAAAACGGGACCATGCCGATCGCGCGGTGGATGTGCTGCCCGCCGTGCTGCGCGATGCGGGCTTTCCCGCGGCGAAGATTCCGGCGGTGCTCGAAGCCACCCGCACGCACATGTTCGACCGCAAGCCGGTCTCTCCCGAAGCTGTCTACCTGCACGATGCCGATGCGCTCGACTGGCTGGGCGCGATCGGCGCCTATCGCCTGATCTCGCTGGTCGATGCCAACGGCGGACAGCCCGACGGAGCGGCCACGGTAACGCAGTTGCGCCAACTGCTCGCGGCGGTTCCGGCCGGCGTGGTCAGCCCCGCCGGCAAGCGGGCGCTGCCGGGGCGCGAGGCCTGGCTCCGTTCGTTTCTGGAAATCCTGGGCGCGGAGAGCGATGGGATGAAGCAGCTTTAGGTGGCAAGCGCCCACTTGGACATTCGCCAACGGTGTAGCTTCACATCATGCTGGCTAGGGTCCGGACTCGTTCAGAGGCAGAAGGCTACGGTGGCAGCGAGGCTTATGGCTGAGAGGAGGTTTTTGGCGAGCTTGTCATATCGGGTAGCGATGCGTCGGAAGTCCTTGAGGCGGCAGAACATGGGCTCGCCCCGCCAACGGTCCTTGTAACGGCGTTCGTCGTACTGGATCGGGCGCTTGCGGTTGCGCCGGCCGGGGATGACAGGGATGATGCCCTGTTCGCGCAAGGTGGCCCTGATGCGGTTGGCATCGTAACCGCGGTCGGCAATCACCCGCTTCATCCGATAGCCAGAACAACCAACGCGACATTCTCAAAGCCTTCTGCCTCAGCGGAGAATCCCTGAATCAATGTGGGCGCCTGTGAACAGGCCCTTCCCGCGATCAGCATCCGATGACAATTTGCGTTGACCCCGCCTCAACGCGGTTTTCAATATGGCCGAGCGTGTCGATTTCAACCCGGACCACGTCGCCGGCCTTCAGATAAACCGGCGGCTTATAGGACATCCCGACGCCGCTCGGTGTTCCGGTGAAAATGACATCGCCCGGTTCGAGCGTCATCGCCTTGCTGAGAAGCTCCACTTGGGCAAAGCAATCGAACAGCAAGTGCTTCGTGTTCGACGATTGACGAACCTCTCCGTTCACAAGACACCGAATGGCAAGGTCGCCCGGATCGACTTCATCCGCGGTTGTCAGCCACGGCCCGAACGGGGCGTGGGTATCGAACGACTTCCCCACAACCCACTGGCTTACCCTGAGTTGCCAATCGCGGACGCTCACATCGTTGCCGACGCAGAAACCGAAGATGACCTCCGCCGCACGAGAACGTGGCACATTGCGCGCGCGCTTGCCTATGATCATGACGAGTTCGGCCTCGTAGTCCAGGCTCTGGGATACATCCGGCATTTCGACCGGATCGTAGGGGCCCGTGACCGACGTTGGCATCTTGGCAAACCAAGTCTGGTGTTCGGGCGTTTCCATGCCGACTTCTGCAATGTGGTCCTTGTAGTTCAGGCCAATGGCCAGGACCTTACCCGGCTTGGGCACCGGCGCATGCAGCCGGACCGATGCAAGTTCCACATCCGGTGGACGGTTCAACAATTCGCGCACCGGCTCGGCGAACTCGCACCAGCGCTGCATCAGGTCGATCATGTTTCCGGGCGCATCGGCGATATGGCTGGAAATCGAGACGATGCCACGACCGACGATCACCCCCAGCTGTTCCTTGCCGTCCATGGAATATGTTACCAGCCTCATTGGCTTTCCTCTATGAATCTGCACCGGCTGAATCAGGGGATAAGAGAGCCGTCGGAACGATGCAGCGATCTGCACAGGATCCCAGGCCAGAGCGCCGACGGATGTTCGTGAGCGGCATTGCTTTCCTATTGGCGAAGCGCGTTGCGCTGGATCTTCCCAGTGGGCGTTTTGGGTAACTCAGCCAATATCTCGATCTGCCTCGGCACCTTGTATCCCGCCAGATTCTCGCGGCAATGGAGGATGAGCTCATCCTCCAAAAGGCTAGCCCCGGACTTGAGGGAGATGTAGGCCTTGACCGTCTCACCCCTATAGGCATCGGGCGCACCAATAACCGCCGCTTCGCGAACGGCCGGGTGTCTGTAAAGCACATCCTCGACCTCGCGCGGCCAAACCTTGAAGCCACTCGCGATGATCATGTCTTTCTTGCGATCGACGAGATAGAACCACCCCTTGTCGTCACGCAAGGCGACGTCACCAGTGTGAATCCATCCATCGCGAAGCGCTGCGGCGGTCTCACCCGGCTTTCGCCAGTAGCCCGCCATGACCTGGGGCCCCCGCACAAGAAGTTCCCCGGCCTCGCCCGCTGGAAGCTCCCGACCCGCGTCATCGACAATGATCGCATCGGTCGATGGGCAGGGAACGCCGATGGACAGAGCGCCTGACCCCGGTTCGGCGGGCACGGCAAGGCCGAATGGTGACAACAGCGTTGCAGCGGATGTCTCGGTCATGCCGTAGCCCGAGTAGATCGGCTTTCCGAACTTGGACTAGAATTGTTCAACCAGCGCCTTTGGAATGGGTGCTCCACCTGAATAAACGCGTTCGAAACTCGAAAAGTCGTCCGGCAGTGCTTCGGGTGCGTTGAGCAAGGCATTGAAAGCAGTAATCGCGCCGATGGTCGATGTAGGCCTTGTGCCACGGATGACATCCAGAACCACGCCCGGTTCGAAGCGGCCATACGTAATGAGGGTGGCGCGGGCACTCAGCGCCGCGAGCATGTGGCAAACAAAGCCGGTTATGTGGAAGAATGGGGCAATCGCCAGAACGCGAGAGTTGCCATCGAGGGCGCACCAGTGCGCGAACATCTCGCCGTTAAACGCGAGGCCCGAATGGCGAAGCATCGCTCCCTTAGGGTCGCCGGTTGTGCCGGAGGTATAAAGCAGCAGTCCGACATCGGCAGGGGCGGGGTCGGACTGCGTGAAGCGTTGCGGCGTTTCGGGAGCCGTCACACTGCCCCCAATTGCAGTGCGTATTTCGGTCGCGCTATCAGGCGATGCCGACAGTACGGCGCAGGATGCGAGTCCGGCTTCGGCAACGGCCCGTGCGAGCGTTTCCGAGCAGGCCGCTTCACCCAACACCGCGCTGGGTTCGGCATCGGCGAAGATTCGGGCCAGCTCGCGCGTGCTGTAGAGGGGATTGACCGGAACCGGAATGGCGCCGATTTTCCAGACCGCTAGGACGATTGTGGGAAATTCGGGCGTATTCTGGAACGCCAAGGCAACGCGGTCAAAGCGAGTGACGCCAGCCTCGATCAGCCGGATCGCCAGAGCATCGCTGGCGAGGTCCAGCGCGGTGTAAGTGAGTTCGCGCCCGGCATGCCATATGGCCGCATGGTGCGGCCGTTCGCGCACAGCTGTGCGAAACAGATCGAGCGCGGTCCCGCAGGCGGGCTTCAAGGTCGGCTCGATACCCGGGGCATAGAGCTCAATCCAGCTCCTGTCGCCTTCCAACCGCACTGTCCGATCGTTCTCCTTCACGCACTCCCTCCCGTGACCTCGATGTTTTACCTGGGAGATCCTGGTCGACGCCGAATAGTCGGCGAACGTTCAGCTCTTGTCCCTAGAGCCGTGCTCCGGTGCAGTGCACGGCGTCGGCCCTTGACCCGAACGAGCATGCCCGGCGAGCGGCCAAGCGCAGGCTGTCGTCAAGATTTGCCTGCAGACATTTCCGCGTAGGCCTTGGTGGCGAACTCCTCAAATCCCGTCGGCGGGCGGCCCAGCAGCCACTCCAGTGTACGTGGATTGCCGACGAAATCGTAGTCCTTGTACCAAGCCATGATCGAGCGGATTATCTTTTCCTGGTGCGAGAAATCGGCGGACGGATCGCGATGTTCCCACAAGTGATTGATCAGGTCCTGAGGCGTCCGAACCACTGCGTGGACATCTCGCCCAATGACCCTCGACAGGATCTGCGCCATGCCGACGGGGCTGATCTTGTCGGGACCCGAGAGTTCATAGGCGGCGAAGTAATGCGCCGACCCTTCGATCAGTACCTTGAGCGCAACATCTGTCAGGTCCTCTGGCGAGATGTAGCTGTGTACCCGGTCTAGGTCTTCCGAGAAGACCGGCAGGACGCCCGTCTGCACAGCCGGAGCGACGTAAACTTCGGGCATCATGTAATCGCAGGGGCGCAACGCGGTATAGTTGAGGCCAGCCTTGACCAGAGCGAGTTCGTGATCGAGCTTGTAGCGATGCTGGATGATATCGATAAACGGCTGCAGGAGCGACAGCAGCACGACGTGGCGCACGCCCACCTTCTTGGCCGCTTCAACCATGGCATAGCCCATTTGCAGCTCGCGCGGATGGGCGCCAGGGCCGATATGGTACACGGAATCACACCCATCAAGCGCTTCAGCGTAGACCAAAGGATCGCTCAGGTCGCCCACGAAGACTTCCTTGGCACCCAGGCGCAGCACCTCCGCTTCCCGGCCTGCAGTCCCGCGTGCCGCCCGCACATCAAAACCGGCTGCGGCCAGCTTGGGAATGAGAATTTTGCCCTGATGGCCAAATGCTGCAGTAACTAGGACTTTCATGACACATCTCCCGAGCGAGTGACACACCGATGCCTTGGGGTGACTAATCGCACATTTAATTGATATCTATATCATTTTAATTTCGCTCGACGCCTGGTTGAGCTCTGCTTTAGGATCGGACCGACGTGCCCGATCCCGCCTAGAGCGCCAATGGCTGATCGGGCGCGGCGCTTACTTCATTTCGAAGTAGCCCGACTTGCCCGTGACCGCATCTTCCTGCGCCTCGATCGAGACGGGATGGATGAGAGCGGCAGTGATTTCATGCGACAGGTGCATGGCGAATTCGCGGGTGAAGAGACTCTTCCAGCGCTGCCGCGCCACGTTCGTCGTCAGCGCGCGCACTTCGCGCGGGCGCTGCATGAAATAGCGGGCCATTGCCCATGCCTGATCAAGAAGATCGGCTCGCGGGACGACGTCGTTCACCAGGCCCCACTCCAGCGCCTGCTGCGCGGTAATCGGCTGCCCGAGAAACATCGCCTTGTTCGCGCGCTTGAGACCGATCAGCTCCTGCAGGATGAGGTAGTTCCCGTCGCCCGGGACGAGCCCGATCGTGAAGTGGGGTTCGACAAAGGTGGTGTCCGGCGTGCACATAGTGATGTCGGCAAGGAAAGCCGTCTCGGCGTGGAAACCGGGTCCGTTCACCGCACGGATGACCGGGATGTTCAGATTCCAGATAAACTCTTCTACGATCTTGGTCCCGTCGATATGAAAGGTGTCGTAGATAAACGAAGCGAAGGAGGGCATCGGCTCTCCGTCGGCCTGGGGCTCGGCACTATTTTCCTTATTGACCGATCCCACCCAGTAATCGCCGGTGCCTGTAAGGATCATCACCTCGTTCTCACGATCAGCGCCGACAGCCCGAAACATCTGACTAAAGGCGCGATGCATCTCGAGGCCGAACAAAGCTTCACCGCCATTCGTGTGGACGCGCACCTCGATGATGCCGTTGTCGCGCTTCATCTTGAAAAAGGGCGAGAGGCGAGCCGAGTAGCTTTCGAACGTTTCATCAGGCAGGAACGTCAGTGCCATTTAGGTCGTGAACTCATAAATCCGACGCTCGCTGTTGGCGCGGCGCGGCATCAGGTTTAGCATCGTGGGATGTTGTCAGTTGTCGTCCCCGTCTTACTGC
>Ga0310344_10000197_pt1 | contig 50870 bp, 41 predicted proteins | sample HC15DNA20200_MG_FD_203801 | JGI IMG/M metagenome (GOLD analysis project Ga0310344, IMG submission 203801) | Marine microbial communities from station ALOHA, North Pacific Subtropical Gyre - HC15-DNA-20-200_MG | ecosystem: Environmental > Aquatic > Marine > Oceanic | place: Pacific Ocean: North... | reverse complement strand
CCTTCTCGCGGGGATGGTTCACAACGGTAGCCACATCACCAGCCGCAAACACCTCAGGATGGGAGATGGAACGAAGTGTGTCATCAACTTGAATAAACCCAGCCTTGTCCACCGCTAGACCTGCCTGTCCCGGCCATTTAGGCGCACCCGCATGAGTTACCCAGAGGATTTCGTCGACCGCCACTGTAGAACCATCCGATCGAGTGATTCGACCGGGGTCCACGGCCGTAACCAGTTGCCCCAAATGCATGTGAACACCACGCTCGTGAAGTAGACGCACAAGCCTTTGCCGCATACTTCGATTGTGCGTTGGTAGAATCGTCTCAGTCGCTCCAAAGAGATGAAATTCCGGGACATCACCTAACCGACCGAGATCGGCTAGCATTCGACTTAAAGCAAATTGCACTGCCAAAAGCAATTCCACACCACCGGCACCAGCACCAACAATACCGATCCGAACCGGTCCACTAGCTGCCGAGACTCGTTCTCGAACACCAGCCCAGCGATCGACAAATGCACCTATCGGCTTGACCGGCACCACAACCTCAGCAGCACCTGGCACGTCTCCAAACGAAGGAGCTGAACCAATATTGATTGATAAAATGTCGTAAGGTATCGGAGGACGGTCACCACAGATAACATGGCGGGCCGCCAAGTCCAGCCCTCCTACAGCCTGGTGGCAAAATCGCGCACCCGCGTATCGGCTCAGCTTCGCTAAATCGATATGCACATCATCAAAGCTATAATGCCCAGCCACCCAACCAGGCAACATCCCAGAATATGGCGTATCTACATCACGAGTTAGAAGGGTGACTCGCACCCCAGGAATCGGGCGCATCCCGAATCGTTTGAGCACCGCTATGTGGGCATGGCCACCACCTACAAGAACTAGATCCTTAACGACTGGCGTCGGCGGGTTGGTCATCCAGAAGCTCGTTTCAAGATTCTAGTTACTGCCTTTGTGAATCGCTCAGGTTCAGGAAGGAGACTAACGATTAAGAACGCACCCCTGGGAAACTCAAAAAAATAACCTGGGTGCACCAAAACCCCATCCTGTTCGATTAGTTCGATGACCAGAGCCTCCTCCGAACGAATAGATGGAACCTGAATTACAGCGTACCACCCAGCCTCAAGATGCAACACCTGACAAGCAGGGAAACGCTGCGTTAGCTCTCTCAGAGCAGCATAATTCATTTGAATTCTGCTGCGAATCCCATCAACAAGCGGACGAGTGTTCTCAAGCAATGCACCAACCGCTAGCTGAACTGGCGTAGCAACCGATAGATAACTGTCACAAATAAACTCTAGGCGTATTAGAGCCTCCCGAACTAAGTCTTCAGGCCCTCCCACCAAGATCCATCCCAGTTTTAATTGAGGTAAACCAGCCGACTTTGACAAGCCACCAAGAGTAAACGTGAGAACCTCAGTCTCCGCAACAAGGCGGCCTCCGGATCCTGCAACGGTCTCTTCGATCAGATAGGTATCGAACACTTCATCACTGATAAGGGCCAATTCTTCTTGGGCGGCAACGTCTCGCACCATGTCCCATTCATCAGACTGGACAAAGGAGCCGGTGGGGTTATTGGGGTTGACGAGCACAACTGCTCGCACCCCGGGCTCCACGGCACAGCGCAAACTATCAATATTCAATGACCACCGACCGTGATACTCGAGCAGATACCGCCGGGACAGCACCCCATCCAGACGAGTTAGGTGCTCAAACAAAGGGTAGCTTGGTTGCGGAGTTAGAACCAGGTCAGCAGGATTGCAGAGCAACTTGAAGAGCAATGTGTAAGCATCGCTTGTGCTTGCGGTTAGAACGACCCGGTCAGGAGACACCGATACATCACGGTCCGCCAAGTACTCGGCCACGGCCTCACGGGCACTAAATTTTCCAAGAGGCGATGGATGATACCGGAGCCCAGCCGGATCGGCCAGCGGATCAAGCAACCCATCTGGGTAATCCAACCCCACGCAACTCGTGTTTGAAACCGTCAAGTCGTTAATGGAACGCCCAGCCTCCCGGTGACGCTGAAGAGCTTTGGCGATACTATTCGACCTTAAAGCCGGAATCCGATCCGAGAACATAAAACCGTCCCACATGTCGAGTTGGTCGTCGCCGGCGTCAGCCTAAAACAAGCTAAAGCAACGACCTCTGTAACAACTGCCTAGTCCACGCACAAGCACAACACCCAATAAAGGGATTGAAGCGGACCCAAGGCACACCCGTAGCTGGGTCAAAGAAACGATTAGCAATTATAGTGAGAGTCGACGAACTTAACTCAGACTAGCCACACCTAGAGTTACAGACGATCATAACTCATGCACTGCTTGCTCATTGCTGTCGGTAGCGCCGGTGACGTCCACCCCTACGTTGGATTGGGTCTAGCTCTACAACAGCGTGAGCACAAGGTCACTATCGTTGCAAACCCTCATTTTCAAAAACTTATAGCCAGAGTCGGTCTGAAATTTCTGCCCCTCGGAACTGAGGCCCACTACCAAACCCTCCTAGCCCATCCAGATCTTTGGCACTCGCGGAAAGGACTAAGCGTCGTCGGGGAAGCAGCGCGAACCACTGCTGACGAGCTGTTCAGAATCGTTCGAGAGCACGGCAAAAACCCTGACGGCGTAATCATTGGCCACAGCCTCGCGTTCGCAGCCAGAACCGCACAGGATGCCCTAGGGTTGCGCCTCATAACGTTGCATCTAGCTCCAAGTTGCCTCTACAGCCTTCATCGGACTCCTGTCCTGCATCCGCTATTGACCAATATCAATCGATTACCACAGCTGATCAAGCGACCACTGCTTGCCCTAGGTGACCTTGCAGCTGACCACATGCTTGACGCGGCCATTAACACTCAACGCAGATCGCTCGGCCTACCCCGTGCTCGCCACATCACAAGCCAGTGGTGGCATTCGCCGAGCTGTGTGATTGGCATGTTTCCAACCTGGTTTGCTCCAGTACAACCAGACTGGCCGTCCCAAATTCGCCTGACCGGGTTCCCCCTTTACGATGAAAGTGACACGACAAATACCTCACCCGAGATCGAAAAATTCCTCAGTGATGGCGACCCTCCAGTGATCTTTGTAGCCGGGTCTGGCAATCGCCAAGCGAAACAATTTTTCCAGACAGCAGCCGACGCCTGTCGACAACTCGGCGTACGAGGTTTATTACTCACTCCACATCGAGATCAATTACCCGAAACACCAACTTCCGGCATTGGTCACTTTGACTACATCCCCTTTAGCAGAGTACTCCCCCGCGCAGCGGCTCTCGTTCACCACGGTGGCATCGGATCGGCCGCGCAGGCCCTGGCCGCGGGTATCCCACACCTGGTGAGACCAATGACCTTTGATCAGCCGGACAATGCCGTTCGGTTGTGCGAACTTGGAGTGGCCAATGTGTTAACGCCAGCACGGTTTCAGCCGGAAGCTGTAGCCAAAAACCTTGAACATCTCCTCGGTTCAACCGACGTAGGTAAACGATGCCACGCACTGGCCCTGCAGCTACAGTGCACCAACGCCCTGGGTAGGACATGCGATATCGTCGAAGCGGTAGCACGAGGAGAGCTTCCCTCAAACGACGGGCTTGAGTGATTGCTTGGCACAGCGGCTTGAGCGAGAATAAAGTGAGCTCATACGAAGTGTTTAACGGAGTCATCCCCGGCTAGAGCCTGGAGGCTGTTCATGCGCCAATTCTTACCAATTACTGCCCCGCTTCCATCGGCACAGATCATCATCACCGGAATAACCCTCTTGATCGCATCGGTCAGCCACGCCCAAGCACCGGCGGAGTATTTACTTCCACCCAAGGAAATCATCGACATCCTGGACGCCCAACCGATTCCCAGAGTAGTTGTTAGCCCCTTGGGAGACACTGTTGCCCTGCTCCAACGACCAGCTATGAAGTCGATTGCCGAACTAGCCCAACCAATGCTTCGGCTAGGCGGCTACCGCCTGAACCCCCGCACCAACGGCCCCCACACTACGGCGGGCCTCAGTAGGATCACTATTAAACACATAGACGATGGCAGCGAACATAGATTCGACGCGCCCCGCGAAACTTCACTCGGTGAGGTCGAATACTCCCCAGACGGCTCGAGACTCCTCTTTACCTTGACCCGCTACAACGGAATCGAAGCATGGGTAATGGAAGTCTCGACCGGTCAAGTTCGGCCTCTTAGCGACACATCAATAAATGCCGCTTGGGGCAACCCTTGCGATTGGTTTGATCGTAACTCCACGGTCATTTGTCGGTTCAAAGCCTCAGCTCGCGGTGCACCCCCGGCACCCTTAGAAGTCCCCACTGGGCCCAATATTCAATCTCATGGTGGCATCGCCGCTCCGATCCGAACTTATCAAGACCTGCTCGAAAACGCCCACGACGAATCGTTGTTCGAGTATTACTTCACCACCCAGGTCGCCACTATCGACCTCGCGACAGGCAGTCGTACAGCAATTGGACAACCAGGTCTCTACCAGCAAGTGAGTGCTTCTCCGAGCGGGCAGTACCTGCTCACGGTTGAAGCTGAACGACCCTATTCTTGGCTGGTCCCTGCGCGCAGCTTTGCCAAGGACGTCACCATCCGTAACCGAAGTGGTGAGGTGATTTCGACAATCGCAACACTGCCACTCGCTGATGCAGTTCCAATTGGGGGAGTCCGTACTGGTCCACGTGAGTTTGCCTGGGATCCAACCTTACCAGCCACCCTTGTCTGGACCGAAGCCCTAGATGGGGGCGACCCCAAACGGTCGGTTCCTCACCGGGACCGACTACTCTCTCACGCAGCACCTTTTACAGGCGAACCAACCGAACTAGCCCGAACGGAATTCCGTTTTCGAGATATTGCCTGGACCGAAAATGGCACGGCACTGCTGACAGAAAACGACCGATTAACCCGTTGGACCAGAACCTCCCTAATAACAAGCGGCTCGGAACCACACACACTTTGGGACCGCAGTACAGAAGACCGCTACGGAGACCCTGGCACTCCTCTAACCGTCTCCACTCCTGGAGGGCAGCTGATTCGACAAACAGGCAACACTATCTACCTAGCCGGCACAGGCGCATCCGCCGAAGGGGATCGCCCCTTCCTAGACAGTGTCAATCTCCGTAGCCTCGAAACCGAGCAGCTGTTCCGAAGTGCCAGTGACGCGTACGAAACCGTGGTTGCCTTTCTGTCATCTGAACCACTGACTTTGCTAACACGTCATGAATCGGGAACTGAACCACCCAACTATCACCTACGAAACCTCAACACTAAAACTACACGGACAATCACCAATTTCGAAGATCCCGCGCCACAACTGGCTGGTATTCACAAACAGTTGGTGACCTATGAGCGCGACGACGGGGTCCAGCTTTCCGGAACACTCTACTTACCACCGGGTTACCAAGAAGGGCAACGGTTACCGATGTTGATGTGGGCCTACCCTCGAGAGTTCGTCGACCCCAAACTGGCTGGACAAGTGAGCGGCTCAGATAATCGATTCACGACGGTTCGTGGTGCCTCACACCTATTGCTCCTATCCCAAGGCTTCGCGATCTTCGACGGCCCGACGATGCCAATTATCGGAGTTGGCGAAACCGCCAACGACACCTATGTGGAACAACTCGTAGCCAGCGCCAGAGCGGCGGTTAATAAGGTAGTCTCTCTAGGAGTGACCGACCGGGATACTATCGGTATTGGCGGACACAGCTACGGCGCCTTCATGACAGCCAACCTACTGGCCCATTCGGACCTGTTCCAGATGGGAATTGCCCGAAGCGGGGCGTACAACCGGTCGCTCACTCCTTTCGGTTTCCAAAACGAACGGCGAACCTTTTGGGAAGCAACCCACATCTACTCCTCTATGTCACCGTTCTTCCACGCCGACAAAATCGATGAACCCTTACTGCTGGTTCACGGTGAAGTCGACAACAACTCCGGTACTTTTCCAATCCAATCAGCTCGAATGTATATGGCCCTGAAAGGACACGGAGGAACAGTCCGCTATGTGACGTTGCCACATGAATCCCACGGCTATGTCGCCCGCGAGTCTGTATTGCATACGGTCGCCGAAATGGTTGACTGGGCAAATATCTATGTGAAGAAGCCAGCTAACACCGACCGAGGGAATTAGCCAACCGCCCTAACAGGCCAAAGGCCTAGAGACGAACCACTTGCCACAGGAATCATAAGGAGAGCTGCGGTGTTTCTAGCAATCCTCGATCCGACGGGTCAACGCTGGGGTCAGGCCGAGCAGGCGGGCATAAAGCGCAATCTGAGCACGATGATACTCCTCGTGTGCGATTCCATGGTGCATCCAAGTTAAACGAGTACTGTGTTCGCCGTCGAACCGTCGAACAAGCTGCAGCATCTGCACCTCGCCGGCCTCCTTTATCAACCTCGCCCCATGCCGCTGACTACTACGCAACAGTCGGACCCAATCGCCCTTAGTCCGTGGTTGCCCAACGTCCCCAGCGTAATACTTAATAAAGTCAGGAAAAGTTTTACGGGTAAAATCAGGGCATCGGCGAACCAGCTCGTTTGACCACATCGACCCAGTCTCAATCACATGCGCCACCAACTCTGTAACAGACCGGACCTCTTTCTTAGGGCGAAAATCGAACTGCCTGGCTGGGATAATTCTGACTTCAGATATCACGCCCTGACGGGCTACTTGCCAGGCCTCAAGCGCTTCTTCGAGTAGAGTTTTGGTGGACACCATCTCCCTCACACTGGTCAAATTAAAACGTACTGGATCCCCGCGATATGAATGTTCATGACCACCAGGTTGTTATGAACTAAGCAAGAGTCGCTATGAAGCGCGGCACCCTCCTAGCTTGGGTAGTTTGTTCGAAACTATAAGCAAGCCGGATGAGCATTGGCTCACTCCACGCACGACCAAAAAACGATATCCCCACGGGCAAACCGTGCACTTCCCCAGCCGGCACTGAAATATTCGGGTAGCCAGCCACAGCAGGATAACCCGAACTACTGCCGCCAAAATGGTCGCCATTAACTAAGTCTGTAACCCAAGCCGGCCCACCACTGGGTGCAATAATCGCATCGAGCTGATGTTCATCCATCGTCCGATCAAGACCTTCAATTTGCGAAAGCCGACGGGCTGTGGCCAGCGCGGCCAGGTACGCGGGCTCGGATAACGGACCCTTGGCTTCAGCCGCAAGGAGTCGCTCTTGCCCAAAGTAGGGCATCTCATCAGCCGCCCGACTGATGTTGAACTCTATGAGATCGGCTAACGAACCTACTTCCGAGTCTAAGCTTGCCCTTGCAAGGTATGCATTTAGGCCCGCCTTGAATTCATAAAGTAGTACCTCTGTTTCAGCAGCACTGAGACCCATTCGGTCTCGCTGCTCCACTCTGCGCCCAGCAGAACCCAACACCACTGGATCCACCACAATCCCACCAACTGAACGGATCGCAGCAACTGAGCTCTCGATTACTGAATCGACTCCGGCATGAAAGCCCAAAAATTGCCTAGCGACGCCCACCCGCCTGCCACGGAGCCCATCCCGGTCAAGAAAGGAGGTGTAATCAGCAAGCCCATGAGTCTCGCTCGCCACTGAAACTGGGTCCCTCGAATCCGCACCCACAAGCACCCCCAGAACAATCGCTGCGTCTGCAACCGTCCTTGTCATCGGACCGACCGTATCCTGAGTATGCGAGATCGGAATTACCCCACCTCGGCTAACCAGGCCCACAGTTGGTTTGATGCCAACCACGCCATTAGCAGATGACGGACAGACGATAGATCCATCTGTCTCAGTCCCAATAGCAAGCGCTGTTAGGTTGGCCGACACACCCGCGCCAGAGCCTGAGCTCGAACCACAAGGATTCCTGTCGAGGACGTACGGATTTCGACATTGACCTCCACGACCGCTCCACCCGCTTGATGAACGCGTCGACCGAAAGTTCGCCCACTCGCTCAAGTTAGCTTTGCCGAGCAAGACTGCCCCTGCTAAGCGCAAACGGCGAGCGACTTCAGAATCCAGCGGCGGAACCCACCCACTCAGCGCAAGCGAGCCAGCGGTTGTAGTCATTCGATCGGCAGTATCAATGTTATCTTTCAGAAGAATAGGGATACCGTGTAGCGGCCCACGGAACCCAGAATATTGCTGCTCACGGTCTAACTGGTCTGCAATATCGAAGGCATCTGGGTTCGTCTCAAGGACAGCATGCAACTCTGGACCCGAGAGGTTCAGCTGATCAATTCGTGTTAGGTAGGCCTCTAGTATCGAGCGGGCGGTCAACTCCCCGCTCGACAACCCTTGCCGCAGCGTTGAAATAGTGGTTTCTTCAAGCGGGAAAGCATCCATTCCGGAAAAGAGCTGAGACGACGCTGACACGCTTGACAGTGCTGGCCGGCAAGCCACACTAGCTCCCACCATTGCCGCTCCCCCAGCCGACGACACTCGCAGGAATTCTCGCCGTGACACCGAAGTGACGGACCGGGTTTGTCGATGCTCGACTTTATAACTCATTCCCTAACTGCACCCCAACCATCGTAACCACCAAGCCACTCAAGCAGAAACAACCATGCCCCCCTCGTCCCACAGAAGTAGAGTGTTGCACTCATTGTGAGACGGGAAGCTCTTGATAGAGTTATTCCTGACAAGAAAGGGACCGAAGCAAGCCAATTTTTGTTGGCCTAGCGCTGAGCTTCCGGCAATGGTTTACGGGGTAAAGCCTCGTCACGCATAGCGGTGTTGTAAGCAAAATTTGCCACTACCACAGCCATCTGCACTACATCCTCGCGCTGGACTCTATCCACCACATCCATATTTGAATGGTGGGTGCGAGAGTTGTATTCCAACCGATCTTGGATGAACTGAAACCCCGGGAGCCCCACTGCATCAAATGACACATGGTCCGTACCAGAGACTCGACGCGGTCCCAAGGTCGTCACGCCCAGGTCTTTCAGTGATTCGATCCAATCGCTGAAAATGGATGCTACTGCGAAGTTCTCCTGCAACCAGATTCCACGCAGCCGACCCGAACCATTATCGATATTAAAGTAAGCCGAGAGCAGCGCATGAGCTGGCTCTAGTTGCATGGTCTCCGGATTCCCGAAATGACGACGAACGTACTCTCGGGAACCCAACAACCCTTGCTCCTCTGCACCCCAAAGCGCCAAACGAATAGTCCGGCGTGGCTGAGCCCCGATCGTCTGCAGAATCCGCATAACCTCCATCATCGCAGCCACACCGGCTGCATTGTCTGTCGCTCCGGTTCCTGCATGAGTAGTATCAAAATGTGCCCCAATCATCACCACTTCATCGGCTAAATCACTGCCCGGAATTTCTGCAATGATGTTGAAAGCGTTCAAAGCATCTTCAGCACTCTCCTCAGGATGAAAACGTGTCTCAACGTGCAGTTCCATTCGAACAGTCAACCCCTTGTCGAGAATACGCACCATCCGGTTGTAGTGCTCGACAGCCAACGTCACCGCAGGCACCTGACTGCCAGCAGCAGAGCCACGTGGACCGCCACGCCCAACAAAGATCGTGCCACCATCAGTTCGCTGAGTCTGGTGTGTTAGTCCACTTCCACCAGCCACCAGAACGGCATCACTACCTCTATCTAAAACCGCCACCACACCTTCATCGAGGTAAAACTGCTGGAGTTGATCAGGAAAGGACAAACTGTCCTGATTTCCACCCTGGTTTGGGCTATTCCGCGCCTGACCGACTGGTGGTACTGGAGTCCGACCTGCTTCCGCCAGCCCATGCTCATTCATCCGAAGCACAACATCCCCGGTGAGCAGAGGCACGGGACGCTCCAACTGAGGGAGTACAATTTTTCCTTGTAACGCGCCCCTGTAGCTATCGAAGTCAGATTCTGTCTGAAGATCAGCCCTAACAACCTCAGCTGTAATTGTGCCGGCAGTGCTCGATGACCAAGACTTCGGATAACCAATGACAGGCATAACCTCTGGTTCGACCATATGCGCATGAAACCGAACCAGAGACCAACCGTGACCAAAAGCGAACCGCTCGGTGCGCACATTCGAGAGACCCCACCCCCTCAGCTTCGCCATCGTCCAAACTGCGGCTTTCTCGATGGCTGGAGTTCCAGTCACCCGCGGTCCATACACATCACTCAACCAACTGATGTGGTCCATAGCTTGCGAGCGACGTAGTCCTTCATCTCGGATAGCGGCAAGCGTAGAGTGGTCTAGTGGCTGTGCAATCCCTGGTATTCCAAATGCCATACAGGTCGCAACTAACAACAATCGGAATGTAAGCAACATTAGTCTGGTCTTCATAGTCACGAGTTGGCCTCCGTCGCGGCTACAAGTGAACTTATTCAAGCGCAAAATCCTTGCCAATCATAACGTGCCCACGGGCCTAGACCTTACTCAGACAGAGCAAAGTGGTCAGATATGCGTTACCTGCGCCTAATGACCAAGCTCTGAACACCTTGCCCCACCGGACCTAGAGTGTCCCCTAACTCCGTTTGGCATAAACCGACGCCCGAAGGGTCAGCAACGCTCTGAGACTGCATGCCAACCCATTCTCCACACAGAGGTCTCACAAGGTGAACAGACAGATCCGCATTAAGGAATGTGTAGGACTTCGGATTGACTGGAACGGCGAGACCATGTCCAGCATCGGCAGCAATCAAAATTCGTTGCAACGGTGTTGGTTCTTCACCCACCAATAATGGACAGCGCTGCCGTAGCCAGCATGTCACCTCTTGCTGACCCCACGAACCGCGCACATAACGCACATCAACCGCAGCCTGGTATCCAACCGGGTCCAGGAAAAAAGGAAATACGTAGGACTTCACCGTGTCCGGAGCCGGAACCCCTACGGATGCTTCTATAGGCAGGGCCAGCACCTGCTTAGAGCAACGCTGGGCAAGAGTTCTAGCCACCAGCAACAACGTATTGCCTCGCCAGAGCCGAGCAGTGTGGCATTCTACGGTGCGCCCAAGTTTGATCGGTTCGACCTCCACGCAAACTCGATCGATCGGTATGGGACGCAGAAAATCCACCGTGACCCGCACGACTGAGAAATCTTGCCGCGAAAGGGTTTTCTCCACCGCTCGAGCAAGCAACGCCGCCGGAGGACCACCGTGTTGGTGGTCGAGACTCCAGGGCCCTCTCGTCCAAGCAGTAGCACGAAAACAGTCTACCTCTTCCTCAGGTTGGTAGAAGAAGGTGGGCTCCATGTCGAACTCCTTTTGTCTTCTCTGGCAACAACCGACGGCCTACGATAGTAGTATCAAGGGATGGTGAAGCCATGTTCATAAGGCGGCTGGTCATATTTAGCATCATTGCTGTTGTCTCGGGTACGTTCGGATTCTTGATCGGTGGCGGCAAGATTCCTGAAGGTTTGAGCGCAACCCAGAGGACACTTTCCGAACAAACGAGAGAGGCAGTCGAGAAGTTTCGAGACCAAGAAGCAAAACTAACAGAAATGCTGAACCACGTGAGGGACCGCGTCTCGGAGAGCGTTGGCCAAGTCGACTGGTTTCAGGATGAACGATAACCTCAGCCTACTACCCGTCCGGTTCAAGCGCACCTGACGCACAAGGGGCTACGCCGTGGATTAATTTCACAACATCCAGATACACCGGCTCCAAGTTTACGTCCACAAAGCCCGCTTGCTGCAGATTAGCCAGCGTATCCCGGTTGAGTTCAGGACCTACCTGCCGCATTAGTGGCGTCATCAGGTCTAGCATTAGATTGAAAGGGAAGAATCGGCTTCCTGTGTGTTCAAACATACCTATTGTTCCACCAGGACAGAGCACGCGCCGCAATTCTCGAAGCCCAATGACCGGATCCGTTACCGAACAAAAAGTACACGAAGTGAACACCTTGTCAAAAGTGGCATCTGGATAGTCAAGGTCATGCACATCAAGTTGCCTCAGCTCAAGGCGACCATCGTAACCATCGGCTCTGACCCGTGCTTGCTCAATCATTCTTGGGCTTATATCGATTGCTGTAATTTCTTGTCCAGCGGGAAAAAATTGAATGTCCTGACCGGTCCCTATGGCCACAAACAACACTCGTCCAGCCATGGTCGAAAACAGCCGTCGCTTGTAAGGCCCCCAGCGCCACTCAGGCCCATAACCATTCATAAGGTCATAGCCCAGAGCTGCCCTGTCCCACTTTTTCTGAGTAGCAGGGTCCATTAAGCAGGTCTCATCTATTACTCGTTGTAGCTCTTTAGATAAACATCCAGCCCATACGTTGTTAACAGCACCACTAGACCAATAACTGCGCCAATCCCAACAGCCACGTCACCCGGCAACATGTTCATGGCAGCTCCCATACCAACCAACATTCCGGCTAACATTCCCGTCAACATAACCGGTAACATGACCTCCATCGCACCAAACAACACCGAAAAAAAGCAAACAGCCGGCAGTGCAACCAGGCTGCCTATACACATCCCAGCGGCCATCCCTAACCCCATCCACCAGGTCTCACCGATCGATGAAGCCACAACCAAGCCAACAACTGCACCGACACCAGTGTTACTGACCAAGTCCCCAATCAAGAAATATGGTCGACAGTTCATGATTTGGCGACCGCCACCACTACCGTAACCCTCGCCCAAGTCCACTCATGCTCTCAGATGTGGTTCAAGAGCAGCCCAACGATGCTCAATCTCGTCGATCTGCATTTGAGTAAAACTGAAGTCACCTCGGCGAGATTTCAACGTCTTAAACACACCACGTTTCTGAAGTACATACAGCCTCACCCCTGGAATCAGACTGTCGAGGTTTAGGAGCAGTAGTAACTTAGCGTAGAGATCGCGAACTTCGTCGTGTCTTCCCGACTGATGTAGATCCCATAAACCAGCATATATATCCGCGTACATGACCCCCCCAGTCATCACGCCGTCGGTCCCCAATCGCATCTCATACGGCCAAGCTCGGCCAAAATTGGCACCCAAGATACTTTTGATGGGTTTAGGACGGTGTTTAGCCAGTTCCAGCATCCGTTCTTGAACAGGAGGGTGCTCTTCTTTAACATAGCCACACTGTGGAAACTCACGCGCTAGAGAAACCAAGAAATCCACTGTCGGCTCGATGTCAGGAGCACCACCACTAGTCTGCACGAAGACCGGCCGGCCGGTCACGTCACACAGAGCCGCATAGTAGCTACGAAAGTCGTCCAGTGATGTTGCAGTCCTCGGCGGAATGGCGATCATCGCGTCAGGCTCCAGAGATTCCGCATGGCGAGCGTAGTCGAGCATACCGACCGTGTCGTCTGCCTGCACACCGAGCACTAGCGCCTGAGCTCGTCCCTCATTGGCCTTGGCCAGCACATCGAAACCACGCAACCGCTCACGCTTACTAAGGTGACGCTGCTCGCTTGAGTTCTGGGGCCAGACCAACGCTTCCACACCACAGCGATCACAGAAATCAACCTCACCTGCCAGGTCCTCGTAATCCACCTCACCAGCCCCGGTATAAGGCGTGCTGAGAATCATGAAAGCTCCCCGCATCGACTTAGCCTCTTGAGCACCGAGTCGTCCAGGCGGGAAGAGTGCGGTTGCAGCAATCGCTGTCAGACATTCTCTTCTTGTCACAGTCAACTTTGAGTCTGCCATTTGCATCCTCCTAATCCACATTCAATGCTACTCTACACCCTTCGGAAAATGACCACTACAAGCGTAAATCTGGCCCTCGTCATGCTAGCCGCCCTGACTACTATTGCCAGCGCGCAGCCTCAGCGCAGGCTGGTGGAGACCAATCCGTGGCCCGACCCAGACCCAACCCCATGGTTGACGGTCAGTGCCGGAGACTCGGGGTTCGATCTGGATCGGCTCGAACAGGCTGCCAGCCTAGCAGAAACGACTCACGCCGATGCACTCTTAGTCATCCGCCACGGCCGGATCGTACTCGAACGTTACTGGAATGGCCGCAAGTCCACAGACGTCCAACAGACTTACTCGACAACAAAGGGGGCTGTGGCATTCCTGGTTGGCCGGGTCCTCGAACGGGGCCACATTGAATCCCTCGACCAATCAATTGCCAATTTCGTACCAGAAATAGCCGGTCAAACCCGAGAAAACATGACCTTTCGCAACGTGATGGCAATGCAGTCTGGCCTAGCACAGTCGCCTGCGCTAGACCGGGCAGATAGTCAGAGTGGGCGAAGCCAACTTCAAGCGGTGGGTGCTCGGGGTATGACCCACCAACCCTTTCAGTATTTCATCTACAGCAGCACAGCGTATCGACTGCTGTTCACTGCACTGGAACGAGCAACCGGGATGAATTTACCGGACCTCAGTCGGAAAGAGATTTTCGGTCCACTCGGGATGACAGGAGCCTACTGGGTCGAAATTCACAGCCAAGACAGGTTTCTTGGCTACCAGAGCATCCGCATGCGACCGCGGGATATGGCAAAGTTGGGTCAGGTGCTGCTAAACAACGGACACTGGAAGGGCTCGCAATACCTGCCAGCCAGCTACATGCAGTTGCTCCGCACTGCACCGGCACCCAAGATAAATCCGTCGTACGGACTGTTCTGGCACCTGAACAGCGGTGAGTTCTACCTAAGTTACCGCGAGTCAAACTACCGAAGAAACCGATTATTGCCCGGTAGCCCCCCAGACACGATCGTGAATTTTGGGAACGGCGGCCAGATTATAGCGGTCGTGCCTAGCCTGGATCTCGTGTGGACCCGAACTGGCCGCCAAATTCCGAGCAACATTTGGTCAAACAGCAGCACGGTCGCACAGTTATCCGCAGCAATCATCAGGGCTGTAGATCACTAACAAGACCTATCGCCTGACGTCATGTCAGAGGCCGTGCATGCCTGTAGAAAGACCTCTAAACCGCTTTTGTATGCAGATACTCCGTCACCGGACACAGTCCGCCTCAAGCTGAGGCCGGAACACTCTACGGCCAAGTATTGAACCAACTTTCTTGTTATGGAAGCATCCAACCTACCTAATCTGGAGAAGGTTGCCAACGTTTCGAATTTGACTCGTCAAGGTCGACAGCCTTGCCTCGCACCGTGCCGTTTTTGAGCGGAATCAGCCCCATCCCATCTGCAACTCCTAACAGAGCCGCACGAACAGCTGATAGCGTCCTCCGTATCGGAGCCACCATCAAGGCCCCTATTATGGCCACCCATATCGGACCCGCCATCGCACCCAAAGGCAGCCCCCAGACAACGCCTGCCCCAGACAGAGCTATCCCTGTACCAATGACCAAGCTCGTGACAAAACGCCCCGCTCGGGTCACACGACCAGCGGTTGCCACCCGAATCAGACACTGCCCACCATTGTGTTCTTCCACCAATGCACGCAAATCAAGCCACACCCAGCGGCCAGCAGCGACACTGAAGTCTCGGTGCTGGCCCCATCCGTCATCCATTTCAATGACTTGAGCAGTCCTGGAGGAGCGCAACCGGTCAGTCATCTCCTGTAGTAATTGAGCTGAACTGACCCAAGATTCGCTCCAAAATTGCGCCTGCACTGAACGACCGGCAAACAATCGTAATGTCGTCCAGAACTGAGATCTCGGCAACTGCTCTGGATCTGCATGCTCGTGACGCACTCTAGAAACCCCACGAGGCGGAGACAGAAACCCAAGAATTCGTCCATGAGTTCGAGCGAATGGTTGCAAGAAGTGCAACCAAGCCACCGTCCACCGGTACACAAATCGACTAACGACCCTCGGCAACATTGCTATCCGAGGCAATCTATCGATCTCGGTGTCGAGGGCATATTTGACACACTTAGCAAAAGTCGTTCCAAGTGCACTGGCACCAGCTCCAAGACAGGCCAATCCAGCTGCCAGGTAAGGGCTGAACATCAGGGCGAGCCCAAGCACAAAAAAAGCCATCCCACAGAGCTGCCAGCGGAGCGAGTGAGGTAGATGGGCAAAGGGATGCGCATCGAAACGATAGACAGACGGAAATGCAGCAGACCCCCATACTCCCACATTGATCGTTGCATGTCGTAGCGAGCGCACAAAAGGTAGTGGACTATAAATGTGTCCTCTCCACAACACACGCCGCCCGACAAATTTTTCTGGGTGCAAGGGCTTGAGCCACGCCTCACCCTCGCCGTACCCTAGTTGCTGATTCCAGTACGCTCTCAAACTCGACCGGTGGTGATGCCAAACTAGGGCGGAAGGAGCAAAGGCAATTTTCCAACCACGCGCCTGGAGCCGCCAACAGAAATCTACATCGTCACCCGCCTTGGTAAAAACCGGGTTAAACCCGTCTAGAGCCACGAGCACATCCCGCCGAAATGCCATGTTGCACCCAGGCACATGCTCAGCAGTGCGATCATCGAATAGGACATGACTCGGACCACCAGGAGCACGGGCGACACACTGCGCGAGCCAAGGGTCATCCGTAGGCACAACATTCGGACCACCAGAACCGGCATAACTGGAAGAAAAGAGCGGCTCAACCAGATAAGTGAGCCATTCTGGCTCAACCCGCACGTCAGCATCCGTGTAGGCAACTATCTCACCTGTGGCATGCGAAAGTCCTATGTTTCTCGCTGCGCTAAGTCCACCATTGTCGACCTGAATAAGTTTGATCGAGGGATGGCGATTTGCGATTGCCTCCGTCCCGTCAGAAGAACCATCATCAACAAGGATTAGCTCGACCTCCGGATAGGACAAGCATTCAAGCGATGTCAGGCAATCGTCCAGAGTGTCGGCCGCGTTGTACGCACAAACTATGACCGAGACCTTAGGCCACGAACGCTGCCTTTGTGGCCGGTCTGGCGACGCAAAGACACGCGCAGCTGCGTGCAAGGCCAACTTGGGACTGCGTTCACGGTCGACAAGACCGAACGCCCAGTCACTAATGTCCTGGCCACCGCGCCACCACTCATCGGTCCAACCATACGCAACAGCACCGCAAGTGCCCTCCCTAAAAGCAGCCCTCAACTGCATTGCGGTAAGCGTTGCCTGTCCCGCCTCACCCTCCCGTAAGCTATCTGCACCAACCTCAGCCAACAGCAACGGACGATTACCGGCAATGTTATGCAAACGAGCAAGATAAGCACGCAATTCCGATTCACGATGCAAATAGACGTTGAAGGCCGCCACATCCAAGAACGGGAGCTCCAAATATTCGGTGGGCGGGTAGTTCACATAGGTGACCAAGCTCACTGGCGACACATCTTTGGTCACCTGGTAGAGTTCCCGCAAAAAACGTTCCAGCCTTACCCTACCGTGCCATCGCACGACCGAGGCTGGAACTTCATTACCAATAGCGAAGAGCAAAATAGCCGGGTGCCCAGCCAAGCGCCGCACCTCAGAGGTCAACCTCTGGCGAACCCGCCGGCATAGTGCCCGGTCCTCCAAGAATGCAACATGTTGAGGCCAAGGCACACCGATAATTAGGCGCAACCCGCACCTAACGGCTTCCTCCAAGACCCATGGAGAAGGGGTTGTATACAGGCGTACCGTGTTGAAGCCAAACCGCGCAATTAGCTCAAAATCAGCACTAACCTGCCTATCAACTGGAAATTGCCATCCGCTCGGGTCTGGGGCAAAGGTTCCGTAGCTCACTCCCTTGATGAACCACTGATGTCCTTCGAGACGAAGAAATTTTCCAGCTGCAACCGGACGGGCTGCTCCCGCTTCAAGCGGCACCAACGGGTCTGGGTCCGGCCCAAAGGGCACAAACCTTTCGCCTGCTATCAAAACTGACTCGGTGGCAAGCTTCTGCATAAAAGGCTACCAAAACACACATTTAATCAATCCAGCGTCTTCTCAACTGGAGAATTATGCGCTGACCACGACAAGGACGAGTATTCCATTGCCACCGTCGGTCAGACCGGCGCCAACAACCACGCGAACCCCACCCATATCTCTTATCGGCCAGATCAGTAAAAAATCGAGAGGGGACAGCCAAAAATTTGGAACTGCTACTTATAACAACGACCTACGCCGACCGAGGACACTGTGGAGACTTGCAGCATCACCTAGAACTGACGGTAACCAGATGCAGGCAACTGCAAGGTGGCCGTGGCACAAATTTGCCACTAAAGGCAACTAATATTCAGGGATTTCTGCCAGAGTTTATACTGATAGCCTCCAAATTATCTTCACATGACGTTCCCCATCCGGCACATGCATTAACCTCATATGGCCGTCTCAAAGGAAACTGAACAATTGACACAGGCAACAGCCACTTCTCTATGGATTTGAATCACCGGCTTCGTACAATTGAGAAAGCTGATATTCAGGGTGAAGCTCAAGATAGTCTGATATACGGTCCCCGAGAAATATAGCCTCGCCAATAAACGCAACTGCTTCTGACAGACGGTCATCAGGTTGCGCGCAACTCAGGCGGAGAAACCCAGCTCCGGCCGCACCAAAACACTCCCCCCCTAAACACGCAACGCCGCGTTCCTCATCAGCACCTTCCAATAAATACATGGCCAACCCATGGGAGGTGATGCCGGCACGATTGCAGATGACCGCAACTGAGGGAAAAACATAGAAAGTCCCCCCAGGCATAAGACAGGTTATACCCTCAACGGTGTTCAGGCCCGTGACGAGCAGTTCAACCTTCCGACGGAAATCTTGCATCCTCTCATCTCTATATTCCCGACCTTCCTGCAAAGCCGCGATACCGGCAACCTGCGTGAACGGAGGCACGCACGACAGAGCAGTGTTCGTCAATAAATCAAACCCCTTAACGGTCTCAGTACTGCAAACAGCATAGCCAAGTCGCCACCCACTCATGCTGAATGATTTGCTGAAGGTATAGGCGGAAACGGTCTGGTCGAGCATTCCAGGTTGAGACAAGAGCGATTGATGTTGCCCACCCCACACCATACAGTCGTAGGGCTCATCACTAAAAACCGCCACATCACGACCTCTAATCAAATTTGCGAGATCACGCAGGTCTTCCTCAGTCGTGACCCCTCCAGTAGGGTTATGGGGACTATTAAGGAAGATCGCTTTAGGCCTTACATCCTCTTCGAGAAATCGGCGAACATCATCAAGATTCGGTCTAAACGCCCGTGCCGCCCTCAGTTTCGAAAGCACCATCCTCGCACCACGCCGCCCGATGTTAGCCTCATAAGTTGGAAAGTATGGACTAAAGACCAGCACACCATCCTCAGGCTCCAAGAATGCTTCGCAAAACAGTTGCTCGAAGGTCTTTGCACCAGGTCCCGCTACAACGTTATCAGCAGCAACCACCAGACCATGTTCCTCCCTCACATAGGTGGCGGCCGCCTCACGAAACTCTGCCAACCCAGCAGATGGGCCATACGTTGTACGTCCTGAACGAAGCGCCTCGATACCCGCCTCGACGGCACACCGAGGAGACGGAAACGGGCTGTCACCTATTTCAAGCTCAATGACATCCTTACCTGCAGCGGCCAGTCGCCGAGCAACAGCAAGCACCGTAAAGGCACCTTCCGGCTGCACGGTGGATAAAAAACGAGTGTAGGACGGCATTAATAAACTCCTTTCGGAGCTGAATCGTATCCCACCAGGCAACGGGTGTCTTTCTGGGTTAGCAGCTCCTGACCCTTTAGAGGTATAAATTCAAGTATCACAACCAGTTGCTCGAAGCATCTATTTCCCTACCATACCTACGCCCAAAACTTCCTACCTCCGCCTGGACGGACACAGCCGAGGTGAATACGATCGCCGCCCAGCCCTCAGGTGCCGTCTGAGGGCTTCCTCCAAACTGCCGGCAAGCAACTCCTTTACGGAACAAAACAAGGCATTGCCGCCGGTCTTAAATTTAGGAGTTACTTCGGAATGAAGAGCATCGGACCTACGGATTTAGCACACTGGATTTTAGGCGCGCTTGTTGCTCGCCACCAGTGCATTGTCGACACCCGCTGCCGCAGGACAAGCCGGGCCCCGGGCTTTCTTTGTAGCACCAGCCGAGGGTGCAACAGTTACGAGTCCGGTATCTTTCCAGTTCGGCAGTGAGAACCTGACCGTTTCACCAGTACCGGAAGAAGTTGACCGACCCAGAACTGGCGTTGGCCACTACCACATAGGCTTCAACACCGACTGCCTTCCAGTCGGGGAAGTTATCCCTCGGGCAGACCCATAGGTCCATCTCGGAGACGGTTCATCCACTTTGAAACACTACTCGAGCCTGGGGACCACACCTTTGCGTTACAGATCGGTGACGATGAACACCGAACGCTTGAAGGCTTATGCTCCACTATCTCCATCACAGTTGAATGAACTTGGTGGAGTGGTCAGGCTAACCCGCGACCACTCCTTCACTTACCCAAACCGTCGACACACCAATCGAACCCGGCGCTACAAAGGTGAGATTACGCGACGATTCTGGGCCTCAATCGTTAAACTACTGACTGAGACTACAATCAAAAAAGCAGAAGTGGGGCAGGCTTTCTAAACATCCACCATAGCAACCCTTATACCTGGCACCGACCTAACCTCCTTCACTAATTGCACCCCAGTCGAATTTATACCTTCGAATCCTGCTCATGTAAGCACCCTTAGTAAACGACAACAAACGACCCATCCGAAAGCGCCGCAACACTAGGCACACTGCGGGCGGGAATCGGTGCGGGCGTTGTGCCCTCGGCACCTCGAGGGTGATCGGCCTCGTCAAACAGCTGCCAATGTAACGTTCCCCCTGACTGCCATCCTGGACCATCACCCCACGCCAAAAGCTTGTCGCCATCATTATTAACCGAAACCGTGGCATTCTTTCGTCGAAACCCAGCAACGCCAGACGGCGACACCGGCTGCGCTAAACGTGAAGTATTAGCTAGATACACTTCTCCTTCTGTCTCCCAAGCTACAACCACACCATTCGGACCGGTATCCAAGGTGGTAGTGGCAACGGGACAGGCACCAATTTCCCAGGCGTGAATGAGTTTGTCTGTAAACCTGTGGCCCTGGTCGACGCTGGTCAGCAAGCGCATCCCACGGCGAACATTTCCCCCAGCGCTACGGTAGGATAAATAAACGGCCCCCATTTCGTCGCTGGCAGCTCGCAACCCGCAACACCCGCAAGCGCCTTGGGCTGGCGGGCTAATCGCGCGCGGTAAATCAAATGACTTACCATTGTCGCGTGATACCACCATATAGACTCGACGCTTGGCATCCGGTAGTGGGTCAGCATGCCAAAAAACGTAAACGTTCCCACCTGGATCTACCGCAAGGGTTGAACCGGCCTCAACACCACCTTCATCTTTCACCGAAAGCGTCTGCTGTTGTTCAAACCCACCGGCAAAATCAGACTTGGTGTAGTAGAACCGCGCGGGATCTCTATGGAACCAAGTAATATGAAGCAAGCCATCTGGACCGATGGCTAGCTGTCCCCCATCTATTGGGCCAAGGCCCGTAACGGAATGGGGCCTGCTATTAACCCTCTGAGGCACAGACCAGGTGCCACCATCGAGCAAGCGGGTTACGTAGAACAAATCACCACTACTCATCGATCCGGTGTAGTACACAAGGTGCAGAGTGTCCATTTCATCAACAACTACCTGAGGCAAACTGGCACCCTCAGGAGCACGGAAGATACTAACGCTAGGAATTGGACCGACGCAGGAAGTGGCCAGTGTAACAACCACTCCAAATAGAACCCAATCAAGCGATCTAGATAAATTCATAAGACCAATTAATGTACTCGAACCGACAGAACAACGCTTCGCAGAATAATCCTAACAGCCATTTTTTCCCCTGAGGATTCACTGGCTCTGTTACCCTAGCCAGAACGCTACCAATTGACACTCGCTTGTAACCTTAATCCTAGCAACCAGCTCTTGTTCGAGCCGCATTGCCTCAAGCCACCATCGAATCTGGCGGTCTGCCAACACATCAAGTCCTTAACGACCGAAGGAGTTACAGTTGTCCAAGAAATGCCGTAAACACAGCTCATGGGCTTGGGCAGCCACTCTCCTAGTAGCCACCACCTGCGCTCCAACACTTCCGCCCAGGCCAGTATTCGACTTCGACATTCAATTCGACCACTACACCTTGGAAAACGGCCTGTCCGTCGTTCTTCACGAGGACCACTCCAGCCCAATTATCACCGTAGCTACTCTTGTCCACGCCGGGTCAAGCCGTCAACCAGTAGACCGCACCGGCTTAGCGAACCTCTTTAAACAATTATCGTTGAGCAATTCTGAAAATGTTCCTCAAGGAGCCAGCTTTCAGTTGGTTCCAGAACTTGGTGGCACCTGGGGCAGCATTGCAGGTCCAGACACAACGACATATTACGAGGTAGTGCCGAAGGATGCCCTCGAAAAGGTCCTATGGCTAAACTCGGATCGCCTCGGCTATACGATCGCAACCGCCTCGCAAGAGAACCTAGAGCGCGAACAGGTAATTGTTAGAAGCAAAAGACAACTAGTAGTCGAAAACATTTCCTACGGCCACACACAGGCAGTACAACATGCCGCACTGTACCCGGTAGGCCACCCATATCGAGGGACCATCTTTGGCACACCCGAACATCTTCAAGACGCCACCGTCAGTAACTTGCAGTCTTTCTACCAACGGTTCTATGGCGCCGCCAACACGACACTTGTCATCGCTGGCGACATCGATATCGAACCGACGAAACAACTGGTCGAATACTGGTTCGGTGAGATTCGTCGCGGACCAGATATTAGCTCGCCTTACCCGCAACCTGTGTATCTTGAAAAATCCCAGTCACTGATGTACGAGGATAAACTTGCGAAATTGCCCGAACTACAAATTGTCTTTCCTACCGTGGAACAGTTCCACAAGGATCACTATGCATTAGAACTTCTATCCAAGTCACTGGCCGGCCGTAAACGTGCCCCACTCAACGAGTCCGTTATCCAGAAAGGACAACTGGCCCAAGAGGTTACGGTTAGCCATCAAGTCGGTGAGATCGCTGGCAAACTAGTCATCCGAGTTCGTGCTAATGCCGATGTTGATCTCGATGAGGTAAAAGAAGCAGTCGAAGAGGGCCTTGAGCGTTTCGATTCCGTTGGTATCGATGCGGTCGAACTTGAACTTAAGAAAATTCAAACTGGACTTGAGTGGCAGGAGAGACTGGCTAACATTATCGACAAGTCCTTAATGCTTGCCCGATTCACCGCCTTCACCGGAGATCCTAGGTTCTTCCACTCTGTTATAAAGCGAACCCTCGCCGTCACAACTCAGGATGTGTTCCAAGTCTACGAACGATATCTAAAAAACAGAAGGTCCGTCGTGACTAGCTTTGTGCCCTTGGGACGACCCGATCTGGCGGTCGCCGGCGCTCACCCAATCAACGTGATCGAGGAAAATATAGACTGGGGCGGTGAGGAGATCACCCCCACAAGGGCAAGGGACTACTACAGAACCTTTACTGAAGCCGACCGCTCTGAACCGCCATTAGGGGACTTACCAGGGCTCTCCACACCACAAATCTGGCAATCGCGACAGACAAACGGATTAGAGGTTTACGGTATCGAAGTCACCGAAGAGCCGCTGGCCGCCTTTGAACTGATCCTGCCGGGCGGCCAACTATTGGAGCCTCCAGGTAAAACGGGGGTAGCGAGCCTCTTGGCTTCTCTGCTGACAGAGTCTACTTCCGACAAGACCCCTACTGAGCTCGAAGAAGCCCTCGATTTGCTCGGCGCCCGGATTACCATCAAAGCCGAACAGGAAGTTATACGCCTTTCAGGCCTCACACCTTCGCAGATGCTTGAACCAACCATCGTCTTGGTTCAAGAACTCTTGCTTAGCCCCAACTGGGACAAAACTTTGGTTGCCCGCCTAAAAAGGGAACATGCAACACATCTGCTGGACAAGGCGAGCAACTTAGCAATGGTCGCAGATACAGTTTTCCACCAAGTGGTCTACGGTAAGGACCATCCGTTTGGAATACCTGTTTCTGGCACTCCAGCCACAATCGCAAATATTGAAATCGATGACCTTAGACACTACTACGCGCAGAATGTGACTCCGACACGAGCGAGTTTCCATGTCGCCGGAGCCGTGTCCCAGGCCCGTGTCGAAGCCTCATTGGCAAACCTATCCAAACATTGGCCATCCAAGCAGATCGAAATTCAGACTCATCCTGTACCCCCGAAAATTGAAGGCCAAACTATCTACCTTATCGATGTTCCTGCTGCGAAACAGTCACTAGTACGAGTCGGGCTCCTGGTACCATCGGCCGATGAATCCACTCAACATCTGCTTAAATATGCAAATAAGTATTTCGGTGGCGGCTCGAACAGCCGACTGTTCCAACAACTTGGAATCGAAAGAGCCTACACCTTCGAGGCGACCTCAGAATTCCTCAGCACCAGACACACTGCCGCTTGGCTTGTACGCGTTAGTATACGAACCGAAACTACCACAGAGTTACTCAAACTGCTGAGGGAGTTAATCCGAAATTACTCAGCCGATTTAACTGAAGAAGACCTCAGACTGACGAAAACTCAAATTCTCAAACACAAGCTGCTGATACCAGAATCACTCCAAGGAAAAATGGACCTGCTCAACCAAATAGGTCGGACCGGACTGTCCCTTGAAGCCCTCAGCCAGCGAGAGGAAGCCTTCTTGGCCATGGACGTGGATACCTTCAAAGAAGCGATCGAGACTTATCTCAATGAAAGTCAGATGATTTATATCGTTGTCGGGAATGCCAAGACATTACTCAGCCAAATGGCCGAGCTGGGGTACGGCGAACCGGTAATGTTAGACACCTATGGACAAAGACGGTAGGCACACTAGCTATTCTTGATCACTGAGGATAAGTCTCGCACCGGCAGCCACGCTATCGTTTTCGGGCAACAAGAGTACCAGCTGTGTTCGGTCGGAAAGCCGAACACACGTTGAGCCGACCACTCACCTAGGCATAGATGCACATCCAGACATTCGAAAAGTTCTTAGCTTGAAATCGATCTCAGCGAACAACGTTTGTAGTTAAACGTCCCTGGATCCACCGAGCCACGATATACAGGATGATCCCGATCACTAAACCAACTCCGATCATCGGATAGTTACGCTCCAAGGTCTCAAGAGCCCGGTCGCCAAGTTGAACAGCTAAATAAGCTTCGCCGGTAAACCGAATCATCCGTCCAGTGAACACAGCTACAGTAAATCTGGACCACGACATCCCGACGAACCCGGCGACCAGCATGAAAATCTTGGTAGGAAACGGGGGTGGAGCCAAAACGGCAATCATCATGGCCACAGTATCGTTGTCACGTACTTTTTCGGTAACCCAACGACGCTTGTCTGAATTAAGTCGGTTGATAGCTCGATCTCCACCGGTTCGGCCGAGGCGGTACAAGAAAAGGCAACCCATAGTGGAACCGGTCGCAGCTATCAACGCGACCAGGATGAACATCGAAGGCTGCTGCCAGGCTAGTAGCATGATCACAATATCGACCCCGCCGGGAAGGGGAATCCCGGCCGAGTCAAGCAGAGCGATAAGAAATAGCCCTGGCAGGCCCAAAGCCAACAAGCTGTCACTAAATCTGTTCATCACGAAAGGCCGAAACTTGGAATATAACGATCAGCAAGAAGATCTCGATTATAGCGTGCCCGTATAGTGACACACTTGGCGGTTAAGCCAATTGCCCAAACACCCACTGAGAAACGCGATCCTAACCTCAGAACCTCCATCAATTTTGCCTTTCTGCCCAGTCATTGATAACCTGTTAGGCAGATATCAATTCGGCCATCGGTGGTCTCGCCCACCACGTAGCCGACGGGTTGCTGGACCGCTTTCCCACAAGCGAGCCGCCCTCAGTAAACCCGCTGTCCTGCGTAAGCCGAACCCCATAAACGCGGAGGTGACGATTGGCAACCAGAGGACGCCCAACGCAACAGAAACGACAGCGAGAGCGTGCCCGCCAAGAACAGCGCAAGATCAAGGATGCGCGCAGGCAGGAAGCAAAAGAGCGCCGGGAATCGCTGCCAGCCCCCCCAGCAGGGGTTGATCCAGACCTCGAAGGAATTGTCGCAGGGCCACAACCACTGTCCGAATGGCAAGAAGAAGGTTTGGCTACTTTTGAGGATTCTGACAAGGATTCGGCAACAGACGGCTGACAGGTGACCCAAAAGTCTCTGAGTGGATCTCAAAAGTTCGATGGTGCCACTAAACCCCGGCCGGGCTCACTGGCAGACCAAAGACGATTAACTTTTGCCAAGCTTCCAGGATTTCCTGTTCTGAATATCACCAGCCGAACACTTGGGCCGCCTAATTTACAACAACGGAGCCGACACACTAGGTACCATGTCCGGTTAAAACCAGGGTGCCGCAGCTCGCATTTCATCGACTCGTAAAGGCATCGTGGACCCACATTTTCCCATCTGGGGGTTTGGCGGTTCACTTCCGCGCCAGTAAAGTATGCCAGCAGTGACTTGACTAACTAGCTAACATCCTCCGGTAATGGCTGCGGTCATCCATCATTAACAAATTCGGAGGACAGGCGAAACTATCCAAGAGGGCCTCGTCACTGTAACTGAACATAAAGCAAGATAAATTGATTTGAATCGACAATGAAGTCAGAGCCTAACGACAGTCCCAATAGCCTCAGACAACCTGGGGCTATCACACAAGATAGAATAAAGATTAAGGGGGAACAAAGATGGCCTCGGAGCACACCTTGAAACTCACCGACGGCGATTTCAAACAAGCGGTCCTACAATCGGATAAACCGGTCTTGGTAGATTTTTGGGCTCCATGGTGTGGACCATGCAAGATGATCGCACCCACACTCGAAGAACTGGCTGACGAGTATCACGGGCGCGTCTCTGTAGGAAAATTGAACATCGACGACAACCAAAATACTCCAATGGAATACGGAGTTAGGTCGATTCCTACCTTGCTGTTGTTTAAGGGCGGCGAGGTTGTCGAATCAGCAGTAGGCGTCGCAGGTAAAGAACAGTTGGCTGAACTGCTTGATAAACACATTGGACCAAAGACAACCTAGCCACAGAAAAGCCTGTGTCCATGAACGGAACTTTATCCGTGTGGGATCCTGACTTCATGATAATTTTCGGCAAGGCTTAGTCTTCCAGCCACGAGCATGGACGGGTTTTGGCGCATCACGACCCTGTCAACTAACTCGATTAGTACACTTCGAGGTCTCGGCCATAGGCCACCTCGCCACTGAAGTTGAGTCGCACTTGGTCTAGCATCTCGTCAGCTGTGTCACCGGCAAGATGCAGCTGATGATACAAGATGACCATACCAACCCCAGCTTGCTCAGCAATCTCTCCAACCTTGATCGCAGAAGTGTGAAATGTGCTGTGGTAGCGTTGGACACCAGGCTGACGCTGACTGAGACCATCAGCACCGTAGGCCTCATGAATCAACACATCGGCTCCCATGGCAATGTCGGCTAATCCTTCGAACGGACCGGTGTCTCCAGAAATGACGATAGTACGGTCAGCCGTGATCAGCTTGAAACCAAAAGCATAGTCCCATGTCCCGTGAGGCACCGCAAACGCTTCAACACGCATCACTGAGTCCTCATAAATCACCCCTGGCTGGATCTCGTGTGTTTCAACGGCCAGAAGGTCTCTACGTAACTGCTCAGTACCTTCCACTCGGATCCTAATGTCTTCGCTATAAGCCTCAAGCAACAACGACGTCATCGATTCAAGCCCAGGCGGACCATACGCCTGCATAGACCTAGCACGACCAAGGACCCAAGGTGAAAGCATTAGGTCGGGATACCCGAGTGTGTGATCTGAATGCAGATGGGTAAGGAAAAGCACTCTGAGGTTCTGAGGCCGTAAGGCCGCGAGACCGCTGACAACTGCAGCTGCCGCTGCTCGGCGCACCACACCGGGACCCGCGTCAATCAGATACGCTGTCCCGCCAGCAACAATCGCTGTCGATGGTCCGAACCTGTCTGGCTCAGCACCTGGGGTTCCGGTACCTAGTAAGACAATCCAGGTTTGTGAGGGATCCAGCGGCGCTGAGGGAACAGAGGTCTGCTGGTCTAGTTCACCAAGGGCCTGCAGTTCAGGCCCACTCGACGCCTCTCCTGCCGGCGCGACAGAACACCCGGTTGAGATCAGAATTAACCCACAAAAAACAAGCCAACGTTTAAAACACATGCCCGGCCGAATTATATCGCCTCACCTGAAGTCCAACACTAAATAGAGTCTGTTGTTGATAGGCAGTTACGTTATGCTGATAGTGAAGGGCGGCTTCTATATTTACCCGAAAATTGATTCGAATTGGATTCACCATGCTCCTCCCCAATGAACCTAATTCAAGAAGCCACCGCAACAAGTAACGTTTACAGGAGACGACATCAAGAGTTCTACTCGTCCTGATTATGAGTCTAATGAGCCACTTCCGGGAGATTACCCAGATGACCACCCCCGCCTCGTTCCCCTCGCACAGCCCCAACCTCCCAGCCCTGCGATCCGGCCTATTGTATTTGCTGGCGTTCTCCGTAAGTGCCTGCTCGGTTGAACTAATTCCAACAACCGCTGCCATCACAGAGGAAAATCCCGCAAGCCGCCCAAGCCTTGTATCTCAGGCAAGACAAGTGTCTGAACCCTATGAAGACCTTCGGCCAGACGAGCAGGCAATCGTGGAGCTGTTTGAAAACACCAGCCCATCGGTTGTCTATATCAGTACTGTCACCCGAAGGCGAGATCTCTTTGGCCGATCGGCCACTGTGCCCCAGGGCACCGGCACCGGTTTTGTTTGGGACGACAACGGACACATCGTTACAAATTTTCACGTCTTAGAAGACGCAGCATCTGCACGAGTGGTTATGCATGACCAGACAAGCTACCTAGCAGACTACGTCGGTGGTTCCCCACGACACGATCTGGCCGTCCTCCGCGTAGATGCCCCGGCACAATCTCTCAGTCAGGTAGAACTTGGAGACAGTGACCGTGTCAGGGTAGGCCAAAGCGTGTATGCCATTGGGAACCCTTTCGGATTGAGCGCCACTTTGACCACTGGGATAGTTTCAGCGCTAAACCGCCAGATCGAAGGATTAACTTCCGACATCATTGAGGATGTCATCCAAATCGATGCGGCCATCAATCCTGGAAACTCTGGTGGCCCCCTCCTCGACAGCCAAGGTCGCCTGATCGGCATTAACAGCCAGATAGCCAGCCCATCCGGTGCCTCAGCCGGCGTCGGTTTCTCGGTACCCGTCAATACTGTAAAGCGGGTCGTTCCACAGCTAATCGCCAACGGTGAATATACCCCGGCTCGCCTTGGGATCACGACCGATAGACGATTGAACCGGGTTGTCGCGGATAGGTTAGGGGTAACGGGCGTGCTGATCGATCAGGTCGACCCACAGTCCGGCGCCGCAAGATCTGGCCTGAGAGGGACCGAACCAAACGCCAACCAGCTCGGGGACATAATCTTGCGGATCGATGGTGAACCGGTACCAACTGATCGCGACCTGCGGCTTGTCCTCGATCGCTACAAACCGGAAGATGTAGTCGAAGTCACAATCTCGCGTGATGGAGCTACCATAGAAGTTACTGTTCCCTTGATGTGAGGTGATGCCGCGCTTAATTGTCTGGCTGGTGAAGCAAGAGTTAACGACCACTGGCGATTCACGAAACCCGCGTGGAACCACAAGCAAATACCCCCCCCCCTGCATTCCTGCTGTCTAGATGGGTATTTCTTCGCCTCCTAGGACTGACCTATCTTTTCGCCTTCATCTCGCTAGCTTCTCAGGTTGTCGGACTAGTCGGCACTGAGGGTATTCTACCTGTCGAGCAGTACCTCTACCGCCTAGAGGATACCTACGGAACCGAGTCCTACCGCCTCTACCCAACATTACTATGGCTTTCATCCAGCGACGAGACCTTGATTTTATTGTGCTGGCTCGGAGCATTGCTTTCTGTGATGCTCATTCTAGGACTCGCACCGAGAGCGGTATTGGCTGCACTCTGGATCAGCTATCTTTCACTCTCAATTGGCGGGCAGGCGTTTCTCGGCTTTCAGTGGGACAGCCTCCTACTTGAGACTGGCCTTCTAGCGTGCCTCTACGCGCCCAGGGGTCTCTGGCCCACTCTGAACACGGAACCTCCTCCTGAACCTACTGCCCGCTGGCTGATTTGGTGGTTGACATTTCGCCTGATATTCCTTTCTGGCATCACGAAACTAGCGAGCGGCGACCCGACATGGGCTGACTTGACCGCCCTGACCCATCATTTTGAGACCCAGCCGTTACCCCTATGGACTAGCTGGTATATGCATCAATTGCCCAAGGGATTCCATCAACTGCTAACCATCGGAATGTTCGTCGCAGAGCTCGTTTTGCCTTTTGTGGTGTTTCTCCCAATTAGCTGGATAAGACTGCGCCAGATGGCCATTTTCGGATTGGTCTTGCTACAAGCCGCCATAGGACTCTCAGGTAACTATGGTTTTTTTTCATGCCTCTCTGCTCTACTGTGCCTAGCTTTGGTTGATGACCGGACCTGGCTGAGAATCTTGCCAGCTCTAATAACAGATCGTGCACCAATCGCTGAAAGTAGCCACCCCAAAAGCCGTGGGTGGAATACCAAGCTTGGCGCTAGTCTCACAGTGCTATTGTTTATGCTGGGAGGATTAACGTTTGCACGTGAGATTTCGAACACGCTAAACCGCGCGGGAAGGTCAGCACCCAGTTTCGCATGGTCTGATCAGCTAATCGGGTGGGTGCAGCCATTCCGATCGATCAATGGCTATGGGCTCTTTCGAATCATGACGGTTAAGCGACCAGAGATTGTCATCGAAGTCAGTTTAGACGGAACACAGTGGATCGAATGGAACCCTAGATGGAAACCAGGCGACGTTCATCAACGCCCTCGATTAGTTGCACCACATCAGCCTCGCCTGGATTGGAACCTCTGGTTTGCAGCCCTAGAACCTCAAGCTGAGAATTACTGGTTATCTTCGCTAGTCAAAACACTGCTTGCCAACAGCTCGGCGGTAACCGCCTTGATGGGTAAGCCCCCTTTTCCTGACACTGGCCCCGCATTCATCCGGCTTGCTCTCTATGATTACCGGTTTACCACACCAAAAGAGCGGGCTAGAACTGGTACCTGGTGGCATCGCCAATTCCTTCGTTACTTAACGCCGCCTACCTCACACAACGTGCAGTAATAACGCCGCTAGCTACCTTAGTGAATAGTTCGTTCGCCAGACTCCTTCTTCCTGAAAGGGAGTCTACGGGTATGCTAGGCCTGTGTACAAGAGCAATATTGAAATTAGGCCCCTTGCAAATCGGGATGAGTATCAAGCCTGTGTCGAATTGCAAAAAGATATTTGGGGACAGGATTTTACAGACGTGGTCCCGGCCACGATTCAGATGGTCAGCCAACGTGTAGGAGGGGTAGCTTCTGGTGCATTCGACCCCACCGGTCGGTTGGTGGGGTTCGTGTTTGGCATTAGCGGTTTTTGCAACGGGGTCGCAGTCCACTGGTCTGATATGTTGGCAGTGCGTCCCGAGAATCGGCGGCTAGGTATTGGGCGACTGCTAAAACTACATCAACGCGAAACACTATTAGCTACAGGCATTAAGAGGGTTTACTGGTCATTCGACCCTCTAGTGGCACAAAACGCCCACTTTAACCTTAGAACCTTAGGAGCCTTTCCTGTTGAATACGTAGTTGATATGTATGGCGACACGTCAAGCCTGCTACATCAGGGATTAGATACCGACCGCCTCATCGTCGAGTGGCGCCTCGCTGAACCAACAGCAGAGCGAGCTTTGGAAGGTGAATTCGACAAGCTCCAGGGCAAAATGCGGACCGGGCCTATTATCCCGGAGGATCCCACTAAAGTTAGCAGGACACCAGTGCCCCAAACACGATGGATTCGACTTGAACTACCCAAGGACCTAGAGCGGCTCAAGAAAACGGAGCCAGACTCCGCCAGACGCTGGCAACTCAGCTTACGCCACGCTTTCATGAGCTACCTCAATAAGGGGCATGGTCATGTGGTTGGAATGTACCAGGATCAGAACACAGGCCGGTGTTTCTACGTAATCGATACAATGACCAGCAGACATTCTGTAGCTCTAGAGAGCCAGCAAGACTCATAAGATTCGATATCAATCAAAAGGATTTTTGAGCAGTGACGTTAAAACTTCGTTCGATCTCTCTTCGAGAAATACAAATGCCACTGCTGGAGCCATTCCGAATTTCGTCAGGAACCGCCAGCCTCAGACGGATCCTGCTGTTGGAAACTATGGACGTCGATGGGGCTACAGCCTGGTCTGAGTGTGTTGCAGGCGAAAAACCCTATTATTCACCAGAAACAGTCGACACTGCATGGCTCGCAATCAAGCAGTGGATCGCGCCACGGGTACTGAACAAACCAATCTCAAGCCCCAGCATAATCCACCAAGACCTCGACACTAGTCTACGTGGACACCGCATGGCAAAAGCAGCAGTCGAGATGAGCATTTGGGGGTTAACAGCTGAGCGCGAGCGTGTGAGCTTAGTCTCATTAATCGGTGGCAGTCGACATAAAGTAGCAACCGGAATTTCGATAGGCATACAGAAAACCCCTCAACAACTCTTGGAAAAAATACGTGAGGCTTTAGGAAAGGGCTACCGGAAAGTAAAGGTTAAAGTGCAGCCCGGTGCTGACCTCGACTATCTAGAATCCGTACGAGCAGCGTTAGGACAAGATGCTCCCTTGATGGCAGACGCTAACAGCGCCTACACTACCGCCGACTTTGATCACCTAACCAAATTCGACCAATTTAATCTCATGATGATCGAACAGCCGCTAGCCTGTGATGATCTAGTACGCCACGCGGACCTACAACGGCAGCTGACCACCCCCTTATGCCTCGACGAGTCAATAACTGATGTTGACCGAGCCGACGACATGCTTAGGCTGGGCAGTGGTCGCATCATAAATATCAAGGCTGGCAGAGTCGGTGGGCTCGCTACCGCACAGGCGATCCACGACCGTTGTGCCTCCGCAGGCGTGCCTGTTTGGTGCGGGGGCATGCTCGAAAGTGGAATCGGTCGTGCTTACAATGTCGCGCTCGCTTCACTACCAAACTTCACCCTGCCCGGTGACATCAGCCCAAGCAGCCGCTACTGGAAGCAGGACATCGTATCTCCCGAGTGGACAATGGATACTGCAGGATTGTTAACTGTACCGCACGAAAGTCCAGGCATTGGTGTGGCCGTAGACCGTGACTATGTGGACAGCCTCACCGTCCGCTCCGAGATACTTACGGCCGACTAACCATCAAAATCACTTTGCTGATAGTTGATTGCAATGCTACGGTAGGCCCATTCACAACACGAAGGCACGGCGTAAAGAAGTCTGTTTTTTGGTCACCACAAGCCCGAGCGAGCTTTTCTGTTACGAGGTCCTTCATGATATCTCAACGCCCCCTACTCCTACTAACTTCTGTCAGCTTCACAGCTTTTAGTCTATCCGGCTACGCACAGACTGTCCCACCACTCGAAGCTGGAAAACAAACCTTAATTCGCACTGGAACCGCGGAAGGTACCGGCGGCTTGGTGGCCTCAGCCCATCGCCGGGCCACTGAGGCTGGCTTGGAAATGCTTGAACTTGGGGGCAACGCATTTGACGCCACTGTAGCTGTTGCCGCAACGCTCACAGTGGTAGAACCGATGAATTCGAATATCTTCGGCGGCTATGGAACTCTGATCATTTACGATTCCGAGCAAGAAGAAGTCCGCTACCTCGATAACAATGGTCGCTTCCCTGTGTCAGCCAACTCGGACGTCTTTAGACAGACTGATTCTCGTGATGTCATGCATAGCGCTCGGGCGGTGTCGACCCCAGGCAATCTGCATGGGTTTGAGGCGATGTGGCAGACTCATGGAAGCCTGCCGTGGGCCACGCTGTGGGAACCGGCCGCCTTCCACGCAGACGAAGGTGTTGCGGTAACTGCCGCATTAGCCCGAGCCATAGCTGCCAACTGGGAGCGGTTCCCCGATCGCGCGAGACAAATCTATGGAGCAGGCGGCGAACCATTTACTGAAGGTGATTGGCTGGGACAACATGAACTGGCCGCCTCAATGCGTCAAGTTGCGGAACAAGGTAGCGAAGCTCTCTATGGCGGTTCGATCGGAGAGGCCATCATCGAAGAGATTGAGCGGGGGAATGGCTTTCTAACAATGGCCGACCTTACCGCACACCAGCCGGAATGGTTTTCACCTATCTCAATCAACTACCGCGAGCACCAGCTAATCACAGCCGGGGCACCATCGAACTCCTTCGCAGCACTAGTAACCGCCGGCATTATGAGTCGCTATAACAACACTGCGCTCGGATCGAACACGATTGTCTATCTGCACCGCTTGGCTGAAGCTGCCAAGCATGGTTTCTGGACTCGTCTTCGGTACGCTGGTAGCCCAGAACAAAATCCGCCACCTTTTGAAATACTCTTATCGGAAGATTACTGGCAACAACAAGTAGGCCGGTTTGATCCTGCCCGCGCTAGCACATTCCAACCACCGGGAAGAACGCTCCAAGAAGGTGCCGATACGACGCACTTCGTGGTAGCGGACCGATGGGGGAATGTAGTGTCAGCCACCATCACACTAGGTCAAGCTTTTGGCAGTACCGTATTTGTCGAAGAGTCTGGAATTTGGTTGAACAACTCAATGTCCTTTTCAACTTACCAGCCAAAAGGCAATCCGATGGACGCAATGCCTGGCACCCGCAAGCACTCTTCCAAGACTCCCATGCTCATCATGAAAGATGGTCGACCTTGGGTCGCAATCGGCACCCCAGGTGGACATACGATTCCTCAAACAGTCGCACAACTCAGCATCAACCTAATCGACTTCGACATGAATCTTCAAACGGCGGTCGACACCGACCGCATCGCGTTTGCTGAACCAAACGTTTTGTTAGTCGAAGAAGGATTACAGGAAACGGTAAGCAACCAGCTCAATTCCCTAGGACACCAAGTGCGCTCCACCACCCAAATAGGGTTGGTACATGCCCTGCAAATCGAATACGACAATAATGGGGATCCAATCCGATTTATCGGCGCCGCCGACAGGCGAGGAGTCGGAGTCGCACTAGGCCTAGATGTCGCGGTCGGACGATAAACGGGTGAGTCCAACTTCCGACTTCCATCTCTAGGAGAGCGTTCTTACCATACCCTCATTAGCAACCCGAAACCAAGAAGCTCAACCCAACAACTACAAGCCTCACCTCTCAACCAGTTTTCCGATCTTCACTTGGTACCAAGCTGCCAGTCCCGGGTCTCTGAGCCGTCTAAAGATCTGTTCATGGGCTTCCCAAATCCGTTTCCCTTTGACATCGATACCAGCTAAGTCGCAATAGACCAGAGCAAACGCAACTCCGTACTGCAACGGTATTCGCTCACTCTTGACCGCCCCTGCAATGTCTTCGTACCGCAAGTCTTCTGCAGCAATCGACACAGCAATCTGCTCTATGTCGTGGAACCGGGGGATATAGAACAAAGGGGAATCGTCGACTCGGTAGTTGCCTGCTTGTATTACATACATCAATTCTTCCAAGTCAGCGGAGTACAGGCGCTGTTCGACCGTTAAATCATCCGATGGCTCTGCAGCCATCCGATTCAACTGAAGTCCCACCGAACGAACGTTCCAATCCTTCCAATCATCATCGAAAAGACGAATCGCAGCATCCCGCCTTGAAACCATATCCCGGCGGCCTTGGGAAGCACGAAACAGCACTCCAACCGGCATCGTTACTAACGACTTCTTTCCGCTGAGGTTTCGAATTCGCAAGGTAACCCTGCTGTCACCAGCCCCTACTGCTTCAACCTCCACTAACCCTTGGTCGATCGCTTCAAACAAATCAAGACTGCGAATAGATTCACTAGGCACCACGGTGCCATCATCTACCTTCATGATAAACAGATGCTGTCCAGGGAGGAACTCGTGCAAATTCTCAAGGGCAAAGCCAGCGGGAAGCCACTCGGCCAACACCTGACGGACCGACATGGCGTGGTCAGATTTCAGGTTGTCGCCGGTACCGTCTTCAACCCTATATTCCAGAAGCGCCACGCGGCCACCTGGTGCCAGCGACGACCGCATATCCGCCAACATCTGCTCATAGTTTGACATCTCATGATAAACATCAGCCAAGACGATCCAGTCAACCACACCAATTGGAAGTTTTAGGTCGTCTGGTTCGCTGAGGATCGGCACAATGCCGCTTACCCCATCTCGTTCGGCTAACTGCCGCATAATATCGAGCATTTCAGGCTGAATGTCGACGCAATACACACGCCCGTTTGAGCCGACTCGCTCTACTATTCGGCGAGCGTAGTAGCCAGAACCGCACCCGATATCAGCTACGACGTCACCAGATTCAAGACCCATTGCGTCGAGCACTGCCTCAGGTTGCTCCTCTTGAGCACGCTCGGTTCTCTCGAGCCACTGTGCCCCACGAAAACTCATAAAATCAGCAGGCACTCGGTGACGCTCGCTCTGCTCCGGCGTCTGCATTGATGCTGCCTGGCCACCCACGATCCAAAGCAATAGCGCTAACCCAAAAAGGCTTCCACCACCACTCCACATGTTCACCAGCGTCTTTGTTGTCATGAGGTCTTTCTCCTTCAGGCCAAGCCAGCATAAGCTGGGTAGGACAGCAGAAGCAATCATGTCCTCCACACCGAATTACTGACATCGTCAACTAAACAGATGTTTCCCCACACTAGTGACACTGTGGCGCATGATCGCTGAAGCCTCTCATGAACCAGGGTATGCTACAGACTGGTCGCACAATGTCCTCTACACCCGATCCACTCAACACCTATCGACAGCTGCACACAGAGCGGCAACGTGAAGAAGCCACGCTTTCCTTGATGTGCAACCGATTAAGCAATGCGCGACTAATGACCTTCCTCACCACAGTCGTAATGGCCTGGGGAACCTTCGTCGGCGATTGGATGGTAGCGTGGTGGTTGTGCGCGCCAACAACCATCTTTGTCGGCCTTGTCATTAAACACGACCGTCTACTACTTGACAGAGACCGGATCAGGCGTGCGCTGTCATGGTACGGTCATGGAATCGCTCGACTTGAAGACCGCTGGTCGGGGATAGGACCTCGCGGCGACGAATATAGCAATAGTGAACATCCCTTCTCGCAAGACCTAGATCTCTTTGGTGATGGTTCTCTATTTCAACTTTTAAACACCACACAAACACGGTCTGGTGAGCAAACCCTAGCTAGCTGGCTCCTCACGCCTGCTAACTACAATGAAGTAATAAGCCGGCACGGTGCTGTTCGCGACCTCCAACCGAAGCTTACTTTGCGCGAAAAAATCGCTACTGCAGGTATCAAACGGTTGGACTCAGGACATCCGGAAGACCTCGTCGCCTGGGCTACCGCACCCACTATTTTAAAAGGACGTGTTTTCCAGATTTTAGCCGGTCTGTTCACATTATCGACCTTCGGCGCTATAGCAAGCTGGTTCACTGGCGCTACTACAGCCCTTCCGATGGCGCTCGCGCTGTGCTTGACCGCGTCCTACCACCGATGGTTCCAAGGACAAAGCGAACAAATCATGCACGCTGCGACCAAACCCAGCAACGAGCTCACAGGAATTGGCCGCATCTGTCATTTGTTCAGACAAGCCAATTACACCTCAGAACGCCTCTCGTCGCTCCGCACAACACTCGACACCCAAGAGGATATAGGGGTCGATCAACTAGCAAGACAGTTGGAACAAATCTTAGAGCAACACGATTGGCAACATAACATCCTCTTCAGACCGATCGCGTTCCTTCTTTTTTGGAAGATGCACTGCGCATTCTCGGTAGAAACCTGGAGGATGCGCTACGGCCATGCTGTGTCAACATGGCTGCGTCAGATCGGTGAATTTGAGGCACTGTCTGCAATTGGGACATACGCCTACGAACACCCCACAGATCCCTTCCCTAAGTTGGCCAAGAGCAAAGACCCGGTAGTCTATGATGCGATCGGACTCGCACACCCGTTACTCCCAGCCTCAACGGCAGTGAAAAACGATGTTACCCTCGGACCAGAAACCCGTGTCATTATCGTCAGTGGCTCCAATATGTCTGGAAAAACGACTTTATTGCGTAGCGTCGGCGTTAACATGGTCATGGCACTAATGGGCGCACCCGTTCGAGCCCAACACCTCCACATCTCCTCCCTAGACCTTGGTGCTACTCTCCGGATCGAAGACTCCCTACAAGCTGGTAAATCTCGGTTTTACACCGAGGTAATCCGGCTCGGCCAAATCGTAGAGACGGCACGGTCCAAACCAATGCTAGTCTTACTCGACGAGCTGTTCCACGGGACCAACTCCCATGACCGGACTGATGGCGCACATGGGTTGCTTCGGTCGCTAATCTCCCTCGGAGCAATCGGCTTGGTCACCACCCATGACCTGGCACTTGTTCAAATTGGGGATCAGCTTGCCCCGCACACCTGCAACATGCATTTTGACGACACCATGGTGGATAACAAAATGTACTTCGACTACAAATTAAAACCTGGACCAGTAACCCGGAGCAATGCATTGGCAATCATGAGGGCCGTCGGCTTGGATGTGTCCTCAAGCAACCAGTCTTGACTAGCAGTCAAGCAGCTTAAACATTGCTCTCTCGCCTTTCGGCGGTCAGTCGTCGCTAAACTTGTCCAAGTCCCGCCCCTGTAGCTCTTGGGCCCGACTCGGTGGTGGTTGTCGATAAACGGGAAGACCCTTCATCCATAACCTCAGCGCTTCAACATGAATTCCAGCAATCGTCTTGACAGCCGCAAACGGGAAACTTCCAAGCACCCTAAACAGTGACCTTGCTGTCAGTTCAACACGGGCACCTTGAAAACTAGCAGTAAGGGTGCATTCACCGTTTTCGGAATGGACAACATTCAAGCCAAACCGGTCGCCAACCGGTGCTAGATAGAAATCGTATTGTCCCGCCATAGACAAAAATGGAGAGACATGAAGGGCCTTGGTTGCCCGGTAGTGAATAGTCTGGTTGACCTGGTCTGCACCGGTATTGATCTGATCACGCAAGAGATATAAGTACCTCTCACCGAAAGTGTTATTGACCTCAGCCACTACCGCACGCAACACACCGCCTTCGTGACAGTAGTAGACGCTAATCGGGTTGAACGCGTAGCCCAAAAGACGACACTGGGTCAACAAGTAGATTCGTGGTCTAGATAATTCCACACCTTTCCTTCTCAAGAAGGACACCATCTTGGTCTTAGTGTCGGTAGCAGAGCCATCGAGATAGTCACGGTCATGAAACGCGACAAGATTGAGCCGATTCAAAGAAAACGGCCAAACAGAACGTTCGAAGTCAGAAAGTTCATCCAGATCCAAATAGAACATGAACAGCCGATAACGGAATTTGTGCACCTGAGGACGCCGACGATGGTGCCTAACATTGCCCACAAACAGACAGGACTTCATACCTTCGCCCGTGACTCATTCACCTGACGCGCAACAGCAAGGCCCGCGCGTACACCGTCTTCGTGAAAACCATTACCTAAATAGGCTCCACAGTAATGTGTTCTTTCCCCCCCAATCAACCCAAGCTCTCGCTGGGCTTCTAAGCCCTGTTGGGTAAAAACAGGGTGCGTGTAATTCATCCGCGCAATCACCGTTGAGGGTTCCGGGAGCAGGTCATCGTCTGACGGATTGAGAGTTACCGCGTAGGTGACGTCTTCATCGAGCCTCTGTAGGCGATTCAGAGCATAGGTCACCTGGACCGGGGTTCTCTCATCCCGACAATCTCGCACATGGTAGTTCCACGACGCCTCAGCCGCCTCAGCGCTAGGCAGTAGCCGCCTGTCCGTGTGTAATACCGCCATGTTGTGGCGGTATGGCAGCGCGCGTAGAGCACGCGCCTCCCGGTGGTCAGCATCTTCCAACAAAGCGAGGGCTTGATCGCTGTGTGTGGCAATGACCACTCGTTCGAAGCACTCCCAATCGTTTTCATCAGTCTTAATCTCAACTCTATCCAAACACCGACGGATAAGACGAACCGGTGAACCAAGACGAATGCGATTCGCAAACGGACGGATAAGAGCCTCAACATAGCTTTGGCTTCCACCGGTAACAGTGCGCCATGGAGGGTGACCATAGACTTGAAGCAATCCATGGTTGCGAAAAAATTCAAACACAAAGCGGATCGGCATCAGCTGCACTTCTTCACCGGAAGCTGACCAGATCGCGGAAGCCATCGGATTCAAGTAATGCCGAAACAGTTCATCTCCAAAAACATGGTTTCGATGAAGCTCCCCGAGCGTCTGCTCCCCAACGGAAGCACCAACCCTACGCGCCCAACTATTAAAGCGGACAATATCAACCACCATTCGATAGAACGAAGGTGACACCATTTGAGCCGACTTTGCAAAAAGGCCCCGAAGCCCACGACTGCTGTATTCCACACCACACCGGTCACACCGAACACCGAACGACATCTCGCTAGGTTGGGTTCGAACACCCAATCGTGCCAGTAACGCGGTGAACAGTGGATAGGTTCGCTCGTTGAAGACAATAAAGCCCGTATCAAGCGCGACCTCCCCAGCTCTTCCAACTCGTGGCACTTGGTGGGTTTCACTATGTCCACCGGCATGAGCATTTTTCTCATACACAACAATCTCGTTGGTACCATGAAGCTCATTTGCAGCGACCAAACCAGAGATACCAGCACCGACGATTGCGATTCTCATCCTTGGTTATTTTCATTCATCCAACAGGAAACGATTATCTTGCTCGTTCGCAAGGTTCAAAATCAGGTGAATGGAATTTCATATTAAGATAATTATTTTGATTAGTTTGTGTGTGTATGCCAAATTGACAGTAGAGTGAAACTGAGCATGTTCGAATATCAAGTAAACCAAACGCCGTGTGGAAACTCCACCCACATCAAGTTTAAGTTGGGCCGCTTTTCATGTTCAGGTTAGTCGATTCTATAGCAGCACATAGCTTCAGAGGTCTCATGGGTGGCCACTTGCGCCGGTTGCAAGCAGGAACCCTCGAGATTGCAGATGGCACCCGATCACAGACGTTCGGCGTACCGTCAGTAGAGGGACTGGCTGCCCGCCTAGAAATAACAAATACCAGAGCATATCAGTCCATTGCTTTCGGAGGCAGTATTGGCGCTGCCGAAGCATATGCCAGACGCTGGTGGACAGCTGACGACCTAACAGCGCTAATCCGAATTGTCGCGCGTAACCGTGAAATTTCCCTCAACCTCGATGGTTGGTTGACCCGAGCAGCACTGGCCTCCCACCGTCTGCGACATCGATTCCGAATGAACCATCGCAACCAAAGCCGCCGAAACATCGCCGCGCACTACGACTTGGGGAACGATTTTTTCTCGTTGTTTCTCGATCCAACGATGACCTACTCATGTGCAGTCTTCCCTGAACCAGACAGCTCACTTGAGACAGCTTCGCGACATAAACTCGACCTGATCTGCCGCAAGCTTGATCTGGGCTCATCCGACCACCTCTTGGAAATTGGCGGCGGCTGGGGAAGCCTCGCCGCACACGCTGCAGAAAATTACGGATGTCAGGTCACCACCACAACTATTTCCGAGCAACAGTATGAGCATGTAAAGAAGTCCCTCGCCGCAGCCAAGCTATCAGACCAGGTTAGGGTTGTCCTGGTGGACTATCGTGATCTGTGGCGAGTGCTTAATAAACGCTTTGATAAGGTCGTCTCAATCGAGATGATCGAAGCAGTTGGCCACAATTACCTAGATACCTATTGTCAGGCCTGCAACCAGCTGACGAAACCAGGTGGGCGGATGCTGCTGCAATCAATCGTCATTGCAGATGATCTCTACGACCGTTACAGCCACTCTGTCGACTTCATCCAACGTTACATCTTTCCGGGCGGATTCCTACCATCCCTAGATGATCTCGTTAGACGGCTTGAGTTACACACTGAATTTGATCTGACTGCGGTCGATGAGATCACCGAACACTACCCAGGCACCCTCAGAGCATGGCGCACCCGTTTGATCGAAAACTGGACAGAATTGATCGGGCTCGGTTACCCAGACACGCTACTCCGGCTCTGGGAGTTCTATTTCTGCTACTCAGAGGGCGGGTTCTTAGAACGCACTGTAGGAGATTTTCAACTGCTGCTGACAAAGCGTACCGGCCAGGATTTCACCTCCTAGGTCTTTATCAAGTAGAAGAAATCATATGCCGCTGACTTCAACCGTAACAGAGGGTCTAGATAGCTACCACATTGGCAACAAGCTGCGCGAACTCCGAATCGGCAAGCAAATGGGGTTGGTCCAACTTGGCCAACACAGCGGACTATCGGCTGCATTATTATCCAAGATCGAACGAGGCAAAATGTACCCAACACTGCCTACTTTGCTGCGAATCGCATTAGTATTCAGCGTAGGACTTGACTACTTTTTTGAAGACAAGAAGCCTGAAATCTGTGTAGTCCTAAGGAAAGATCGACAACGATTCCCTGACAGACCAGACACGAAAAAAGTGGCCTACCACTTCGAATCGCTAGATTTTCCGGATAAGAACAACAAATCCAGCGCCTATTTGGCCCACTTTAAACCGATACCGGTCGAAGATGTGAAACTACATAAACACGACGGAAAAGAGTTCCTGTTCGTGCTTGAAGGAAAGCTTGGCCTCTACATCCAGGACCACGAAACAACACTGGGACCTGAAGACTCGGCAACCTTCGACTGCAGTCGCCCCCATGGATACCGACAGATCGGAAAAAAGCCATGCCGAGCAGTGGTGATCGTTGGATTATAGACACGCTAATCTCACCAGAAGCCCAAAACACCCTGCGCTCGAGCCACGACCACAGTAATCTCACTGCCTGCCACGGCCTACTCATGAAACAAAGAGTCAACCTTGTCTTCTTCGGGTATAGACCACTGGACAGAAATCACTGGTTGGGAGCGACTGGCTCAATCGCCAAATCCCATGGAGTCAAACACCACCCGCACCTGCTCTTGCCGATAAGCAAAGATCTTTTGCAGATCACCGTGCACCCAGCCAAACAGGGGACTGCGGCCTAGTGGTCCTAGGTACAATTCGTAGTTAACAGTATCCCGAATGACGGTGCCAGTATCCTTCTTCGTAAAGTCGTGCCGATGATGCCACCGCCGGAACGGCCCTAGCTGCTGGCGATCAACAAACGTAAACGGAGGCTTCCACTCATCAATCCGGGTTCTCCAGAACACAGGAACGTGGTGAAGCTGGAGTGTGTAATCAAGAATGGTACCGGTTCGAATAGGATCACTCGTAACACGCCGAATGTTGAACTGGAGAAAGGGTGGCGTCAGTCGCTCCAGATTTCGAGGCGATGCAAAAAACGGAAAAACCTCCTCAGGCGAACCGCCCACCCACTGGACGCAACTGAGCCTCCATCCTTTACCGGTAGGCCTAATATTTACAGTGGTGTCATTATGGAGCGTTGACTGGAGTGCTTGAGATATTGAAGTCGCAGATGAAGGCGGCTTAGGCCTGTGGATTACCATTTTGAGTTCACTCAGATATTAAAAACTGCAACAACTCAAGCTATAACTCGCGTCGCTCTTCCACCAATCGCTTCACAACTGGATAAATCGCGAAAAGCACGACGGTCCCTAAGATAGCTGCCGACACCGGTCGTTCCAGAAAGACAGTCAAGTCCCCTCCTGAGATAGACATCGCCCGCCGAAATTCCTGCTCAAGTAAAGGTCCCAGTACTACAGCCAGAATGGTAGGAGCAAGCGGTATATTATGGCGGCGCATGAAAAACCCAACTACGCCGAGTCCGTAGGTGAGCCCCACATCGAATATGTTGTTGTTTAAGGTATACACACCAAGCGTGGCAAAGGCGAGCACTGCTGCAAACAGCAGCGGCCGCGGTATCTGGAGTAAACGAACCCAGACCCTGATCATGGGTAGATTTAGTACCAATAGCAGCACGTTGGAAACATACAGGCTAGCGATCAAACCCCAGACCAGGTTTGAATTCTGAGTGAATAGAAGCGGCCCTGGCTGAAGGCCATACATTTGGAAAGCAGCGAGCATGACCGCAGTCGTACCGGAACCTGGAACGCCGAGAGCGAGCAAAGGAACCAAGCTGCCACCGGCGCTTGCATTATTGGCAGCCTCCGGCCCTGCAACTCCCTCAATGGCCCCTTTACCAAACAGCTCCGGACTCACCGCCATACGACGTTCTACTGTGTAGGACAAGAAGCTCGCCACCGTCGCTCCGGCCCCTGGCAGGACACCGGCAAAGAAACCGATGAATGTCCCGCGTAGCCACGCTGGGATGGAACGACGCCAGTCCTGCCGATTCAGCTTAACCCACGCATCCACTGGAAGCGACCGAAGCCCAGTCGCCTGGCTAGTCGCAGCGAACCAAAACACCTCTCCAACCGCGAATAAACCTACTGTCGCAATAACAACATTAATCCCACCAAAAAGCCCTGGAACCCCAAAGGTGAAGCGAGGCTGGCCAGTCTGAACATCAATACCGATTGTTCCAAGGGCTAACCCACCCAGGATAGCCACCAGCCCCTTTGACCCTGAGCCCCCAGAGAGCCCTCCCACCGACATCAAAGCAAGTACCATTAGAGCAAAGTACTCGGTCGGTCCAAACTCGAGGGCAAGTTCAACAAGGGCAGGTGCCAGCACCATTAGCATCACTGTGGCGAAGGTTCCGGCAATAAACGATCCAATTGCGGCAGTAGCCAGCGCAGCACCAGCCCGACCGCTACGAGCCATCTCAAACCCATCAAGAGCCGTCACGACACTCGATGCTTCGCCTGGCATTTTGATCAAAATCGAGGTGGTTGAACCGCCATACATAGCACCGTAGTAGATGCCGCCGAAGAGGATGAATGCTCCAACTGGGTCCATGCCAAACGTTACCGGCAACAACATGGAGATGGCGAGAGCCGGGCCTATACCTGGGAGCACTCCAATCGCAGTGCCAGCCGTCACGCCTACCAAACCGAACAGGAGATTAAGTGGCTCAAGTGCAGCAGCAAAGCCGCCGGCTAAGTTGTTCCCCAACAGCGGTGACAACTCCGTCAACCTAGGAAACCTCCTGGTAAACGGAGACCGAGTAGAAGACCAAAAACAATGTAGACCGATACAGTGATACCGACACTGACGATGACATCACGTCGCCAGTCTCGGCTACCTAGCAGGTTAGACTCAACCGCTATAAACACTGCCGTAGCCACCAAATAGCCAACCCGCTCAAATACCAGGACATACACAAGAAAGGCAAGAGCACTAGGACACACCACGCTCCAGTCAACTGCGGAGAGTCCAATCCGATCCGCCGATCCAATGGCGATCCAAAGCGAGCAGACAATCCAGACAACTCCTATCACCAAGGGCACCAAGCGCGGACCGATGACGGTATATTGCCCAAACGGCTCACTGATCAGCATTGCGGCCACAGTGTAACTAACACTGACAATTAGAAGCACGACCCCTAAGCCGCGGTCTGGCGACATAAAGTTAGTTTATTCCCTGATATCGACTACCCTTTTTCAAACAAAATCTAAGAATTCGAGTTATCTAACCAACCCGATAGAACGCAAGGTCATATCTACCGTGGCGGTTTCTTGTCGCAGAAAGTCGTCGAAGTCCGACCCGGTAAGAAAACTATCTTCCCATTCATTTTCACGTAGGATTTCCTGCCAAGCTGCCGACTCTCTCAAGTCCGATAATGCATTGATCAGCCAATCGCGGGTATCTGTATCGGTACCTGGTGGAGCCACAATGCCACGCCAGTTCGCAATCGCAACATCGAATCCCATTTCGCGAATGGTTGGTACCATTCCATCTCCGACTCGCTCCGGGGCCGATACCGCAAGCAGACGCATTCGACCGGCCTCGACGTGCCCCTTCCATTCGCCCAAACCAGAGACACCAGCGGTAACATGGCCACCCATGACCGCCACGGCCGCTTGACCACCACCAGAATGGGCGATGTAGTTTATTCGGCTTGGATTTATACCGGCCGCTTGCGCAAGAAGGCCGACCAGCATGTGATCAATACCACCAGCCGAACCTCCTGCCCAGCTAACCCCCTCTGGGTTTCGACGAAACTCCGCCATTAACTCTGGCAGGCTGCCGTAGGGTGACCCTGGTGGAACTGCGACAACCTCATATTCGCTCAACAACCTGGCAAGGGGAACGGTCTCCTTAAGCAAGACCGGACTGTCATTGGTCAAAATAGCTCCAAGCATGACCTGCCCGAACACCATCAGCATACGGGTGTCATCTCGATACCGGGTCACCAGGTCGGCAAGTCCAATGGTCCCTCCCGCACCACCACGGTTCACAACCTCAACTGGTACCCCAAGGAGACCCTCGGCTGTCCAAACCTGCTGAAGTTGCCGTGCCGTCTGGTCCCATCCTCCTCCGGGATTGGCAGGCGCAAGAAGCGTGATGGTGCCTTCGGGATAACCAGCCGAAGTTGGCTCGAGTGATGTAGTCGACCGGTCCGATTCGAAACCGCAACCGAACAGAGCAAGTGAAACAAACAGTAGCACCCAACAGTTCCATGCTTTTTCACCACATCCCCAGGTTCTAGGCAAGGCGCCCGTAGGCTGGCAGACCAAATACCGCTCAACAGTGCGTAACATTAAGCGTTCAGAGTATCACCTTGGCAACGACAAACAGTGGCATCGGTCTGCCTTAACCGGATATGATCGGTGACTCGTCATCAAGGTCCCGCCCTTGGCTTAGCGGCCCAGAATTTCAGTGGGACAGGGAGGTTCACCATGAAACATGTACTTTTTCTAATTTTAGGCATCACAGTCCTCTCACCGAGCGCCTATGCCCAATCTGATGCAGAGCTCATCGAACAGGCACTCGCCGCAGCACCGCGCCGGGCACGAGCCGATGCGTCGGTCATAAAATGGAGCAACGACTTCACTTACACAACTATCAAGGAAGGCACCAACCCGATAGTGTGCTACAGCAGGGCTGATGAACGTGACCGGCCACCGTTCGCTGTACAGTGCACAAGTAAAGCCAATCTCGACAGAGTTGCACAGAACCGACGGTTCCACGCTGGAAGCAGCGACCGTGAGTCTGAGGCGGCGTTAGTTGCTGCCGCAGCGGCAGACGGAACCCGCGTGGCACCAGAATATGGCTCGTGGTTCCGATCCATGAATGGTCCAGATCAAACAAGCGCCGGTACCCACACGACAATCGCTATGCCGATGGCGACCGCCGCATCCTCCGGCTTTGCTGACAGCCCCGGTCAAGGTGGCGCGTGGATCATGGCAGCTGGGACGAGTGAAGCCCACCTAATGGTTCCATAAGACGGGTGAAACACTGGAAGTATCCTGACCCTCTCCACAGGGAGGGGGTCAGTTTTCGCCGGCCAGCTTCAAGCGGGCCATCTTCAGCATAGCCACGAGGGAAGCTCGAACCTCGCCCGCTGTGCTGGCAGACTTGGGAAAGGCCAGCCGGATCGGCCTAGGTCCATCAGCAGTATCAGCTGACATCTCTACCCCATACCGATCGACACCAGTCATAGTGGCTGAAGTGATCTCACTAGCTTTCGAAAAAGCCTCACAGTAGAGAACCATCGAATCACCGTGGTCTTTGTTCATGTGGGCGATAATTCCATCCGCAGCTGCCGCAAGTGGGTCTGGATTGGCTGCATACCAATCAGCCGCGTCGACCCACGACATCCGCCCATAGCCTCCGATGTAACGAATCGATGCAACACGCAGCTTCCAAAACGCAAAGTCACCAAAATCTGCGTAATAGCTAGCATTCGGGTGAGTCGCTAAGAACGCCTTACGTGCGTTTCCTCCGCCGCCATCAACCCTTTCACAGTCTCCGAGTAACGTCACACGACCGTTGGCTAGCGGGTCTGTGGCTCCACCCTCGGCTACCATCAACGAGGCCCGTTGATCACGCTGTAAATTTCTGGTGTGCTCGGCCATTGTGCTAACCAGAAATACCGGATCACCCTCGTCAAAGGCCACCGTTACAAACGAACCATACGGATACCCAGACGGTTCGATCGCCACGGTGCAAAGGGTGCCTGTTCGAACCTGAGCCACCAGGGTTCGAGCCCGCTCGGCATGAGTCGGGGTAGGAATATTTACGTCATACAGAGGTTCTGGAGCATCGCCAGAAGGTCGAGCATGCGCATCATTAGGCATCATGAAAACCACAGAGAAAGAATGCTACTCCTGAGAAATGTCGAAAAACTCGCATCAAGCCAAAGTGAAAAAGAATTAAGTTTTGCAAGCCTCGGTCAGCGAACTTGTCTGTCGCCGACTGCGATCAGCTAATCGACCGATAGTTGCCTGCCTTAAGAACCAACACTTTCCAGCTAGGTTACTGACAACACTGAGCTCGTATCCATAGAGTGACGATCATGTCGACCGAACGAAATTTACCGGCTTTTTTTCCATCAGCTCCGCATAAAAATCATTTCCCTTATTGTCAATAACAATGAAAGCTGGAAAGTCTTGAATCTCGATCTTCCAAATCGCTTCCATACCCAGCTCCGGATATTCATGCACCGCCACATGCTTGATACTGTGATCCGCAAGCCGGGCAGCAGGTCCGCCGATCGAGCCCAAATAAAACCCGCCGTGTTTCCCGCAGGCCTCACGAACTTGACTGGATCGGTTCCCCTTCGCCAGCATAACCATGCTCCCACCGTGACTCTGAAACAAATCGACATATGAGTCCATCCTTCCAGCAGTGGTCGGCCCAAACGCTCCTGAAGCTCGGCCTTCCGGCTTCTTAGCCGGACCGGCGTAGTAGACCATGTGGTCCTTAAAATATTGGGGTAGACCTGCACCGGCTTCGAGCCTTTCCTTCAACTTGGCGTGAGCAATATCCCGAGCCACAATCATCGGCCCACTCAGGGATAAGCGGGTCGCTACTGGGTAGCGGCTCAGGTCAGCCAGAATCTCCGACATGGGACGATTGAGATCAACTCGTACAACATCACCACCCAAGTCATCAGGAGTCACATCTGGAAGGTATTTAGCCGGATTCTCCTCCAGTTGCTCAAGAAATACCCCTTCTCTGGTGATCTTCGCCAAAGCCTGCCGATCGGCGGAACAGGACACACCGAGTCCGACCGGACAGGAAGCACCATGCCTTGGCAAACGAACGACTCGTACATCGTGCGCAAAATACTTTCCGCCAAACTGGGCACCAATTCCAATGTTCCGACAAATATCAAAAATTTTCTGCTCAAGGGCGATGTCCCGAAATGCCCGTCCGTGCTCATTCCCTGAGATGGGTAATGTGTCTAGGTAATGCGCGCTAGCCAGCTTTAGTGTCTTGAGGGTGAACTCGGCAGACGGCCCGCCAACAACCAGAGCCAAATGATATGGGGGACAAGCAGACGTGCCAATCGACCGAATCTTTTCTTCTGCGAACTCCAGAAGAGAGGCTGGGTTGAGAAGCGCCTTAGTTTCCTGATAGAGAAAAGTTTTATTAGCGGAACCACCTCCCTTAGCTATACAAAGTAACTCATATTCATCCCCGGGCTCTGCATAGATCTCGATCTGGGCAGGCAAGTTTGAACCCGTATTCTGCTCGGTAAACATGTCGAGCGGAGCCATTTGAGAATAGCGCAAGTTCCGTTGTTCGTAGGCCTCAAAGATACCCCGCGAAAACGCCTCCGCATCCTCACCACCAGTAACCACGTTCTCACCCTTGTGACCGATCACAATCGCGGTACCCGTGTCTTGACAACCGGGTAGTACCCGACCGGCAGCTATGTTCGCATTACGCAACAGCTCGAGAGCCACAAATCGGTCATTCGGTGACGACTCTGAGTCGTCAAGGATGGACCGCAACTGTGTAAGGTGAGCAGACCGAAGCAGATGTGCGACGTCGTCGAAGGCTGTACGTGCTACAAGTTGGAGGACTGTTGGTTCAACCTTGAGCAACTCACGTCCGCCCAGCTTAACAGTAGAAATACCCTCAACTGTCAAATGACGGTATGAAGTATGGTCAACACCACGTTCGAAAATCGGCTGGTAATAAAAATTGGACATAATTGACTCTGTAATGATGCAAGCGCCGCTGACCATTGGCGTCAGCCGAACGCCCCATTCTAGCAGGACGAGAAAGTCTGACCCCGACGAAAGGAAACAGTCCTCCTAGGCACTGTCCCCCTTCTAGAGGAGCAGGCGGCAGAACTCATAGGTATAATCAAGGGACCCTGCCTACGCAGGTGCAACAACCGCATAATTACCTGACCCAAGATGATGATGAACACCTACGCCCTGATCGTGCTAGCCGCATTAGTCGCTGAATATGTTCTGTCGGTCGTCACAAGCCTACTAAACACCCGAGCTATGAGCCCTCAGGTGCCCGCTGAATTTCGGTCAGTCTACAACGAAGCAACCTACCGACAGTCCCAGGTTTACACTCATGCGCGCACACGTTTCGGACTGGCGCAGGGGACAGTCAACCTAACCATATTGTTGCTGTTCTGGCAGATTGGTGGATTTGAATGGCTAGATCAAATAAGTCGATCATTTGCCCTAGGGTCTGTACTGACCGGGTTGCTATTTATTGGGATGCTCGTCACTGGATCGACTCTACTTGGCCTCCCATTTAAGATTTACTCCACATTCGTCATCGAGGAGCGCTTCGGGTTCAACCGCACCACAAGCGGCACGTTTGCCCTTGACTTGCTTAAAGGGCTACTCCTCGGAGGATTACTTGGTGGCGCATTGCTGAGTGTTGTCTTATTTTTGTTCGAACTGACCGGACCGCTAGCCTGGGTCTGGTGCTGGGGGGCCACCACAGCATTCATACTGTTGGCACAATTAGTTGCTCCCACCTGGATCATGCCTTTGTTCAATACCTTTACCCCACTCGGAGGGGGTGAGCTCAAAGAAGCCCTCATCACCTACGCCCAAATGGTTCACTTCCCGCTCGAAGGTGTCTTCGTAATCGACGGATCTAGGAGGTCAGCAAAAGCAAATGCATTCTTTACGGGGTTCGGTAAACACAAACGAATTGCCCTTTTCGATACCCTGATC
>Ga0310344_10000196_pt1 | contig 50871 bp, 50 predicted proteins | sample HC15DNA20200_MG_FD_203801 | JGI IMG/M metagenome (GOLD analysis project Ga0310344, IMG submission 203801) | Marine microbial communities from station ALOHA, North Pacific Subtropical Gyre - HC15-DNA-20-200_MG | ecosystem: Environmental > Aquatic > Marine > Oceanic | place: Pacific Ocean: North... | reverse complement strand
GCTTCGTCAGCGGGCCATGGATGGCCCGCGGCGGCGAGTCAGACAGGATGTCTGACCGAGCCGCGACGAAGCTATCCGTCAGGCCGGGGCCCGCACCGCAAGCCGCCCCACCCACCGCCCCCGACACAGCGCCCCCAAAAAACCCCACCCCCCCCATCAAAAAAAAGAAAGCCGCCCTGTCACCAGCGCGGCTAACCAAACCCATCCGGGTCAAAAAAAACCGATCAGACATCCAACCCGATAGGGCAGCTCACCCCAGTCCCGCCGATCCCACAATATCCATTGGGATTCTTCGCCAGATACTGCTGGTGGTAATCCTCGGCGTAGTAGAACTCCGGCGCCGGATACACGATCTCGGTAGTGATATCGCCATAACCGGCGGCCCGCAGCTGTTGCTGGTAGGCATCGCGGCTCTTCAGCGCGGCCTCGTACTGCGCCTGCGTGTGGCAATAGATCGCCGAACGGTACTGCGTGCCGGTGTCGTTGCCCTGGCGCATGCCCTGGGTGGGGTCATGGTTTTCCCAGAAAGTTCGCAACACCTCATCCAGCGAAACCTTCGCCGGGTCGAACACCACGCGCACCACTTCCGCATGCCCGGTCATGCCGGAGCACGCTTCCTCGTAGGTCGGGTTCGGGGTCTGCCCGCCCTGGTAGCCCACCGCCGTGGTCACCACGCCCGGCAGCTGCCAGAACTTGCGCTCCGCGCCCCAGAAGCAACCCATGCCGACGTCGAGCACCTCCAGCCCGGCGAAGTCGCCCTTCAGCGGCTGGCCGTTGACGAAGTGGACGTTGTGCAGCGGCAGCGGGGTGTCGCGGCCCGGCAGGGCCTCGCCTTCGCGTGGCAGGCGCTGCTTGAACGCGCCGATGCCGAGTTTCATCGCCGATCCGATTCCGAGCATGGGGGACCTCCTCAGGCCGGCAGGAAGCCGGGTTCCGGGTCGCCGTCCGATATGGGGTCTTCCCCCGCGCCCGCCAAGTCCAGCCCGGCGATGACGTCCCGGGCCTGCGGCAGCAGCGGATCGGGGACGCAGACCCGCAGGACGCCGAACAAGGGCAACTCGCCCCCGGCCCCCAGCAGGGATTCGCCGAACACGAAGGCCGGGATGCCCGCATCCTCCAGGGCGTGCTTGACCAGGTGGGCGTCGAACAGATTCTCCGCGCGGTAGGCAACCTGCATGGGACGGCTCCCGGGAACGAGGTATCCAGCATAAGCCCGTCGTGCTGCCGTCGGGGCCGACGCCCAGCGGGACCCACGGCCTTGTTAAACTGGCTGTCTTCCCGATTTCCTGCCCGGCATGTCCACCTCCCCCGATTCCGCAGCCCCCGCCTCCGAGTCCGCAGCCCCCGAGAAGCGCGATTTCATCCGCCAGATCGTCCGCGAGGACCTGGCCAGCGGCAAGCACGCCGCCATCCGCACGCGCTTCCCGCCCGAGCCCAATGGCTACCTGCACATCGGCCACGCCAAGGCGATCTGCCTGGACTTCGGCATCGCCGCCGAGTTCGGCGGGCTGTGCAACCTGCGCTTCGACGACACCAACCCGGCCAAGGAAGATCCCGAGTTCGTCCAGGCCATCCAGGACGATGTGCGCTGGCTGGGCTTCGACTGGGCCTCGCTGCGCCATGCCTCGGATTACTTCGAGGTCTACTACCGCGCCGCGCAGAAGCTGATCCGCGAAGGCAAGGCGTTCGTGTGCGACCTGTCGGCCGAACAGGTGCGCGAGTACCGCGGCACACTCACCGAGCCGGGCCGCAATTCGCCCTACCGCGACCGTAGCGTCGAAGAAAACCTGGACCTGTTCGCGCGCATGCGCGCCGGCGAATTCCCCGATGGCGCACGCACGCTGCGCGCCAAGATCGACATGGCCAGCGGCAACATCAACCTGCGCGACCCGGCGCTGTACCGCATCAAGCACGTCGAGCACCAGAACACCGGCAACGAGTGGCCGATCTACCCCATGTACGATTTCGCCCATTCGCTGGGCGATGCGGTGGAAGGCATCACCCATTCGCTGTGCACGCTGGAGTTCGAGGACCATCGCCCGCTGTACGACTGGTGCGTGGACAACGTCGACCTGGCCGGCGATGCGTCGCTGGTCGAGTCGCTGGTGGCCAAGGGCTACCCGCGCGAAGCGGCCAAGCCACGCCAGATCGAATTCTCGCGCCTAAACATCAACTACACCGTGATGAGCAAGCGCAAGCTCACCCAGCTCGTCGCCGAGCACCTGGTGGACGGCTGGGACGACCCGCGCATGTACACGCTGCAGGGCCTGCGCCGCCGCGGCTATACACCGGCCGCGCTGCGCCTGCTGGTGGACCGCGTGGGCATTTCCAAGCAGAACTCGGTGATCGACTTCTCGGTGCTGGAAGGCTGCCTGCGCGAAGACCTCGATGCGCGCGCGCCGCGCCGCATGGCGGTGATCGACCCGCTCAAGTTCGTGCTCACCAACCTGGACGAAGGCCACGAGGAAACGCTGGAATTCGCCAACCACCCGAAGGACGAGTCCTTCGGCACGCGCCAGGTGCCGTTCTCGCGCGAGGTGTGGATCGAGCGCGAGGATTTCGCCGAAGTGCCGCCGAAGGGCTGGAAGCGCCTGGTGCCGGGTGGCGAAGTGCGCCTGCGCGGCGCGGGCATCGCGCGCGTGGACGAAGTGGTGAAGAACGAGGCCGGCGAGATCGTCGAGCTGCGCGGCTGGCTGGACCCGGAATCGCGCCCGGGCATGGAAGGCGCCAACCGCAAGATCAAGGGCACGATCCACTGGGTCAGCGCGCGCCATGCGGTGCCGGCGGAAATCCGCCTGTACGACCGCCTGTTCTCGGTCGAGAACCCGGATGACGAATCCGAGGGCAAGACCTACCGCGACCACCTGAACCCGGATTCCAAGCGCAGCGTGCGGGGCTACCTGGAGCCCTCCGCCGCGCAGGCGGCGCCGGAGCAGTCGTTCCAGTTCGAGCGCATGGGCTACTTCGTCGCCGACCGCCGCGACCACACGCCCGCCGCGCCGGTGTTCAACCGCAGCGTGACCCTGCGCGACACCTGGGGCGCGTAACGCGCCAGGGTCGCCCGCGCCGTCGCCCCATGCCCCCTTCCAGCGCCCTGAGCCTGCGCAGCTACGCCCCCGAGGCGTATACGCACGCGCACGATCATGTGCAGGTGGTGCTGCCGCTCCTGGGCGGCATGGCGATGGACGTCGGCGGTCGCGGTGGCGAGGTCGGCATCGACCGCGGTGCTTTCATCGCGCCCGGCACCGCGCATACGCAGGGCGCGAACGTCCCGAACTGTTTCCTGGTTCTCGACTGCACCCTGGAAGACATCGGCGAGGCCGGCTGTGATCGCCTCGCCCGGCAGCCGTTCGTCGACATATCGCCTTCCACCCGGCAGCTGCTGGACTACATCGCGCTTCGCCGCCAGGGCAGCACGCTGCCGACGGTGCTGGGCGCGCATTGCCTGCCGTTGCTGATGCGCGAACTGGTGCCCGACGCGCCCGAACGCGGACGCCTGCGGCAACTGCTGCGGCGGATCGAGGCCTGCGCCGGCGCGGCGTGGCCGGTCGACCGCATGGCCGCCGAATTGCACGTCAGCGTCAGCCGCCTGCACGCCTTGTTCAAGCGCGAGCTCGATACCAGCCCGCAGGCGTGGCTGGCGGAGCTGCGCCTGCGCCGCGTGATGGACCAGCTGGCCCATACCGACATCCCGCTGGCCGCACTGGCCATCGAGGGAGGCTGGTCCGACCAGACGACGATGACCCGCGCCATGCGGCGCGCCACCGGGCTGACCCCGGCGGCGTTCCGGCGTGCGCGGCGTGCGATGCAGTAGCCCAGGCCAAGAAATCCACGCGCCAGGGCGGCATGCTGCGCCGATGCACGACACCCCGCCTCGACCCGCCCACCCGCTCGCCGCCGGTATCACCAGTGGCGTGGTCGCCGGCGCGCTGTGGGGCCTGGTCTTCCTCGCCCCGCAACTGCTGCGCGACTTCACCCCGCTGCAGATGTCGATCTCGCGCTACCTCGCCTACGGCCTGATTGCGTTGCTGGTACTGGCGCCGCGCTGGCGTCGCGCGATCGCCCCGATGCGCGCGGCCGACTGGTGGACGCTGGCGCGCCTGAGCGTGCTCGGCAACCTGCTGTACTACGTGCTGCTCGGCGCGGCGGTGCAGTGGGCAGGGGGCGCGGCAGCCTCGTTGATCATCGGCTTGCTGCCGGTTTCGGTGACGCTGGTGGGCTCGCGCGCAGCCGGTGCGCTGCGGCTGTCGGCGCTGGCGTGGCCGCTGGCGCTGTGCGTGCTTGGCGTGGGCCTGGTGGGCGCGCAGGCGCTGGCCGGCGGCCCCGAGGACGCTCACGCGCTGGGTACGCGCCTGGCCGGGCTGGCCTGCGCGTTCGGCGCGTTGCTTTCCTGGACGGCGTACTCGGTGGGCAACGCGCGCTGGTTGTCGCGACGCCCCGAGATCTCCAGCCAGGACGGCTCGCTGCTCACCGGCGTCGTGACCGGCGCGCTGGCCCTGCTGGGCGCCGCGCCGGCGTTCCTGGGGGGCGTGGCGCATGCGCCGGCGGACTGGATGCGCTTCTGGGGCATCGCCGTGGTCATCGCGCTGTTTGCCTCGGTGATCGGCAACGCGCTGTGGAACCGCAGCAGCCGGCTGCTGCCGCTCACGCTGGTCGGGCAGATGATCGTGTTCGAGACGGTGTTCGCCCTGCTCTACGGCTTCCTGTGGGAACAGCGCTGGCCCAGCGTGCTCGAAGCGCTGGCCATCGCCTGCCTGCTGGCGGGGGTATACGGCTGCACGGCCGCCCATATCGAACGGCGGGAAAAACCGGCGTAACGGGCGCTTGCCGGCGTCCGGCTTAAGATCGCCGGCAACCTGGCCGTCCGGATATCGCCATGCGCCTTGCCTTCTGCCTCGCCCTCGCCACGCTGCTGGCCGCCTGCAGCGCTTCGCCGGCCCAGCCTGCGCCCCAGCCCACCAAGCCGCCGCAGGCCCGCGTCACGCCCGCTCCCGCCCTGGACCTGCGCTGCCGTACCGACGCCGACTGCACGGTGAAGAATGTCGGCAACTGCTGCGGCGCCGCGCCCGCCTGCGTGAACGTGGACAGCCCCACCGATCCGGCGGCCGTCATGGCCCAATGCCAGGCCAGCGGCCGCATGAGCGTGTGCGGCTCCCCGCAGATCACCGGCTGCCAGTGCGTGGAAGGCCAGTGCAGCGCGAAGCAGGCCAGTGCCGATACACTGCGCCGCCCCATGGAATCCCCGGAACCGGTCCACTGATGCTGTACGCGCAAGTCCATCTCACCCTGCCCGCCTGGGTCCACGAACACGTCGACCTGTCCGAGCGCTATCCGGGCGACGCGATGAAGGTGGCGCTGGCCATCGAACTGTCGCGGCTCAACGTGGAAGCGCGCAGTGGCGGCCCGTTCGGCGCGGCGGTGTTCGGCCCGGACGACCGCGTCATCGCGGTGGGCGTCAACCGCGTGGTGCCGCACAACACCTCGCTGGCGCACGCCGAGAACATGGCCTACATGCTGGCGCAGCAGCGCCTGCAGACCCCGCGCCTGAACGACGTGGTCAAGCCGATCACCCTGGCCACCTCCTCGCAGCCGTGCTGCCAGTGCTACGGCGCCACCATCTGGGCCGGCATCGACCGCCTGTTGATCGGCGCGCGCGCCGAAGACGTGATGGAACTGACCGAATTCGACGAAGGTCCGCTGCCGGCGGACTGGGTGGGCGAGCTCAACCGCCGCGGCATCGAGGTCGTGCGCGACCTCCACCGCGACGACGCGCGCGCGGTGCTGCGTGCCTACGGGGAAACCGGTGGCGACCATTACTGAGGTGTCGCCATGAACGGCCTGCTTTGCTACTGCCGCCCCGGCTTCGAGCCGGAATTGGCCGGTGAACTGGCCGAACGCGCCGCGCACGCCGGCCTGCATGGCTATGCGCGCACGCAGCGCAACGACGCGCACGTGCTGTTCGTCTGCGAGGACGCGGCCGCGCTGTCGGCGCAGCTGCCTTGGCGTTCGCTGATCTTCGCGCGCCAGAAGCTGGTACTGCTGGCCGAACTGCGCGGCATCGACCCGCGCGACCGCATCACGCCGGTGCTGGCGGCGCTGTCCGAGCTGCCGCCAGCGCAGCAGGTGCGCTATGGCGACTTGTGGGTGGAACACCCGGATTCGGACACCGCCAAGCCGCTGGCCGGGCTGGCACGCAGCTTCGGCAACGCCTTGCGCCCGGCGCTGCGCAAGGCCGGCCTGCTCACCGACAAGCCACAAACCAGGCTGCCGCGCCTGCACCTGTGCTTCCTGGACGGCGACCACGTGCTGCTCGCCCAGGCGGACCCCGCCGACAGCGCGCCGTGGCCGCTGGGCATTCCGCGCCTGAAGCTGCTGCCCGACGCGCCCTCGCGTTCGGCGCTGAAGCTGGAGGAAGCGCTGATGACCCTGCTCGCCCCGGAGGAACGCGAGCACCTGCTGCGCCCCGGCATGCGCGCGGCCGACCTCGGCGCCGCCCCCGGCGGCTGGACCTGGGTCCTGACCCGCGAACACCTGCATGTCACCAGCGTGGACAACGGCCCGCTACGCGAGCACGTGCTCGACACGGGTCTGGTCGAACACCTGCGCGCCGACGGTTTCCACTGGAAGCCGGACAAGCCGCTGGACTGGATGGTCTGCGACATGGTCGAACAGCCGCGCCGCGTGGCCGAGCGCATGGGCGAGTGGATCGCCCAGGGCTGGTGCAGGCATGCGATCTTCAACCTCAAGCTGCCGATGAAGAAACGCTGGGATGAAACCCGGCTCTGCCTGGACCTGTTCCAGGAACGCGCCGGGCGCCCCCTGTTGATCCGGGCCAAGCAGCTGTATCACGATCGGGAAGAGATCACCGTATTCGCTACCCCGGCCTGAGCCGGGATCATCCAAGGGAATTCCATGCGCTTGCTCCGTCCGCTCTCGCTGTGCCTGCTGCTCCCCTTTGCCCTGCCCGCGCTGGCCGAGCAGACCCCGGCGACCTACCAGGCGTGGGATTACGTCGGCGATGGCGTGTTCACCTCCGATATCGAAGGCCCGGCGGTCGGCCCGGACGGCACGTTGTACGTCGTCAACTACGGGCGCAACGGCACCATCGGCCGGGTGCTGCCGGACGCCGGCAAGGGCAACGCCAAGCTGTTCGTGGTGCTACCCGCCGGCAGCGTCGGCAACGGCATCCGCTTCGCCGCCGACAAGACCATGCGCGTGGCCGACAAGGCCGGCAAGCAGCTGCTCAAGGTAGACCCGGTGAGCGGCGCGATCACGGTGCTGGCGCACCTGCCCCAATCCACTGGCCCGAATGATCTGACCATCGGCCCGGACGGCAGCGTCTATCTCAGCGACCCGGACTGGGAGAACACCACCAACGGCCGCCTGTGGCGGGTGACGCCGGACGGCCAGGTGCAGCTGCTCGAGGACCACATGGGCACGACCAACGGCATCGAGGTCAGCCCGGACGGCAAGCGCCTGTATCTCAACGAGAGCATCCAGCGCGCGGTGTGGGTCTACGACCTGGTCGACGGCAAGCCGCAGAACAAGCGTCTGCTGCACCGCTTCGAGGATTTCGGCCTGGACGGCATGCGCTGCGACCCGGCCGGCAACCTCTACATCGCCCGCTATGACGGCGGGCAGATCGCCATCCTCTCGCCCGCCGGACAGGTGCTGCGCACGGTGCCGCTGAAGGGCCGCAAGCCCAGCAACATCACCTTCGACGGCGCCCAGGTCTTCGTGACCTTGCAGGACCGCGGCGCCATCGAGACCTTTTACGTCGATCCGTCCCCGGCGCCCGCCGCGGCCGCGCCGGCCCACTGAACCGCTCAGCCGCCGGCATGTCCGGCGGGGACGGCGGTCACGCCGGGTCTCAGCTGGCGCAACGGCCGTGGCCCATGCTGGCGTCCTAGTGAAGGGGTGTGCCATGCAGACGATCCAACTCAACGATGCAGCGGGGTTCGGCGAGGAATTCCTGCGCCTGACCCTGTTGCAGGGCTTCCAGTCGCTGACCAAGCGCGACCTGGAATTGCTGATCTTCGTGCTGCTCGAACGCGACGGGGCGATTTCGCGCGCCGACTCCAACGCCGCGGTGGCGTTGAAGCTGCGCGTGACCACGGCCAAGGTGAAATCCCTGCGCCGCGATGGCTACGCCCGCTGGCGCGCGCTGGTGCCGGAAGAGAGCGAGGCGGCCCTGCGGCGCATCGTCGCCACTGCGTTGTCGGAGGCGAACATCGATGCCGGTGCCAAGCACGTCAGCGAGCGCAATCGCAAGGACGGCTTCATCGCCGTGCGCATCGAACACCCGGACGACGCCCAGCAGTTCGAGCAGGCCATCCTGGAGGTGGGCGCGCTGCCGGTGTACGAACGCAATCGCGAAGTGGTGGCGGTGCGCTTCGACACGCTGCTGAAGATCGCCGAGCGCTGGGGCTACCTGCAGGAAGACCCGGAAGCGGTGGTGAAGCAGCTGCGCCACATGGCGCCGGCCAGCGAGGAACTGGCCGACCTGCTGAAGAAGGACGTGTCCAAGCTGCGTTGGGAAGACGTGCGCCGCGCGCTCAACGGCCTGGGCGCCAAGGCCGTGGCCGATGGCGCCGGAAGTGGCTTGAAAGCACTGCTGCGGGTGGTGTTCCCGTTCGTGTAAGCGCGATCGCGGTTAGCCCGCGATCGTCACCTTCTTTCCGCCCGCCTTCGCCGAGGCGAAGATCGCATCCATGACCCGCATGTCCGCCAGGCCTTCCTCGCCCGGCGCGCGCAGCGGCGTGCCCTGCATGATCGCCAGCGCGTCCTCGTCCATCTGCAGCGCCTGCTGGTGCTGCACCTTGGCATCGAGCATCTTGCCGTCGCTGGTACGGCCCTTGATGCCGTCATAGCTCTGAAACGGCGCCAGCTCGTACCAGCCACGTTCGCAGTCCACGTGCAGCTGGTTCATGTTGATGCCGAAGCTGGTGGCGCAGTCGGCCACGATGCCTCCGGGAAACTCCAGCGTGAAGCGCGTGGTTTCGTCCACGTCGGCGAAGATCTGCGGCCGGCGGGTTTCATGCCGCGCGCTCACCGCCACGGGCTCCAGGCCCGTCGCATAGCGCGCGCCATTGAGCGAGTACACGCCCATGTCGTACATCGCGCCGCCGCCCCGCGCCGGGTCGAGCCGCCAGTTGCCCTTGTCGTTTTCGTCGAAGCCGTTGAAGCCGGCCTCGGCGCGCACGCGGCGGATCGCACCATACGGCTTCTCGTCCACCCAGGAGATGATGCGGCGCGTATTCGGCTCGTGGTGCATGCGGTAGCCGATGGCCAGCTTCACCTTGTTGCGTTGGCATGCATCGATCATGCGCTGCGCCTCGGCGGCGTTCATCGCCATCGGCTTCTCGCACCACACATGCTTGCCGGCCTCGGCTGCGGCGATGGTGTACTTGCCGTGCAGGCTGTTGGGCAGCACGACGTAGACCACGTCGATGTCCGGGTTGTCGGCGATCGAGGCGAAGTTGTCGTAGTCGTAGATGTTGCGGTCAGGCAGCTGGTAGCGCGCCTGCCAGGCCTTCGCCTTGGCCGGCGTACCGGTGACGATGCCGGCCAGGCGGCAGTGCTTGGTCAGCTGCAGCGCCGGCGCCAGGCGCCCCTCGCTGTAGCCACCCAGACCGACCAGCGCGACGCCGAGCGGCTTGCGCGGCGGCGTGGCGGCCAGCGAGCCCAGCGGCCACGCCGATGCGGCCATCGCGCCGAGCGCGCCCTTGAGTACCTGCCTGCGGGACCACGGGTTACTGCTCATCACGTCCTCCGGGGTGAGCACGGCCGGTGGCCGCGGGATGGGGGTCGATCAGCCGGGCCCAATGCCGGCGGCGCGCCGCCACAGCAGGTCCACCAGCGGCGGCAGCCGCCCGGCGGCGCCCAACGCGAAGCCGCGGGCCAGGGTGAGGTGCATCTCGTCGTTGGAGAACACCTGGTTGATCGCATCGAAACTGTAAGCCGCCACGGTGTTCTCGCTGCGCCGGGTGCGCGCCCAGCGACGCAGGCGATGCGGGGCGGTGAAATCGGCGCGGCGCTGGCGGGCATCCAGCACCATGGCCTGCAGCGCGGCCACATCGCGCAGGCCCAGGTTCACGCCCTGCCCCGCCAGCGGATGCACGACATGCGCGGCGTCGCCCAGGGCCAGCACACGGCCGGCGACGTATTGGCCCACCAACTGGCGGCGCAACGGGAAGGCCGCGCGCGGCGAAGCCAGGCGCACTTCGCCCAGGCGCCCGGCAAAAGCGTTGGCCAACTCGCGCTCGAAGCTGGTCTCGTCCACCTCGAGCAGGCGCGCGGCGTCGGCATCGGGCAGCGTCCACACGATCGAGCTGCGGCCTTCGGTGAATGGCAGGAACGCGAGCGGGCCGGTGGTCAGGAACCGCTGCCACGCCGTGTCCTGGTGCGGCTGGGCGGTATGCACGTAGGCGACCAGCCCACGCTGGCCGTAGTCCTGCCGGGTAACCGGCATGCCGGCGAGCGTGCGCAGGGTGGATTCGGCCCCGTCGGCGGCGATCGCCAGCGCGGCATCCACGCGCGTGCCGTCATCCAGGCGCAGGCGCACGCCGCGTTCGTCCTGCTCCAGCGCCTCCAGCCGCGCAGGGCAATGCAACTGCACGCCGGCGCCGGGCAAGGCAGCCCACAGGCGATCCACGAGCAGGTCGTTCTCCACGATCCAGCCCAACTGCTCGCGGCCGAAGGCGTCGGCATCGAAGGCCAGCTCGCCACCACCGGCCGCATCCCACACGCGCATGCGCCGATACGGCTGGGCACGCGCGGCGCGAATCTGCGGCCATACGCCGAGCCGGTCCAGCAGCGCGGCATTGTCCGCGGCGAAGGCATACACGCGCAGGTCCGGGCGCGCTGCCTGCCAATGCGGCGGCGCGCGGCCCTCGATCAACGCGACCGTCAATCCCGCCTCGGCCAGCGCCAACGCGCACGCCGCGCCGACGACACCGCCGCCGGTCACCGCAACATCCACCCCGCCGCGACGGTTCATGACGCACTCCGGCACAGCTGTGGCACTTCGCCCCGGAAGCCCATCGCGCTCCCCACCAGCATCGACTGCAACGGCGTATGCCGCGCGGCGGCCAGCAGGCCCAGGCTGCGCAGCGGCCGCAACAGCGGCGAGGATTGCGCGGTCAGGCGCGCCAGCCCACCGGAGAAGCCGATGGTCTGTTCGCGATCCGGCCGGCGGCGCACCACGTAGGCGGAGAGCAGGTCGGCAGCGCCCGGATCCTCGCGGCCGGCCTCGATCAGTTCGGCCAGCGTCAGCGCATCGCGCAGGCCCAGGTTGAAACCCTGCGCGCCGAGCGGATGCACGGTCTGCGCGGCGTTGCCGAGCAGCACGACGCGCTCGGCGACGAGTTGCTGCGCCAGCACCTGCACGATCGGGTAGGCGCTGCGTTCGCCGCTGGAGAGCAGGCGGCCGGCGCGCCAGCCAGCAGCGTCCTGCAGGCGGGCCAGCCAGGCAGCGTCGTCCAGCGCGGCCACCGCGTCGGCCTCGTGGCGAGCCACGCCATGCACCACGCCGTAATGGCGGTCGCCGCGCGGCAACAGCGCAGTGGGGCCGTTGTCGCGCAGGCGCTCGTAGGCGGTGCCATCCGGTGCGCGCTGCGCACGCACGCGGGCGACGAACAGGGTCTGCAGGAAATCGTGTTCGTCGGTGCCGATATGCAGCAGTTCGCGCACCGCGCTGCGGGTGCCGTCGGCACCGACCAGCAACCGCGCGCGCAATTCGATCTCGCCGTCGGCGGTGGCGATGCGCGCCGGGCGCAGGCCTTCGTGCACCGCGCCGGTACCGATAAAGCGCGCCGGGCGATAGCGGGTGAGCCGGGTGGCCTGCCCCAGGCGCTGCTCCAGCGCCTCGCCGAAGTCGCGCGCGACCACGACCTGGCCGAAGCTGTCGCGACCGTAATCGGCGGCGTCGAGCAGCACGCGGCCGAAATCGCCCTGACGACTCACGTGGATGCGACGGATCGCCCCACCCGGCTGCCGCAGCTGCGCCATCACGCCCAGCGCGGTCAATGCGTTGACCGTGGCGGCGGCGAAACTGAGGTTGCGCTGGTCGAACACCGCCGGCAGCGTGCCCGGCGTGGTGGCCTCGACCAGGCCCACGTCCAGGCCGAGGCGGTCCAGGGCGATCGCCAGGCTGGCGCCGACCAGGCCGCCGCCGACGATCACGACATCATGTATCTGGCTCATGCCCCGCATGATAGTGCCCGCCCCGGTGCGCAGGCGACCCATGCCGGCGCGGGCGGGGAAGCCTTAGAATCGCCGGAACCTTCCCGGCTCCCGGAAACACCATGACCGACCGCAGCCAGCGTGCCTTCGTCCTGCTCCTGCTCGCGCTGTGGATGACCGCCACGCGGATCAACCATTTCGCACCGGTGCCCGATGCCTCCTGGGCGGTGTTCTTCCTCGGCGGCTTCTACCTGCGCGCGTGGACGCGCTGGGCCTTTCCGTTGCTGATGGCGCTGGCGGTGGGGATCGACTGGCTGGTGATCTCCGCGCAGGGCCTGCCGTTCTGGCAGCACTATTGCGTCTCGCCGGGCTACGTCGCGCTGGTGCCGGCCTACCTCACCCTGTGGACGGGCGGCGCGTGGCTGCGGGGCCTGCCCAAGCTGGCGAACTGGATCATGCTCGGCCGCGGCGCGGCGGTGCTGGTGGTGTCGGTGGCGCTGTGCCACCTCTTCGCGCAGGGTGCTTTCTACTGGTCTAGCCGCAGCGTGGTCGACCCCAGCCTGGGCGGCTGGCTGAAGAACTATCTGGACTGGTTCCCGTTGTACCTGCGCACCACCGTCCTGTATGTCGGCGCCGCCATGCTGCTGCATGCCGGCGTGCGCGCCGTCGCGCGCCGTGGCGGCCCACGCCTCGCCGCGCACTGAAGGCGCTCGCGTCATGGGACACCGGCTGTCGAAGATCTATACCCGCACCGGCGATGACGGCAGCACCGGCCTGGGCGACGGCAGCCGCACCGGCAAGGATGCGCCGCGCGTGGAAGCCTACGGCACGGTGGACGAGGCCAATTCGGCCATCGGCCTGCTGCTGGCCGCGCCGGGCGTGCCCGAGGACGTCGCCGCGCTGCTGACCGCGATCCAGCACCAGCTGTTCGACCTGGGCGGCGAGCTGTGCATTCCCGGCCACGCAGCGATCGCCGCCGAGGACGTGGCCTGGCTCGAGGCACAGCTGGACGCCCACAACGAGGCGCTGCCGCCGCTGAAGGATTTCATCCTGCCCGCCGGCGGCGAGGCGGCCGCGCGCTGCCACCTGGCCCGTACCATCGTGCGCCGCGCCGAGCGCGCCACGGTGGCGCTGTCCCGGCAGGAGCCCGTGCGCGCGGAGGCCATCGGCTACCTCAACCGCCTGTCCGACCTGCTGTTCGTGCTGGCCCGCGTGCTGGCCCGCGCCGCCGGCGAAGGCGAGGTGCTGTGGCAGCACCAGCATCGCCGGCAGGCCTGATGCCGCCCCGTCGCACCGAACAGACAGGCTAGAGTGGCGCGCATGCTGGTCTTCACCCATCCCGCCTGCCTGGGCCACGACCCCGGCCCCGAACATCCCGAATCACCAGCCCGCCTGGAAGCCGTGGTGTCGGCGCTGCGCGAGGCGTTCACGGACCTGGAATGGCGCGAAGCCCCGCAGGCCAAGCTCGGCGACCTGTGCCGCGTGCACGAGCGCGAGCTGATCGATTCGGTGCTTGAACAGCCGGTCGAGGGCCATCGCATGCTCGATGTCGATACGGTGATGTCCGCCGGTTCGGCAGCAGCGGCACTGCGGGCGGCAGGGGCGGGGATCGCGGCGGTCGACGCGGTGATGGCCGGCCAGGCGCAGACCGCCTTCTGCGCGGTGCGCCCGCCTGGCCACCACGCCACCGCGCAGACCGCGATGGGCTTCTGCCTCTTCAACAACGTCGCCGTGGCCGCCGCGCATGCCCGCGACAAGCACGGCCTGGAGCGCGTGGCGATCGTCGACTTCGACGTCCACCACGGCAACGGCACCCAGGCGATCTTCGAGCGCGACCCGGCCGTGCAGTACCTGAGCACCCACGAGTCGGGCATCTACCCGCACTCGGGCAGCGTGTACGAACGCGGCGTGGGCAACATCCACAACGCCCTGCTGCCCCCGGGCAGTGGCGGCTTCCGCTTCCGCAATACCTGGGCCGACCAGATGCTGCCGATGCTCGATGCCTTCCGCCCGCAGCTGCTGCTGATCTCGGCCGGCTTCGACGCCCACATGCGCGACCCGCAGGCCGACCTGATGCTCGAAGCGGAGGATTTCGGCTGGCTGACCGCGCAGCTGCGCAAGCTCGCCCAGCGGCACGCCCAAGGCCGCGTGGTGTCCCTGCTGGAGGGCGGCTACGACCTGCTCGCGCTGCGCGAAAGCAGCGTCGCCCACGTCGACGCCTTGCGTTGAGGCGCGGTGCCGGCCGGGCCGGCCACCCTGCCGGCCGATGAATCCGGCCGACGCCCCGTCCCGGCCTTCATTGCCCCCATGCAGCCTATGGGGCAAGCTAGCGGCCGTTTTCCACGTCGATTCCCCCCGCGTGCGCCGAGCTCTTCGCCTGCTACCCCTGCCCCTGAGCATCGCCATCTGCCTGCCGGCGATGGCCGACGAAAAGCCATTGAACTGGGACCTGTGCCCGGCCGTGGAGCCGCTGCCGGGCTTCGATGGCGCCCCGCCGGCCGACAAGGCCGCCGCCGCCAACCGCCAGCAGTTGCCCACGGACGTGGAAGGTGACCAGCTCTCGGGCACCACCACGATGCCGCAGTACCAGGGCAACGTGACCCTCAAGCGCGGCGACCAGTTCCTGCACGCGGACACGCTGCGGATGGACACCGACACGGGCAACTACGTCGCCGAGGGCGACGTGCGTTACCAGGACTCCTCCTTCCGCATGGTCGCCGACCGCGCGGAGGGCAACCAGGAGACCGACACCCACAAGGTCACCAACATCCGCTACCAGCTGGTGGACCGCCGCGGCAATGGCGGCGCGCAGTCGGTGGACCTGCAGGGCTCGGTCGGGCAGATGCACCACTCCACCTATACGACCTGCGACCCCTCGCAGCCGATCTGGAAGGTGCGCGCCCCGGAGATCGACGTCGACAACGAAGAGGGCTTCGGCACCGCGCGCAACGCCGTGCTGCAGATCGGCAAGGTGCCGGTGCTGTACATGCCGTGGTTCAAGTTCCCTATCGACGACCGCCGCCAGACCGGCCTGCTGTACCCGCAGCTGGCGATCTCCGGCCGCAACGGCTTCGACTACACCCAGCCGATCTACCTCAACCTGGCGCCGAACTACGACGACACGTTGTACCCGCGCTACATGAGCAAGCGCGGCTTCATGCTCGACAACGAGTTCCGCTATCTCTACGAGGGCGGCCGCGGCGAACTGCGCACGGCCTACCTGCCCAACGACAAGCTGCGCGACAAGGACCGCGGCCGTGTCGAGTACGTGGGTTACCACAACGTGGACGCCCACTGGCAGGCGCGCGCCAGCCTGGCCTGGGTCAGCGACGAGCGCTACACCGAGGACTTCTCCAGCCGCCTGAACGGCGTGAGCGTGTCCAACCTGCAGAGCACCGCGGGCATCTACGGGACCGGGGAGTTCTGGAACGCCGGCCTGATGGCCGACTACTGGCAGCTCACCGACTACACGCTCACCGAAGCCTCCCTGCCCTACAACCGGCAGCCGCGGGCCTACTTCAACTGGGACCGGCCGTTCGGCCTTTTCGAAGTGGGTGTCTACAGCGAGGCCGTGCGCTTCGTCCACGACGACATCCACCCGAAGTTCATCGACGCCGACGGCGAGTACCAGCGGACCGGCCAGGTGATCGAGCAGGCGGGGGGTTCGCGCCTTGACCTCAAGCCCTATGTGTCGATGCCGCTGGCCGGCGCGGCCTGGTACGTCACCCCGACCCTGGCCTACCGCTATACCGCCTACCAGCTCGACCGCGAGCTGGCCGAGCAGCTGCGCGCCACCGGCGGCGACGGCGACCGCTCGCCGACCCGCAGCCTGCCCATCGCCAGCCTGGACGCCGGCCTGTTCTTCGACCGCGAGGTCAACCTCGGCGGCCAGTCCTACCTCAATACCCTCGAGCCGCGGCTGTATTACCTGTACACCCCGTACCGGGACCAGGACGACCTGCCGCTGTTCGATACCCGTGCCTTCACCTTCAGCTGGGGCCAGCTGTTCCGCGACAGCCGCTATACCGGCGCCGACCGCCAGAACGACGCCAACCAGCTGACCGTGGCGGTCACCAGCCGCCTGCTGCGCCAGTCCGACGGCCGCGAGAAGCTCTCCGTCAGCCTGGGCCAGATCCTCTACTTCGAGGACTCGCGCGTCACGCTCAACAGCAGCGAGCCGCCGGTCGAGCAGGGCAAGTCGGCCTGGGTGACCGACGTCAACTACATGATCAACGACCGCTGGACGCTGGGCGCGACCTACCAGTGGAACCCGAACTACCGCCAGGAAGACCTGGCGAGCTTCCGCACGCGCTACCTGCTGGGCAACGACGGCATCGTCAACCTGTCCTACCGCTACCGCCGCAACACCACGGACAACACCGACCAGCTCAAGCAGGCCGACTTCTCCTTCCTGTACCCGATCAACCCCACCTGGAGCGTGGTCGGCCGCTACTACTACTCGCTGCTGGACAGCAAGCCGCTGGAAATCATCGGCGGCGTGCAGTGGGACAGCTGCTGCCTGGCGGTACGGGCCCTGGCCCGCCGCTACGTGCGCAACCGCGAGGGCGAGATGAACAACTCCTTCCAGCTGGAGTTCGTGCTCAAGGGTCTGGGCTCGGCCGGCCAGGACACGGAGCGCACTTTGCGCCGTGCTATTCTCGGCTATTACCGCGACGACCTGTATCTGGTCCCGCCCAGCAACACCTCGACCAATCCGGACGATTACGATCCGAACCAGATTCCATGACCAGACTCTTTCCTGCTTTCCTCGCTTCGCTGCTGGTCGTGGCCAGTGCCCTTCCGCCCTCCGCCACGGCCCAGGACGCCTCCCAGCCACTGGACCGCATCGCCGCCATCGTCGATGAGGACGTGATCCTGCAGAGCGAGCTGGACCGGGCCATCGTCAATGTGCGCAGCCAGTACGCCGGCCGCGAGAACCAGCTGCCGCCGGCCGACGTGCTGCAGCGCCAGGTGCTCGAGCGACTGGTGCTGGTCAAGCTGCAGGTGGCCCGCGCCGAGGGCAGCGGCATCAAGGTCAGCGATGACGAACTGAACCGCGCCATCGGCAGCATCGCCCAGCAGAACGGCACCAGCGTGGATGGCCTGCGCCAGAAGCTGGCTGCCGACGGCCTGTCCTACGCCGATTTCCGCCGCTCGGTACGCGAGGAAATCACCGTCCAGCGCCTGCGCCAGAGCTTCGCCCAGAGCCGTGTCTCGGTCAGCGAAGGCGAGGTGGACGCCGCCATGGCCCAGCAGGCCGGCAACGGCACCCAGTACCACCTGGCCCACATCCTGGTGGGCCTGCCGGAAGGCGCTACCGCTGCGCAGATCGCCACCGGACAGCAGAAGATCGACGGCGTGAAGAGCCTGATCGACAAGGGCGAGCTGGATTTCTCCGCCGCCGCGGTGCGCTACTCCGACAGCCCCAACGCGCTGGAAGGCGGCGACCTGGGCTGGCGTGCGGCCGACGAGATTCCCAACGCGTTCGCCCAGCTCATCAAGGACATGCAGCCCGGCCAGGTGGTCGGCCCGCTGCGCGGTCCGAGCGGCTTCCAGCTGTTGAAGCTGGTCGAGGTACGCACCGGCAGCACCAATGCGCCCACGCAGATGGCCACCGAGTACCACGCCCGCCACATCCTGGTGCGCGTCAACGAGAACCAGAGCGATGCGGCCGCCAAGGCCAAGATCGACACCCTGCGTGCCCGCATCGAAGGCGGCGCCGACTTCCAGGCCGTGGCCAAGGAGTCCTCCGAGGACGCCAACAGCCGTGGCCAGGGCGGCGACCTGGGCTGGTTCCCGGCCGATGCCTTCGGCCCGGACTTCGGCCGTCAGGTCACCTCGCTCAACGACGGCGGCGTGTCGCAGCCGTTCCGTACTGAAGCCGGCTGGCACGTGGTGCAGCTGGTGGGCCGCCGCGAGACCGACGTGGGCAACGAGAACCAGCGCGCCCAGGTCCGCGAGACCATCGGCCGCCGCAAGCTGGAAGACGAGTACAACCGCTTCCTGCAGGAAATGCGCGGCGAGGCCTACGTGAGCTTCCGCACCGGCGACCGCGCCGACGAGAACGCCACCGCCCAGCCGACGCCGGGCGCCGCGCCGACGCCTGCACCCGGCCACTGAGCCGTGGATCTGCCCGCCCTCGCGCTGGTACCGGGCGAGCCGGCGGGCATCGGGCCGGAACTGTGCCTGCGCCTGATCCAGCAGCCGCGCCCCGATTGCCGGCTGCTCGCCTTCTGCGATCCCGACACCCTCGCCCAGGCGGCCACCGCACTGGGCCTGCCGTTCCGCGCGCTGCCGCCTGACGCCACGCCCGAGCGCCCCGGCGACCTGGCCGTGCAGCCCGTTGCGCTGGCACGCCCGGCGCTTCCGGGCCACACCGACCCCGCCAATGCCGCCGCCGTGATCGCCGCCCTGCACCAGGGCGCGGCCGCGTGCCTGGAGGGCAGGCTGGATGGCATCGTCACCGGCCCGGTGCACAAGGCGGTCATCAACGAAGGCGGCATCGCCTATACCGGCACGACCGAACTGCTGGCCACCCAGGCCGCGGCCGACGTGGTGATGATGCTGGCCAACGACATCGTGCGCGTCGCACTGGTCACCACCCATCTGCCGCTGCGCGCGGTGGCCGACGCCGTTACGGGCCCTGCGCTGACTCGTTGCCTGGACATCACCTGGCACGCGCTGCGCCGCGACTTCGGCCTGGACGCGCCGTGCATCGCCGTGCTGGGGCTGAACCCGCACGCCGGCGAGGACGGCCACCTGGGCCGCGAGGAGCTGGACGTGATGATCCCGGCACTGGACGCGCTACGTGCACGAGGCATGGACCTCGTCGGCCCGCTGCCCGCCGATACCGCCTTCCTGCCGCAGAAGCTGCGTGGGTTCGACGCGGTGGTGGCGATGTACCACGACCAGGGACTGCCGGTGCTCAAGTACAGCGGCTTCGAGCAGGCGGTGAACATCACCCTCGGCCTGCCCTACCCCCGCGTGGCGGTGGACCACGGCACCGCATTGGACCTGGCCGGCCGCGGTGTCGCCGACCCGTCCAGCCTGCTCGCCGCCACCGCGCTGTGCGCGCGCCTGGCCGCCGCCCGCAGGCGCACGCGCGCCGCCTGAGCCGCTGGCGGCGGAATTCCGTCGCAAGTCACGCCTGAACCTCTAGAATTTCCGGATGAACCGTCCGCTTCCCCCCACGCCGACGACCGGCTTCAGCGCCCCGGCGAAGAAATCGCTGGGCCAGCACTTCCTGGCCGACCGCCACTACATCGACCGCATCGTCCAGGCCGTGGACCCCAAGCCGGGCCAACGCCTGGTGGAGATCGGGCCCGGCCAGGGCGCCATCACCCTGCCGCTGCTGCGCCGCCACGGCGAACTCACGGTGATCGAGTTCGACCGCGACCTGATCGCCCCGCTCACCGAGGCGGCCGCGCCGATCGGCGCGCTGACCATCATCCATCGCGACGTCTTGTCGGTGGATTTCACGGCGCTGGCGTCCGGCACGCCGATCCGCCTGGTCGGCAACCTGCCCTACAACATCTCATCGCCCATCCTGTTCCATGCGCTGGACCATGCCGGCGCGATCGCCGACATGCATTTCATGCTGCAGAAGGAAGTGGTCGACCGCATGGCCGCCGCGCCGGGCAGCAAGGTCTATGGCCGGCTGAGCGTGATGCTGCAGGCATGGTGCGAGGTGACCTCGCTGTTCGTGGTGCCACCGGGGGCATTCCGCCCGCCGCCGAAGGTGGATTCGGCCGTGGCCCGGCTGGTGCCTCGCCCCGCGTCGGAAGTGGGTATCAACGACCGCAAGCGCTTCGCCGATGTCGTGCGCGCGGCCTTCGGGCAGCGCCGCAAGACACTGCGCAACGCATTGAACGGCGTGTGCGACGCACGCCACTTCGAGGCCGCTGGGGTGCGCGCCGAGGCGCGTGCCGAGCAGCTGGAAGTGGCCGATTTCATCCGGCTGGCGAACGTGGTGGTGGATTGACGTGACGCAGATGCGCTTTGCATACACTGACCCCATGTCCGCCGCCCCGCGCTACCAGATCCAGGTCGAGGTCCGGCCGCGATTCGTCGATGACCCCAGCGCCGCCGAGCGCGGGCGCTACGCATTCGCCTACGACATCCGCATCGTCAATACCGGCGACGTCGGCGCGCGCCTGGTGGCGCGCCACTGGGAGATCGACCACGGCAATGGCCGGATCGAGCACGTGGATGGCGAAGGCGTGGTCGGCGAACAGCCGTGGCTGCGGCCCGGCGAGGATTTCCGCTACACCTCGGCGGTGCTGATCGATACCGAGGAGGGCCGGATGCAGGGCCACTACGACCTGGTGGCCGACGACGGCACCCCCTTCACCGCGCCGATTGCCGCCTTCGTGCTGGCAACGCCCCGGACGCTGCACTGAGGGCCCGGGCATGAGCGTATGGGCGATTGGCGACCTGCAGGGCTGCTACGACGTGACCCAGCGGTTGCTGGAGAAGATCCGCTTCGATCCGGCAGTGGACCGGCTGTGGTTCTGCGGCGACCTGGTGAACCGCGGTGGGCAGTCGCTGGAGACGCTGCGGCTGGTGCATTCGCTGCGCGAGCAGAGCGTGGTGGTGCTGGGCAACCATGACCTGTCGCTGCTGGCGGTGGGGGCGCGTTCGGAAGAGGAACAACGCAAGGTCAATCCGGACCTGCTGCGAGTGGTGCAGGCGGAAGACCGCGACGTGCTGCTGGACTGGCTGCGGATGCAGAAGCTGGTGCATGCCGATCGCGAGTTGGGCTGGATGATGGTGCATGCGGGCCTGGCACCGAAGTGGACCACGCAGCTGGCCGAGAAGCATGCGCGCGAGGTGGAGCAGCAGTTGCAGGGCAATGCGTACCGCAAGCTGCTGCGCAACATGTACGGCGACAGGCCAAGCTGGTCGCCGGGGCTGAGCGGGCACGACCGCAGCCGGGCGATCATCAACCTGCTCACGCGCATGCGCTACTGCACGCCGCGGGGGCGCATCGCCAACGAGGACAAGGGCACGCCGGGGACGCAGGCGCAAGGCTTGTATCCGTGGTTCGAGGTGCCCGGGCGCGTGGAGCGCGACCTGAAGATCGTCTGCGGCCATTGGTCCACGCTGGGGCTGACGATCACCCAGGGCGTGCATGCCATCGATACCGGGGCGGTGTGGGGCGGCAAGCTCACCGCGCTGCAGCTCGATACCGAGGAGCTGCGCGTGGTGCAGGTGCCGGGGCGCGAGGTCGAAGGGCCGCCGCCGATTCCGCGTGCGCCGCGCGCACCGCGCGAGGGGCAACGGCAGCAGCCGCATCGACGCGGTGGGCGGCCGTCAGGCCAGGGTGGGCAGAAGCCACAGGCTGCGGGTTCTTCCGAGCCGGGTGCTGAGCAGGAGTGAGGTGGCTTTCTGGCGGATTTCGTCAAGGCCCCTCACTCGAACCCTGTCGCGCGGTGACCGGGACGCAGGCCTGATCGGGACACGCCGTGAATCCATCCATGGAGGCTCGTAGGCGACATCCATGTCGCCTACGGTCCCGATCAGGCCTGCGCCCCGGTCACCCGACAGATCAACGCGGTTGATCGAGCGGTTCGGGGCGCGCTGTTCTGCGTCAGCGATCAGGTGCCCTTGCGCTGGTATTCGACGAAGTCGAATGCGAAGGCGTGGCGGTCGTCCGCTGGATGCGTTGTGCGCTGGACTTCATGCCATTGGGTTCTATCCCATTCGGGGAACCAGGCGTGCGCGCCCTCTATGGCGGTATCCACTTCGGTAAGTTGCAGGATGTCGGCCAGCGGCAACCATTCGCGATAGATTTCGCCGCCGCCGATGATGCACAGTTCGCCCGCTTCGAGTTCGGCGGTCACGGCCAGCGCCTGTTCGATGGTGGCGACCGGGCGCATGCCGTCGAACGGGGCACTGCCCTTTCGCGTCATCACCAGGTTGGCGCGGCCCGGCAGCGGGCGGCCCAGCGATTCGGCGGTGCGGCGGCCCATCAGCACGGGCTTGCCCAGGGTGACGGCCTTGAAGTGTTTCAGGTCGTCCGGCAGGTGCCAGGCCAGGGCGTTGTCGCGGCCGATGGCGTGGCGCCGATCGAGCGCGGCGACCAGGCTGATGCGCGGTCCAGCGGTCGCCATGTCAGACCGCCACCGGCGCCTTGATCGCCGGATGCGGGTCGTAGTCCTCGATGGCGATGTCCTCGTAGCGGAAACCGAACAGGTCCGTCACTTCCGGGTTGAGGCGCAGCTTCGGCAGCGGGCGCGGACTGCGGGTGAGTTGCTCGCGCGCCTGCTCGTAGTGGTTCGAATACAGGTGGGCGTCGCCAAGGGTGTGCACGAAATCGCCCACGCCCAGTCCAGTGGCCTGCGCGACCATGTGGGTCAGCAGGGCGTAGCTGGCGATGTTGAACGGCACGCCGAGGAAGATATCGCCGCTGCGCTGGTACAACTGGCAGCTGAGCTTGCCGTCCACGACATAGAACTGGAACAGGCTGTGGCACGGCATCAGCGCCATCTGCGGCAGCTCGGCCACGTTCCATGCGCTGATCACCAGCCGGCGCGAATCCGGGTTGCGCTTGATCTCGTCCACCAGCCATTGCATCTGGTCGATGTGGCCGCCCTCGCCGTCCGGCCAACGGCGCCACTGCTTGCCATACACCGGACCGAGCTCGCCGTTCTCATCGGCCCACTCGTCCCAGATGCTGACCTTGTTCTCCTTCAGGTAGGCGACATTGGTGTCGCCCTGCAGGAACCACAGCAGTTCGTGGATGATCGAACGCAGGTGCAGCTTCTTGGTGGTGACCAGCGGAAAACCTTCGTTGAGGTCGAAGCGCATCTGCCAACCAAAGACACTGCGCGTGCCGGTCCCGGTGCGGTCGGATTTCTCCGCGCCGTTCTCCAGCACGTGCCGCAACAGGTCCAGGTATTGCTTCATGCGGTTTTCTCCGTGGCAACCACCGGGGCGGGTTGCAGGACCGGCGCGCGCCGCGACAGCCACAGCAGCCACAGGCCCAGCGCGACCAACGGCAGGCTGAGGATCTGGCCGCGGGTCAGCCAGCCGAAGGCAACATAGAGGCCGTTGTCGGGCATGCGCACGAATTCGATCAGGAAGCGGAACACGCCGTACAGCAGCGCGAACAGGCCCGAGACCGCGTAGCGCGCGCGCGGCTTGGCCGAGTACAGCCACAGCACGGCGAACATCACCACGCCTTCCAGGAACCCTTCGTACAGCTGCGAGGGATGCCGCGCGAGCGCGTTGAGCGCGCCACTGGCGTACTGGGCCTGCACCTGCTCCCACGGCAGGTTCTGCAGCGCCTGTTCGGCGCGCGGGAAGATCACGCCCCAATCGCTGCCGGTGTACTTGCCCCACAACTCGCCGCCGATGTAGTTGCCCAGCCGGCCAAAGCCCAGGCCCAACGGCACCAGCGGCGCGACGAAATCCATGACGTCGAAGAAATGCAGCTGCTGGCGCCGCACCCACCACAGACAGCCGGCGAGCACGCCGAGCAGCCCGCCGTGGAAGCTCATGCCGCCTTCCCACACCTTGAACAGGATCAGCGGGTTGGCCAGGAAGGAATCAAAGGCATAGAACAGCATGTAGCCGACACGACCGCCGATCACCACGCCGAGCATGGCGTAGAACAGCAGGTCCGAAAAACCGTTCATGTCCACGCCCGGCAGGCGGCCGGCGCGGATGCGCAGGCGGCCCAGCCCCCAGGCGGTGAAGAAGGCCAGCAGGTACATCAACCCATACCAGTGCACCTGCACCGGGCCGAGTGAAAAGGCGATGGGGTCGATGTGGTGGAGATAGATCACGGTGCGGCCCGGTTGGAACGAGCCGCTATTCTGCCACCGTGCGGGTCTAGCCGAGGACCTGCGGTTGGTTCGGCAGTTCGTCCGCGTTGGGCTGGCCCGGTACGGCGGGATAATGCTCGGCGATCAGCGCGGCAACCGCGTCCAGCGCGCCGATGACCGCCCGCTCCGGTTCGCGCGCCTGCAACAGCGCCTGCATGCGCCGGCACACTTCCTGCCACTGCGCGGCCGATACCTTCCCGTGCAGGCCGCGGTCGGCGACGATCTCGATGGCATGGTCGGCCAGCAACAGGTAGACCAGCACGCCGTTGTTGGCATGCGTGTCCCAGGTGCGAAGCTGGGCGAATGCGGCTTCGGCTCGCTGACGAGGCGTCACGCCGTTCCACAGCGCGCCCAGGCCGAGGTCGGCCTCGACGGCGAACATCACCTGCCCGGCATGGCGGGTTTCACCCTGCGCGATGGCCTGGGTAATGCGCTCCAGCGAGGCGGGCGGAAACAGCCGGTGGGCCGAGGGCGCGGCCAGATGGCGAAGCCAGCGCATCACCAGCTCCCCGAGGCGCCACCGCCTCCGGAAGAACCGCCACCGCCGCCCCAGCCGCCGCCGCCGAACCCACCCCCTCCGCCAAAGCCGCCGCCTCCGCCGAAGCCACCGCCTCCCCAGCCCCCCCATCCGCCGTGGCGCACGAAGCGGCCCGGCGTGCCGGAACTCAGGCCAAGCACCAGGCCGATGAGGCCGGCCAGGCCGCTGGCGAAGAACAGGGAAGTGAGCAGCAGCGCGGCGCCGCCGGCGGCGAGGCCGGTGAGCACCGCGCGGATCGGCCGCGGCGCGGCGGCGAACACGCCCCGCGCGATGCTGGCGGCGACGAAACCCACCACCAGCGCCACCATCCAGCCACCGCCGGAGCGATGGCCACTGCCGGCCGGGTTGTCGGCCACCGGCTCCGGCAAAGGCTCGCCGTCGATCAGCTTGACCAGCATGCCGGTCGCCTCGCTGATGCCGCCGGCGTAATCGCCCGCGCGAAAGCGCGGGACCATGTATTCCTGGATGATGCGGTTGGCGATCGCGTCGGGGATCGCGCCCTCCAGTCCGTAGCCCGGCTGGATGCGCACGCGGCGATCATCCTTGGCCACCACCAGCAGCACGCCGTCATCGACGCCCTTGCGGCCCAGCTTCCACTGGTCATAGACGCGCTGCGTATACGGCGCGATGTCCTCGGGCTGCGTAGTCGGCACGATCAGCACCTGCAACTGGCTGCCCTTGCGCTGCTGCAGCGCCAGCGACTGCTGCACCAGCTGCTCGCGCTGCGGGGCATCGAGGGTACCGGTGGTGTCCACCACCGGCGAGTCGAGCGGCGGGATCGCCGCCAGGTCCTGCGCCCACGCGGGCAACGCCGCCAGGGCCAGCAGCCCGGCCGCCAGCATCCCGCGCCACGCCCGCGCGATCATCCGCATCGGCGTGGGCTCACTGCCCCGGCTGCGGTTGCGGCGGCGGATTCTGCGGCTGCGGCGCCGGGGCCGGCGGGTTGGCCGGCGGGGTGCCGAAGTCCACCGACGGCGGGCGCGCGATCTGCGCTTCGTTCTCCACGGTGAAGTTTGGCTTTTCCTTGTAACCGAAGATCTTCGCGGTGATGACCTGCGGGAACGAGCGGATGTAGGTGTTGTAGTCCTGCACCATCTGGATGTAGCGGCCACGGGCCACGGTGATGCGGTTCTCGGTGCCTTCCAGCTGCGCCTGCAGGTCGCGGAAGTTCTGGTTGGACTGCAGCTGCGGATAGGCCTCGCTGACGACCATCAGCCGGCTCAGCGCGCTACCCAGCTCGCCCTGTGCCTGCTGGAACTGCTTGAGCGAAGCGGGGTCATCGGCGTTGACCTGGATCTGGCCCACGCGCGAGCGCGCGTTGGTCACCTCGGTCAGCACGCGCTCTTCCTGCTGCGCATAGCCCTTGACCGTGTTGACGAGGTTGGGAATGAGATCGGCGCGGCGCTGGTACTGGTTCAGCACCTCCGACCAGCCCGCCTTGACCTGTTCGTCCTTCTGCTGGATGGCGTTGTAGCCACAGCCGGACAGCGTCGCGGCAAGCACGATCAGCAACAGGGAACGCAACAACGTCATGGCACGTCTCCGGCCGGTAAGGGGTTGGGACGCCAGCTTGCCATGGCCCGGATCAAAGCGCATTCACCTCCCGGCACGGGCTGCGTGCCGGGACGTGTGTCACCACTTGCCGGCGCCGGGGACCTCATGGGCGGCGGCGCGGCGGCGCATCAGCAGGTTCAGCCATTCCACCAGCACCGAGAAACCCATCGCCGCGTAGATGTAGGGCTTGGGCACGTGCACGTCCAGGCCGTCCAGGACCAGCACCACGCCGATCATCAGGATGAAGGCCAGGGCCAGCATCTTCACTGTCGGGTTGGCGTCGATGAAGCGGCCCAGCGGGTTGGCGGCCAGCAGCATCAGCGCCACGGCCACCAGGATCGCGGCGATCATCACCGGGATGTGCTGGGCCATGCCGACGGCGGTGATCACCGAGTCCAGCGAGAACACGATGTCGATCACCGCGATCTGCGCGATCACCATCCAGAACACGCCGGAGGCCTTGCTGGTGGTGGGATCGTGGTCTTCGCCGCCGGAGATCAGCTCGCGGATCTCCATCACGCCCTTCACCAGCAGGAACACGCCACCGAGGATCAGCACCAGGTCGCGCACCGAGATGCTCATGCCCGCCACGACGAACAGCTCGCTCTGCATGCGCGCCAGGAACGCCAGCGACACCAGCAGCGCGATGCGGGTCAGGCAGGCCACCGCGATGCCGAAGCGGCGCGCCGTGGGGCGCTGTGCTTCGGGCAGCTTGCTCACCGCGATGGAGATGAACACCAGGTTGTCGATGCCCAGTACGATCTCCAGCGCGCTCAGCGTGAAGAGGGTGATCCAGGTATTGGGATCGGCAAGGAATTCAAACGACATGGGAAGCCCTGGGGAAACGAAGGGAAGAGATCAGAACAGGCGCGGGCCGAGGATCAGCCCCCAGCACAGCAGTACGTTGAGCATCAGCACGAACACCGCCGCCGAGCCCATGTCCTTGGCGCGGCCGGCCAGCTCGTGGTACTCCGGGCCGTAGCGCTCGATGACCGCCTCGATCGCCGAATTGGCCAGCTCCATCGCCAACACCAGCAGCATCGAGCCGATCAGCAGCACGCGCTCGATGGCGTCATGCCCCCACCACAGCGCCAACGGCGTCAGCACCACCGCCAGGTACACCTCCAGCCGGAACGAGGACTCATGCAGCCACGCCGCGCGTAGGCCCTGCATGGACCACACGGCAGCCTTGAAGATGCGCGCCGGCCCGCGCGGCAGATGCCCGGAGGTATCGGCCATGTCAGTACTGACCGCGCACGCGGCGCGAACGGGACGCCAGGGGAATGCCCATCGGAGCCTGGAGGAATCGAGAGAAAGTGGGATTTTGCCACAAGCGCTGGCGTCCGCCTGTCGGAAAAGGGTCGGCTGGGCCGTCACGGCGCATCGGGTTAAGGTGTCGGCTCGTCGAAATACGAGGAGATACGTGTGACCGCTCCCTTCCTGCGCAGCTGTGCGCTGCTGCTGTTCCTCGCCGCCCCGCTGGCACATGCCCGTGCGCCCGCGCCGGCCCCGCGCATACCCGAGCAGGTGTCCAACCCGGCCTGGGAAGGCGACATCGCCCGCTTCCAGGCGCTCGACACGCAACAGCCGCCGCCGCGCGGTGCGGTGCTGTTCGTCGGCAGCTCCTCGATCCGCTTCTGGGATTCGCTGGCCACCGACTTCCCCGGCCAGAAGGTGATCAACCGCGGCTTCGGCGGTTCGGAGGTGCGCGACAGCACCTGGTATGCCGACCGCATCGTCATCCCCTACGCGCCGCGCCTGATCGTGTTCTATGCCGGCGACAACGACCTCAACGCCGGGCGCACGCCGCAACAGGTGCGCGACGACTTCGTCGCCTTCGTGACCCGCGTGCGCCGCGACCTGCCCGACACCCGCATCGCCTATATCTCGATCAAGCCCAGCCCTTCGCGCGCGCAGCTGCTGCCGCAGATCGCCGAAGCCAACGGATTGATCCGCGAGGCCGGCAAGCGCTTCAGCAACGTGGACTTCCTCGACGTCTACACCCCGATGCTGGGGCCGGATGGCCAGCCGCGGCCTGAGCTGTTCCGCGAGGACATGCTCCACATGACGCCCGCCGGCTATGCGATCTGGCGCCAGGTGGTGGCACCGGAACTGGCGAAGTAAGTACCCCCGGCGAAGCCTGAGCGGCGCGTCACGCGCGCCGTTTCAGACGAAGATCACCGACACCGAGGTGCCCACGCCGGGCTCGCTGCTCAGCTCGGTCCGCCAGCCGAAGCGGTCGCACAGGCGACGCACGATCGACAAGCCCAGGCCCGTGCCTTGCGGCCGGGTGGGGTCGGCGCGATAGAACGGCTCGAACGCGCGCGCCGCGGCCTCCGGCGTCATGCCGATGCCGGTATCGCGCACGATGATCCGGTCCGCGCCGATCTCCACTTCCACGCGCCCCTCGTCGGTATAGGCGCAGGCATTGCGCAGCAGGTTGCTCAGCACCACGCGCAGCACCCGCGGCGGCGCGAACAGCTGCAGGTCGGCGGTACGCAGGATGTCCACGCGCACGGGACGGGTGCCGACCAGCTCGCGCGCGCTCTCCACCTCGTCTTCCACCAGGTCGGCGGCATCGAAGGCTTCGCTCTGGGGCTCGATCTCCGCCTCGCGGGCGAGGATCAGGAAAGCGTCGATCACCGCCTCCATGTCGCGCCCGGCGCGCTGGATGCGGCGCAGGCTGCGATCCAGCCGCGGTGGCAAGTCCGGGTCGGCCGTGGCCATGTCGCTGGCGACGCGGATCACGGTCAGTGGCGTGCGCAGCTCGTGGCTGGCATCGCGGGTGAAGTTGCGCTCGCGGGCCACGTGGTCGCGTACCCGCACGCCCAGCGAATGCAGGGCCGAGGCCAATTGCCGGGTCTCGCCCTGGAGGTCCGGCGGCAGGCGCGCGGGGGCCAGTTCTTCCACGTCGGGATTGCGCGGGTCCCAATTCGCGACGCGGCGCGCCAGCCAGTTGATCGGCGAAACCAGCCGCTTGGACGCCCGGTAGGTGATCCACGACACCGCGTAGATCGCCAGCAGGATCAACAGCACCGGCACGATGCCGAACCAGAACGCCATGCGCTCGGCTTGCGAGCGCATGAATACCAGGTACAGCCGGCCGCTTTCGCGCTGGTCCACCAGCACCAGCTGGTTGTCGTCCGCCAGTTCGTGGTAGCCCGGCGCGAGCGGGCGCAGGTTGTCCGGCAGAGAGAGATTGGAGCGCCCGCTGGGCACCAGGTAACCGCGGATGTTGGCCGTGTTCGGCGGCGGCTGCGCGCTGGAGGCCTCGTACAGCTGCCAATAGTGGCCAGCCTCGTCCTCCAGCACCGAGCGCACCAAGCCGTGCTTGATCACCAGCGACACCAGGTAGCCGCCCATGAGAATCGCCAGGCTGGCGAGGACGGTCTGCAGGATGAAGGCGAGCCGGATTTTTCGCGGTAGGCCGTGCGGCATTGCGGCGTCCTGGGATTGCGCCGCGATTATAGGCAATGCGCGCGTGATCCCGCTGTCAGCCGCGCGTGCATGCGTGGAACATGCATGCGGCGACCCTCGGGTGGAAAGAACACGCGATCACGGCGCACGGCGCCGGATCGCGCCATCGCCGGTGACCGGACGGGCCACCGGCGAGGCGTTGCCTCAGCCCATCGGCTGGGCGATATCGGCGATGCGATAACCGGCGCTCTGCACGGTGTGCAGCAGCGGACGGTCGAACGGCTTGTCGATGATCTTGCGCAGGTTGTAGAGGTGGCTGCGCAGGGTGTCCGAGTCCGGCAGGCCGTTGCCCCAGATCTCGCGCTCGATTTCCTGGCGGGTGACCACGCGCGGCGATTCGCGCATCAGGATGGTCAGCAGGCGCAGGCCGATCGGCGAGAGCTGCAGCTCGGTCCCGGCACGCGTGGCGCGCATGCTCACCGGGTCGAGCACCAGGTCAGCCACCTTGAGCACTTCCGAACCCACCTGGCGACGCTCGCGGCGGATCAGCGCACGCAGGCGGGCTTCCAGTTCCTGGATCGCGAACGGCTTGGTGAGGTAGTCATCGGCGCCGAAGCCCAGGCCGGTGAGCTTGTCGTCGAGCGTGTCGCGCGCGGTCAGCATCAGCACCGGCGTGGACTTGCGCGCGTCGTTGCGCAGGCGGCGGCAGACCTCGATGCCGTCCAGGCGCGGCAGCATGAGGTCGAGCACGACCACGTCATAGCTGTTCTCGGCCGCCAGGCGGTAACCGTCCAGGCCATCGCAGGCGTAATCCACCTCGAAGCCACGGCCTTCCAGGTATTCGCCGATCATCTCGGAGATATTGCGGTTGTCTTCGACGACCAGCACGAGGCCGGACGTTTCCTTGGTCTGACGCATGGAGGTTCCTCGGGTCTTCAGCTTTGTGAAACATGCCCGATCGCCGGTGGATGCGGCGTGAAGGCCCGCGCGAAACTTTTCACCCTTTCAGATCAATTGCTTAGCAGGGGCTTGAGCGCCGGCCAGACGTTCTCCAGCACCTTCGGTTGGCCGGCAGCGGTCGGGTGCAGGCCATCGGACTGCATCAGCTTCGGGTCCAGTGCCACTCCTTCCAGCAGAAACGGCACCAAAGCGACGCGGTGGCGCTGCGCGAGCCCGGCGTAAACCTGCCGCAGGCGCTGGCGATAGGCCGGCCCGTAGTTCGGCGGCACGTCGATGCCCAGCAGCAGCACCTTGGCGCCGGCGCCCTGCCCCAGCACGATCATCTTTTCCAGATTTGCCTGCAGTTGCGCCGGCGTCAGCCCGCGCAAGGCATCGTTCCCGCCGAGTTCGATCACCAGGACGCCCGGCTTGTGCTTCTCCAGCAGGCCGGGCAGGCGCGTGAGCGCGCCGGAGGTGGTCTCGCCGCTGATGCTGGCATTGATGACGGCCGGGGGCGCCTTCATCTGTTGCTTGAGGCGCTGCTCGAGCAGGCTCACCCATCCGGATTGCACCGGAATGTTGTGGGCGGCACTGAGGCTGTCGCCGACCACCAGGATCGGGCCGGGCGTACCTTTGGCATAGGCAAGGCCCGGCACAAGCAGCCAGCATGCCAACAGCCAGCTCCAGCACCATCCGCGCAATACCCGGTTTCCACGCATCGGAGAATTCCTCATCGACAGTCTGCCTGCCTCCCAGCCTACCGTGATCGACGCGCACGGCGTCGGCAAGTCCGTTGCCGGCCCAGAAGGCACGCTGCACATCCTCGACGACATTGCGCTGAGCGTGGCCGCCGGCGACAGCGTGGCGATCGTCGGCGCATCCGGCTCGGGCAAGACCACCCTGCTCGGCCTGCTCGCCGGCCTGGACCTGCCCAGCCGCGGCAGCATCGTGCTGGCCGGCCAGGCGCTGGACACCCTGGACGAGGAAGCACGCGCCGCCTTGCGCGCGCGCGAAGTCGGCTTCGTGTTCCAGAGCTTCCATCTGCTGCCCTCGCTTACCGCAGAGGAAAACGTGGCCCTGCCGTTGGAACTGGCCGGGCGCGAAGATCCGGCACGCGTGCGCGAAGTGCTGCAGGCGGTGGGCCTGTCGGCGCGTGCGCGCCACTATCCGCGCCAGCTTTCCGGCGGCGAACAGCAGCGCGTGGCGATCGCGCGCGCATTCGTCGCGCGGCCGCGCATCCTGTTCGCCGACGAGCCAACAGGCAGCCTCGACCACGCCACCGGCAAGCAGGTCAGCGACCTGTTGTTCGCGCTCAACGCCGGCAGCGGCACCACGCTGGTGCTGGTCACCCATGACATGCACTTGGCGCAACGCTGCCAGCACGTCTACCGCATCGACGAGGGGCGCCTGCAGCGCCAGGACAGCGTGACCGCATGAGTCCCTGGCGCCAGGCCGCACGGGCGACGCGGCGCGAGTTCCTTGCCGGCGACCTGCTCACCGTATTCGCCGCCCTCGTCCTCGGCGTGGCGGTCATGACCGCCGTCGGCACCCTGGTCAACCGCGTCACGCTGGCGCTGACCAGCAGCGCGGCCGAAGTGCTGGGCGGCGACCTCGGGCTGAGCGGGCGCCAGGACATCCCGCGCAGCTTCGACGCCGAAGCCCGCAAGCGCGGGCTTCAGCACACGCGCATGGTCAGTTTCCCCAGCGTGCTGTTCCATGGCGATGCCAGCCAGATGGCCGGCATCAGCGCGGTGGAGGCAGGGTATCCGTTGCGCGGCACGCTCGAGATTCGCGGCGACACCGCCGATGGGGCGGCGCACCCCGCCGCACCGCCCGCACCGGGGCAGGCCTACGCCGACGCGCGCCTGCTGGATGCCCTCGGGCTGCGCGTCGGCGACGCGCTTGAGTTCGGCGCCGGCCAGGTGCGAATCGCCGCGGTGCTCGCGGCTGAGCCGGATGCGTCCGGGGAACTGCTGCAACTCGCCCCTCCGCTGATGGTCAATCGCGCAGATGTGGATGGCGCGGGCTTGCTTGGCCCCGGCAGCCGGGCGTCGTACCGGTTGATGTTCGCCGGCGACAGCGACGCGATCGCAGATTTCCGGGAATGGCTCAAGCCGCGTGCCGCGGACTGGCGCCTGCTGGGTATCGAGGACACCCAACGTGGCCTGCGCAACGCGTTTGACCGCGCGGGCCGTTTTCTCGCGCTGTCCGCGCTGCTCGCCGTGCTGCTTTCCGGCGTCGCCACCGCGCTGGCGGCCAACCGTTTCGCGGTGCGCCGCATCGACCAGGTCGCCGTGCTGCGCTGCCTGGGCGCGCGGCAGAACGACATCCTCGCCACGTTCGCGCTGCAACTGCTGTTCACCGCCGTGCCGGCGTGCCTGATCGGCGTGGGACTGGGCATGGCGGTGCAATCGGGATTGGTCGAACTGCTCGGCAACCTGGTGCCCAACCGACTGCCGCTGCCGCAGGCCACGCCGGCGCTTGCCGGGGCAGGTATCGGCCTGTTGCTGTTGCTCGGCTTCGCGTTGCCCCCGCTGCTGCGACTGCGCGGGATCCCCCCAATGCGCGTGCTCAACCGCAGCTTCGCCGCCACCCCGCCGGTCTCCGTGCTGGCCTATGGCGCCGCGCTGGCCGCCACGCTCGCGCTCACCGTCCAGGCCACCGGCGATGCGCGCCTGGCGGCGTGGGTGCTGGGCGGCTTGGCGGCCCTGGCCACGCTGGCCGGGCTGGCGGGCGTGGGCCTGCTGTGGCTGCTGCGTCGCCTTCAGCATCGCCTACACGGCGCGTGGCGGCTCGGCCTGGCCTCGCTGGCACGGCGACGCGCGCTGAGCGTGCTGCAGCTGGTCGGCCTGTCGTTGTCGTTGTGCGCGCTGTTGCTGCTCGCGGTCGTGGGTCCGGGCCTGCTCAACCAGTGGCAGGCGCGCTTGCCGGCCGATACGCCGAACTATTTCCTGATGAACATCCAGCCGGACCAGTCCGGCGCGGTGCTTGAGAGGTTGAAGGCACTGGGCGTGGCCAAGCCGGAGGTCGAGCCATTCGGTACCGGGCGCCTGTTGTCGATCAACGGCCGCACCCCGCAACGCCTGGACCGCGACCCGGACGACACCGACGACGGCAACCGGCCGGTGAATTTCTCCTGGCGGCACACCTTCCCGCCAGCCAACACGCTGGTGTCCGGAAAGTTCTGGGCGGCCGACAGCACTGCCGCCGAAGCCTCCGTTGAAGAAGCCTGGGCGCAGCGTTACGGCGTCAAACTGGGTGATCGCATCAGCCTGCTGATGGGCGAACAGGAACGCAGTTTCACCGTCACCAGCCTGCGCAAGGCCGAGTGGGATTCCTTCCGGGTGAACTTCTTCCTGCTGCTCAACGAGGGCGCCGTGGGCGACGCGCCGTACAACCTGATTTCCAGCTTCCACCTGCCGCACGCGCGCGCCAGCGAGCTGGGCACGATGACCCGGGATTTCCCCAACCTGTCGCTGCTCGACATCGACGCCATCCTCTCGCGCGTGCGCGAAGTGATGACACGGGTGGGCCAAGCCGTGCAGCTGGTGATGGGCTTCAGCCTGATGGCCGGCCTGCTGGTGCTGCTGGCCGCGCTGCAATCCACCGCCGGCGAACGTCGCTACGACAGCGCGGTATTGCGCACGCTCGGCGCGCGCCGCACGCAACTGCGTGGCGCGGTGCTGGTGGAATTCGGCGCGCTGGGCCTGAGCGCCTCGATCCTGGCGGTAGGCGCCGCCGCGGCAATCGGCACGCTGGTGGCGCGGCAGGTGTTCGAACTCTCGCTGCCGGCGCCCTGGCCGGCGCTGTTGCTGGGCGGGCTGCTCGGTACCGCACTGAGCATGCTCGCCGGCTGGTGGGGCACGCGCCGGGTACTGCGCGTGCCCCCCGCTTTGGCGCTGCGCGAGGATTGAACCCGCGGGGGCGGCGCCGGGCGTCGCCTCACTCCTTGAACATGAAAAACGCCGCCACGGCGATCAGCACGAAGGCGACCCAGTGGTTCCACTTCAGCGACTGGCCCAGGTAGGTCGCCGAGAAGCCGGCGAACACCAGCAGCGTGATCACCTCCTGGATGCCCTTGAGCTGCGGCGCGGAATACACCGCGCTGCCCAAGCGGTTGCCCGGCACCTGCAGGCAGTACTCGAAGAAAGCGATGCCCCAGCTGGCGAGGATGACCAGCAGCAATGGCGCACTCTTGTACTTGAGGTGGCCGTACCAGGCAAAGGTCATGAAGACGTTGCTGGCGAGCAGCAACAGCACGGGGTAGACGTAGGCAGTCCAGGGCATGGCACACGCACGAGGGGAGGAAGGGTGAAGCATGCGGCATCGCCGCCGCCGCATCCATGATCCGGGCGTGAACCCGCCGCGATACGGGACGCGGGCTTCCCCGCCAGCCAGTCGGCGCATGCACGGGCCCGGCGCCGCCGCTTACCCGGCAGCCAGGTCAGGTCTCGTGCAGCACTTCCTTGTCGGTGCCGACCAGCGCCTCGTCCCGTGGCCATCGCCGTGCCACCTGCAACCCCAGTGGCGAGGGCGTGGCCGCCTGCGCAGCCAGCGTCATGCCCAAGGGGCCGGCCGCGCGCAGGCGCAGCACGGTGCCCTGCCACGACTCGGCGCCCCGCAGGCGGTTGGCCAGCCGTCGCCACAGGCGTTCGGCCACGCCGCCGCCCCGCGCGGCGGCCAGCGCCGGCACGCCGGCCAGCAGGCGGTCCCAGGCAAGGAAGTCGCTGTCCGGCAGCAGGCACAACTGCCAGCAGCAGTGACCCTGCGCGTCGAAGAATTCCAGCCATTCGTGCAGGCCGTCGCTGTCGAGCTGCTGGCAGGCTGCAATGACGCGGGCACGCCGCCAGCCTTCCAGTTCCGGCCCCAAGGCGGGCCGATAAAGACACAGGACGATGCCCAGCGCAGCCAACTGGCCCGGATGGGGCATGCCCGGCGCGGGCAGCTCGCCCGAACCTCGCCAGCGCAGTGCATCGGAAACGACCGGAAACTCGGGTACCACGTCAGGTAACCCGGCGACATCCGGCCCTAGGGGGCGCGCAACGTGCAGCATCGGTTCTTCCTGGAGGTGCCCCGCGGCCGCGAAGACCCCGGCCGGGGTGCACGAGGCAACCGCCGGCCGAGGGGAGAGAGTGGGCCTTCGCGCGCGGGGGCGAGAAGTTATTTGGTCAGGATCAACTTGTCGTTGCTGGTATGTCGCAGGCGGTACACGCGGTCGCCGTGCTGGATCAGCACTTCGCGGCGGCCCTTGAGCAGCACTTCACTGCTGAGCACGTCCTCGGCGGGCACGATGCGCGGCGCGCGGCGCTCACGCAGGTGGAGGGTTTCCGGGTGCAGCAGGATCGGGGTGGCATTCATGTGGCTCGTCTCCTTGCGATGACGGCTTGATGATAATGATTCTCATCCCAACATCAATAGCCATTCTCGTCTTTCGCCATTCATTTCGCCGATCGCGCTCCGCCGCCCGGTAGGCCCCAGGCATGGCGACGAGTCCAGGTCTTGTCCGCCGTCGGACTCAGGCGGTGGGCGCGGTAGCGGCCTCGACGCGTTCCCAGACGGCCATGTCGTACCGATCCACCAGATCGAGCGCGCCCAGGTTTTCAACCAGCTGCGAGACGCGGCTGGCCCCCAGGATCACGCTGGAGACATGCGGATTGCGCAGGCACCACGCGATGGCCAACTGCGCGGGACGCTCGCCCAACTCGGCGGCGACCTCACTGAAGCGGCGTGCGCGCTCCACCCGTTGTTCGTGCGGCTCGCCGATCACCAGGTCGCGCAACCACTCGCGCCCGGGCTGGCCGAGTCGCGCATCGGCGCTGATGCCATCGCTGTACTTGCCAGTCAGCAACCCGGAGGCCAGCGGCGACCAGATCGTGGTGCCCATCCCCGCGGCGCACAGCGCTGCGTACTCGCGCTCGACCCGTTCGCGATGCAAGAGGTTGTACTGCGGTTGTTCCATCGATGGCGCGAACGCACCAGTGGCACGCGCGATGGCGTGTGCCTCCTCCAGTTGGGCCGCCGACCATTCCGAGGTGCCCCAGTACAGCACCTTGCCCTGGCGCACGAGCAGGTCCATGGCCCGTACGGTTTCCTCGATCGGCGTATCCGGATCGGGCCGATGGCAGTAATAGAGGTCGAGGTAATCCACGCGCAACCGGCGCAAGGCCGCCTCGCAGGCATCGACCACGTGCTTGCGCGACAAGCCGCGCTGGGTCGGTCGCGGCTCGGCGACACTGCCGAAGAACACCTTGCTCGAAACGCAGTAGCCATCGCGAGGCAGCCGCAGGTCGGCGATGACATCGCCCATCACCTGCTCGGCCCTGCCCTGCGCGTAAACCTCCGCGTTGTCGAAGAAGTTGACACCGTGGTCCCACGCCGCCGCGATGAGGTTGCGCGCCTCGTCGCGGCCGATCTGCCCGCCGAAGGTCACCCATGCGCCGAAGGACAGCGCCGAAAGCTGCAGGCCGGTGGATCCGAGACGACGGTATTGCATGGCATCAACTCCTGTGGGCCCCACGACAACCGTCGCGGCCGGGGCGGCAGTGTACCCGCCCCTGCGGGACGTTCGATCCAATGCCTTGAGCACAAAGGAAAAGCTCACAGCTGAACCTGCTGTCCTTGCCCGCCCTGTCCCCCTGCTCTAGGCTTCCTCCTTTTGCCGGGGTCCGGGGGATACGCATGCTCGAAGGTTTGGGAAGGATCGGCTTCGGCCTGTTCGGGTTGGCGGTGCTCATCGCCATCACCTGGCTGTTCTCCAACAACAAGCGTGCGGTGGACTGGCGGCTGGTGCTGACCGGCATCAGCCTGCAGATCGGCTTTGCGGCATTGGTACTGCTGGTGCCAGGCGGGCGCGACGTATTCGACTGGCTCGGCCAGGCCTTCGTGAAGGTGCTGAGCTTCGTCAATGAAGGCTCCAACTTCATCTTCGGCAGCCTGATGGACGTCAAGAGCTACGGCTTCATCTTTGCCTTCCAGGTGCTGCCCACCATCATCTTCTTCTCGGCGCTGATGGGCGTGCTGTACCACCTCGGCGTGATGCAGGCGGTGGTCAAGGCGATGGCATGGGCGATCACCAAGGTGATGCGCGTGTCCGGCGCGGAGACCACCAGCGTGTGCGCCAGCGTCTTCATCGGCCAGACCGAGGCGCCGCTGACCGTGCGCCCGTACATTCCCAAGATGACCCAGTCCGAGCTGCTGACGATGATGATCGGCGGCATGGCCCACATTGCCGGCGGCGTGCTGGCTGCTTACGTGGGCATGCTCGGGGGCGGCGATCCGGTGCAGCAGGCGTTCTACGCCAAGCATCTGCTGGCGGCGAGCATCATGGCCGCGCCGGCGACGCTGGTGGTCGCCAAGTTGCTGGTGCCGGAGACCGGCACCCCGCTGACCCGCGGCACGGTGAAGATGGAAGTGGAGAAGACCACCTCCAACATCATCGACGCGGCAGCCGCCGGTGCCGGCGATGGCCTGCGCCTGGCGCTGAACATCGGCGCGATGCTGCTGGCCTTCATCGCGCTGATCGCACTGGTCAACGCACCGCTGACCTGGCTGGGCGACGTCACCGGCCTGGCCGCGGCGCTCGGCCGCCCGACCAACCTCTCGACGATCTTCGGCTTCGTCCTCTCGCCCGTGGCGTGGGTGATCGGCACGCCGTGGGCAGATGCCACCACGGTGGGCTCGCTGATCGGCCAGAAGGTGGTGATCAACGAATTCGTGGCCTATACCGAGCTGTCGCGCATCGTCAATGGCCAGGTGCCGGGCGTGTCGCTGAGCCAGGAGGGCGGCCTGATCGCGACCTATGCGCTGTGCGGCTTCGCCAATTTCAGTTCGATCGCGATCCAGCTCGGCGGCATCGGCGGCCTGGCGCCGGAACGCCGCCACGACCTGGCCAAGTTTGGCCTGCGGGCGGTGCTCGGCGGCTCCATCGCCACCTTCATGACCGCGACCATCGCCGGCGTGCTCTCGCACTTCGGCTGATCGGACCCGCGGCCTGCGTTGTAACAGCCATACCCCTACCCGCAACAAGAAGAGAAGCCTTATGAGTTCGGTCGTCGTCGTCGGTTCGTTCAATGTCGATCATGTGTGGCGCTGTGAATCGCTGCCGGCACCGGGTGCGACGATCGCCGGACGCTACAGCACCGGTCCGGGGGGCAAAGGCTTCAACCAGGCGGTCGCCAGCGCGCGTGCCGGCGCGCGCACGCACTTCGTCTGCGCGCTGGGCGATGACGCCGGTGGCGCAATGGCGCGCGGGCTGGCTGCGCAGGACGGCATCACGCTGATCGCCGAGGCCAGCAGCGAGCCCACCGGCACCGGCGGCATCTACGTCGATGCGCATGGCCGCAACACCATCGTGATCGGCCCGGGCGCCAACGCCGTGCTGAGCGAAGGCTTCATCGCTGGCCAGCAGGCGCTGGTGGGTGGGGCGCGCGTGCTGCTGGCCCAGTTGGAGTCGCCGGTGGAGACGATCGAGTCGGCCCTGGCGCTGGCACGCGAGGCCGGCGTGACCACCGTGCTGAATGCCGCGCCGGCCAATGCACCGAGCTCGATCGGCCTGCTCAAGCTGGCCGACGTGCTGACGCCCAACGAGACCGAGTTCGCCGCGCTGCTCAGCCGGCACGTGGGCGAGCGCGTGAACGCGGACGACGTGGCCGCACTGGATGGCGGCAGCCTGCATGCGCTGTGCCGCAAGCTGTCGGGTGGGACGGTGGTGGTGACACTGGGTTCGGTGGGCTGCTTTGTCTCCCATGCCGACGAACAGCTGCGCGGCGACAGCCAGCCGTACTACCGCGTGGCGGCCGAAACGGCGCAGACCATCGACACCACCGGCGCCGGCGATGCTTTCAACGGGGCGCTGGCCGCCTCGCTGGCCCAGTTGCCGGCCGAGCCGTTCGGCCAGCACGTACGCTTTGCCACGCGGTTTGCGGGCCGCTCGACCGAGGCCGAAGGGGCCGCGGTATCCATGCCGAGGCTTACGCCTTCGGCGTAAGGGGTGCGGCCATGCCTGCGATGCAGGCATGACCCCCAAGGTTGTGCTTCGCAAAACCTTGGGCCCCGCTTCTTCCCTCGCCTATCCCCCGCCCCTTCGGCGCGTCCCCCTTAACAAAGGGGGGGGCTCTGCTCCAGCTCGTTTGATGCGGTCTGGCGGAGCTTTGGGGCGCTCCTCGTCACACTGGCTCCATGGGCCGACCGCCGCTCACCTCGGCGGTACAATGACCCCATGCGCATCGGCCCCCACCTGATCGAACCCCGCGTGATCCTCGCCCCCATGGCCGGCGTCACCGACAAGCCGTTCCGGCAGCTGTGCAAGCGGCTCGGTGCGGGTTTGGCGGTGTCGGAGATGACGATCAGCGACCCGCGCTTCTGGAACACCCGCAAGTCCATCCATCGCATGGACCACGCCGGCGAGCCGGACCCGATCAGCGTGCAGATCGCCGGCACCGAGCCGCAGCAGTTGGCCGACGCGGCGCGTTACAACGTCGACCACGGCGCGCAGATCATCGACATCAACATGGGCTGCCCGGCCAAGAAGGTGTGCAACGCCTGGGCGGGCTCGGCACTGATGCGCGACGAACTGCTGGTGGCGCGCATCCTGGAAGCGGTTGTTGGCGCGGTGGACGTGCCGGTGACGCTGAAGATCCGCACCGGCTGGGATGGCGACCACCGTAATGGCCCGGCCATCGCCCGCATCGCCGAGGACAGCGGCATCGCCGCGCTCACCGTGCACGGCCGCACCCGCGACCAGCACTACACCGGCCAGGCCGAATACCAGACCATCGCGGCGATCAAGTCCGCGCTGCGCATTCCCGTCATCGCCAACGGCGACGTCGATTCCCCGCACAAGGCCCGGCAGGTGCTGCAGGAGACCGGTGCCGATGCCGTCATGATCGGCCGCGCGGCGCAGGGCCGTCCCTGGATCTTCCGCGAGGTCGCGCATTTCCTCGCCCACGGCGAACTGCTGCCCGCGCCGACGCTGGCCTTCGTGCGCGACACCCTGCTCGCGCATCTTGCCGACCTGCATGCCTTCTATGGCGAGCCGCAGGGCGTTCGCATCGCGCGCAAGCACCTGGGCTGGTATGCGAAGGACCACCCGGAAAGCGGCCAGTTTCGCGCGGTGGTCAACCGCGCCGAAACGCCCGAGGCACAGCTGGCGCTGACGCGCGACTACTTCGACGCCCTCATCGCCGGCGTCGCACCCGAACTGCAGTCCGCCGCTTGATTTCCAACGGGAGCGCGTCATGACATCACCGATCGCCTCACCCACCTATCTCCACGGCTTCTCCGACACCGAACAGAACCGGCTGGTGAAGCAGGCGCGTCTGCTCGAAGCCACGCTGTTCAACCAGATCGACTACACCGGCGTACGCCGCCTGCTGGAAGTCGGCAGCGGCGTGGGCGCGCAGACCGAGATCCTGCTGCGTCGCTTCCCCGAGCTGCATGTCACTGGCGTGGACCTGAGCGAATCGCAACTGGCCACCGCGCGCGCGAATCTCGAACGCCTGCCCTGGTGCCGCGAGCGCTATGACCTGCACCAGGCCGACGCGGGAAACCTGCCCTTCGAGCCGCGCCAGTTCGATGCGGCGTTCCTCTGCTGGGTACTCGAACACGTGCCCTCGCCGGCCCGCGTGCTCAGCGAGGTGCGTCGCGTGTTGGCGCCGGGCTCACCGGTGTACGTCACCGAAGTGATGAACGCCTCGTTCCTGCTGCATCCGTATTCGCCCAATGTGTGGCGCTACTGGATGGCCTTCAACGATTTCCAGTACGACCACGGCGGCGACCCGTTCGTCGGCGCCAAGCTCGGCAACCTGCTGCTGGCCGGCGGCTTCCGCGACGTGCACACCGAGATCAAGACGCTGCACCTGGATAACCGCGAGCCGGGGCGTCGCAAGACCATGATCGCGTTCTGGGAAGAACTGCTGCTTTCGGCGGCCGACCAGCTGTTGCAGGCCGGGTCGGTGAGCGAGGACGTCGTGGCCGGCATGCGCCGCGAAATGAACGAGGTGCAGAACGACCCGGACGCGGTGTTCTTCTATTCGTTCGTGCAGGCGCGCGCCACGGTCTACTGATTCGCGGCCGCTGGCGGCGGAGACTGCCAGATGCGCCCCCACATCCGTGCCAGCGCCTCTCGCAGGTGTCCGCGCGCGACCGGCGCGCGATAGGCGGCCTGCAACTGGCGGGGCGGAATTTCCTCCCAGCGTCCGTCCGCGGCCTGCTTGGCGACCACGAAGTTGAAGTTGTATTCCGGCTCCAGGCCCATGCGCAGGTCGCTGAGCACCAGTTCGCCGTCCACCACCTGCGCGCGCATGAAGCCGCGATTGAACCAATTCAAGCGCTGCACCGCCGGCAGCTGGGCGGTTTCGGCCAGGGCCTGCACCTGGCTGGGATAGCCGGTGAACGTCATCGGCCCGTGGTCGGCCACCAGCGAACGCTCGCCGATGACGTAGCCGCCTGGGGTCATCGCCACCACGCGCCACAGCAGCGTGTTGAATGGCATCGGCACCGAGAAGCGCGGCGCGTTCGCCAGGCCCATCGCCGCCAGCGCGCGATCGGCTTCGCGGTCCACGAGGTGCTTGGCCAGCAGCGACCAACCGAGGTACGCACTGCTCAGCACCAGCCCGGCCACCAGCGCGCGGTGCGCAAGCGGCCGCTGCGGCACGCACCAGGCGATCACGCAGGCCAGTGCCAGCCACACCGTGTACAGCGGGTCGATGATGAAGACGCTCGACCACATCGTCGGGTGGGGGTGCAGCGGCCACCACAGCTGGGTGCCGTAGACGGTGAAGGCATCCAGCAGCGGATGCGTCACCAGCGCCAGCTGGATGGCCCAGAACCAGCGGCGTGGCGACTGCGCGACGCGACCGTGGCCGAAATGCCGCAGCAGCGTCCAGATCAATGCGCCGAGCAGCGGCAGCACGAACAGCGAGTGGCTGAAGCTGCGATGCACCGTCATCAGCGTGACGGGGTTGTCGCTGGCGGCCCACAGCACCAGGGCATCGAGGTCGGGCACGGTCCCGAGTGCGGCACCGGCCAGCAGGGCCGCGCGGCGGTGCCCGGCCGGCGCGATGGCGGCGGCGACGGCGCCACCGAGGACGATCTGGGTCAGCGAATCCATGCGGGCACAGCCACTCCGGCGGAAATGTCCGCCGAAGATAGCCGCTTCCCGGTCGTGGCGCCCAGCCGCCAGGCGGCGGCGCGGTCAGGCGGCGCGCGGCAGCGCGGGCGCGGCCTGCGGCGCCACCGAGGCCAGCACCTTGCCGGTGTGGTCGATCAATTGCAGCTCGCCGGTCGCCGTTTCCTGCAGGGCGGTCAGGCTTTCCACCCAATCGCCGTCGTTGGCATACACCCGCCCGTCGCGCTCGATCAGCGCCGCACGATGGATATGCCCGCAGACGACGCCATCGAGTCCGCGCCGGCTGGCGTCCTCCAGCCCTGCGCGCACGAAACGCTCGATGTAGCGTTCGGCCGCGCCGCTCTGCCGCTTGAGATATTCGGCGAGCGACCAGTAGCGCAGGCCAAGGCGGCGGCGCAGCTGATTGGTCAGGCGGTTACCGGTGAGGATGCGGTAATACAGCCAGTCGCCCAGTTTTTCCTGCAGGCCACCGAAATGGGTGACGGCGTCGTAGTCGTCGCCATGCGTGACCAGCAGCCGCCGGCCGTCGCGGGTGACATGGATGGCGCGGCGGCGCACCTGCATCGCCGGCATCGCCAGGCCGCAGAAGCGGCGCAACGCGCGGTCGTGGTTGCCGGGCACGTAAACCAGGGTGGTGCCGGCCGCTGCCTGTACGTGCAGGGCTTCGATCACGCGCTGGTGCGCGGCGTCCCAGTACGCGCGGCCTTGGGACATCCACCACAGGTCGACGATGTCGCCCACCAGGTACAGCGTCTGGCAACGCAACGAGGCGATGAACTCGGCCGCTTCGGCGGCATGGCAATGCCGCGAGCCCAGGTGCAGGTCTGAAATGAACACGGCGCGGCGCGGCGGATCGAGCACGGCAAGGTTCATGCGTGGATCTCCGGGGTCGTGGGGAAACCGAGGTAGCGTTCGCGCTTCCGGGCCTTCAGTCGCTGCAGGTCGACTTCGATCAGGCCGTCGATCGCGTCGCTGAAGTCCGGGTCCACGCCGAAGGCCAGGAAGCGGGCACCGCCCGGCTCGCAGAGTTCGACGTATTGCTTGTAGAGCATCGGCAGCGTGGCGCCGAGGGCATCGAGGTTCTCCCGCAGCACGCGCATGGCGGTGCCTGCGTCCAGCCCCTGGAACAACGCCGGTTGCTCGACGTTGAACGGCCGCCTGGCGGCGGCATGCGGTCGCCCATCGGCATGGTAGCGAGCGTAGTAGGCGACGATCTGCTCGCGTGCGGCCACCGGCAGCGAGGCACTGATCGATACCGCGCCGACCAGGTAGCGGATCGATGGATGCGCGCGCAGGTACGCGCCGATTCCCTGCCAGAGATAGTCGATGCTGCGGCTGCCCCAGTAGTCCGGCGTGACGAAGCTGCGGCCCAGTTCGAGCGCTTTGGCCAGGCGTGGCACCATGTCGTCGGCATAGTCGAACAGGCCGGCAGTGTAGAGCCCGCCCAGGCCGCGGTCGGCGAGCAGCCGGGCACACCGGGCGACGCGGTAAGCGCCCGCGATGCGACCTGCGGCGGCGTCCCACAGCACGATGTGCTCGTACCAGGCATCGAAGCGGTCCAGGTCCAGCGCCCGCCCGCTGCCTTCGCCGACCTCGCGGAAGGTCAGTTCGCGCAGCCGGCCGATCTCGTGCAGCAACGGCGAGCCGGCGTCGAGCGGGCCCACGCGCACTTCCTTTCCGTCGGCTGTATGGCCAAGCAGGCGCAGGGCGGCGACACCGGCCGCCACCTGGGCCGGCGGAGCCGGTGCCGCCAGCGGTGCCTGCGCCGGCAGCGGTCGGCGCGAAAGTTCGTACAGCTCGCGGCGCAGCGCCTTGAGCACGCTGGCCTCGTCGCCCCCGGCCGGGTCGAGCTGGCGCAGCGTGCCGACGCGCAGCTGCAGCTGCTGCTGGCGGCGGCTCAAAGTCTCGCGTGCCAGCAGCACGGTGCCGGCCGGGCGATAAAGCGCCGAAGCCCCATAGAAGAAGGCGGAGTTGCGTGCCTGCACGTGCACGGGCAATACCGGAGCGCCGCTGCGCCGGGCGAAGCGCAGGAAACCGCGCCGCCAGTGGCTGTCGCGCACGCCGCGCCAGCCCAGCCGGGACACCTCGCCTGCCGGAAACACGATCACGCACTGCTCCTGCGCTAGCGCCTGCTCGACGGCCGCCAGGCTGGCCCGGCTCGGCTGCCCGCCCAGGATGCGCACCGGCAGCAGCAGTTCGCGCAGCGGCTCGATGGCGTTCAACCAGTCATTGGCGACGATGCGCACATCGCGGCGACGGCGCCCGACCAGGTCCAGCAGGGCGAGCGCGTCGCGCGCGCCGGAAGGATGGTTGGCCAGGATCAGCACGCGCCCCTGGGCGGGAATCTCGCCGAGCGCGGCTGGATCGGTGTGCCAGCCCACCCGCAGGAAGGCCAGTGCGGCGCGGACGAAGGCCAGCCCACGCACATCCGCTTGTTCGGCCAGGAAGCGCTCGGCCCCTGCGAGCCCCGACCAGCGGCCGAAGCCTCGCAACAGCGGCCGCACCCAATGCCCCCGCCGGCCCGCGAACCACTGCGGGTACCGCTGCTGCAGGGCCGTTTCCAGCATCGTCGCCATCTCGCGCGTCCCGCTCCCCCAACTGCCCGTGCATGCTCCAAGCAGGCCAAGACCGTTTCGTGGCAGGGATGCGGCAGGCCGATGACGGCGGCCGGCGGCACCGGGACGACCCCGCCTTAACCCGGGGCAACCCCGGAGGAGGCACAATGCAAGCGCTCCCCGCGGCGTGTATCATGCGCGCCCATCTTTCCATCCGAATCAAGGGATATAAGCCTGATGTCCAGCTACCTCTTCACCTCCGAGTCGGTCTCCGAAGGCCACCCGGACAAGGTTGCCGACCAGATCTCGGACGCCGTCCTGGATGCCATCCTGACCCAGGACCAGCGCGCCCGCGTGGCCTGCGAGACCATGGTCAAGACCGGCGTGGCGATCGTCGCCGGTGAGATCACCACCAGCGCCTGGATCGACCTGGAAGCGCTGACCCGCAAGGTGATCGTGGACATCGGCTACGACAGCTCCGACGTCGGCTTCGACGGCGCCACCTGCGGCGTGCTGAACCTGATCGGCAAGCAGTCCCCGGACATCAACCAGGGCGTGGACCGCAAGAAGCCGGAAGAACAGGGCGCGGGCGACCAGGGCCTGATGTTCGGCTATGCGACCAACGAAACCGACAGCTACATGCCGGCGGCGATCCACCTGTCGCACCGCCTGGTCGAGCGCCAGGCGCTGGTGCGCAAGAAGAAGAACTCGCCGCTGCCGTGGCTGCGCCCGGACGCCAAGTCGCAGGTCACCCTGCGCTACGAGAACGGCGTGGCGACCGCCATCGACGCGGTGGTGCTGTCGACCCAGCACGATCCGGGCGTGAAGCAGAAGGACCTGATCGAGTCCGTGCGCGAGGAGATCCTCAAGCCGGTGCTGCCGGCCAAGTGGCTGCACAAGGGCACCAAGTTCCACATCAACCCGACCGGCAAGTTCGTCATCGGTGGCCCGGTGGGCGATTGCGGCCTGACCGGCCGCAAGATCATCGTCGACACCTACGGCGGCTGGGCCCGTCACGGCGGTGGCGCGTTCTCGGGCAAGGATCCGTCCAAGGTGGACCGTTCGGCCGCCTACGCCGCGCGTTACGTCGCCAAGAACGTCGTGGCCGCCGGCCTGGCCGACCGCTGCGAAGTGCAGGTCTCCTACGCCATCGGCGTGGCCGAGCCGACCTCGATCTCGGTCACCACCTTCGGCACCGGCAAGATCAGCGACGACAAGATCGAGAAGCTGATCCGCAAGCACTTCGACCTGCGTCCGTACGGCATCATCCAGATGCTCGACCTGATCCACCCGATGTACCAGCAGACCGCTTCGTACGGCCACTTCGGCCGCAAGCCGAAGGAATTCACCTACACCAACGCCGCCGGCAAGCAGGTCACCGCGACGTCGTTCTCGTGGGAGAAGACCGACAAGGCCGACGCGCTGCGCGCCGATGCCAAGCTGAAGTAAGCGCGCCCGCCAGGGAACGCCACGAGGCCGCCTCCGGGCGGCCTCGTGCATTTCGGGAAGCCTATTCGCCGGGGATGCCCTGGCGGATGCGGCGAGAGAAATCCGGCGCATCGCCCGCCGCGCGCGCCCGCGCAGTCACCTGGCCGAGCCGGCGCAGCGTGTCCATGTCGTAGCCGGGCTGCAGGCCGCCATGGTCGTAGGCGTAATCGGCGAACCAGCCCGACAGCAGCAGGCGGTAGTCCAGCGGCAGCCCGGGATCGATCAGCCGGGCGATATCGAACACCATCGTGGTGCAGTTGTTGTCCAGCGTGTTGTACCAGCGCGGTTCGCTGGCCAAAGCCTGCGCCTGCGACACGTAGCCGAGGAACAGCGTGCGCAGCTGCGCCGGCGGGATCGCCAGCCGGTACAGGTATAAGTCCTCGCCACGCACATTAGTGCGCACGCGCAGGATGTCGCGCTCGTCGGCCGCCACCAGCGTGGCCTCGAACTGGCGGAAAAAGCCACCCAGCGCGGAGAACGATTCGTCGCGCTCCTTGCGGATCTCCAGCGAGAACACCACGCGCTGGCCATCGTCGAATTCGAAAGAGACCAAGGTATGGGCAATGGCCGGGCCCATCCAGTAAGACAACGCCAGATCGGCGCCGACCAGACGATCCAGGTCGTAGGAGCGCGTTTCCCAGCGCGGTACCGCGCTGCCATCCGCGTGCCAGTCGAAATTGCGCACGTTGCGCAGCGTCACGCGTGAGCCCTGGACCTGCGCTTCCAACGTGCGTGCCACCTCGTCGGCCCAGTCCCGGTCCTGGCGGGGCGGCATCTTCCACCACATGCCGAACAACAGCGCGAACGCCACCCCGAACAAGCCGGGCAAGGCCCAGTTCTCGCGCCCGGGCCGCAATCCGTACAGGCCGGCGGCCGCCAGCAAGCTCCAGATCACGCCGACGCCGATGCGGATAGGCATGCCGGCGCGCAGCAGGAAGTACACCGCCAAGGCGCCCCACAACGCCGCCAGCACCAACAGTACGCGCAGCAGAAAATGCCGACGCGGGCGTCGCCCTTCGCGCTTCATCACTCCCCCGCCCTGCCCTGGCTCAGCCCGTATTCTGCACGCCTTGCGAGACCCCGTTGACGCAAGCTACCAGCGCGCGCAGCAGGTCCTCGTCCTCGCCGCCGGTCGCGCGCCAGCGTTCGAGCAGGTCGACCTGGAGCACGCTGATCGGGTCGATGTACGGGTTGCGCAGACGGATCGACAGGGCCAACCGCGGGTCGTGCTGGAGCAGGGACTGCTGCCCGGTCAGCGATTTCACCCAGCGCTTGGTCAGCGCCAGTTCCTCGACGATGCGCGGGAAGAAGGCCTCGTGCAGCGGACCGGCCAGCCGCGAGAACAGCTCGGCGATATTGAGGTCGCCCTTGGACAGCACCATCGCCACGTCATCGAGGAAGGTACGGAAGAACGGCCAATCGGCCGCCATCTCGCGCAGCACGTCCTCGTGGCCGGCATCCGCCGCCGCCTGCAGGCCGCTGCCCACGCCGTACCAGCCAGGCACCACCGCGCGCGCCTGGCTCCAGGCGAACACCCAGGGAATCGCGCGCAGGTTGCCCAGCGCCGCGTCCTGGCCCAGCCGGCGCGATGGCCGCGACCCGAGCGTCATGCGTTCGATGACATCGATGGGCGTGGCCAGGCGGAAGTAGCGCATGAAATCCGGCGCGCCGACGAAATCCCGATAGGCGCGGCTGCTGGAGGCGGCCACCTGGTCCATCACCGGCCGCCAGCGGTCCTCGCGCGGCTCGGCCGCGCGCGGGCGCAGGCTCGAATGCAATACCGCACCGGCCATCTGCTCCAGCGAACGCAGCGCCAGCGCGCGGATGCCGTACTTGCGGTGGATCACCTCGCCCTGCTCGGTGACGCGCAGGCGTCCGTCCACGCTGCCGCGGGGTGCCGCTTCCAGCGCACGCGTGGTCTTGCCACCGCCGCGGATGATCGAGCCGCCCCGGCCGTGGAAGAACGTCAGGCGGATGCCGGATTCGGCCGCCACTTCCAGCAGTTCGACCTGCGCGCGCTGCAAACCCCAGCGCGAGGCGGCGATGCCGCCGTCCTTGCCACTGTCCGAGTAACCGAGCATCACCATCTGCACATCCCCGCGCGCGCGCAGGTGGGTGCGATAGACCGGATCGGCCAGCAGGTCACGCAGGGTATCGGTGCCGCCGCGCAGGTCGTCCACGGTTTCGAACAGCGGCACGATATCCAGCGGCACGGCCTCGCCGTCGACCAGCCCGCCGCGGCGCGCGAGCGCCAGCACGGTGAGCACGTCGGCACGATCGTGCGCCATGGAGATGATGTAGCTGCCGATCGCGTCGGCGCCATGCCGGCGCCGCGCATCGGCGAGCGCGGCGAACACCGCATCGAGCCGCGGGTTGCCCTCGTCTTCGGAGGCCGGCAAGGCCTTCTCGCCGCTGGCGTAAGGCCCGAGCAATTCGGCGCGGGCGATCGCATCCAGCGACTCCCAATCAGCCCGCCCCAGTGCGGTGGACACCGCACGCGCATGCACGCTCGACTCCTGACGCACATCGAGCCGGGCCAGATGGAACCCGAAGCTGCGTACCCGCCACAATAGCCTGCGCACCGCGAACCAGCCCGCGTGCAATCCGCGATGGGCCTGCAGGCTGTCGAGGATGAGCTGCACGTCGTCGGCTAGTTCCTCGGGCGAGGCGTATCCGCCGGGCGCATCGGCCAGCGTGGCGCGCAGGCGCGCGCGCATCAGGTCGTTGAACAAGCGGTACGGCATATCCGCGTGCCGGGGGCGCGACTTCGCCGCCGCTTCCGGCAACAGGCCGCGGTAGCGTTCCAGTTGCCGGGCCAGCGCATCGCTGACCGACACCAGCGTGGTGGACTGGCTGAGCAGGCTGGCGAGCTGCCACAGCTCGTCGAGGTAGCGCTCCAGCACCGCGCGGCGCTGGGCGTCCAGCGTGGCGGTGATGGTGCCGGCGTCCACGTTGGGGTTGCCGTCCATGTCGCCACCGACCCACGTGCCGAAGCGCAGCAGGCGCGGAACGGGCAGCGGCGCCCCGTAGGTCTCCTCGATTGCGTGCTCCAGCGTCTCGTACAGCGCGGGCATGATCCGGTACAGCACGCGGGTGAGATAGAAACCGACGTGTTCGCGTTCGTCGTCGACGGTGGGGCGCACGGGCGAGGAATCGGCCGTTTGCCAGGTCGCGGTGAGTGCCATGCGGAAGCGCGCGGCATCGGTCGCACGCTCGCCCGGTGTGCGTAGCCCGTCGAGATCATCGACGAGGCTGGCGACCATCAACTGTTCCTTCTCCAGCAGCGCGCGGCGCACTGCCTCGGTGGGATGGGCGGTGAACACCGGTTCGATATCGATGCGCGGCAGCCAATCGGCCAGCTCCTCCAGCGTCACGCCCTCGGCCTTGAGCCGGCGCAGCGTATCGTGCAGCCCTTCCGGCTGCGGCGTATCGGTGTTGCGCTGGTAATCGCGGCGCCGGCGGATGCGGTGCACGCGCTCGGCGATGTTGACCACCTGGAAATAGGTGCTGAAAGCGCGCACCAGCGACTCTGCATCGCGCGGGCTGCGGCCGGCCAGCTGCGCGCTCAGCGAAGCGGGGGGTGCGTCGGCTTCGCGGCGGGCGATGGCGGTGGTGCGCACGCGCTCCACTTCGTCGAGGAATTCGCGCGAGACCTGCTCGGCGAGCATGTCGCCGACCATCGCGCCGAGGCGGCGCACGTCATCGCGGAGGGGGATATCGGGCGTGGCAAAAACCAGACTGCTGCGGTATTCGTTCATCGATGACCGGGCGCGTGACGTTTGCGGGAAGGCGACTGTGGGGGCGCCTGGGTCGCCCAGCCTAACCGAAAAACTTTCGGCGGGTTTCCTGCTGAAACGTGGTTTCTGCTGCAACGAATTTCGCGCTTTTTCTGGTAGTCGATCGTGCGGACGTGTGCGTTGCCTTACGGTGCGGCCCCGCCTGCCGCATGTGGACGTCACGGCTCAGCAGACGTCCTGTCCGATTCGCCGCCGCGGGCCATCCATGGCCCGCTGACGTCCACATGCGGCAGGGCGGGGCAAGGCGCTTCCATTTCCATGCTTCGTTCCTGCCCGCGCAAACGGCTGATGAGAAGACGTGCCGTTACGGTGGGAAGAAGCGGCTCGCCTTCATCCGATCACGAAGATGCCTGGGGCGTTCGGGGGCAGGGCCCTTTCGGGACCGTAGGCGACATGGATGTCGCCTACGAGCCTCCATGGATGGATTCACGGCGTGTCCCGAAAG
>Ga0310344_10000195_pt1 | contig 51012 bp, 41 predicted proteins | sample HC15DNA20200_MG_FD_203801 | JGI IMG/M metagenome (GOLD analysis project Ga0310344, IMG submission 203801) | Marine microbial communities from station ALOHA, North Pacific Subtropical Gyre - HC15-DNA-20-200_MG | ecosystem: Environmental > Aquatic > Marine > Oceanic | place: Pacific Ocean: North... | reverse complement strand
GACCATTTCTCGGACCCTTTGATCCAATAGATCGGCTGCATTTTTCACCTTTTCCGAAAGAGACTTACGAAAAATTTCCATTGGGATTCTCCTCACACTTTCCCAATATAGATTCTAACAGAACCAGCCTACTGTTCAGACTTAATAAAGATCTCTGTTCCCGCAACCAGGCTTTTCTGAATACCAAGATTCTCGATCAGTAAACCAAATTCACTCCACCTCCTATTAGGTGATCCATTTGAAGCCGGTAGCCAACTTTGCCATGATGTGTTGAAAATATGGAGGCTACATGACATTTGTCAGCGAACTCGAACCAAAAGCTCTTTGGACCCACTTCGATACCATACTCACGATTCCGAGAGGTTCGAAGAATGAACAGGAAATTATTGAATATGTTCTCTCGGTCGCCGATCGTTATAACTTAAAATCACGGCAGGACATTACAGGAAACATTGTGGTTCGAAAGCCTGCCACTGTCGGAGGCGAATCTCGACCACCGATAATCCTACAAAGCCATCTTGATATGGTGAATGAGAGTAACTCGGATACTAGCCATGATTTCCTCAAAGACCCCCTGATTCCTTGTCTCGATGGAGCGTATCTGAAAGCCACAGGGACTACGTTGGGCTCGGACAATGGGATCGGTGTCTCCGCTTCCTTAACGCTCATGGGTGAGACGACTTTTACTCATGGCCCTCTGGAATTCCTTTTCACAGTAGACGAGGAAACTGGATTAACGGGAGCCGCAGGACTGAGCAACGATTTTCTACGAGGCCGACGCTTGATCAATTTGGACACTGAGGAACGCGGTGCCATATACGTTGGCTGTGCTGGTGGTTCGGGAATGGATATAAAACTCCCTATTGAGATAGGAAAGAAGAAAACGGCATCCACTATCCTGAAGGTGAGCCTTTCGGGACTTCAGGGCGGTCACTCGGGTGTCGATATCCACCTTCAGAGAGGAAATGCAATCAAGCTTCTGACCCGCGCTCTGAAAAGTATCGATGAAAATACATTCCTATTAGGATCAATCGAAGGCGGCAATATGCACAACGCCATTCCTCGTGAGGCTCACGCTACACTGGCTCTGAATCCTGATTCGGTTAATAAAACCCAAAACAAACTGGACAAAACCTTCCATCAGATCTCCAAAGAATTCCAACCTGCAGATCCCTCCATCACCTGGAGTATGACAACCAAGGTTCTAGCTGATCTCTTTTGGACGAAATCGACGACAAAACAGATTCTTGACCTCATCCAAGCTATCCCTGATGGGGTCTCGTCCATGAGTTACGATATACCTAACCTGGTCGAGACCAGTTCAAACCTGGCAAAGGTGCGAAGGGAAAAAGATAACCTGGTTATGCATGTTAGCACCCGTAGCTCCAGCCCTTCGGCTTTGGACGCATTGCAGGGGAGAATTCGTAGCATTTGTGATCTAGCAGGAGCTTCCAGTAGACAGGCGGAAGGTTACCCTGGTTGGAAGCCAGACCTAACCTCAAAGTTATTGCAGATAGCCAGAGGAGTATTCGAAAAGAAAATGGGTGCCCCTCCTGAGGTCAAAGCAATTCATGCCGGCCTCGAATGTGGTCTAATCGGGGAAAAATACGACACTATGGATATGATTTCAATAGGGCCCCAGATTGAATGTCCTCACTCTCCCGATGAACGTGTCCATATCGCTTCTGTGGAAGAGTTCTTTTCGATTCTGCAGGAGATTTTGGCCGAAGCCAAGTAGCGTTCCGCAGAAAGATGTTGGGCTAGTATCCCTCCAGCTCGCCATGGCCTATCAGCACTAGCCCGAGAACCAGATCCCCCTGTTTTACAGCCAGGGTCATCTGGTCTAGTTCATTCCTTAGAAGGGACACAGAAGACTCTATACTTTCCCAAATTGGAAAAAAAGCAAGGACCGCAGGGTGGGTTGAACGTGAGACTAACCGACCCATATCAATCAGATCCTGTTGGCTATATTCTCGATCCAATTCATTATCTTGTTCAGCGGGAGCAAGTATAAGGAAGTCACGGTATAGGGAAACCCCAAGATGATCTCCATCTGCTGGTTGACGAGCATAGCGCATCGTATAAATTCCCTCTTCAATTACAGCATTCTTGTAGTCTTTCCAGGGACCTGAAATTTGGAAAACACCAACCAAAGTGCCGACAGGAAATTGTCCAAAGTTCACGCCTAACTCTGGCGATGAAGAATCCTTCAAATCAATATCCTCTCGGATCCAGAATGTGGCGATAATGCCGCTTTTCATAACAACCCGAGAAGCGGATGTTGGGAGGGATTCTCTAATAGATGGAGCAATCTCCTCAGGTACAGCTTCCGAAATTGTCTCGAGTTTCCCCGTCTGGGGAAAGACCAAAGCGGAAAAGGTTAGGAATACAATAAGACGCATTAACATTGATTAACTCCGGACAATGAAGATTACAGGCCTCGGCAAATGTTTCAAAAGTGCACAGTGCATTTCAATTCAGAATGAGGACAACTTCTTCTTGGTATCACCGGACAAACTTACCTACAAAGGCACTTCTTTTACTCGGACTGCTCCAACGTGTCCCAAAGGCCTCACCTCGGAATTCATTCTCCAGGGTAAATGCAGGTTTTGCAGTCACCGCACTTAGAGGTGGATAGTAGACAAATTCGTTGCCACACAGGTGGTCTCCGTGTCCCAGGGATCGGGTAGCCATACTGGCCACTCCACCAGCCCGAAGGGTAGTGTTTTGGTGCTCGCCCACCTGGAAATCAATTGGAGCAACTTCGATGTCGATTACTTTATTCAAGAGATCTGGAGCCATAGACTTCGCAAAGGACATTAAGGCCTGCTGCTGCGGTTGATTCGCCACTGCATCTACTATCAGGATGGACCGGGCAGGGTCTACCTCACCGGCAAAAAGATCTCCCAAAGTGGCATTTGCCTGAATGACGGCCACCACCGAGAGGCCCTTTACCGAAACACCCTGCCAACTCCCCTCTTGGACACGCCAAGCTAAGATTGCCTCCCGACCAGTCAACCCCACTTCGGCATTGGCGAAACAAGGACCAGTATAGATATCAGCAGTCCTAACCTCGACATAATCACCGCTAATTTCAATATCGGTAGCTCCGAGCATCAAAACAAAAGGGAAAAGGACTAAAAAAAACGTAATCGACTTCATGATTTTGAGCGCTCCATTTTCTACGGCAACATTTTGCTAATTATAGCAGGCACCCCGACAGAACTGGCCTGAATCAAAGTCACCGGATTCGTGTGACTTTGATTTTGTCACTACAAAGCCTGGTTGGGAGCATCGTTCTAGTATGGCTCGAAGCACTCCCGGCCAGGAATACAATCTTCTTTTTCCACTACTGCTCCATCCGGGCCCAGACACTCCTGGGTAAGACTACACCAACAAATTCCGTCACTCGGGTTGGGCACAAGAGGGTCTGGCTCTACCTGTACGTACATCCCTTTGTAGCGAAGTCTTTGACAAGTCTCCCTGATTTCTGGAATTGCATCCATCTCTAAATCTCCATTCCAGCAGCCCTGATAATGGCACGTTTAGTCGCCACTCGGGCCAGCTGCACCTTGTATTCGTTCATGCTAAGCGGCACAGCCTCTCCTATCGCTGCATCGCCGGCCTGCTGGGCCACCTGAGAACTGATCATTTTCCCCTCTAAATACTGAGCTGCCACCTTAGAAATCCAGGGGACAGGTGCAACATGGCCTAATACAACCGAGGCTGTACTGATTTCACCACTACTGGCAAAGTTCAGAGAAACTGCAGCTGCAACCAAGGGCCAATCTAGGACCTGTCTCTGGCGGATCTCATAAGTAGCATTTCGATCCCTCCCAATGGGTACTCGGACATCCACCAGGATCTCATCGTCGGCAAGGGCATACTCTTTCTCAGCCCCCTCGTCATAGGCAAGTACGTACTCATCCTCCCCATTCGACGGGATGTGGTAAAAGTCACTCAGGGGAACCGTTCGAACCCCTCGTGGACCCGTAATATTTATCTCAGCTCCTAGGGCAATCAGTGCTGGAGCAAGACTGGATGGGTTAACAAATTGAGCGTCACCGGCATTTCCAAAGATCGCATGGAAGCGATTATCTCCAGCCTTGATCATGGAGTCGCCATCATGCCTAGGAAGGAGGCCGTGTCCCTTCCTGAAATACCAACATCGAGGACGCTGACATAGATCACCACCAACAGTTCCCATGTTACGGATCTGTGGGCTAGACACCCCTTCAGCAGCCTGGATAAGGGCCGGAAATAACTCCTGGATTTTAGTATCAGAAATCAGCTCGGCTAGTGTGGTAGTCGATCCTATTTCGAGGTTTCCCCCGCTCACCCGGACACCTGAAAGACTGTCAATGCTCTTCAGGTTAATGAGGACAGAGGGACTCACTACAGAATCTTTCATTAGGCTTAGCAAGTCTGTTCCGCCTGCAAGCAGAGCAGCCTGAGCTCCCTTTTGGCGGAGTAACTCGACAGCCTCTTTCGTAGTTTTGGGACTTGCATACGAGAATGATTGCATATTAGGCTCCTTTCCCCAGCGCTTTCAAAACCCGATCTGAAGTCAAAGGAAGAGTTGGAACCCTAACTCCTAGCGCATTAGCTACGGCGTTAGAAATGGCTGCGCCCGGGGCAATCACAGGCGGCTCTCCCAAGCCAATGACTCCTCTCTCATCGTATCCCGGTCCTGTCATCATATGTACTTCCAACTTACCTACATCAAAAACCCCAGGAAGTTTATAGAACTCCATATCGGCATTTAGGAGTGCTCCCGTAACCGGATCCATAATCTTTTCCTCAGTCAGCGCATAGGCTATGCCCATGATAAGAGAACCAAAGACCTGACTCCGGGCTGTCTTGAGATCTAAGATCAACCCACAATCTTGGACTGCAACCATCCTATTGATACTGACGACCCCTGTTTCAACATCAACAGAGACGTCCGCCATCTGCACACCTCCCACCCCACTATCATTGAGCTTTCCGGGACCCGGATTTTTCCCGGTAACAGTTATGGGGTTGGCCCCCAGACGGGCTACAGCACGTTTCCACTCAATCGCTCTACTATGGTCGTCCTTGACTCGGATGAAGCCATCATGGGCTTCAAGCTGATCTGCCGATTCTACTCCAAGCTCTCCAGAAACCACCTCGAATAACTTTTCTAAAGCCGCCTGAGCCGCACGACGGGTGGAGGAACTTACTCCCCCAACAGTTGTACTCCCGCCGGAGCCGCCTGACTGAGGAAACTGGCTATCTCCAAGTCTAACTTTGACTTGAGAAATCTTTAAGCCGAAAGTTTCAGCTAACACGATCGCAATGACTGTTTTTGTACCTGTACCCAGATCCTGACTTCCTAGCTTAGCCTCAACCAAACCATCTGGATAAACGATAACCTCACAATTACTCTGGTGAGCTCGCCCTCCCCAGGTGTGAAACGCAACCCCCATCCCTCTCTTCACGGGGCCATCCTGAGATTTCGTTCGGGGGCGCCAGTTAGCTTCCCAATCAATCATCTTGGAGGCTATACTCAGCTCCTGTTTATAGATTCCAGCTAAGCGCCCGGTGAGATGGATATTTTTATTAAAGAACTGTACCGGGTCCATACCGATTTTTGCGGCCAGATCATCTAAGGCCGACATTGTAATCAAGCAGGCCTGAGGATGGTTGGGAGCGCGCCAGGCACGGGCAGCTCCTGTGTTAGTAGGGACCGCAGTGTGCACCTTGCGGCGATTCGGAACCTCAACTACATAAGGCAAGGGGGGGTTCCCGCCTCGAACCAGCCCGCCTGAACCCCAGGATTCCGAAATCCAGGCCTTAAGATCCCCTTCACTTGAACATCCGACCTTAACCTTCGCATATGCTGAGGGCCGGTCACCGGCAATAGCCATCTCGGCATCACGTGAGAGCATCATCTTGACAGCTGTTTTGGTCTCACGAGCCAGCTCGGCACACTCGACACCCCAACGATCGGCCGAAAATTTACTGCCAAAGCCGCCCCCCATATACTCAGTAATGATTCGGACATTAGCAGCGGGTATCTTCAGAGCCTCACCAAATTGGCCAGGAAGACCCGAGACCGCTTGAGTAGAACACCAGGCTGTCAGATGCTCGTCATCCTGCCATTCGCAAACCTGGCCATGAGCTTCGAGACAACAATGTGCAACTTTGGCAAGTCCATAGTAACCTTCCAGAACAACATCACTCTCGTGCATTGCGACGTCTGGATCACCTGTTGTCTGAGCCCCGCCAGGCTTGGTCTCGGGAGCATCTTCCAGGCGCTCCTCATTTACAAAGTGGGATAACACTTCGTACTCGATATCAACAGCCTGCAGAGCGTCCCATAGAACACTCTCACTCACCGCAGCCAAGGACACAACACCATCTTTTTCCCACTGGATTTCAGCCCCGACATCCTGAATGACCCGAACGGCTCTGACTCCATGCATTGCCCTTACTTTCGAGAGATCGAGACGAGTAATACGGGCATGAGCAAAAGGCGAACGAAGAATAGTCCCATACAACATACCTGGACGATTCACATCGTACGAATACTTCGCTTCCCCGGATACTTTCACCGGACCATCCAAACGAGAAATCTTCCGCCCGATTAGAGTGCGCTGTGCTTCATTGGGCCAGGAGTACTCAGCCACGATCCACCTCCTCTTCCATAAGCTCTTCTAAAACACCGTGTATTCCGGCGTATGTTCCACACCGGCAAAGATTTCCGCCAAGTCCCTGCTTGAAATTCTCCGTAGTGGGCTTCGGATGTTCGTCCAAAACCGCTTTACAGGCCACTACAAAACCTGGCGTACAAAAGCCGCATTGCGATGCATCATGTTCGACAAATGCTTCCTGTATGGGATGCATATTCTCCGATGATCCCACTGAGGTTACAGTCTCGATCTTAGACCCCTGGGCATCAATAGCTAGAACTGAACACGCGTATATAACCCTGCCGTCTAGCATTACAGTGCAGGCTCCGCAGGTTGCCCGATCGCAAACGCGCTTAGCCCCAGTTACGTCCAAGCTATCTCGCAACGCGTCCAGTAAGGTGACTCGTGGTTCAACTTTGATTTCCCGATTTCGTCCGTCGACATTAAGTTTAACGGTGGCCGCCTCTGGGCCAATCAACTCCGATGATGGTGAGGCTTCCAGGGAATCGGATAGCATACCCACAGCTATCCCCCCGGACATTGCTCCCGCGGCACCAGTTCGGAAAAAATCCCGACGAGAGTAACCTGAATCGTTGTCCTTAGTTCTTTTCCCTTTTGACATGCGGTCTTTACCTCCTCTGAACAGAAACCGGCAATTACCTAGAACTATACTCGATTTTGATCGTAAGCCTCAAGACGAGCCAGTACCTCTGCATCCTGTTCATATCATTACTACTGAATTGTATAGCCTAGATTCTAGAATATTAGAAACAAGAGGAATGCATAGTCCTTGGACTACTCCATCTCAACATGAGAGATGACTATACAGCTCAACTGAGAACGGAGAGGAATACCCTTCGAAGACTATATAAAAAGCTGTTTTCCGAGATCTGTGGTCAGGATAATGACCCAGACTTACGTTAGTCACACGATCTCCCGGAAGAGAATTTTTGGGCAGTGCAGTAGTTGTGTTGGCATCTGACCCGGACACACAACTGGAGACACGATTTCATCCCAACCTACTTGGAATGGGAGTTTTTTCGAGCCTGGTGCCGTCTCTTGCGACGGAGTTTGCCTCTACGTTTTCTTTTCTTCTTTAAAACATTACCCATTTATTTTTACTTCCTGGTTTCACTAACTGGAAGCCCAGTTTACACTATCGTAATGGAAATGCCGCATCATCTTGTTAGCACTACAGCTTATCAAGAGCAATTACCCCATGTATTTGTGCTTGTCAGGCCAATACAAGACCGGTCTTGCAACGCACATACCGGGAGGAGAAATTAATGGAACCTCAAGATTTTGTTGATCTAAAGAAAATCAATTTCAAACCACCCAAGAAAGCCCAAATTCTTGCCTTTTTGGCAGTCATTGCAGGGCTAGTCATCTTTTTTACATCGTGGTTTCAGGTAGAAGCTAACAGTGAGGGTGTCATTTTACGCCTCGGAAAATTCAATCGAATGGTAGGACCTGGACTTCACCTCAAAATTCCATTCGGGGTCGAGTCTGTAACCCTGGTGCCTTCGCAGCGACAACTCAAAGAGGAATTCGGCTTCCGAACACTCAGATCTAGCAGCCGCAGTCAATTCTCTCAGCAGCAGTTTCTAAAAGAGTCACTGATGCTAACCGGCGACTTGAATGTTGCTGAAGTAGAGTGGAGTGTCCAGTACAGGATCTCCGACCCTTTCAAATTTCTCTTCCGGGTTCGTAATGTCCGCGATACCTTCAGAGATATTACAGAAGCCGTCATGCGGGAGGTCGTGGGGGACCGAACTGTCAACGAAGTGCTAACGGTAGGCCGGACTGAACTAGCTCAAGCTGTAGAGTCTGAACTGCAAAGACTCTGTACGCAATACGAGACCGGTATAGCTGTAGAACAGGTAATCCTGCAGGACGTGGCACCTCCCGATGCTGTCAAACCCTCCTTCAACGAAGTGAACCAAGCTCAACAGGAACGAGAGAAACTCATTAATGAGGCGCGAGGACAGTACAACATGGAGGTACCCCGTGCTCGAGGCCAGGCCGACCAGGAGATTCGTCAAGCTGAGGGTTACGCAATTGACCGGGTGAACCGAGCTCGAGGCGAGGCATCACGCTTCGAACAATTACATGACGAATACCGAAAATCTCCATCGGTTACAAGACAGAGGATTTATATCGAAACTCTGAGCCAGGTACTACCCAAGATAGGTCGAAAGTTGATTATTGATGAAAACACAAGGAATCTGGTCCCTCTCTTGCAACTAGGGAAAGGTGGAGGTGCCCAATGAAAACGACACGACTTATCACTTTCTTCTTAATTCTTGTTCTTCTCGTCCTATCCAACGGACTCTTCGTAGTGGATGAGACTCAACAGGTCGTAGTTACCCGGTTCGGGAAACCTCAGGGGGAAGCCATCCTCGTCCCAGGAGTCCATTTCAAATGGCCTTTCGTGGACCGAGCGCATGTTTATGACAAACGCTTCCTGGAATGGGATGGTGCAAGCGACCAGGCCACTACCAAAGATAAGCGTTTTATCTGGGTAGACACCTTTGCCCGCTGGAGAATTGCAGACCCTCAACTCTTTCTAGAACGCCTTTCGGACGAACGAGCAGCCCAAACCAGACTTGACGACATCATAGATGGAGCTACTAAGCGCAGTGTTGCTCAGCATGATTTGGTTGAGTTGGTCCGATCAAGTAACCGTGAGGTGCAACCCGACCTAACACTCCCGGAATCGGAGCGACTTTCGGAACTGGCACAGATCTCAAGAGGACGACAAGAGATCATGCAGGAAATCTTAAAGGATTCCGCTAGTGGCGCCGTAGATCTAGGAATCGAAGTCATTGATGTGCGGTTCAAAAGTATTGACTACGTGGATGAGGTACGTCAAAACGTCTACTCGAGAATGGTCGCTGAGAGACAACGCATTGCACAACGATTCTTGTCCGAAGGTCAGGGTGAAAGCGCCCGAATCATAGGAGAGAAAGAACGCGAATTAAAGAGTATTCAGTCGGAAGCTTATCGTAGATCCCAAGAACTGATAGGAAAAGCAGACGGCGAGGCGACAGCTATCTACGCTAGGGCCTATAACCGCGATCCGGAGTTTTACAAGTTTCTGAAAACTATGGAGACTTATGAACAAACAATGGACGAAGAGTCCACGCTAATCCTTAGCACTGAAAGCGATTTTTTCAAATTCCTGGATAACATCAGGGGTCGCTAGACGAGCAAAAGACTTCTACGCAGGATCCAGGCCCTTCCTGGATCCTTATTCTCCTTGAACTGTAGATCGGGATATCTCAAGGTAAACTGCCCGATTGGAAGCCTCCTGGCTCGTGGAGGGGCAGGACACCTCTAACCTGGCAGTCGCAATAAATGCTACTCTATTCTTCAGGAAAAAGAGTACTCAAGTAACCCTATCAACCCTAACCCTCTCCTGTTGCTACTAACATGAACGACTTTAATCAATCCAATCCAATGAGACATTATTTTGAGGATATTTCTGTTGGTGATGCCTACATTACGCCCAGTCGGACAATTACTGAAGCCGACGTTACTAACTTTGCGGCTCTCACAGGCGACTACTACTATCTACATGTCGATGCGGTCGCTGCAGCTAAATCTATTTTCAAAGAGCGCGTCGCTCACGGCCTCCTTGTCCTGTCAGTTGCAACCGGACTGACGGCAAACCACAGGCCGGGGCCCATTATGGCTAACTATGGAGTGGAAACCCTTCGCTTCGTGAGGCCGGTTATGCTTGGCGATACCATAAAGGCTCAAGTGAATTGCAAAGAAAAACGTGACCGGAAACGTCTTGTACAGGGTTCTCCGGCTGGAATCGTCTACTGGAGATTCAAAGTTAAAAATCAGTATGAAAAACTAGTGGCCTCTTGGACTATGTTAGCGTTAACGGCCAAGAAATCTTCTGACTGATCCGAGGGTGGACCAAAACAAGACGAGCCTACTCGACAGGATACAGTTTATCGAGTCGATATTCCGGATGACTACTCAGATAGGTCTCGACACGTTCGGACTTCTGGATAGCCTGCCCAATAAAGTCGATCGCATCACTCAAGCGTTCATCGGTCTCGGCAACGCTCAAACGAAGTGACCCAGCACCAGCTTCACCAAAACACTCTCCTCCGAGACAAGCCACACCACGGCGCTCATCTGCACCCTCCAGTAAATACATCGCTAAGCCGTGCGATGTGATTTGAAGCCTATTACACACCTCCGAGACTGAAGGGAAGGCGTAGAAGGCACCTCCAGGCATCAGGCAGGAAACCTCGTCAAGCTGATTCAATCCATTAACCAAAAGTATCAGTTTGCGATGGAAGTCCTCCATCCGCGCATCACGCTCAGAAAGATCTTCTTTGAGTGCAGCTACTCCAGCTAACTGGGTGAAGGGTGCTACGCACGATAGAGTGCTGTTGGTAAGTTTTCCTATCATCTCAATAATTTCAATATTCGCAACGGCAAATCCAAGTCGCCAACCACCCATACTGAATGACTTACTAAAAGTGTAAGCCGCCAGGCCCCTATCCATCATGCCGGGCTGGGCTAGAAGAGAATGATGTTTACCTCCCCAAGCCATACGATCATATGGTTCATCGCTGAAAACAAACACATCGTTTCGTTCTCTGACAATCAAGGCAATTTCTTCCAAATCCTCCAGGAGTGCTACGCCACCGGTTGGGTTATGAGGGCTATTGAGAAACACTGCCTTAGGGCTAGCATCTTCCTCGAGAAATCTCCGTACATCGTCAAGGTTTGGCCGGAAATTTCGCGATCGCTTCAAGTCTGAGAGCACCATACGACCACCACGTCTTCTGATATTCGGGGAATAAGTCGGGAAATAAGGACTGAAGACCAAAACCCCATCTCCAGGATTCAGAAAAGCCTCACAGAATAGTTGTTCGAAATTCTTTGCACCTGGCCCAACTGCTATATTCTCAAATGTTGTTTTCAGGCCGTACTCCCGATTAACGTACTCAGAAGCAGCCTCTCGAAAGGCAGGCAATCCTATCGATGGTCCATAACTGCAATGTCCATCTCGAATCGCCTGGATACCGGCCTCTCTAGCAGCCTTTGTGCTAGGAAATGGACTATCACCAATCTCCAACTCGATAACATCCTTACCCAAGCTGGAAAGCTCCTTGGCAACAGCTAGTACGGAAAAAGCTGTTTCGACTTCAATTGACGCAGAAAATTCACTAAATGACGTACCCATGTCGATCCCAGATTTAACAGTAACCCGCTACTAGCCGAAACAAAATCTCATTTTGCCATCTCCACAGGATTTAGCCAAGAGAACACAAGAAAAAACTACTTCCACTAACGGCAAATCTCTCGGCTCCAGAAATGACTGGATTTCACCCCTAGGATAATCAAATCCAACCTTGTCGGATAATCCTAATCAGCCACGATTTAATCCTGAGAAATCTACCCAAAACGGTAAACGTGAAAGTTGACAAGATTAGTCTCTGAAGTTAGCCTAGCTACCTTGCTTATTAGCTTTAATGGTGTGGATTTATGAAGTATTCGAATCCGACAAGGTTGATGCTGCAGGCTTCCCTGGCCTCACTGTTGCTAGTAGGATTCATCACTGGAGCAGTAGCCCAGAAAGTGGACTTCCAAAAGGATGTACTTCCCATCCTTTCGGATAATTGCTTCACGTGCCATGGCCCCGACGAAGATAGCCGTATGGGGAATTTACGTCTTGACACCCAAGAGGGACTATTAAAAGTAGTGACCCCAAACCAAATAGAAGCAAGTCCTCTCTACAATCGGGTTAGCACTAAGAACAAAAATTTACGGATGCCTCCCTTCTATGTGGGAGAGAAACTTGAGGATGAGCAAATAGAGATCCTCCAGAAATGGATCGAACAAGGGGCTGAATGGAAGTCCCACTGGTCTTTTCAAAAACTAGGAAAGCCAGGGTTCCCTGCAACTACAACTACAGACTGGATCAATAATCCAATTGATCAATTCGTTCTTTCCCATCTTGAGACCGCCGGACTGGAACCGGCTCCAGAGGCCGAAAAATCGATTCTAGCACGGCGTGTTGCCTTAGACTTGACTGGCTTACCACCTCAACCCGAAACACTCCGTGCTTATTTAAACGATACGTCCAGCAATGCCTACGCAAAATTGGTTGAAAAGCTTCTAGACTCACCTCATTGGGGTGAGCATAGAGCACGTTATTGGTTGGATGCAGCACGTTACGGAGATACACATGGACTGCATGTTGACAACTATCGGGAAATTTGGGCATACCGGGACTGGGTTATAAATGCCTTCAATCAAAACCGCCCCTTTGACCAGTTCACAATAGAGCAACTAGCTGGAGATCTTCTTCCTGCTCCAAGTCTTCAACAACGTATTGCTACAGGTTTTCACCGCTCCAATGTAACCACAAATGAGGCGGGTCTTATAGAAGAAGAGTACGAAGCGATCTACGCAAAAGATCGTGCTGATACGACAGGTACCGTTTGGCTAGGCCTCACTGTAGGTTGTGCTACATGTCACGATCACAAATTCGACCCTATCTCCCAAAAAGACTTCTACTCAATGACGGCATTTTTCCGTAATACGACACAGTACGTGCTGGACGGAAATATCTCGGACACTGCGCCCATTGTGATAGTTCCTAAGGACAGTGATAGAACAACATGGCAAGAACTAGAGGATAGAGCTGTCCATCTCAAGGAAAATCTCGAAAAAACTGCTGCAAAGAATCTAGAAGAATTTGAAGCCTGGTTGGAAAGTGGAGAATATCAATCGTTGACCTCTCCTCTGGTAAAGTCCTCCGAACTTCTGACTTTCTCACTGGATGAAACGGTGCAGCTAGAGCGCTCTGATGGCCTTAACACGATCGAGCTATTTGGGGACGTTAAGATTGGGGAGGGCCCAGAAAAGGATATAAAGGCACTGCATTTCCAAAATAATTCCTGGGTCAAACTGGTAAATGTCCCACTGGAATCAAAGAAACCTTTCTCCATAGCACTTTGGTTCCTGGAACCCTTAACTACAGGGAACGTGTCTATTATGGGCCAAATCGCAAATGACCCCAAGGACGACACAACTGATGTTGGGTGGCAACTAACCAGCAGCGCAAGACGCCCCAACTTTAAGATGCTTGGGGAAAACTACCCGACTTCAAAAGATGATCAAAGCACTATCAGACTTGGGGTTCAATTTTTGTCGGAATTCACCCCTGGAACGTGGAATCGCCTCGTCATCAGCTACGAGGGCAATGAGGAACGCTCCGGACTGAAACTGTACATTAATGGTAAAGTCGGGCCTGACTTGGTACTGGGCAGCGAATACTTTGCCAAAATCTATGGCAACATACTGAATAAACAACCACTGCTACTAGGAACGCTGGGAGGTCCAGACACTTCTGAATTCACAGAAGACAACTACTGGGCGGGCGGGGCTATAGCGGACCTTCGCATCTTCAATCAAGCTCTAGGATTGAATGAGGTCAAGCTACTCTCGCTTTGGCCAGTTCTGAATCGAGCGACAAAACTATCACTCTCAGAACTCGATAGCGACCACCGAGAAGCTCTAAAATTCTATTTCCTAAACCATAAAAGCGAGCAATATCGCCAGCTCCTAGTGGAAGGACGACAAATCGAAGCTGGTAAGAGAGCTATTAGGCGACGTGGAACCATAACTCACGTTATGCAAGAGCGAACGGGGAGCATGGCTTCGGCTCACGTTCTCAATCGTGGGCTCTACAATCAACCGGGCGAGAAAGTTGCAGCAAATACTCCAGGAGTTTTACCGAGCATGAGTGCATCATTACCTCGCAACCGTCTTGGACTTGCCAAATGGTTGATGGATGATGCTAACCCTCTGACGGCACGTGTAACCGTTAATCGCTTCTGGCAACAAATTTTTGGTGCTGGTATTGTAAAAACCAGCGACGACTTCGGCTTGCAAGGTACTCTTCCGTCACACCCTGAGTTGTTAGATTGGCTGGCCATCAGATTCAGGGATTCAGGATGGGATATCAAAGAATTCTTCCGCCTCTTGGTTAACTCCTCAACCTATAAGCAATCAGCTGTAGCCTCAGCTCATAAAATTGCCAAAGACCCAGAGAATCGACTCTTGTCACGCGGGCCTCGTTTTCGCATGGACGGTGAAATGATTCGCGATCATGCGCTGGCTTCTAGCGGCCTTTTGGTCCGGAAAATCGGCGGACCGAGCGTCAAACCATACCAACCTCCAGGGGTTTGGTCATCTGTCGCCATGCGCCAGAGTAACACCAAAAAATATGAACGTGATAGCGGCGAAAAACTCTACAGGAGAAGTCTATACACCTTTTGGAAAAGGTCTGCTCCACCGGCTAATATGCAAATTTTCAATGCTCCAACGCGGGAGGTATGCACCGTACGGCGGGAGCGAACCAATACCCCCCTTCAAGCCCTGGTTACGATGAATGACCCTCAGTTCGTAGAGGCCGCCCGTTTCCTGGCTCAGAAGGCGATCTTGGAAAAAGGGGATAACTTCGATCAGCACCTTGATTACATGACGGACAGAGTACTGTCTCGGAAATTTACAAAGCAGGAGCGACTGGTCGCTAGAAATGCTTACGACGATTTCCAGGCTTACTATAACTCCAATCCGGATGCGGCCCAGTCACTGATTGAAACCGGGGAATCCACGCCTGAGAAGGATTTATCCTTGGCGCAATCTGCAGCTTTGACCATGCTTGCTAACCAACTTATGAATTTGGACGAAGTACTAAACAAATAGTGATCTTGAATGGTGAAAAGTAGGAAGGACTAACAATACGATGCATCCATCTGATCAAGCAGTGCTGGCTGAAACTCGCCGACAATTTTTTGCGAGAGGTGCACGCGGTATAGGCGGTCTTGCTTTGGCCACTCTCTTTTCAGAAAACAGTCCCCTGTTATCAAAATCAAGCCAGAGCTATGGAGGGCTCCCTGGTCTTCCTCACTTCGCCCCTAAAGCCAAACGGTGTATCTACCTCCATGCTATGGGTGCCCCACCACAAATGGACTTGTTTGACTATAAACCCGGCATGAAGGAATGGTACGACAAAGATTTACCAGATTCGATTCGTACAGGACAACGACTTACTGGTATGACTTCAGGTCAGTCACGCTTTCCCATTGCTCCCTCTGTTTTCAAGTTCAGCCAGTATGGTCAGAGTGGCGCCTGGATCTCTGAGCTGATGCCTCGTGTTGCTAGCATGGCGGATGACATTTGCATCATTCGATCGATGCACACCGAGGCTATCAATCACGAACCAGCCATCACTTTTATACAGACCGGTCAGGAAATAGCTGGACGTCCCTGCATGGGAGCTTGGCTTTCCTACGGACTGGGAGCCATGAGTCAGGATCTTCCGACCTTTGTCGTTATGAATGCAGTTCATAGCCACCCTAAGGCCGGTGTCCAAGCCATCTCCGCACGTCTATGGAGTGCCGGATTCCTTTCGGCCGCCCACGCCGGTGTCGCATTTCGAGGAGGGGATGAACCAGTTTTATACGCTAAAAATCCTGGTGGTGTTTCGCAAACTGTGCGTAGAAGAATGCTGGATGGCCTCAACAAACTAAACCGAATTCAGAATGCCAAGGTGGGTGATCCGGAAACACTGGCAAGAATTGAACAGTATGAAATGGCTTACCGCATGCAAATGTCTGTACCGGAGTTATCCGACCTATCAACTGAACCTGAGAGTACCTGGAAACGCTGGGGCGAGGAGGCGAGGGAGCCCGGAAAGTTTCAGAACGCGGCACTCATGGCACGCCGATTAGTTGAACGAGGTGTTCGTTTCGTCCAGATCTACCATCGAGGCTGGGACGTACACAATAACGCCCCTCTGGTGCTCCCCTATCAGGCCAGGGATGCAGATAGAGCTTCTTGGGCCCTTATACAGGATCTGAAAGAGCGCGGACTATTAGAAGACACACTAGTGATTTGGGGGGGCGAGTTTGGACGTACCATATACTCTCAAGGGCGACTCACACCCACCGACTACGGTAGGGATCACCACCCGCGCTGTTACAGCCTTTGGATGGCTGGGGGAGGCGTGAAGGGAGGTATGGTCTACGGGGAAACTGACGAATTCTCCTACAACATCGTCAAAGACCCTGTCCATATCAGAGACTTCCAGGCGACAGTACTACACCTCTTCGGGATAGACCACGAGCGTTTTACAATCAAGCATCAAGGACTCGAGGCGAAACTTACGGGCGTCGAGCCCGCGCACGTGGTTCACCCAATTCTGGCGTAACCACACTATTTCGTCTGAAGGCAAAATTCACAGTCCCTGTTGGGTCAACCGACTGGATTTCTCTGGACTCGAAAGGCTTCCGGATAGAGGATGATTTTTATCAAAAAAATTTCCGTGATAACGATCTTTATCCTCCTGACTCTCGTAACAACCTCCCTTAACCTGCTGTCTGCAACTAAACCTCCCAATATTATTTTCATCTTGGCCGACGACTTAGGGTATGGGGATATTGGTGCCTACAATCCCCAGTCGAAAATCCCTACACCTAATCTGGACAGACTAGCACGACAGGGAATGCTCTTTACCGATGCCCACAGTCCGTCAACCGTCTGCACGCCAACACGGTACAGCATATTAACAGGACGAATGGCTTTCCGGACCAAAATGAGGGGAGTGTTTACAGGTGTGGGAGGTCCTGGTTTAATCGAAGAAGGTCGACTCACCTTGCCTCAAATGCTGGTCAACAAGGGTTATCGGACGGCCCTCTTTGGTAAATGGCATGTTGGCATGACGTTCTTTGATAAGGAGGGCAATCCAATTAATGAAAACGGGCTGGAGCCAGTAAGACGAGTAGATTATTCCAGACCAATTCCCGATGCGCCTATACACAGGGGGTTCGATGAGTTCTTCGGTACAGTGAGCTGTCCCACAACAGATTGGCTCTATGCCTACGTTGAAGGAGATCGGATTCCCAATCCTCCTACCAAAATCCTCGACCAGAGTCCTCTTCCAAAGCATCCTTACTCTCAGGACAATCGTCGGGGAATGATTGCCCCAGGGTTTGATCTGGAAGAAGTAGATCTTGTGTTCTTGGAAAAGAGCCTGAACTTTATAAAAAACCATGTCAGAAAAAGACCTAATCAACCTTTTTTTTTATTCCATTCGACACAAGCCGTCCACTTACCCTCTTTCCCAGCTGACCAATTCAAAGGCAAGACTACAGCTGGACCACATGGTGACTTCATATTTGAGCTAGACGCAATCGTAGGCACTCTTACGGAAACTCTGGAGAATCTAGGTATAGCAGATAGAACACTTGTCCTATTTTCCAGTGATAATGGTCCAGAAGTAACGCCGACAATACGTATGAGAACTGACTACGGTCATGACGGTGCTCGTCCTTGGAGAGGAATGAAAAGGGATGGCTGGGAGGGCGGGCACAGGGTGCCATTGATTGCAAGTTGGCCGGGAAAAATCAAAGCAGGAAGTACCACAGACCAAATTTTAAGTCTAACCGATATAATGGCAACCCTCGCAGCCTTGATTAATGCAAGCCTACCTAACACTGCAGCCGAGGACAGTATCAATTTTCTACCGGTTCTTCTGGGAACCCAGGGAGAAAAACCCATACGAAATTATTTGCTGCAGCAAACCAATCAATTAGCTCTATCCATCCGAAAAGGTCCGTGGAAGTATTTAAATCACCGCGGATCTGGAGGTAATCGATACAACCAAGCTCGCCTTCAACGCTTTGTTCTACCAGAAACAGCACCTGAAGCCCCAGGCCAACTTTACAACCTTGAATTAGACCCCGGTGAGACTAAAAACCTTTACTTTGAACGTCCGGATATTCTCCAAAAATTAAGGACTCAGTTAGATCACTATGTCAACAGTGGCCGCAGCGCACCCGTGAGAAAGTGAGATTCTGGATTTGTTCAGATTTTCCCGGCGCCAATATTAACCTCTTCTGACGCTATACTCTTATCGCACAACGTAGCTCTACAAAAGCCTCTAACCGAGTTCATCCAAAAAATCTGACTGCATTCCGCAAGATCCTGTACCTGGATAATACGCTCTGAAAGCCTACCTTGATCGATTAAGAACTGCCTATAAGTCCCTAAAAGGAGACCACTAGCAAGTGGGGGAGTCCAGAGCTTACCTTCCATTTCGAATGCAAGATTTCCACGAGTACCCTCAGTCACCTCATTACGCTCGTTCCAAAGTACGACATCGTCACAGTCTAAATGACATTCCATTGCCTTGTCATAGACCCCTCGGTTAGTGGTCTTATGAAATAAAAATGGGTTACTGCTATCAATCGGGTTTTTTGCCAAACGAAGGGAAATAAGGGGTTTGTTATTTACTATCACAGGTGCAGCTTCACACTCCACGACTCCTCGCTTGCTCACCAAAATACGTACCTTGTGTGGCTCACGTGGTAATTGCTTGGGGAAATGTTTCAGATGCCTTTTCACTACTTTGATATCGAGAGGAATATCGAAGTAATCTGCAGAGTCTCTGAGTCTTTTAAGATGACCTTCAAAGAGAGAGTATCCGGTTTCTGGATCCCATAAAAGCGACTCCAGAAGAGAAAAATCCGGCTCACAGGTGGACAAAACTTTTGCCTTGACCATGCATTCCCGATGTTCCAGTTCACTATCGGAATCCCAAACTATTCCACTGCCCACACCATACTCCGCTGCCCCATTTGTTTTATCCACCAAAATGGTTCGAATAGCCACATTGAAATGAGCTGACCCGTCCGGGCGCAAAACGCCAAGAGTACCTGTGTATATCTTACGTGGAGAAACCTCTAGCCCTCTAATAATCTCCATGGTGCTTACTTTTGGAGCACCTGTAACAGAAGCGCACGGAAAGATGGCCTGCATTACTTCCTTCAGATTAGCTGCCGTCTTAGCTCTTACCGTTGAGGTCATCTGATGTACAGTTTTGTAGCGTTCTAGATCGAACATAGACGGTACCTGGACTGACCCTAACTTGGCGATCCGACTGACATCATTTCGAACCATATCCACAATCATTAAGTTCTCAGCTCGATCCTTATCAGAGATTCTGAGTTGAGATTGATTTTCTCTGTCTTCCTCCAAGTTTCGACCTCTGGGAATAGTTCCCTTCATAGGACGCATTTCTATATCGTCCCCAGTTCTGTAAAAGAATAGTTCAGGGGAAGCTGAACAAATAGAGAACTTGTCCGTCTCTATATAGCAAGAGTGAGGAGTCTCTTGTTGCCTGAGAGTGTCCAGAAAGAGATCCCAGGGGTTTCCGTCTAAACTGGATCTTAAACGGAAGGTATAGTTTACCTGGTAGGTTTCTCCCAATTGAATTCTCTCCCTTATGGCGGCGAGACTTCTATGATAGACATCTTCAGATATCTCCGGATACCAGGGGCCAATTTTATACAAAGCCTGTCCAGTGCTTTCCGACAGTGAAATAGGCTTGGGCTGATCAAAAAAAGCAAACCAAAGCAGCGGGAAATCGCCTCGGGAGATAACCTTAAGAGCTTTATCAAATGCTGGTGCAGCCTCATAACTAACAAATCCAACAGCATGCCACTTGTTGTGCTTAACTAGGGATTCAACCTTCCGTAACGCACCTGGAACCTCTTGCAGAATATTAGCCTGAATCACGTAATGCTCTCGGCGGTACTCCCACCACCGACCAGGGCACTCACTGGGGAAAGCAGCTCTTATCGACATCGGCTCCACATCTAGAAACATCCTGACCGTCTCCAATAACACAGGGCCAGAACGAGGGCGTTCAACTATAACTCGGTCTACTGAGTATTCGAAATAAAGTTATTATTAATCCTGGCGACTTGCACACTCTACTATTCAGAACCCGTAAATGTCTGACTGGCTGAGAGACAAGCTCGAACAGTAAATTTGTCTTATCAAGCATACCGCAGGTAAAGTGGTACCTAGAACGAACACTCTAAAGACAACTTAGCTAATCCGGTTCTATGCGCTACATAACGGCAACAATATTACCTTTCGGATTAATTCTGATCGTAACAACATGGTTTGTCCCAGCTCAGGACGTGATCCCAGCTCAGGAAACTGTAAAACCAGTGCTTCATGGCCAGCACTGGATGGCTATCACGGGAAAGCCTTTGGCTGCCACAGCAGGTTCGATGATTTTTTCTGCTGGGGGTAACGCTGTTGACGCGGCCTGTGCCATGTTGGCAGCCACCTGCACAATGCATGACAGTCTCGGGTGGGGTGGTGAAACACAGGCTCTCATTTTCAACCCCAATACAAAAAAAGTGATTGGGATCAATGCCCTTGGAGTTGCTCCAACAGGAGCGACCCCGGAGTTTTTTCTAGAAAAAAATCTGTCGTACCCACCTGCTTGGGGGCCCCTGGCTGCAGTAACACCAGGAACTCCCGGAGGACTCCTAGTAATGCTGGCTGAGTATGGCTCCATGTCACTTAGAGAAATCCTTGGCCCAGCCATGCAGATGGCCGAAGGCTACCCCATTGAGAAAACCCGAGCAGACGGAATCGAGTTGGAGAAAAAACGTATCAAGGAGTGGCCTTATTCTAAAAAATTATTCTTACCTCATCTTGGAGAAGAAACTCGTGAGGCTCCTTATCCTGGTGAGATTTTCAGACAACCAGATCTGTTTCTGACCCTGAAAAAGCTCGTAGAAACAGAGTCTGAGGCGCTGGGAAATGGGAAAAGTCGCAAGCAGGCCATCTATGCAGCCTACGATCGTTTCTACAGAGGAGATATAGCCCAAGAGTTTGTCAGAAGTTCTCAAGAACAAGGAGGCCTGCACACACTTGAAGACCTCTCTAATTGGAAGGTACACATTGAGAAACCAGTTCACATTTCCTACAAAGGTATCGATGTATATAAATTGACTACTTGGGTGCAGGGACCGGTGATGCTGCAAGCACTAAACTTGTTAGAGGATATAGATCTTCAATCAATGGGATATAACAGTACTCGCTATATCCACACGCTGTACCAGGTCATGAATCTGGCCTATGCTGATCGTGACTTCTACTACGGAGATCCCTACTTTCCTCCAGCCGAACCTATTCAAGGACTTCTCTCAAAGGATTACAGCGATCAACGTAGAGCTACAATCAACTGGCAAAGGAACGACCCCAATATTACTCCTGGAGACCCTTATCCATTTCAAGGCGGGGAAAACCCATTTCCTGAACTTCTAGAGAAATGGCCCAACAAAGAGAAGAGAGCAGAGCCAGGCTCAATGACAATATCCAAACTACGCCAACACAAATCCGATTTCCATGCCGGCACGACTTCAATTCAGGCTGCAGATAAGGAAGGTTGGATAGTCTCCATAACACCCAGTGGCGGATGGATCCCAGCCTACATTGCAGGTCGGACGGGCATCGGAATGAGCCAGAGAATGCAGAGCTTCGTCCTCAATCCCGCTGAAAATCCATTCAACGTAGTTGCACCAGGCAAGAGACCTAGAGCCACCCTGACACCAGGGATGGCACTGAAGAACAGTCGACCTTACCTGTCCTTTGCAGTCCAGGCAGGAGACACTCAAGATCAGAATCTTCTACAATTTTTCCTGAACGTTGTCGAATTCAGGATGAACGTACAACAGGCTGCTGAGGCCGCCAACATCACTAGCTTCCAAATGCATAGCTCGTTTGGAGATCATCTGGCAATACCTGGAAAACTACATCTCCGTGAAGACGTTCCTGTATGGGTCCAGGCAGAACTCCAGGAAATGGGTTACACCATCAAACTCCAGCCGAGCACATCAGGTCCTATCAATGCAATATTTTTTGACTGGGACCATCAGACTATGTGGGGTGGATCAAGTAACCACGGTGAAGATTATGGGATTGCCTGGTAAGAAAGTTGGCACGTAGAAGAAACTACATGTACATCAGAACTCAGGCCTAAAAGTAGACCCAGGAAGGACCATTATCTTTGGTCAGTGTAATCATCCCTACATTTAACCGCAAAGAGCCTCTATTGGCGGCAGTAGCTTCAGTACAATCACAGACATTTCAAGACTGGGAAATACTAATCATCGATGATGGCTCAGAAGATGACACAAAGATTGCCATAGAACCATTCCTGTCTGATCGGATACGGTATATTCGGCAACCCAATCTTGGTGTCTCTGCAGCCAGAAACCGAGGACTCTCTGAAGCTAGATTTAACTGGATTGCTTTCTTGGATAGCGATGATACTTGGAGACCTGCCAAGCTTGAGGCTCAGTTAAAAGCGCTGGGAAATCGGCCCAACTACCAGGCTATTCATACCGATGAAATATGGATCCGAAACGGTATCAGGGTAAATCCCAAAAAAAAACATCGTAAGTACGGAGGCTGGATCTTTCATCATTCTGTCCGTTTATGCCTGATCAGCCCTAGTTCTATCCTGGTAAACCGTCAACTCTTAGATAAGTGTGGGGTTTTCGATGAGACTTATCCAGTTTGCGAAGACTACGAGCTTTGGCTCAGACTTACTGCACGCGCCCCTATTCTTTTCCTTACAGAGAAGTTAGTGACAAAGTATGGAGGACACCCTGACCAGTTATCCCGATCCCGTTGGGGACTGGATCGACATCGAGTACGCGCTCTTATAAAGTGCCTCCGAGATGGCTCGCTAACACCTCAGCAGGAGAAGTGGGTCATAGCAGAAATCCGGCTTAAATCTCGCATATTGGAGATAGGCTACTCAAAAAGAGACAAACGTAGTCACGCCTCTTATTATCGACTACTACAACAGTGTGAGCTACCCCCAGCCGTCGAATACGATTTAATTTAACCCGAGAAGAAGAACCAACGAATCTAATATAGGCTCCCTCATTTTTTACGCACAAGGTTTGAGAAATAACCTTTCCGATAGTAGAGGATAGTATTTTTACGCTTCACTTTGATCCTAATTTTTCGAAAGGTTCCATCGTCTCTGTCATCAATAGGAGTAAAAGCAATGCTGTATTGGTTTCGTAATTCCTTGTTGATCGCTTTGAAAGCAGCTGATAGCTGTGAGACTGAGTGGGGGAAATAAGCCCTCCCTCCAGTATTCTGCGAAAGCTGCTTAAGTGCATTATCTCCCTCATGGTCAATATCAGCTCCAAATCGAGTCGTACTAATTGCATATATAGCAGCTTCAGCCTGAAAGGAAGCTCGTAACGCATCCTCAAATCGGTACTCGCTTGTCTGGTCGGCTCCATCCGAGAGAATCACGATAGCCTTACGTCCCTGCACCCCGGTCATTTTCTGTTCCGAAACAAGATAAATCGCGTCGTATAGAGATGTCCCTCCCCCGGCACGCAGGCGGCCAATTTCTCGAGTAAGATCATTAGGATTCGATGTGAAATCGTGAAGTAACGTGGCCGCAGTATCAAACTCTAGAAGAAGAGCTTGATCTTTCGGGCGCATTACCGAGTAAATGAAATCAGTAGCCGCTTCTTTCTCAAATTGAATTTTGACCCGTACACTGGAACTGGTGTCAACGCAGAGGGCAATCGAGAGTGGAAGATTGGTCTCTTCTACATAGTTGGTGATCGGATTGAGACGACCATTCTCATACACCTCAAAATCCTCTTTATTGAGTCCTTTTACAAACTCTCCAGTGTTTTTATCGTGAACCGAAACAAGGATATTGACAGTCTTTACCTGGACACGTATCGGATCGTCTTTTTTGTTTAATGACTGCCCTGTGATAAGTGAAACGGACAACAACCCAGTTAAAAAAACAATATGCATCAGCTGAATTTTTACATGTCCCATTATTTTAAAAGACTCAAGATTGCATCAAGATCTTCAGGTAGCTCAGATCGAAACTCTACAGAATCGCCGCTAGTCGGATGCTCGAAACGCAAGTAACTGGAGTGAAGGAACTGTCGCCCCAGACTTCCAATAGCCCTTCGCACAGATAACTGCCTAATTTGCTTATCTCTGCCTTGCCCATATAAAGGATCCCCTGCTACTGGACAGCCAATCGAGCCCATGTGCACCCTGATTTGATGTGTCCGACCTGTACAAAGTTCCACTTCCAGAAAACAAAACTCAGAGAATCTTTTTTTAACCAGAAACTTTGTCTTTGCAGACCGGCTCGCCTGTCCTCCAACAGTCATTCGGGTTCTAATTTTAGGATGCCTGCCAATTGGCGCATCAATCTCCCCAGAGTCTTGCATCCGGTTACCATGTACCAACGTCAGATATACTTTATCAACCCACCTTTCTCTGAACTGCTGAGCTAATAGCTCATGTGCTCTGTCATTCTTGGCAACCACCAAAAGCCCCGAAGTGTCTTTATCTAGTCGATGTACAATACCAGGCCGCACAGAATGACTGTGACTTACTTCTTCAAAGTGATAGAGCAACCCGTTCACAAGGGTGTTCGAAGTATTACCAGCGCCGGGGTGTACCACAAGTCCAGGCTGCTTATCTATCACTACCAGGTCGTCGTCCTCAAATACAACGCTCAAAGGAATTGCTTGAGGTAAAAGGCTAGAGATCTCAGACGTGACCCGTTGTATCGTGATTAGATCGTTTGATCTTAGTCGGTATCCAGCCTTAACTGACCTGTCATTGAGTAAAATATAACCTGCCGAGATCCACTTCTTGATACGGCTGCGACTTTCCTCTAGTTGGGTATTGAGGTGATGGTCTAATCGTTGCCCTACACTCCGCGAATCCACCAATATAGAGATCTGCTCAGACACTGCGCGATCCAACGGGCATCACCCGATTCCGGGAAATGAATACACTTGCTACTAGAATCAAGCCAATACTTATCAGCTGGTGGATGGAAACCTGGCCGTCAAAAAAGAGACCCCGGCCCACATCACCACGGAAGAACTCATTCGAAAAACGAATCAACCCATATCCAATCATATAGCAGGCAAAAACTTGGCCTCTGAAACGTTGTGATCTATGGATCTTGTAGAGTATTAGACATAGCAGTAGAGTGGTGAAAGATTCATACAGCTGTGTCGGATGCAGAGAAATATTCAGAGGGACTCCGACATTTTGGCTGGCATATTCATCAGTAAAAGTCACAGCCCACGGCAAATCACTAGGTTTCCCATAATCACATCCAGCTCCGAAACAACCCAACCGACCAATTGCCTGTCCGAGAGCTATAGATGGTGCTGCAGCGTCAGCTATATCCCAAAACCGCATCCCAGGGGTACGAGAAATATACCAATAACTCCCTGCGATAGCACCGAGAAGCCCACCAAAATAAGCCCCCCCTGACCTCCAAAAACCTAAACGCAAGAATTGAGAAGGCTGGCTCGCGTAATAATCAAAGTTAGTCAGAACCATCAGGAGCTTAGCCCCCAACAAAGCCGAGATGATCACTACAAAACCCAAATCCCAGATCTTGTTCTTGGGCACCTCGCCAGATTCAGTCTGACGAACTAACAATGAAATGGCAGCTAAAAATGCTAGTGCCAGCAGAAGCCCGTAGGTATGCAGTGTGATAGGCCCTAGTTCAATTATTTTCGGGTACATGACCTCCCCCAAATCTCTTTTGCCATACTAACTATCGCTGTCAACCTTAGCCTCGAGCAAAACTTTATCAAACCAAACAGTTGCTGCCCACCCAAACAGTTGCTGGCTACTAGACTCTTTCTAGAAAAGAACCCCACAAAGAACAAATAGTAATAGGGCTCCTGAAGCGGCCAGCAAAGCGTATGGAATCTGCGTTCTGACATGAGCGATGTGATCCGTAGCAGCTGCCATCGAAGCCAAGATTGTAGTGTCGGAAATCGGAGAACAATGATCTCCAAAAATCCCCCCTCCTAGTGCTGCTGCTAATGCCAACGATGGGTCTACTCCCAACATCTGCGATAGAGGCAGCACAATCGGTATCATGATAGCAAACGTGCCCCAAGAGGTCCCAGTAGAGAAAGCTACGAAACAGGAAAGCAAGAAAATAAGAGCCGGCATGAGCTGAACAGGCATCCATGTATGCACTGCCTGTGCAATAAACGTGCCCGTACCTAGGGCTATTGTCGTCGTTGAGATCGTAAAAGCGAAGGACAGAATTATCAAGACAGGCATCAATCCTTTGATCCCTAAGAATAAGTCGTCGATTAATTCCGTAACAGTCAAAATCCCTTGGATACGGTACATGATTGCAGCCAGGACAAGCGCCACGATGACGCCCCACAGGATAGCTGCTGCTCCATCCCCTCCCATTAGATCACCCTCCCCAGTTTTCCAAAGCACACAGGGAACAACACATATCATGCAAAGAATAGGTGCTACCATGTTCAAAGCCCTGCTTGATATACCTTCTTTTTTAGATATTGTGCTGACCTCTTCTGAAATTAGTGGATTAGCTCCTTTGGGAAGTACATGCCCCGACGCCCGGATCCGCTCTTCAGCCTTAACCATAGGACCAATGTTCCAATCAAATAAAGTAACCGCCAGCACTAACAATAAAGAAAGGATGGCATAGAAGTTAAGTGTCAATGTAGAAAGAAAAAGAGCCGTCGGACGAGCTACCTGCTGTGCCGCAAGTAACCCAATTAAATAAGCTCCCCAGGAATTCAAAGGGATCAAAATGCATTTCGGAGCACATGTTGCATCAATAATGTAGGCCAGTTTTTCACGAGCTGCTTTCGTTCTATCAAATAGAGGCCTGGAGATAGAGCCAGATACCAGAAGTCCGAAGTTGCCTTCAGTGAAAAGAATCATGCTGATCAGGAATGTAAGAATTCGGACAGATCGCCTGGAGGTCATCGCATTGCGTTTTTCCACCCAGCCGATAAACCCCTCCACACCGCCCGAACGTTGGGTAAAAACAATGAGAGAGCCAATTAGGCCACTAAAAAATAGGATCTTCAGGTTATTCGGTTGAAAGACTGTTGCCAAAAACGCATTCAGAGAGTCCATCAATCCTAGGAATAGATTGCCCCCGGCAAGGAGCGTCCAACCTAACCAGATATAGATCCCAAGTGAAAAAATTACCCGACGCGTATGAATCGCTAAATATATTGCTACCAAAGGAGGAAGTGTAGAGAGCCAGCCTATTCCTTCCATGTCGGGTAGTCTTGAAATTCTTTTTTGAGGTGACGGGTCATGTTCCGGACTCTTTCCAGAGATACCAACATATTAGATCCCTTTAATTGCTCGATAGAAACGACGTTATTACGTCCAAATACATAGTCCTGCACCTTTCTTTCTGCTGAAGAGGCCTCTCTGCCAAGCATTTCAAGAGCCCTATGAAAATCAACAGAATTTTTCACTGCAGGTGACTTGTGTCGGCCTACCTTGACATTCTGGTTGAGCCCCATAAACACAGCATTCAAAAGCTTTCTTAGTTTATCAGAAGATTTTTCGAGACCGATTAAACACCCTCGAAATTCCTTCACAGAGCCCCCCCTATGAAATGTGTTCTCTTCGGTAAAGAAAATAAGTCGCTCGGTATTCACTCTAAGTAACTCGGTTTGAACTTCGACCCTCTGAAGAAAAGATCGTATAAGATGTCGGGTCCGCCGTTCCAAGCCGACGGTAAGACGAGGCTCAACCACGGATGAGTGGGTTACCAGACCGCGAAGTTCCATGCGATTGTGACCGAGATTGAACGCTGACCTGGCACCAACGGCTAATCTACTGAAATACTTCCACAGGATAGGATTATTCATAGCGCGGCCCCATGATCGGTCATCCGAAGTTCCCCAGCTTCCAGCTACAAGAACTAAGAGGGTAAATATGAGAAACCTCGAAACCAGTCTATGCATACCGCCTTCACCATTATTCACTTGCCTGGAACCCACCTCAGAGGAAGAGCTCTAAAAGCAAATTGACTTCCACAGAATATCAGCACCGCAAGACTCAAGACCACATAACTGAAAAAATCTGGACAAAGAACCCAAGATCGTGTGAAAGACCCTTCTCTAGATTACCCGCAGACTGTGGGGTTATCTTAGGCAAGCTCCCGCATCGCTTCTTCCAGTGCTTCCTTGGGAGGTCGAAGCTGTCTTTCATCCATTTGGTGAAGAGGCGTTTCAATAAGACTAAGCTGATCGATGAAATTATCACCCACTGGGTTGACGTAAATAAGTCCTGTCAAAAACTCTCCCGCATCGGCTGACTGGCGCAAAACCTCGAGAGCCCGTACTTTATTCATGGGATCGAAGTCGCGTTCGACTTTGCGTAACTGTAAATGGGATCCGTCGTGCATTTCGACATCGGTCACAGCGCCGTCCTCATAATCGACGGGCTCCAACTGTTCAATGTAGGGTACAAAGTCTATCTCATGCAGGAGTTCTTCGTGTTCTTTAGCCCAAGTATAGCTTTTGGTCGAGTCTGGCTGATTATTAAAAGTAACACACGGACTTATGACATCTAGAACACAACTACCCCCATGACTAAGTGCCCCCTGTAGCAACGCTACCAATTGCTTGGGGTCGGCGGCAAAAGACCGAGCCACATAGCTACAGCCGAGCTCAATGGCCAGTAAACATAAATCAATGGCAGGAAGATCATTCGTCACGCCGGTTTTCAGCTTTGAGCCAATATCCGCGGTTGCTGAAAACTGACCTTTGGTCAATCCATATACCCCATTGTTCTCGACAATATAAATCATTGGAACATTACGACGGAGCATATGGCAAAATTGTCCAATCCCGATCGAGGCCGTGTCGCCATCTCCACTAACACCAATACAAACAAGATTACGATTAGCGAGAACAGCGCCGGTTGCTACCGACGGCATCCTTCCATGGACTGTGTTGAAGCCGTGAGCTTTACTCAAGAAATACGCAGGGGTCTTACTTGAACAACCAATACCGCTCATTTTTGCTACCTGGTAGGGGTTAACCCCAGACAAAAACATCGCCTTGATGATTTGGTTTGTTACCGCATCGTGACCACACCCGGCACACAAGGTCGAGGCCCCTCCCCGATAGTCCTTGACAGTTAAGCCAACCTTATTTGTACCCTTCTTAGATCTGGCAGATTTGGAATCGGCACTTTCGACACCCATTACTCATCCCTCTCTGTTGACTCAGACTCACTTACTACATGTTCAGTGATAAACCTAGCCGAGATAGATAATCCATCATAATGGAGAATTTTACGAATCTTGCCTTGTTGCCCCCCGACTTCTAATCGGATAATGTCAGCAAGTTGGCCATCCCTGTTTTGCTCAATCACAAACACGATCTCATGGTCGCTTACAAACTCTCGCACCTCAGACGTCATCGGAAGAGCCCTCATCCTCAGATAACTGTTTTTTATCCCGTATTCGGACTCCAACTGCTCTCGACACTCCTCCATGGCAGCATCAGTAGATCCGTAGGCTATGAGTCCAACCGAGGCATCCTTCACCTGTTTGATAATAGGCCCAGGAACATACTTTTTGGCCGTCTCATACTTGACCAACAGACGATCTAAATTAGCCGTATAATCGTCTGGCTTTTCTGAGTAAACAGCATCCTCGTTGTGTCCACTGCCACGAGTCAAATAAGCCGCCAGTGGATGCTCTGTCCCAGGCAGGGTCCGGAAAGGGATTCCATCTCCATCCACATCCCGATAACGGCCAAATTCTCCCATCTTTTCAAGATCTTCAGCTGAAAGCACCTTCCCCCGATCATATGGTTTTGTAGGATAATCAAAGGGTTCAGTCATCCAGTTGTTCATTCCAAGGTCGAGATCACTAGCAACAAAAATCGGCTGCTGGAGACGTTCTGCCAAATCAAACGAAAGCTGAGCGAACTCAAAACACTCCTTCATATCGGCCGGGAAAAGAATTACATGTTTCGTGTCGCCGTGTGAGTTCTGGTAAAGCTGACTGATATCCCCCTGAGATGTACGGGTTGGCAGGCCAGTACTAGGCCCCATTCGTTGGATATCAAAAATGACACATGGAATTTCTGCAAAGTACGCTAATCCCACAAACTCCGACATCAAAGAGATACCAGGACCAGATGTAGCAGTCATCGCACGGGCACCGGCCCAGCCAGCCCCCACCACCATTCCCGCAGCAGCCAACTCATCCTCTGCCTGTACAATTGCAAAGTTAGACTTCCCAGTATCCTTGTCGACACGAAATCTATCCGCATAATGGGCGACGGTCTCACAAAGACTACTGGACGGGGTTATTGGGTACCAGGTGGCTACAGTGAAACCACCAAAAACACAGCCGAGAGCAGCGGCCGAGTTGCCATCGATGATTATCTGACCACTAGTCGCATCCATCCTCTCAATCCGATATGGGTCCAACTTCTCCAAATTCTCCTTTGCATATCGTGCGCCCAGGTGGGCAGCTTTGACATTGAAATCGATAGCTTTTTTCTTTTTCTTGAACCACTTACCAATAGTGGACTCAATCTCCTCCATTTCGATACCGAGAATTTCAGCCACAGTTCCAACATAGATCATGTTTGCAACTAATTTTCTTAGTCTCACGTCTCGAACGATTTCAGAGGCTAGCTTAGAGAAGGGCACGGAATAAAAAATCAGGTCGTCACGTAGTCTCGAGAGGCGTAATTTTTCCTCATAAATAACTACATTACCTGACGCCAGCTGATCGACATCCTCCTTTGCAGTCTGAGGATTCATCGCGATCAGGAGATCAATTGCCCTCTTTCGAGATGTGTATCCGTGCTTGGAGGCCCTAATGGTGAACCAGGTAGGCAGTCCAGCAATATTGGAAGGAAACAGATTTTTACCACTTATGGGGACGCCCATTTGAAAAATGGAGCGCATGAGAACGTTGTTTGAAGACTGACTTCCCGAACCATTAACAGTGGCAACCTGAATACTGAGGTCGTTGACCACCTCAACTAAATCCCTGGACTCAACAGCTGCACTGTCTAGCATCTGGACACCACTCAACGGTTCTCACTCCAAAAGAGCCGACGGATCAAAAACGTCGGCACATATTAGCAAACTTGTCTGTACGGATTCACAGTTTTATTGCGTGGTCCCAGAGCAAAATGACCTATGTAAGTTAAAGGCGTGGCGTAATTCGACAATTGTCACAAAAGACACTCGCTACAGATTTAGTCTCCGTCATCCCAAACTACCCCTGCTCTTCCTCTAATTTTAACCTATATCGAAGCCTACAAGATAGATCTACTTCTAGGAAATCGTTGCTTTTTGAATGCTGCTGACTCGGTGAGATCTTTCCCTGAATCGTCCTCATTTCAGCTGAACCAATCAGACTGCCTAACCGACTACGATTTTTCGTTCACACTCAGCTTTAAGAAAGATCTCCCATTTACTTCGTATTGACTGATCTAAGAGGTCGGATAACATCCATGAAACTCGACACCGAGAACACCGCCTCTCCTATTCCCGGCTGGCCGTACCCCGGAGGCGAGGGCAGTTCGTACTTTTCCAATAACCTTCTCCACTCCCGCAGGAGCAAGAGATGATAGGCTAACGGAGCACCGCCTGGATTTCCTTTACCCAAAACGCTGATCGGTTCTGGGCACCAGGTCGTAAAACGTGGGAGTATGCCTCTCGACATGAAGAAGTCCAATCCTTCAGCGGTAGACTCCACTGCGTCCTCTGGTACCTTGAACCCATGAGGGCTAGACATCTCAATCCCGGCGACAAAGTTTGGAATAACATTCTCTGCCCCGAATACATCTGCCGCATCGACAACCCTTGAGATCCACTCGTCACGACCGACAAAACGGCTTTTGCCAGCACAAATAATTTCGAACAGCCGACGATCCCAGACCTCGTAGTTAGGATGATATATATCAACCCCACAATCCTTAAACCGTTGGACTTCATTTTTAGGCAATGCTTGTACAACAACTTTACTTATCCAGCGCCCAGGAAAACGTTTCTCAATCGCTTCCGGATACTGTGCATAAAATTCAACTTCACTCAAATTATCGAGGGTTGACGTAATGCTCCCACCCGTCACTGTGTAGGCCCCGCTGACAGTATCTGTATCGTTAATGATTGACAGAGCCTCTAGAACCTCTTCCACAGTTTTGACAGCAGTATACGAGCGTCCAGTGCCTTTCTGTTGGCGATAGTTTTCATTGATGTCACAGAACTGGCATTCCTCTTTTTTGCCAAAATATTGGCAAATACGAAAAACAGTTAGATACAAAAGATATCCCCACTCGATGGTAGGACAGATGTCGGTCAAGGGCTTCCCATTCGAAAGTGACTTTTTGTAATACTCGGGGACTGCTTGCAAAACGACTTCGCAGATCTCTTCCGATTCCAGGGTTAGAACAAGACGACCGTCTTCAGAAAGCTCCACTTTGTACAGGGATCCCGGATTGAGGCGTACAGAAACAATGGTGCGCCGGAAGTTACGGGCTCCTCCAATTAAACAGAGCTCTTCGGGCGCCCTTATGTTCTCTTGTCTACCCATTTCTGAGATGGGCAAGAAATCAAAGGAAAAAATGAAATAGGCTTTGGGTTTGCATCCTGACGCTATCCTAAGAGCGTCCTCGCTGAAAGCTAACCCCGAACGCAGTATATCCTCTTTAAAAGCTACCTCTAAAGGCAAATCACAAAAGTGCTCAGCCATCTCATTGACGTGGTCTAGGCGCGCGCTCATACTACCCCGCTCTTTTTCGAAAATGCCTTCATCTTGTATATCTAGAAGTCCTCGTTCCCCACAGTATAGCCTTTGTCGTTTCTTTAGACCTCTCCCTTGCAGACAAGAATCTCAAGAATACATAAGACGTATCGTCTCCTAGACTGCAAATGCAATGCACCAGCCCCTTGACTAGAGACTCCCCCGACTTATAATGGAGTGCTTTTCCACGACCTTTAGCCTCGGAGGAGATCGATGCCAACAGACAAAGGACCACTTAAGAAATCAAAAGCAATTTCTTCCTATGAGAAAGCCTTGATACTCCTTCACAAAGAGGACTATACGAAAGCCCAATCAGCCTTTCAAAGTATTATAGAGAAATGTGGAGAGGAGAGAGAGGTGACCTCTCGCGCCAAAATCTTCCTTGAGATTTGTAAGAAGAGGATTGATAAACAGGGGCAACAGACGGAATTAGACGCACAGGGACATTATGAACAAGGGATTCTGCACCACAATCAAGGCGAATGGGATGAAGCACTCGAAGCCTTTGAAAACTCTTTAAAAGGAGCTGGAAAGGACTCGGATAGGGATTTCGTCTATCGCGCAGTGGCAGCCACCTATGCTTGTCTAGGAGATGCAGAAAAAGCTATCACTTACCTTGCAAGAGCCATTGAGGGTAATGAGGTCCACCGTTTCCAGGCCCAGCACGACCCTGACTTCGAACCATTTATCTCAGACGAACCCTTCCAGAGTTTGCTCTGGCCCGATCAGGAAGACCAGCTGATTTAAAAACCCAGAGCACGTTTTTTCGCCAGGGAAAGTCCGTATCGGCTAAAGATAGCTGATATCTTGAGAACAAAGGTGAGCTGCTTGCTTGTGTCGGTTGTGACCGGGAAAAACCAACCAACCATAAATAATCGTTGGAGGAGATGACGAATGGACAATACAGAAAAGCGTTATGCCATCGTCCTCGCCGCTGGGAAAAGTAAACGATTTCAATCGGGAATTCCCAAAGTTCTGCACCCGTTGTGTGGCAAGAAGATGTTGGAGCACATACTAGACCAACTAATGGAGTTAGACCTCGATACCATTTTCCTGGTGGTTGGATCGGACTCTTCTCCAATCCGGGAAGCACTCTCTGATTATCCGGTTAAATTCGTCATACAGGAAAAACAACTTGGTACAGGACATGCTGTCTCAGTAGTTCTCCCCCATCTCAGAGAGAAGCGGGGTTCTGCATTCGTACTGTATGCAGATACTCCCCTGATCACCGCTGTTCAGCTGGAAAAGCTAGAGAAAATACGCCAGGAATCAAATGCTGCTTTAGCCTTGATCACTAGCCGACATGATGATCCTACCGGTTACGGACGTATACTTCGCGATTCTGACGGAGTGCCTCTCGCGGTGATAGAGGAAAAGGATACAACCCCATTACAAAGAGAGATTCAAGAAACAAACCCCGGCTTCTACTGCTTTAATCTAGAGCGACTAGCACCCGCCCTCGAATCCCTGAGCAACAATAATGCCCAGAGGGAATATTATGCTACGGACACAGTCTCGATCCTGTACAAGCAGGGTCATAAGTTGGTCAGTGTAGATGCGCCTCCTGAAGAAGTATATGGCGTCAATACCAAAACTCACCTAGCCATTGCAGAATCGATATTACGTCAGAGAATCAGGCAAGGATGGATCAGAGAGGGGGTCAAAATTTTACAGCCAGAATCGGTGCTGATCGACGCGACTTCAACTCTCCATTGTGACGTCACAATAAACTCTGGAGTAGCTATCTTCGGTGAGTCGCAACTTGCACAAGGTTGTGTACTTGGCCCAAATACAATACTTGAAGACACTACACTAGAGGAGGGCGTTAATATCGGAGCCAACTGCGTTATCCGAGGAGTTAAGATAGGTAAGGACTCGAAAATTGGACCTCTTAGCCACATAGACAATGCGGATGTCGGTGCCAATGTAACTATTGGGGATGGCACAGCCACCTATAATTCTGACAGGGTCAGGGAAAACAAGATCCATATCGGTGACGATGTTCTAGTTGGCAAAAAATGCAAACTAATTGCCCCAATCACCATCAAATCCAGGTCGACCGTGGCGGATGAGTCTACAGTCAGTGCCGATACCCTTACCGATGCACCAGTCTAACCTCTCTGGTGATACTCCTGCAGGCTTCTGACGATTATTTCCCCTCTCTGTAGAGCCCTAACAGATTTTATGGCGGCCGCAGCCGCAGAAAGTGTCGTTATACAAGGAGTTTGATAATCCACACAGGCTCTCCTAATGGCCTTCTCATCAAAAAAAGATTCGCGCCCTAGAGGAGTATTTACTACCAGGTCAATCGCCTCACTGCGAATCAAATCAACAATATTGGGACGACCTTCGTTTACCTTATAAACCTGTTCAACCTCAAGGCCTCTTTCTTGGATTTTGGTCGCTGTGCCCTTCGTTGCAACAAGTCGGAATCCACCCTTGGAGAATTCTTCAGCCAGATCTGCTATTGAACGCTTGTCACGATCATTCACACTTAAAAAAGCCACTCCACCTTTTGGGAGGATCATACCCGCACTTAACTGAGCTTTACCATAAGCCGCCCCGAAATTGTCTGACACCCCCATGACTTCACCAGTTGAGCGCATCTCTGGCCCTAGAATTGTGTCTACTCCTGGAAATTTATGAAATGGGAAAACCGGTGCCTTGATAAAGAAGTGCTCCACTTCTAGATCTGCGCTAAGACCTAGCTCTCGAAGTGTTTTTCCTATCATGAGCTGAGCACCAATTTTCGCCAAAGGGATACCAGTAGCCTTACTCACAAAGGGTACTGTCCTACTAGCTCGGGGGTTTACTTCCAAAACGTAGACTTTATTATCCGCGACCGCAAATTGAATGTTCATAAGGCCGACAACACCCAACCTTATACCAAGTTCCCTGGTGTATTCTCGCATTACCTTGAGATGACGTTCATCTATAGAAACAGGAGGTAAAACCGAAGTACTATCCCCCGAGTGAATACCAGCTTCTTCGATGTGCTCCATGAGGCCACCGATGATGACCTCTTTTCCATCACAAAGAGCATCGACGTCGAACTCTTGTGCATCCTCCAGAAACCGATCAATAAGAAGCGGATGGTCTTCCGCAAGATCTACCGCAGTTGACACATATTTCTGCAGTGACTCATCATCATAGATAATAGCCATGGCTCTCCCCCCTAATACATAGGAGGGACGAACAAGAACCGGATAACCAATCTCACTAACCACAGCTTCCGCTTCTTGTACAGAACTTGCTGTTCCGTTCTCCGGTTGTGGAATGTCGAGCTCGAGGAGGAGCTTCCCAAACCGACCTCGGTTTTCGGCCAGGTCTATGGATTCAGGAGAAGTTCCTATCACCGGAACACCTGCCCTGTATAACTGGAGTGCTAGCTTTAGTGGAGTCTGACCTCCGAACTGGACAATTACCCCAGTCGGTTTCTCGACAGTAACCACTGCCATGACATCTTCGAATGTTAGCGGTTCAAAATAGAGCCGATCTGAGGTGTCGTAATCAGTCGAAACGGTTTCAGGATTGCAGTTCAGCATGACTGTTTCGAAGCCCTCCTGCTTTAGGGCAAATGCAGCATGACAACAACAGTAATCGAATTCGATACCCTGCCCAATACGGTTGGGGCCGCTACCGAGGATAACAACCTTGTTAGATTCACTAGGTTCGGCTTCATCTTCCGTCTCATAGGCTGAATAGAGATAAGGTGTGAAAGACTCAAACTCAGCAGCACAAGTGTCCACCCTCTTATAGACTGGTTCGATCCCGTGACGAATCCGGAAATCTCTGACATCGCTATCAAGCAACTTGGTACCCACTTCGGACTTCATAACTTCAGCCAACTGAAAGTCGGATAAACCTGCAGCTTTAGCCTCCTTAAGCTTTTCTGGTGATACCGCTTCTAAGCACTGTCCTTGGAGCTCCTGCTCCAGTTTGACCACCCTTTGGAAATTACCCAGAAACCACGAATCAATTCCGGTAAGTTCGTGAATCTCATCAATCGAGTATCCTTGAATAATCGCAAGGCGCAAGTAAGCGAGCCTAGCCGGAGTCGGGAGTTTCAGGTGTTCATCCAGTCGAGCGGGGTCGATAGCTTCAGAAGATAGTGTCTTACCTGTCTCCAGAGACCTCACTCCTTTCCACAGAGCCTCTCTGAAGGTCCTGCCGATAGCCATTACTTCGCCTACCGATTTCATTTGTGTTCCCAGGTGTGGTTCTGTCGGCGGAAACTTTTCGAAGTTCCAGCGCGGTATCTTAACGACTACATAATCCAAAGTCGGCTCAAAGCAGGATGGAGTCTTGAGAGTGATATCGTTAGGTATCTCATCCAGGGTATATCCTACCGCCAGCTTGGCAGCAATTTTCGCTATTGGGAAGCCTGTGGCCTTAGAAGCAAGCGCAGAACTTCGACTCACCCGCGGATTCATTTCTATGATGACAACTCTACCGTCTTTCGGATTTACTCCGAATTGAATATTCGAGCCCCCCGTTTCAACCCCAACCCTTCGGATTACTTGCTTGGAAAGATCCCTCAATTCCTGATATTCAGGGTCACTTAGTGTCTGGGCTGGTGCCACAGTAATCGAGTCACCGGTGTGAACCCCCATTGGATCGAAATTCTCGATCGAGCAAATAATCACTACGTTGTCGTTGAGATCACGCATGACCTCAAGTTCGAACTCTTTCCACCCGATTATGGATTCCTCTATCAGTACTTCATGGATAGGAGAGGACTGTAAGCCCCTACTAACTATTTCTCGAAATTCCTCTGCATTAAATGCAATCCCACTCCCCGAACCACCTAAGGTAAATGAGGGACGAATGACAGCCGGCAACCCCACCCGGCCTAGAATCGACAGCGCCTCCTTCATACTTTTAGCAAAACCTGAAGCCGGCACATCCAGCCCAATTTCCTCCATAGCAGCCCGGAACAGGCGTCGATCTTCGGCGACCTGAATGGCATCTAATTTCGCTCCAATTAGCTCTACCCCGTATTCCTCAAGCACCCCGTTCTCACAGAGTTCCACCGCCAAATTAAGTGCTGTTTGCCCTCCCACCGTAGGTAATAAAGCATCTGGCCTCTCTCGTTTAATTATTTCGGCTACATACTCAACTGTGAGAGGCTCTATATAAGTCCTTTTTGCGAGATCCGGATCGGTCATTATCGTCGCAGGATTCGAGTTCACCAGGACTACATCAAATCCATCCGAGGCCAACGCCTTACATGCCTGTGTGCCCGAATAATCAAATTCGCATGCCTGGCCTATGACTATTGGTCCAGATCCTATAATCAGTATTTTTTGGAGGTCGGTCCGTCTGGGCATTTTCTTATTTCAAAAGCCTCTTAGCCAAAACAGCCAGTGTGAGTAGCTGATGTTTCTTTATCCTAGATCCGTGTGCACCTAAATAGCTTTGTGTTACAGCCAATTCAATCGTCAATGCTTGCCTCAAGACTTATCCTTCATCATCTTGATAAAGTCGTCAAACAAGTACAGCGAATCCCTGGGGCCAGGAGATGCCTCCGGGTGATATTGAACGGAAAAAGCGGGGATTGAACGATGACGTATACCTTCCAAAGTTTGGTCGTTTAAGTTGAAGTGTGTGCAATCAACTTCGGAAGCGTTAAGGGACTCAGGGTCAACAGCAAAACCGTGATTCTGGCTAGTAATCTCAACTCGACCCGTCCGTTGATTCATTACAGGTTGATTAGCGCCACGGTGACCAAACTTCAGCTTGAAAGTTTTACCTCCAAGGGCTAGACCCAGCAGTTGATGGCCTAGACAGATCCCAAAAACAGGCTTTGTCCCTAGTAATACCCTAATCTCTTCTACTATGGCCTCAAGAGGTTCAGGATCTCCAGGCCCATTGGAAAGAAACACCCCATCGGGATTCAGACTTAGTACTTGCTCTGCCGAGGTTGCTGCAGGGACTACCGTAACATCACAATTTCGCTTCGATAGGCAATTTAAAATGTTGGTCTTGATCCCAAAATCATAGGCCACCACTTTAAACCTTGATTCCGACTCAGCCTTTCGCTCATAGGCATCCTCACAGGTCACTTGCTGGACATAGTCGCTTCCACTCATACGAGGATGGGAGCTCACTTTTTCTCGGAGTGAATCGTGAGAGAAATCAGTACTGGAAATAATCCCTCGCATAGCCCCTTGAGTGCGCACATGTCGAACAAGCGCCCGCGTATCAATCCCCTGGATACCAGAGATCGAATGCTGCCTTAGATATTCATCCAGTGTCTGCTGCCCCCGCCAGTTACTAAATGCTCGGCTACATTCACGTACTACAAAGCCCTCGACGAAAGGTCGTCTAGATTCAATATCCTCGTCATTGGTGCCATAGTTCCCCATTTCGGGTTGAGTCATCACGACAATCTGTCCTGCATAAGAGGGATCGGTTAGAACTTCTTGGTATCCTGTCATGGAGGTATTAAAAACCACCTCACCCAATGTTCCATTAGAATCACCGAAGGAGGACCCTTCGTAGAAAACACCATCTTCAAGGTAGAGAATTGCTCTGCTCAAATCCGTATTAAACTACCGCGCAAATGAAAAGATATCAAACCTGTTACGATAGTTTTTAAGATTGTTGGTCGATTGATCAATCCAGGAGTCCAATTTTAGAAACGGGCCAATACCGAAAAATTGCTCTGCCAAAAATCAATTCAGCAGGCACACATCCCCAGTGACGACTGTCGTTACTGGAACTTCTGTGGTCCCCCATCACATAGTAACTACCCTCAGGAACTGTGACCGATGGATATGCTTGGTAATCGCGAGCATCGGTCCGCACATACTCCTCTTGGAGTTGATTACCGTTGACGTAGACTGCGCTTGCACGCACCTCGATTGTATCACCCGGAAGACCAATCACCCTTTTGATAAAAGGCTTTTTCCGATCCTTAGGATACCAGAACACCACTACATCATGGCGTTCTATCTCGCTGAAACGATAGAGGAGCTTATTGACAAAAACGCGTTCCTGATTCACCAGATGAGGCTGCATGCTAGTTCCTTCTACACGCACCGGCTGGACTACAAAAACAATAATTAAAATCGCTGTAACGCCAGCGAAAACAATATCACGCGTCCAACCTCTCAACTCTCCAAGAATCCAAAGAGAACCGTTTTGATATCGATCCCCTGAATTCTTTTCGGATGCCCCCATATTTACCAAAAGCCCTTAGACAGTGAGAGGCTGAGGACATTGACATCGAATTCAGATGTCATCGTCGAGATCCGATTCGACTAATCTTCCAGAATCTCTCTCTCTTTTTGATTCAATAGACCCTCAACCCTAAGAACAAACTCGTCCGTGACTTTCTGAACAGCAGCCAATCCCTTAAATTCATCGTCTTCGGAGAGCTCCTTATTCTTCAGGGCCTTTTTGAGAGCTTCATTCGAATCTCGCCGGATGCTACGAAGAGCTGTTTTATGCTCTTCACTGATACGATGGACTTGTTTTGCTAACTCCTGACGACGTTCATGTGTGAGGGGAGGAATCGGGACTCGGATTATCTTCCCATCATTAGTCGGATTGATGCCCAGATCGGAAGAAAGCATTGCTCGTTCAATCTCACGGATCTGAGACACATCCCAAGGCTGAATGGTAATCATAGTCGGCTCCGGAACATGCAAGGTGGCCAACTGATTAATGGGTGTTGATGTCCCATAGTAATCCACGAGAATGCCATCAAGTAGATGGACCGACGCTCTGCCAGTCCGAATGGTGGAAAGACTTCGAGTTAAATCCTCAATCGTCTTGTCCATTCGAACCCGGGTTGTATCCAATAAAGCCGAGATCATACTTACCCCCTCTTACCTAGAGCTATAGGAACTCTAGCTACCCGGTTCATCTGAGATCAGAGAGCCCACCTCTTTACCAAGAACAATATCCTTAATGTTATCTCTTTTCAGTAGATCGAAAACAATAATCGGCAGTTTGTGTTCCTGGCAAAGACTGACCGCTGTACCATCCAGTACCTTTAGATTCTTACTTAAGACCTCGTTGTAAGAGATGTGCCGACGAAATTCGGCCTTCTCGTCGAAAGCTGGATCAGAATTGAAGACACCATCGACCTTGGTTCCCTTTAAAAAAACCTCTGCCCCGATCTCCATAGCACGAAGTGCTGCTGCCGTATCTGTAGAAAAGTATGGATTACCAGTACCTGCGGCCAGAATGACTATTCGCCCTTTTTCGAGATGACGAATAGCCCTACGTCGGATAAAAGGCTCTGCAACTTCCGCCATGTTTATCGCACTTAATACCCTGGTGAAGGTTCCAATCTTCTCGAGAGCGTTTTGAAGAGCTAGCGAATTGATTGCCGTCGCCAACATACCCATATAGTCGCCGGTAGCTCTATCGAACCCCGATTCACTAACGTTGACACCACGGATAATGTTCCCGCCACCAACAACAATTGCCACCTCGACACCCAGCTGGTGTACTTCCTGAATCTCGGCAGCAATCTCTTGCATCATTGCCGGTTCGACACCGAAAGACTGACCGCCAATGAGAGACTCACCACTAAGCTTGAGCAGTACTCGTTCGTATACAGGTCTTGTAGATGTAGAATCAGACGGTCTTGAATCTAGTGGCTTGCCCTGGTCAGTAACCATCTACCGTCCTTTTTGGCCTCGAACAAATCGAAACTACCAACTACTCGACGACTACTCGCCGATTTTGAAGCGTACAAAGCGACCTACCTGAATATTTTCACCCAACTTTGCTATTGCCGCTTTGATCAGTTCCTCAATTTTCATATCAGCATCTTTTACAAAGGCCTGCTCGTAAAGACAAACCTCAGAGTAATATTTCTTAAGGCGACCTTCAACAATTTTGTCGGCGATCTTTTCAGGTTTTCCTTCCTGAAGAGCCTGGGCTCTAAAAATTTGGGACTCTCTTTGGATCTCTTCTTCAGGAATGTCTTCAGGCTTAATGTGCTGAGGATTTGAGGCTGCAATGTGCATTGACAGGTCGTGAACTAATTCTTGGAAATCCGTTGTGCGGGCAACGAAATCTGTTTCACAGTTGACCTCTACAAGTACCCCTAGTTGCCCTCCGGCGTGGATGTATTGGCCAACCAGACCTTCCCTAGCCTCTCGACCGGCCTTTTTATCTGCTGCCGCAATACCCTTTTCGCGTAAAAGTCGAGCAGCCTTATCGATATCACCGTCGACCTCTTTCAGGGCCTTCTTGCAATCCATCATTCCTGCACCGGTCTTACCGCGCAGTTCCTTCACTAGCTGGGCACTAATCCCCATCTCTCCACTCCTTTCGGGATCTCATCTGAAGCTGAAAAGACGGCTTCGAACGGACTCACCTATCAACTAGGCAGGCTCTTTACTCTCTGTTACTTCTGAGACTGGCTCTCTCGAGTCAGTCTCCTGCGGCTCATCGGCCTGGACCTTTTCGACTTCGGCAACAGACTTTTCTTCCGTCGCTGCATCAGCAGCTGACACCTCTGCTTGCTTCACCTGACGAACCTTCTGTTTAACCTTCGTTGCCGAATCAGAAGAATCTGGGACCTCTTCTTGATGGCTCTCCATTGCCGGGACTGGTGCACTAGCCTCATCTTGCTTCGCGATAGCGGCTGCAATAGCCTCGTCCTTGGCCTTGCGAGCCTCTTTTCGTGCCGCTGCCTCCCTGGCAGCACGCTCTTTTTCTACCTTGGCCTCTGCTTCTACTTTAGTATCGTAGAGTGCTCGCCCAGCTCGAATAGCATCTGCTATAGCTGAAGAAATTAGGCGTACAGATCTCAAAGCATCATCGTTACCAGGTATAACATGATCAACCTTGGTTGGGTCACAATCGGTGTCAACAAGAGCTATAACCGGTATTCCCAGTCGCCTAGCCTCAGTCACTGCTATGGACTCGTGGGCCGAGTCAACTACAAATAAGGCTCCGGGCAGTCGATTCATTGAACGAATCCCTCTAAGATTCTTTTCAAGTTTTTTCCGCTCACGTTCCAGTTGAGCTGCTTCCTTCTTCGATACCTTTCGGTAAAAATTTTCAGCCTTCATTCGCTCTAGTTCTTCATATCGCTTTAGGCTATTACGTATTGTCGCAAAATTGGTTAGCAGTCCTCCTAACCACCTGTTAGTGACAAAGTACATTCCGCACCGACTAGCTTCCTCCTCTATAGCTTCTTGGGCCTGCCGCTTAGTCCCGACGAACAACACCGATCGACCACTGGCCGAAAGATCAGAGACAAACTCCACAGCACTTTTAAAGAGGTGTAAAGTCTTCTGGAGATCAATGATATAAATACCGTTCCGCTCTCCGAAAATGTAGCTCCGCATCTTCGGATTCCAGCGGTGCGTTTGGTGTCCGAAATGAACACCTGCTTCAAGTAGCTGTGTTATTGAGATCGCAGCCAAGACGACCCTCCTAAATTATCGTTTGGAAAATTGATATCGCTTCCTGGCACCCGGCTGTCCAGGTTTTTTTCTCTCTTTGATTCTGGGATCACGTCTCAAGAACCCTGCTTTTTTAAGTACGGGTCTAAGCTCAAGGTCGAAGTCAATCAGTGCGCGGGACATACCTAAACGAATAGCCCCAGCCTGACCACTCATTCCACCACCCTTGACATTCACATAAATGTCGAACTTGTCTGCCATATCCGTAAGTGTCAAAGCTTCGAGGGCGACAGCCCTCTGTGCATTGCCAGTAAAGTACTCCTGCAAATCCATGCTATTAACCACAAACTGCCCCGCACCTGGCATTAGAAACACTCGCGCCGTCGATGTTTTTCTCTTGCCGGTACCGTAGTATTGAACTTTCTCCACTTAACCCAACCCCTATGAATATAGATCTAACGACTGCGGCTTTTGAGATGTATGCGGGTGTTCTGGCCCAGCATAAACTTTCAGCTTCGACAGCATTTTATTACCAAGTTTAGTTTTAGGCAGCATACCTTTTACGGCCCTCCTCAGAACTCTGTCTGGATAAGTTTTCAGAAGCCGCCCTGCCGATATCTTCTTAATCCCTCCCGGGTAACCACTGTGCCGATAATACATCTTTTCAGTCTTCTTTTTTCCAGTTAGATGCACCTTTTCGGCATTAACAACAACGACAAAATCACCACAATCCAAAAAATCTGTATAGATAGGCTTCTCCTTACCCATCAGGATAGAGGCAATACGAGAAGCTAACCTGCCCAGTACCAAACCATCCGCATCAATGACAAACCACTGTCTGTCTATCTCCGCGGGCTTGGGAATGAAACTCCTCATTTCTTGCCCCCTCAATCCAAAATACTGGCCTAAAACCAAACACAGAAAATACAGGAGCTTACAAAAGAAAGTCAAGGTTCCCGTGCCCTTTAGAACCGGTACTTTTCGCTTTTCCAGGACACAATATCCCCAACCTCTCCACGCCTACTTCTAGAGCGCTACTTGTGCTTAAATAAGATCGTACATGACAATGAATCTTTTATCTGATTTCAATACCCGCCACAATCAGTTTCTATCCAAGCTCGAAGATCATGCACTAGATGGATTCCTTACCTCCAAACCCGAGAACCTCAGATACCTTTTCAACATCGAATGCAGTGTCGGATTTGCACTAACATTTGAGGGTTCATCTACTCTAATCGTTGATAGTCGCTATATAAATCAAGCCCAGAATCAATCATTGCACTGTCAAGTTGAGCTAGCCGCGGATGGCTTAGAGAAAGCTATACAAACCCAACTCAATACCCAAAAAGGGTCTCTCGGGTTCGAATCAAACCATTTACCCTATAGAACAGCCTCCATTTTAAAAGAATCGGGTCCTAATCTTGACCTCATTGGCCAGGCACAACTAATCGAAGAACTACGACAGATCAAAAGTCTCGCCGAATTAGAAAAAATCCATCATGCCTTCCAAACTGCCCTGTCAGTACACGATTCCGTATTTGGCGACATCTCTCTGTGGGGAAAATCTGAATCTGAAATTGCGGCGAGACTTGACTTCGAACTACGCTTAGCTGGATCGGAACGACCAGCTTTTGAGACAATGGTCCTGTCGGGACCTCGATCAGCACAGCCTCATGCTCGTCCTTCTTGCAATCCGATCGACAACAATTCCCCTCTACTAGTGGACTTCGGTGCTGTCATTGATGGGTACCACAGTGACAATACTCGCATCCATCTCCCTTCAGGTTTAGACCAGCTGGAAATTCTAGATATAGTGCAGGAAGCACAAGACAGGACAATAGAGGCCATTAAACCAGGTATACCAGCCTCCAAATTAGACAAGATTGCACGTCAATTCATTACAGAAAGAGGGTTCGGTGAAAACTTCGGGCATGGGCTAGGACACGGGCTAGGCCTCGAGGTGCACGAGTTGCCAAGAATAAATGCATACTCCAATGCCCCGCTGGAAGAAGGCATGGTATTTACTGTGGAACCGGGGATCTATATTCCGGACGTATTTGGAGTCCGTTTAGAAGAGGCTGTTATTGTGACATCCAAGGGATGTGATGTGCTTTCTGGGTAGCCTCAAAGGCCACAGCCAAACTCAGGAGAGCAACCAGCCCCGATTTTGGGATATCTCTATCAAGCCTTACCATTGACTATTCAGGTGCTAGTGAGGAAAATGGCTGGACCCTGAAGGAGCACAAAGCAGAATGCAAATTAAGGAACTAGAAGAACTGATCCAATTGATCGAGCGATCTGAGATCGAGGAATTCGAACTAGAACGGTCGGGCACAAAGATCAAAATTCGAAAATCTCGCTCCGATGAAGAAAAACGTCCAGTATTAGTTTCAGCCCCTCTGGGACCTGAAACTCCAGCTCCCCCTACAGCACTCGAGGCCAGCCTTGATACTAGCCCCTCAGTAGTGGAAACTGCACCTGAGTTAGACGAATCCCTACATCTTTTTAAGTCCCCTATAGTTGGAACTTTCTATCTAAGCTCCAAACCCGACGCACCAGCCTTTGTAGAAATAGGCCAACAGGTACAAGAGGGAACGGTGCTGTGCATCATAGAAGCAATGAAAATTTTCAACCAGATTGAATCCGATATAACCGGAGAAATAGTTAGAGTCCTTGCAGAGAATGGTCAACCGGTTGAATATGGCGAGACTCTTTTTGAGATCCGCCTTAACACCTGAAGTGATGTTCAAAAAGGTTTTAGTTGCCAACCGGGGCGAAATCGCACTCCGCATTATTTGCGCCTGCAAAGAATTAGGAATTGAAACGGTAGCAGTCTACTCTGTGGCGGACAGCGATTCGCTTCACGCGCGCTTTGCTGATGAGGCCATCTGTATAGGTCCCTCTCCAAGCTCCGAAAGCTACCTGAATATTCCAAGCATTATCAGTGCGGCTGAGATCGCAGATGTCGATGCCATTCACCCTGGCTATGGATATCTGGCAGAGAGTGGAGACTTCGCAGACGTATGCGAGACCTGCGGCATCAAATTCATCGGACCTTCTGCTGCCTCAATCGAACTCATGGGGGACAAGGCAAAGGCCCGAGAAACTATGCAAAATGCCGGTCTTCCAATTATTCCTGGGTCCGGGGTAGTAGAGATGGACCCTGAAAAGATCCTGGCCCTCGGTAAGACAATTGGTTATCCAATGATTGTCAAAGCCTCAGCAGGTGGAGGAGGACGAGGTATGCGCATAGTCCACCACTCAGATGACCTCATCGAATCCGTTTCTACTGCCCAGTCTGAGGCTCAAAGCGCCTTCGGCAACGCAGAGGTTTATCTCGAACGTTATTTAATCAATCCCCGCCATATAGAGTTTCAAATTCTGGCTGACGAACATGGCAATGTCATTCATCTTGGAGAGCGTGAGTGCTCAATTCAAAGACGTCATCAGAAATTGATAGAAGAATCTCCCAGTCCTCTCATGGAGGACTCACTCCGTGAGTCAATAGGGAGGAAGATTTGCGAGTCCGTTTCCTCTATCGGTTATTCAAATGCTGGAACGATAGAACTTCTTTTCGACGATCAAGGAAACTACTTCTTCATCGAAATGAATACCCGAGTCCAGGTGGAACATCCTGTCACTGAAGCGATTACGGGTATCGATATAGTCAAGGAACAGCTTCGGATTGCTTGCGGCCAACCGCTCCGGTACGCACAGAATGATATCGTACTGAAAGGACACAGTATTGAGTGTCGAGTCAATGCAGAATCTCCTAGTACCTTCAGACCCTCTCCCGGAGAATTAACCGCCTATCATCCTCCAGGTGGACCGGGTATAAGGGTCGATTCGATGGCTCACTCCGGGATGATTGTTTCTCCATTCTACGATTCGATGATTGCTAAGGTCATCGCTTATGGATCAGACCGCAGCGAAGCCGTGGATCGCCTCGCTCGGGCTTTGGATATGTTTGTGATCGAGGGAATAGAGACGACAATCCCTTTGCATAAAAAAATCATTTCTGAACCAGCATTTATTAAAGGTGAGCTCTCCACGTCTTTTCTTGACGACTTTGACTTCTCAGACGTGGAGTAGCCCAGAGGAAAGTTAGAAAGATTGACAGGAGTGCAATCCTCACGCGGTAGTTGGAATTCACAGCTGGGTTTCGTGATGGCAGCAGCAGGATCAGCTGTCGGGCTCGGCAACATTTGGGGGTTCCCTAATCAGGTAGCCTCCAACGGAGGTGCCGCTTTCCTTCTGGTATATATCCTCTGCTGCTTTACTGTCGGCTACCCAGTCATGGTGGCCGAACTAGCAATTGGCAGAAGCACGAAGAAAAACCCAGTTGGAGCATTTAAGTTACTCTCACCTGGGAGCATCTTTACTCCTTTAATTGGCATGTGGGGCGTCTTATGTGGCGTCATGATCATGGCTTTCTATATCGTTCTGGCAGGATGGACGTTTGGGTTCATCTTCGAGCAATCAGCTGGTCTGATCGGTATGAGCAACCTCAAGGCTCAGCTATCAGATCTATCCAATGGACATAAGAACGCATTGTTCTCCTCCCTGTTTATTATCATAACCGTTTGGATTGTCACTCGCGGGGTGCGTTCAGGAATAGAGCGAGCCGCAAAAACGATGATGCCCTCCCTTATTTTATTGCTCGTTTGCATGATCGGTTTCGTCATTTTCCAAAAAGGCGCTACTGAAGGATTATTGCTCTACCTCAAACCCGATCTCTCAAAAATCAATTCGACTCTCATCGTAAGTGCACTGGGACAAGCTTTTTTCTCACTCTCGTTGGGGATGGGAGCCCTCATTACCTACGGCTCATATATGGACCGCAGGCAAAATATCCCTCGAGCCGCCGCATTGGTAACGCTTTCTGATCTGAGTATTGCCTTTATGGCCGGCCTTTTAATTATCCCAGCTATGTACGTAGCCCAGGCTAACCAAGTCCAGATTCTGGATGACCAGGGTTCACTCATTTCCTCCACCGGGTTGGTCTTCAGTGTTCTCCCTAATTTGTTTGACTCTCTGGGCTGGTTGGGAACAATCTTCGGGATACTATTTTTTGTTCTCCTCAGCATAGCAGCACTCACCTCTACCATATCGCTGCTTGAAGTACCTGCATCCTACCTAATCGACGAATGGGGCCTCTCTAGACGTAAGGCTTCTGTCGGTGCTGGTACATGCGTCGGGGCAATCTCTATATTTGTTGCCTATAGCCCGGAAACGATAGGTCTCATGGTAAGTGTTTTCAATGACTTCGGGTTACCCTTAGGAGGACTCCTAATCTGTCTCTTTCTCGGCTTCGTTTGGACCTCAAAGTCCGCTCTTACTGAAATGGAAAGTGGCTGTCCAGGCTTGCGTGATGGAACTTATGGGAAAGCTTGGTCCATCTGCGTGCGTTACATTTGCCCAACTCTCATCTTAGCGGTCCTCTGTCACAAGTTTGGCATACTGGCGGTCTGAGGTGCACTACAACAAAGAAAATCATGATCCTATCGCTCTAGGATTTAAAACCGGTCTTTACCCTATCTCATCCAATCCCTACTCGGATAAGTGGGGTCACCTTCGATTGGCTGATGAGTTCCTGAAAGCAGGGGCCTCTATACTCCAGATCCGAGAGAAACGACTGTCCGACACAGACCTAGCCCCAATCATTAGAAAAGTTCTAATGAGGTGTAGAAGCACCGGCGCCACTCTAATCATAAATGACCGTGTTGATCTAGTCCGCCAGAGTGGTGCCGACGGAATCCATTTGGGGCAGTCGGACATAAGCCCCGAAGAAGCGAGAGAATGCCTAGGTGATACGGTTATCATCGGACTCTCAACGCACAACGAAGATCAGTTTTTGGCAGCTCAGGATGCTCCCATCGACTATGTCTCTTTGGGGCCAATCTTCAGAACAAGTACAAAGTCAGATAGTGACCCAGAAGTTGGGATTTCACTACTTCGACGATTGGCACCCATCAGCCGGATACCAATCGTTGCCATCGGGGGACTTCGATTGAACCACGCTGCTGAGGTCTGGAAAGCAGGTGCAGCTGCAGTTGCAGTAATCTCGGATGTTTGTAAAGGGCCAGAACAGTATCAACGCGTCCACAGCTATCTAACACAGAGAAAAAAGTTTAATGCCTTCAGCTGAATATTTCACTTCCCGATGGGGTTTGCTCCTTGCAGTGACAGGAATTGCAGTTGGTACTGGCAATATCTGGCGTTTCCCCAGGATAGCGGCAAACAATGGAGGCGGCTCTTTTTTAATACCATGGGTCATCTTCCTCTTTCTTTGGAGTATCCCTCTCATAATGGCGGAGTTTGCCATCGGTAAAAAGACCCGTTGCGGGACTATTGGTTCCTTCTCCAGAATGATGGGCCAACGCTATGCATGGATGGGCGGATTTGTTGGCATCGTCGCAATCGCAATCATGTTCTACTATTCAGTTCTGGCAGGGTGGTGCCTTCGATATTTTCTGACGGCTGCTACAGGACAATTGTTGGGCCGCACTGACCACTTTGCCGACTGGACAAATTTCATAAATTCAGGATGGCAACCAATTTTTTTTCATGGGATTGCGATACTGATATGTGTCTTGATTGTTTCACGGGGTGTTGCCTCGGGAATCGAGAAGGTCAGTCGTCTTCTTATCCCAGCTCTCCTCCTCCTGATCATAATATCGGCTATTCGAGCAATCACGCTACCGGGAGCCCTCGAGGGAATCAAGTTTCTTTTCACCCCTAAAATTTCAGAACTCGCAAACGCCGAAGTATGGATACAAGCTCTAACCCAAAACGCCTGGGATACAGGTGCCGGCTGGGGATTAATCCTGACCTATGCCATCTACATGCGCCGGGAAGAAGACGTCCCTCTTAACGCAGCTTTAATTGGATTTGGAAATAATTCTGTCTCTCTCTTAGTTGGCATCACTATCTTCTGTGCGGTTTTCTCTCTGGCTCCCAGTGATCCAACAATGCTGCTACGAACCGCTGGCCCAGCAAACACAGGACTCACATTTGTATGGTTCCCCCAGCTTTTCTCAGAAATGCCTGGTGGCACTTTTTTCTGCATAATATTCTTCCTTTTTCTAACATTTGCAGCCTTGAGTTCACTCATCGCAATGGTCGAGCTAGCAACTCGACTGCTCATTGATCTGAAATTTTCTCGTCAATCGGCCTTGAGACTGGTATTAGGAAGTACATTCATCTTCGGCATACCATCAGCTCTGAGTGTTGACATCTTTATCAATCAAGATTGGGTATGGGGTATGGGGTTAATTATCTCCGGACTTTTCGTAGCACTCGCTGTGAATTCAGTTGGACCATCCAAGTTTAGAACTACCTGGATAAATCGCTCCTCCGATATTCATTTAGGTAGCTGGTATGACCTGATCGTCAGATATTTAATCCCATTAGAGGCATTGATTTTAATTGTTTGGTGGTTCGCACAAAACATTAAACAAAATCCTGT
>Ga0310344_10000194_pt1 | contig 51074 bp, 48 predicted proteins | sample HC15DNA20200_MG_FD_203801 | JGI IMG/M metagenome (GOLD analysis project Ga0310344, IMG submission 203801) | Marine microbial communities from station ALOHA, North Pacific Subtropical Gyre - HC15-DNA-20-200_MG | ecosystem: Environmental > Aquatic > Marine > Oceanic | place: Pacific Ocean: North... | reverse complement strand
CAGGGCTTCGTCTGAAATGTCATAGCCAGTTACGGAGTGTCCCCCCCGCACTACATTTCTTGCCATGGCTAGCCCCATTACACCGAGGCCGACAAATCCAACTTTACTGTTATCCATTGAGAGCTCCTTTCCGTGATTTAAATATAGAGATGCAACAGTACAAATATTAGAGGAAAACAGGGTAAATTTGTTTAAGAGTAAGTGAAGCTGGCAAGGGCCAGCCTTTTAGTGCGAGTTTTGAGGAAAAAGTTTTGCGGGCTTAAACAACAGAATCCAATGATTCGATAGACGAATCTTTCCCGACAAGTATCAGAACGTCCCCATCTTCCACGACTTCCTTCAGATCGGGCATGACGATTAGTTTGGTGTTTCGCTTTATGACTAGTACGGAAATGTCTAATTTGCTTCGGAGATTTAGCGAAGCCAGGCTCTTCCCTGAAAATGAGGTTGGGGCATTTACTTGGCCAACTCCGTACCCTGCTATCAACTCAAAATATTCAACCAGATCTGGGGCTGCCAGATTGTGAGCAACCCTAACTGCCATTTCTCGTTCAGGAAAAACAACCTGGTCACAACCAATACGTTCCAAGATTTGCCCATGAAGTGAGTTGCGAGCCTTAGCGTGTATCCGAGCTACGCCGAGCTGCTTTAGCAGCATTGTAGTCATAATGCTTACTTGGATGTCTGCCATTGCGACAAACGCTACCTCGCAATCAGCTATGCCTAATTCCCGCAGGGTAGCTTCATCAGTTGCATCTGCTTGGACGACCTGGGGTATTTCGTCAGCTAGTTCTTGAGTGGCTCTTTCAGAAAGGTCTATACCTAGGACATCATGCCCCAGGGAGGTAAGGGTGGTAGCTAAGTTGCTCCCGAAACGCCCTAAGCCTATTACTACAACATTCAAGACAGTATCACTCCCACGTGCGAGACTGAGACGCTCCAAGTCCTCTTTGCGATGATTTCAAATAGTTCGGTTATTGAAGCTATCACATGATTATCCTTGCGCTCATCCTAATTATTCAAATCCGAAATTTGCGCTGACGATCGCCCTAACAGAAATGTTGCCTGCTTCGAGGGGGATTTGTGCGGATCCTCCAGCCATTTCCGCGGACATTCTCTGGAACGATAGAGGAGCGGGCGAGGACACTTCTGTAATTGAGATCAGGCCACTTATTTTGCCACCCAGTGCAGAGGCCACTGTTTCTGCCTTGTGAGCCGCGTCTCGGGTTGCTGCTTCAAGTGCCTGTTTTTTCAAGGCGTTGGCCTTTGAGGATTTGAATTCAATCGATTCGACAGTATTGGCTCCGGCTTGGAGAGCTATGTCTAATATTTGTGATGCTAATTGAATGTCACGAACGGTGACGAGAACCGAATTCGCCGCTTTGTATCCCACGATTGTCGGAGGCTTGTCTGAAGTTCTTAAATCGTTTCTGTTGTAAACAGGGTTGATGCTTAAGGATCCAGTTTGGACGTCGGGCGTGACAATTCCTGATTTTGCTAATGCTTGAACGAGGGTGTTTGATTGGGTTGCAAGGGAAGTGGTAGCTTCTTGAGCTGAGTCAGACGAAGTTTGCACCGCTAACGACAGAAGGAGTGTGTCTGGGAGAGCCTTTGCTTCTCCCATGCCCTCAACAGTAATTCCAATAACGGTCTGCTGTTGCAATTCTTTCTGCTGTAATTTCCCGACTTGGACAGGCGCAGGTGGTTGATCTTTGAGGGAAGAGTCTTCCCGGTTGAGCAAGTAGAACAAGGCTCCAGCTATGGTTAGGAATAATATCAGTACTATTACGATTCTAAAGATCGGGCTAACTCTCATCTATGATTAATCTTAATAATGTTCATGTGCTTGCTCCATTGAAACACAGTACGTTAGTGCAAATAAGTTTACTATTTTGGGCGCAGTAATTGAGAATATATTTCGGATAAGGCCCTGCTGATATTAAAATGTCTTTCTCTCGCCGGCGGTGAGGGAGGCGTTAAGGGAATATAGATCATAAAACTGGAGATAGAGATGGGACACGAGTTACCTGAACTGGGATATGGATTTGACGCTGTTGAGCCCCATATAGACAGCTCGACAATGGAAATTCATCATGACAGGCACCACGCAACTTATGTGGCAAATTTGAATGCGGTCGTGGAAGGGAACGGGGAGCTAGAAGGAGTCAGTGTGGATGACTTGGTGTCGAATTTGGAGACTTTGCCGGATTCTGTAAGGACTGCAGTGCGAAATAATGGAGGGGGACACTACAACCACAGTCTCTTTTGGACAATTATTGCTCCAGGTGGCTCGGGATATGAGGCGAATGCTAGTAGTGCTTTGAAGTCAGCCATAGGAGAATCCTTTGGTGGATATGATGAGTTTGCGGCGCAGATTGCTGCGGCTGCGGCCGGTCAATTTGGCTCAGGATGGGCCTGGCTAACTAGGGGAGAGGGTGGAGCTTTGAAGGTTGAAGCTACAGCTAATCAAGATAACCCTTTGATGACTGGTTCTGGAACTCCGATACTCGGTGTTGATGTCTGGGAGCATGCTTACTATCTCCGATACCAGAATAAGCGACCTGATTACGTGCAGGCTTGGCTGCAAGCCGTCAACTGGACGGAGGTCTCTCGGCGATTTGCTCAATAGGCTTTGATCCACTGAAAGTCTTGCGTAAGAACACAAAATAGTCTTGACCCGTTTTGATAGAGCTTAATAAGATTGGTCTGATGGGGCTCCTTCAATCGGAAGACTTGGTGGTGAAGTAAACTGGTTTGCCTAGGGGAAGTGTCGGAATTGGCAGACGAGCATGATTTAGGATCATGTGGGTTTACACCCGTGAGAGTTCGAGTCTCTCCTTCCCTACCAGGAGCTTACAGGCGGACTAATGGTTGTAACTGCGGAAGTGGCTCAGTGGTAGAGCATCTCCTTGCCAAGGAGAGGGTCACGGGTTCGAATCCCGTCTTCCGCTCCATACTATGCGGGTTTGAATGAGCAAACAGCGATAGTTCCGGAATATACTTATAAGTTTTGTTAGATGCTGGTCTTGCAGATTAGACAGGAAGGCCGGCTCACGAAGGGCCATGCATTGATTACTACTGTCGAGAAGCCGGGAGACGGCACCGCTAAATTGCGGATTGAAATATCGGTTGACGAATTGAGCAAGCAATACGATAGCGCGGCACGCAGAATATCTGGCCGGGCCAACATACCTGGTTTTCGCCGTGGTAAAGCCCCCAAGGCAATTGTGGAGCGAATGTATGGCCGAGAGATGATTGTGGGGGAAGCTGTTGAAAAAATGGTTCCCGACTACTATGAGCAGGCCCTCAGGGAACAAGAGTTGATAGCTATAGACCAGCCTGAATTTGATATAGGTGGGGCGGAATCTGATGAGCCATTAACTTTCGATAAGCCGTTTGTTTTTGTAGCAACAGTTCCTTTAAGACCGACGGCTAAGTTAGGGGAATATGCTGCTATAGAGTTAACTCGAAACAAAACCGAGGTGGTTGGTGATGATGTAGAAGCTGTAATCGAGCGACTCAGGGAAGCTAGGGCTGAGACTGTGGAAGTGGAAGATGAGGGCCGGGCACTAAAAGAGGGGGACATAGCTGAATTGAACCTCAAAATGCTTGTAGACGGAGAAAATCAGTTTGGCGAGAACAGTGTGACTATATCCATAGGACAGAACGGGTTGCCGGAGGGGTTTGATGCGCAAGTTGATGGGATGATAATGCAAGAGGAGCGTGCCTTTAATCTGGTGTTTGCTGAAGACCACTCTGACGGTAGTGTTGCCGGGAAAACTGCTGAATTCGAAGTTCAACTTCTTCGAATTCGAGAAAGAATGTTACCGGATGCAAACGATGAATTTGCAAAGCTTGTTTCGGATCGAAGCACTTTGTCGGAGTTGCGCGACCAGGTAAAAGATCAACTACTAGAAGAGCGTAAAACTATGGAACAGCGAAGGCTGGAGTCAGACGCGCTAGATGCGCTTGTTGACAAGAGCGATTTTGAAATTCCTCAATCCTTGGTGCACCGTGAGGCCCATGCGATGATGGAGCAACAAGTTCAACAGATGACACAGAGTGGCATAGCTCTTGACACTTACTTGCGATCCCAAGGATTAGACCAGGATTCCTTCCATGAGCAGGCGATGGAGCAGGCGGTGTTGCGACTACAAAGAGCTGTAGCCTTGGATGGCTTGGCTTCTGAACTGACGATAGAGGTGAACGAAGAGGACTTAGACGCTGAATTGGAAAGGATGGCGGACCCGTACCCAGAGGGGGAACGCGACGCGATAAAACAGTCGTTCGTAGAGAGAGAGGGGCGTGAAAGATTGTCGGCAAGCTTGCGAGAGCGGTTTGCGCTAGAGGCGCTGCTTGAAGCAATCACAATTGAGGACACTGAGGCCAGTGAAGTGGTTGAAATGGATAAGGCTGAACGACCGTCCGATAAAGATGAGCTCCCAGTATCGAAAGACGCGGACAATAAAACAGCAGAGTAAAAGTTTTTGAAAGGGGCCTTATGATGAGTCTAATTCCGTACGTTATTGAGACAACTGAACGAGGGGAGCGGGGAATGGATATATATTCCCGCCTTCTTCGAGACCGAATTGTTTTTGTTGGTGCTCCTGTAGATGATGGCATGGCTAACACGATTGTGGCTCAACTATTGCTTCTACAGAGTGAGGATCCCGACAGAGATATAAGTATGTATATCAACTCGCCGGGCGGAAGTGTCACGGCAGGTATGGCTATCTATGACACGATGCAATACGTGAGACCGCAGATACAGACTTTCTGTATAGGGATTGCTGCAAGTATTGCCTGTGTACTTCTTGCCGGTGGGGAGAATGGCAAACGCTATATGTTGCCTCACAGTAGCGTTTTGATTCACCAGCCTTCTCAAAGTGTCCCAGGGTACATGACTTCGGCAGACCTGGAAATTGCGGCTCGTGAGATTGTGCGTGTTAGAAATCGTATCGAAGATGTGCTGGTTCAGCATACGGGACAAACGGGCGATAAGATTCGCACCGATACAGAGCGCGACTACTGGATGAATGCTGAAGAGGCTTTAGGTTATGGGATTGTTGATGAAATTGTCGAACGACAAGAAGAAGACTAGGGAGACGCATGAGTAATTTTTGGTGGGACTTGGCCTTCGGGCGGTTTGGTCAAAGCCCTAGTAGGGGCGTGTATTAGTGACTAATAGTGGGGATGGGCCAAAACTTACTTATAGCTGTTCGTTTTGTGGTAAGCCGCAGGATCAAGTGAAAAGATTGATAGCTGGATCAGGGGGGGTGTACATATGTGACGAGTGTGTCGATCTCTGTAGGGATATTATTCTAGAAGAACAAGTCGAAAAAGCTTCTGATTATACTGGTCCACTTTCTACTCCGACGCCCGAACAAATCTATGAATATTTATCCGATTATGTCATAGGGCAAGATGAAGCCAAGCGCACTGTAGCAGTTGCAGTCTACAACCATTACAAGCGGGTAACTGCTGAAGTGAGTGAGGGCGACCTTGAGATTCAGAAAACCAACATTTTACTAATAGGCCCTACTGGCAGTGGGAAGACTGAAATTGCGCGCACGCTGGCCCGATTTCTAGATGTGCCGTTCAGCATTGCTGATGCGACAGCATTAACTGAGGCCGGGTATGTAGGGGAGGATGTTGAGAACATATTGCTTAGGTTGATCCAAGCTGCGGATTACGATATTGCAAGAGCTCAACTCGGCATTATTTATATAGATGAAATCGACAAAATAGCTCGTAAGGCTGAAAACCCTTCAATAACGCGAGATGTTTCGGGAGAAGGGGTGCAACAGGCTTTGTTGAAAATAGTAGAAGGGGCGGTTGTGAATGTGCCTCCCCAAGGCGGAAGAAAGCATCCGCATCAAGAATTTCTACAAGTTGACACACGAAACATATTGTTTATCTGTGGGGGAGCATTTGAAGGCTTGTCGAAGATAGTGCAAAGACGAGCTGGGTCTGGTGCAGGGATAGGGTTTTCGACAAAAGATAAAGAAATAACCGCTGCTGTAGAAGATCCCCTTCGATTCGTGGTCGCAGACGATCTGCTCAAATATGGCCTTATCCCAGAATTTGTGGGGCGGCTGCCGGCAGTGGCCGCGCTGGAGGAGCTAGATGCTAAGTCGCTGAAGCGAATACTTGTTGAACCTCGGAACGCGTTGCTGAGGCAATATCAGAAACTGCTTGAAATGGACGGTGTCGAACTGGAGATATCTGAAGCAGCTTTGGAAGCTATTGCAGAAAGGGCGCTGGAAACACATACTGGAGCTAGAGGGCTTAGGACGGTTATGGAAGACGTGTTACAGCGAACAATGTACGAAGTGCCTTCTCGTAAAACTGTGAAAAAAGTCCTTGTAAATCCGGACGCTGTTTCAAAATCCTCCGCTCCATTGCAAATAGAAGATCTGCCTGAAAATAGTGAGCCGGCAGCCGAAAGCGCTTAAGTTTTCGGCAAATCTGATTGGCTCTGCAGATCATTCTGTGCGGGCTTTCCCCAAGTGTAGGTTATTACTGATTCCGTCAAAAGGGCTATCGTCATCGACAATGCCCCAATTACCACCCCTGACAGTGGAGTCCAGTTTGACAAGAAGTACAAGCTGAACGCAAGAACTGCGAGGCGAATCAGATTTATGTAGACAAAAGGGAGTGATCGATGCAGCCTGAGAAGGGCCGAAGAGTAGATTTGCTCTATGGCTAAGAATGGGGGCAAGACTACCATGATCTTTAAGGCGATAACGGCGTTGGCATATATGGGGTCTTTGGCTCCCATTAGGTCGCTTAGGATGAAATGCGTGGCTTGCGATACATGTGCTACTGATAGGCAAGGAACCAAACAGAGGCATCCTATGCAAATAGCATAAGATGCCAACCTTCTTGGCGATTCTTTGGATGTCAACAGAGATAATATTGTTGGCTGAAGCCCCCACAGCGGAAAGATGAGAAAGTCGAAAAGGCTGCGAGATAGTGCGAGGGCTGCGAGATTCGTTTCTGCGTCACTAGTACGGGCTACCGCCGCGTTTACCAGAGGAATAGTAACTGTGGGAAGAAGGGCAGCTACCAACAAAGGGGAAAAGAAGTAAATCATGGCCCTATATGTTGGAGTAGCTGATGTTGACCTAGAGAACAAAGGCGGTTTGTTTAGACTGACTAGAAAAAGAAGCACACACTCTACAGAGGTTCCTGTTGTCACTGCAGCAGCACTAATGGCTGCGCCGGCTTTGCTGGGGCCAAATAGTTGTGTCATAGCCCAAGTAAGGGATGCGACTGTGGCTAGCCCAGCCAAGGTGATGTAGAAAATGGCTCGGCCATTACTAGAACGGACGGTGAGGCCGTAGAGATGTGAACGGATTATCAGCAGAGCTGGTAATGGAGCTAAAAAAGCGAGCGCTGTAGAGGCTTCATTTGCTAACTTGCCTTCTGTTGCGAAAAGGATACCTACTAATATTTGCGATATTGGCGTCAATCCAGCTAAAGCGCCCAATAGGCCTGCTATGCAGGCGAGTATTACGACCAAGCTTTTCACTCGGGCAAGAGATAGCGGAGTGTCGGAGTAGACCAGGGTTAGTTGTGCGATACGCAAGCTTGGTAAGCCTATTAGTGTCGATATGCCGGCTGCTATGGCATACCCTCCGATTGCGGCAGCGGGATCATGGCTGCGGGCCATGGTGGCGTTCAGAATCGGAGCTACGAGATGGACCATCCCCAAATTTAAGGAAGCTGGAATCAATAGCGAGCTAGCTCTTAAATGGAAACTCTTGCGGGCCATTTTTTGAAGATCAAGGCCGCGATAGAAATTCAAATTATTAGTTTCAACCGAGCACCAGGAGACTTTTTAGGTTTGTTATAGTCCGCATTGAGCTATTTTTCTGTTATAAGCCACTGGTGGAGATGGGGGCGAGTCGAACGCCCCGTCCAAAATCCGTCGTCTCGTTTCATCTACAGGCTTAGTCCGATTTAATTGTGTCCCTAGAGGATGTCCAGCGGACGGGAAGCCTCTAGGCTAGCCCGAAGCTCTCAGCCAGCCTTAACGGGCGTCGGGGCTGGAGCCCCCTGGCTAAATGTCGCCCAGTCCCAGTCACCAGGGAAAACCGGGAAGGACGTCACCGACTAATTATGCGGCGAGTGCCATCTCTTTGTTGGCAATTATATTTTGTCGTCAATTTAACGAGATTGGCGACATTCTCGGCCTGCAAAAACGAGCTTCTGGATTCTGTCGAAACCCAGCATCCCCGTTGTCAGCACGGAAAGGGTTAGCGACCCTTTAGGTGCCTTAGCATGTCTCGCTCAGCATCCCGCTTAGCGATTAATGCACGCTTATCATAACGTTTACGGCCTTTTCCGATACCAATTTCTAATTTTGCGAATCGGCCAGAGAGAAAAAGTTGAAGCGGAACTGCTGTAAAGCCTTGTATGTTTGTCCTGCTCATTAGATGGTCTATTTCTCCACGATGTAAAAGGAGAGTCCTGATACGCCTGGGATCATGGTTCTGTGCCCCAGCGGGACTGTAAGGGGCTATATATACTCCATGTAAGTAAGCTTGACCTGAATTTACTTGGATATAACCCTCCGCCAAACTCAAGTTGCGGTTCCGAAGTGATTTTATTTCTGTCCCAGTGAGTTGGAGCCCGGCAATAAGCACTTCGGAAATGGCGTAATTATAGCGGGCTCTGCGGTTTACGGAGAGCACCTGCTTGCTGGATGCTGTTGATTGCGCGAAATGCTTTTGCTTTTTAGAGGATGGCATTTTGATCTACTGTTTCTGAGCGGATAGGTGTTGGTATGGTTCTTAAATCAGTCGGTAAGAAGAATATAGGGATTTGATTACCAACGTAATCATAAAATTTAATTCGGAGCTGACAATATTGCTTCCAGTTCACTCAAATAATGTTTGGCACCAACCTAAGCTTTTTGCCTAATTTCTTTTACCATTGGGCCGAGAAGTTTCTCTAGGGCCATGCTATGAGAGCAATAACTCCACGTCCTAGAAAAGTTGCATGTGCATGACCATCCGTTGACGCTATATGAAAGCTCGTGGTCTCCGTTGTCACCATGAAATCTAGCGTGAAAGTCTGTAATCGTCACGCGATTAGGCTCTTCAGCATAACTATGAGCTTTAACGATTTTTCTTATTGGGCTGGATAGCATGTGGCTGGACCTCCTATAAAAAAAGCGCCTTCATTTGAAGGTGAAGGCGCTTTTATCAACAACAGCGAAGTGTAATCAGCACTGGCTCTACACTCCTTTTCAGATCGTCATAACCATGAGTGTAAATACAGCATTGGCAGTGGTCAAACTGCCCAACAATGCCTACCAGCCGTACTCTAGTCGTTCAGATAGAGATTTGGGTAGCCCAGCCCGTTCAATGGCGACTGCAGTTTCCGATATGTCGTATGTTGCTCTGTAAAGAGTGACCGAATATGTTTTGGTATCGAAAACCATATATGACGCCGCAGAAATTCCGTCGCGGGGCTGTCCTACGCTTCCGGGGTTGAGTATTGTCTTTTTGTTGGGCAAAGGGTATGAAGTATCCGGTTTTAGGGCAGTCATAGGTGGTTTGGTACCCTGCGTAACATCTTGAGTATGAAAAATCGTAGGCACATGAGTGTGTCCGACAAAGCATAGGGGTGGGCCAAAGAAATCGAAATTGGATTGCGCAAGAGATGAATTACTTAAATATTCGCTCATTGGATGCCGCGGGCTTCCGTGCACTAGAAGGGCTTTTGGCACAATGACACTAGGTTCCAAGTGCTCTAGGAAAGACCGGCTGTTCGAATTGAGTTGCTCAGCAGTCCAAGAACAAGCTTTTTTGGCGTCTGAGTTGAAATTGGCTAGTGGAATCTTGCCTATTGCCCCCCAGTCATGATTTCCTGCCACTGCAACCAAGCGAGGCTGTTTAACCAGCAGGTCTATGCATTCATTGGGCTGAGGGCCGTAACCTACTAGGTCTCCCAAGAACCATGTTTCCTCACATTTCGGGGCGTGGGCTAAGACACTTTCCAGGGCAGATAAATTGGAATGAATGTCTGCAACAATTAGAACTAGCAAGTTGCACCATATCTGAGGTGTGACTGGGTATGCAGAAAGCCCGTGTTAAATGGCATTAACGGCTTTGTCGAACTGTTTTCCTCGATGGAACTCGTTGTTGTAGCTGTTGAAGGATGCACATGCCGGTGATAGCAAGATTGTGTCGCTGGGAGAGGACAAACAATTTGCTAACGATACCGCTTCGTGCATTGTCTCTACAGTGTGAACTTTGTCGTGGGGAAGTAAGGGCTGTAAGGAATCAGTTCCGTCACCTGGAAGCAGGATTATTGCCTTTATATCATCTTTCAGGCTGTTAACGGCAGCAGCCAAGTTAGTGAAACTCAAGCCTTTATCGGCGCCACCGGCAATCCACACTAGTGGCGGATTGCATGTATTCAGGGCTGCTATTGCGGCATCTGGGCTTGTGGATGTTGTGTCATTTATGTAGATGACACCGTTTGCTTCACGGATAACTTGTTGCCGGTAGGGCAGCCCTTGAAAAGATTCAACTGATTCTCGTATTTGCGCAAGGCTCAGGCCAAAATGAGTTAGTACCGGCATGGCCGCTGCTAGATTACCTCTGTTGTGTGTGCCGCGGACCTGAGCTTTGTCCCATGATGGAATAATGTCGTGCTCGGAAAAAAATTCAACCCGAGCTTCGGTGTGGGAAGCAAAAGACATGGTAAAGGCATTTCCCTTATTGAGTACGGCCAGGTCGTTTTGTTCTTGGTACTGAACGATTATCCTCTTGGCGGAAGCATAGTCGTGAATGTCCCTATAACGATCCAGATGGTCTGGTAGTAAGTTAGTGACAACGGCGACAGAGGGTGAAATCTCGTGTTGTCTAAGGCCCTCTAATTGCCAGCTGGATAACTCTAGCACTACGAAGTCGTTGTCAGGTATCGTGTCTAGCAACGCCACCGCTGAAACCCTCATGTTTCCTGCTAGGTGTACTTGAGTCCCCGATGAAGCTAATGAATGCTGAATGAATGCTGCCGTAGTACTTTTGCCCCTTGTGCCTGTGACTCCAATAATTTGTGAGCGAGGGAACTCGTTGAAGAACAGGCCTGTTTCCATTTCTATGGGGACGCCAGCCATTCTGGCTTCTTGAAGGTATGGGGAATCAAGTGGAACAGCAGGGTTCCGGATGACCAGGTCTGCCTTGCCAAAGTCTTCTTTTCTATGTTCACCTAGTACGAAATTTATATCTATGTCGTGCAAAGTGTTGAGGCTTGGGCGCAAAGTGTTTTCGTCGCGCAGATCGGTTACTGTCACGTGGGCCCCGCGGCCGGCCAGGAATTTCGCAACTCCTGCCCCTCCACCGTTTAGGCCTAACCCCATAACCAGGACCCGCACTCCGTTATAGTCAGGGCGATGCATAAATAATGTGTCTCCAACGTCAGATTATGCTCAGGCTAGCACCTTTGTGTGCCCATAGGCGAGTGGCGGTAGTAACGGAGCAATTACAACAAGAACGGCCGCTAGCATTCAAGCGGAACTGTTAGTTGGGTGGAGACACGGTCCTAGCAAACAAATGTGCAAGATGGTCCAGACAGATGTCTCGCCAGCAAAATTATTGACATGGGGTTCAGTGAGACGTAGACTCGATTAACAATTGGATCCAGCGGTAGTATGGTTTCACACTGTATTAAGGAGCTCGCACCATGCCGACCCGAGCAGCTCAGTACGCAAGCCGTGGTGATAATGTTGCAACGACCCTCGCTACTGGCGAGGGTTTTTCTTTATATGGTGCTAATCGGGTAGGCGGAAAGACAAGCTTCGTTACGCTAGTAAATACGTAAGTTACAAGAGGGGGGCCATGACATATGGCCGCTTCTCGAACTGCAGCGAAATGGGAGGTTCTGCAGATGTCGTTGAGAATATCGATGGCGGGTGATTGGTATAAATCATACTTGCTTGAAAGCGAAGGGATTAGTCGAGCTGAACTGCTTATGCAAGTTCGTTGGGTAGGAGAGTTTTGTTCGTACGTGTCGCGGCGCAATGACATAGAATTTGTCACTGTCAGGGATGTGGTCTGCTATTTTGCGGAGTATACGGATAGTTTCGATAACGGGTATGAGTGGTATGCCAGATACAAAGCGATAGAGGCGTTTTGCGATGCGTTGGTAGTGGCCGGGAGGTTGCCCTCTAATCACTTGAGGGGAGTGTACGATGATGCGGACGTTGAACCGTGTAATGGGAACCAAGCGGAGTTAACAATACCGGCGGTGCCGGTGAATTGGTCCCGGGTGGAAACTATTTATTAGGGCATAGAGTCCATTAGTGAACAACGAGCGTCTAACGAAGAGTGTTGTCTAAGTATTACTGACGCTATTAGGGCGCACCTTGGAACAGCATAGCGTCTAGAATGAGGTCCCCTAGAATATGGGTTAGCAGTTAGAAGCTATCTAGTTTCGGGCGCGTCCACTACTAGCGTTTCAGTGGTGGTTATCATGACCGCGGCGCTGACTGCGTTTTCGATGGCCAATCTGACAACTTTGGTGGGGTCCACGATCCCTGCTTCCACTAGATCTTCATATTCACCAGTGGCTGCATTGAAGCCGAACGCACCATCACCATTAGAGACCTTTGATGCCACAACAGCTCCCTCCTCCCCTGCATTATCTGCGATACGCATTAATGGTTGGGAGAGCGCTTTTTGGATGATTCCAGCTCCTATGCGCTCGTCGCCGGATAAATCGAGATCATTGATTTTTGAGGCAGCTCGTATGAGAGCTGTGCCTCCGCCAGGAACCACTCCATCCTCTAAAGCTGCGCGCGATGCATGTACAGCATCCTCAACTCGGGCCTTGCGCTCTTTCTGTTCAACTTCTGTAGGGGCCCCTACGTTAATTACGGCGACGGTACCGCTTAGAGTGTTAGCCCGCTCGGAGAGCTTTTCTCGATCGAAGTCGTTTTTAGCGGCTTCATGTTGGCCCCAGAGGAAATCGATCCGCTTTTTTACGTCTTTCTTTGAGCCAGCTCCCTTAATAAGAACAGTCTCATCTTTGCGAATCGTGGCGCTTTCGACGCTACCAAGGTAGTCCAATCCGACATCAGCCCAGCCGACACCGGTTTCTTTAGCGTAAAGTTCCCCTCCGCTAAATATAGCGTAATCTTCCAGCATACCTCGTCGGCGGTCTCCGAATGCTGGAGCCTTTACGGCCACCACGTCCAACACCCCTCGTAACTTGTTTAATACCAAGGTGCCTAGAGCTTCACCTTCAATGTCTTCAGCAATTATTAGCAAGCTTTTCTGGCCAGTTGCTAAGAACTTTTCCAGAAATGGGACAATGTCGGAGGCAGAACTTATTTTTTGATCAGTCACAAATACGGATGGATTGTCCAGTGTTGTCTGGGTCTCCTGCTCAGCTCCTGCAAAGTATGGAGATACGAACCCTCGGTCAAAGGTGACCCCACTAACGTATTCGATATCAACGTCTGATGTACGACCGTCTTCTATGTTAACGCCGCCGTCCTTGCCCACTTTGTGCAACACACCAGCTATAAGCTTGCCCAATTCCGTGTCGTTGGCAGAGATGCCAGCTACCCATTCTAGCTCCTCTAGACCACCCACTTGCCGCGATGAGGCGACGATAGCTTCTACTGCAGCAGCGGCGGCTTTCTCCATTCCTTTTCTAAGAACCATAGCGTTTACGCCAGAAGCGATAATTTTGTGTGCTTCTGCATATATGTGCTGAGTAAGGATGGTTGCTGTACTGGTTCCATCTCCTGCGGTGCTGTTAGTTTTTTTGGCCGCTTGGTAAGCCAGCAGGACACCTGCATTGACAAATGGGTCAGACAAGTCATCAATATTGTTTGCGACGGTATAGCCGTCGTTGGTAATAGTGGGGCTTCCATACTTGCGTTCGATGACCACATTTTTGCCCCTTGGTCCTATAGTGGTTCCCACAGCATCGCCAACGATATCGACTCCTTGTTTCAAGCGAGCCCGAGCTTCCTCTCCCAGAAGCACTTCTTTTGGCGAATTCATCATCGGTATGCATCTCCTAAATTTATCGTCTATTCGTGGATGACAGTTACAAGTTTGTGCCGCCTGAGTGCCATAGCGATCGAATGGTTCATCAGATCGGGTGAATTTGTAAAAGATCCGAGCAATGATTCTCCTAGCTTTAGCGAGTCTTGGCAAGAGGCTTCTTGCAAGAAAGTTGGTTAAGGCTCTATTTAGACCCCTCCCATAGAATCCGTGCAGCCTTTGGTTCCGCTTCTACAAGCCAATCTCGTTCCTCTTGGGACAGGGCTAGGCCCTGCAGCATTTCTGGGCGAGTAATGAGAGTGCGGCGCAGGGATTCTCTTCGTTCCCACAATTTGACGTTGGCATGATTTCCGGACAACAAAACTTCTGGAACGGACAAACCTTTAAATTCGCGAGGCCTCGTATAATGGGGATGTTCGAGTAGGCCAGATGAGTGGGAGTCCGCTTTAATAGACTCCTTTTTGCCTACTACGCCAGGTATTAGGCGGGCTATCGAATCTACCAAGACCATGGCAGGTATTTCTCCTCCTGTTAAGACATAGTCCCCAATGGAAAATTCTTCATCTACGTAAAGTGACCGTATTCGTTCATCTATCCCTTCGTATCGTCCGCACAATAAAGTTAGGTTGTTCAGGGCAGATAATCTTTCGGCATGGTGTTGAGTAAAAGAAGTTCCTTGTGGGGTCAGGTAGACGACGTGACGATCGTCACCTGTGGATTCGATGGCAGCGGCTATTGGTTCCGGGCGTAGCACCATGCCTGGTCCTCCCCCAAATCTCATGCTGTCAACTCGCTGGTGACGGTCGGTGCTGAAGTTGCGGATATCTAACAGGTCTAGTTCGACGAGTCCCTCAGTAATAGCCCTGGCTATCACGCCGTGCTTAAACGGGGAATCGAACATAGATGGAAATAGGGTTAAGATGTGTATGCTGAGCCGAGATTTCACTGCTGATCCCCTTGTAGCCCTGGGACGATGTTCACAAGTACGAAATTATCCTCGAAGTTGACTGAAGTGATGACTTCGGGGATGACTGGCAACAATATCTCGTCACGGCCTTTTTTAACTACCCATACGTCATTTGCCCCGGTCTCGATTACTTCAGAGATGGTGCCGAGTGTTTTTCCGCACTTGGTTTTGGCTTCTAGACCAATAATGTCAGAAATAAAGTAGCGGTCGCCGAGCAGAGGGGTTGCTTCTTTATACAGTCGATAGAGCGTTTTTCCCGTGAGTGATTTAGCCTGGTCCCTAGTGGTTACCCTTAGCAATGTAAGCGATGGTTTTGGGGACGAAGTAAAGCTCTTGATCTGGTAGGGATTTGGATTATTGTCAGCGTAAACGCTACATCCAGGTTCGAGCAATGCAAGGATGTCACAGAGCAGTATTATCCTAAATCCGCCATTTAGCCCTACTGGCCTTCCTACAGTGGCCACAGGCACAAGCTTCTGCGCTTTGTGCCCTAGTTGCTCTCTACGATCTCCAGGACGCATTTGCGACCTTCGTTTATCGGGGCGGCACGAATAAGCTGCCGCATCGCGGCTGCCATGCGGCCTTGCCGTCCGATTACCCGGCCCATATCTTCCTGGGCGACACTAAGCTCGTAAACGGTTACCCGCCCTCTGTTTACACGATCAACCTGAACTTCGTCAGGTAGGGAGACCAGATGCCGGGCCATAAATTCGATCAAATCACCCATGATTTAGCCTAGACGCTTTCTTGCACAGGTGCAGAGCTGGGCGCTCCTAAATTAGTTTTGAAGCCTGGAGATGCGAGCTCCAAAACCTTCCACACACGGTCAGAAGGTTGAGCCCCTTTTGCGATCCACGATGAGGCCTTATCCAGATCCACTCTCAATTCAGGAGGATCGGGAAGAGGGTTATAGTAGCCGAGGTCGTCTACATAGCGCCCGTCTCGTGAAGAACGAGACGGGATGACGACAATCCTGTATGAGGGACGCCGCTTAGTGCCGCGTCGTGCTAGGCGTATCCTTAGCAAACATGACTCCGATAGTTGTATATAGTTGACGTATCCAATTCCCATACGCTGATCTAAGCACTCTAGTGCGCTGGGACTGGCAGTATAACAAGCTTAGGCTGTATTGTGAGACGATTTTGATTTTGGTTATTCAGCTTAAACTGATTGGCAGGCCTAGGCAAAGGAGTGTTAACACTGGACGGTAAGGATGGTGACCACCGAAAGCAAGACGATCTGGCAGCTGATTCTGAAGATGCCTTAGATAGATTGTTAGCTCGAGGCAAGGTAGTTGAGGAAACTAGCACAATAAGACTGGATGCCCATGATGCCCCTGAGTTGGCGTCTGGCGAACCTGGTGGTGTCCAGGATAGTTCGGAACAAGAGCGAGATGCGACGACTAGCGATTATCGCCCAATACGGTTGCAATTGGCTCTGATTTCAGGCGGAATTATTGTTAGCGTACTACTGGTAAGGGTAGTGGTGGCAATCTTCCAGGGGGATTTCGTTGGAGACATGCTGGCATTGCAGGCCCCTTTCAGTGCATCTCCTTCTCCTTCCTCAGCCAGCGTGTCCGGAAAAACAGATTTTGTTTCGGCAATGTTGGTAGGGGCGCCAACAGTGGTAGCGAGTTTGTGGCTTGCAGGTGCTATCCAAATCGATCGAGCTGCGCGACGTGCACTTGGAGGCCCAAGTCTGACAGGGAACTCTTCTAGAACCTATTATGTTGTTGCCGCAGGGTGTGCCTTCCCATTGATGCTTTTGTCCGTTGTTGGGGGAGGATGGGGGTTGGTAAACCTAATATCTTGGGCTATGGAAACAGGCAGTTGGGGCTCTGTGATCCAACTATTTCTACTGGAGGCAGCCTTTGTTTTGTTAGTTAAACTTGGTAATGACTGGATGGATAGGCCTGGGTAACCTCACAGATACATATGTGCACTTGTGCAATGTTTAGCTGATTCCAGTTGGGTCTCGAGTTGACCACTGTGAATCAATCGTTTACCGCAGTGGAAAATGAGATGCGAACAAAAGATCGTGCCGTGAGGGCTTCGAACACGATGTACCCAGTGATCAGGATCAACAGTGGGTTCCAAGTTGTTGACAGGATCCAAAACAAGGAGCCAGTTGCGACAATCAAATGAAAAACTCGTTGCCTGAAATCGATTTGTTTGAAGAATGACGGCCTCAAATACGATAGGGCTGCGTGAATTATCCAGCCAATAAGTAAGGCTGATGTCATAATTGTGGCGAGGTAGAGGGCACCGAAGGGGGACAAAGCAAAATCGATCATTGGCTCTCCAAAGAAATCGTTTTTAAGGGTTGGGATAACTAGCACTGCTTCAAACATGTCCGCTAGGGTGAACCTCTCTGTTTCTCCCACTGCCAGCGAATATTTGGTGCTTGATTCAGGGCTCGATACTTCGATTTCATACAAGCCTGGTGGGACCCTCTTTCTATATTCTGGGCCTTTGAGATAGCTGCTTCGTCCGAATGGTTCCCAAAAGGAAGGCCAGTCTTGTATTGGAGCGTAAAGCGAGGCGAGTACGAGATTGGTGTCTTTTCTGACTATCTCTACTCTAATATTTTTTGTTTGCTCCAAAGTAGCAGGGATCAGAAGGTTCACGTATAGGCCAAAAGGCTTGTCTGACACTATCTGATATACGTGAGGCGCATTTGACAATGTGCCGTAATATGCCTTGGAAATCTCGGGGTTTTGAACCTTTGTCAGTGGGGCAACAGTGATCTTGGGTTGATGCGCACTTGCGATTTCAAACGGGAAGAGCAAACCTAAGATCAGGGTGCCGATAACAAACGAGGTGCGACACCTAATGTTGAAGGGATGAACGACGGAGCTCAAAATGAGAAATGGGATAAGGGTGCGGTCATATTTGCGGTATCGTTAAGGAGTTTGTCGGCAAAACAAGGCCCTGTTGTGGGAGCCAAAGCGTAAACAGGGACAACTTAGGCAAGGAAATCTTTCACCGAAACGCTGGTGTGTTGCTGGCCTGCCTCTATGGCTGCAAACATCATTGCGGTGCTCTGCAAATTATCTTCTAGGGTGCATTCAGGTGGCTCTCCGCCTTCAAGCCAGTCTAAAAACTCTCCTATTATGGCAACGTGGCCAGCGGGGCTGTTGTTAGGCACTGGGACAAGCTCATCTTGTTCACCTACTCGGCAAAGCCTAATGGCACCATCGGAGCCGACGCTTACTGATCCGTGCTCACACTCTGTACGATAGTGTTCTTCGTGCCATTTGTCTTGACTTCCTGTTGCGTTTAAGTTGGCCTCGTAACAAGCTCGTGTATTGTTGTCCATTTCAGCTATGTATAGACCTGCAGATAGGCCTGCGAAACTGCTCCAGCTGGGGTTGTACCCAATGCCGGAAATAGTGCGGCAATTGCCCCCTGTAAGGTTACGGATCATGTCGAGGTGGTGGATCGACCCATCGGCAACCATTGGGTTCTGCATCTTGTGTCTGAAATCGCTGCCTTGGTTGCCTCCTCCCCAAGATCCATACACACGGTAATCCTGTCTAAATCTCGACACGACATATTGAATCTGGCCCAAGACTTTGGATCTGAGGATGTTTCTATAGGTAAGCATCCTCGCGTTATAACGGTAGTTTTGGACCACTTGAAATTTGACGCCCGTGCTACGTATTGTGTCGGCTATCATAGCGACTTCGTCAAAATTATTTGATAGAGGTTTCTCGGTCAGAATTGGGAGGTTGCGCTGACTGGCGTTGACGATGGCTCGGCAATGATGTTCTTGTGGTATGACGATGATGCAGAAATCTACTTCTGCGGTAGCAATGGCTTCTTCTAACGACTCAAACCGCATTCCAGGCGGGATATTCAGACGATTGCCTTCGGTCTCAAGCAGCGACGGGTTGATGTCACATATGGCAGAGACTTTTAGGCGAGATTTGTGGGCAGGTAAAAACTTATGGAGCCATGCCTGCCCCATGCCGCCGATGCCTATCATCAGGCATGTGTGAGGGCGGTTACGTGAGGTCAAGTTGATTCTCCGTATCCGGTCACCGTATATCTAAGCGGGAAACCGGTTGTACTGCATGAGATGTACTATTGAGCCTCGGTGTCATTCGACTATGTTTCCGAGTCCGACATTACCTGTTTCTTCGTCGTCTACGAGCTCAAATACAACTTTGCGCTCGTCGGTAACGTGCACAATTAGCTGACTGCCTATGCGTTCACAGCCCATTGCCTGCTCTGTGGCAAGTTCCAATTGTTTGCAGGCTTCAGTAAAGAGATTGCTTAATGAAATTGATTTTCTAGGAGGCAAGCGCTTATAGCTCCATTCTTTGTTTGGTATTTGGTGAACAAGTGTACAGCGGATCTTGTTGGAAGTTGATTCGAAAATTTTGTTAGGCCAACAGTTATTCAGATGAACGTGTTAGTGTCACTAACTACGACGAAACTGGTTGACCCTGACACTTGTCGCAAATACACTCTCCTAGCCGTGGCTCTTAATGGTTGCCGTTGATATGCTTACATAAGGGTGGTTTAGGTGTGTTACGGCAGTAAAATGAGAATTATTTAGTATGACGGTATGAAATATATGTGCAAAATTTGGTGGAGTTATGTCTGATCGACCAAGCCTTGTGGCTGAAACACGTTCAATTTTCGGACGGAAAGTAGCACAGCTGCGTCAACAAGGGTTAGTGCCGGCTAATCTGGTTGTGCCGGGCGCTGAGTCACGTGCGATACAGATTAACGAGCATGATATTGCAACTATCATTCGTAAGGAGGGACGTTCGGGGCTTGTCGAACTGCAGTTTTCTGATGGTAAGGAAGCTGCATTGCTAGATGAGGTTTCTGTTCACCCTGTTAATAGAAGATTGCAACATGTGGTGTTTAGGCACGTAGATATGGATACTCGTGTTCAAGTAGGAGTACAACTTGAGTTGGTGGGGGATGCCCCTGCAGATCAGACTAGTGGACGATTCGTGGTGAGAGAAATGGATGAGGTATCAATAGAATGTCTTCCTCAGGACATCCCTAACGTTGTTGAGGTCGATGTCAGCGAGTTGGCTGAAGTTGGCGACCATATCCGGGCGAGTGAGTTAAAACTTCCTGAAGGTTTATCTCTGTTGGGCGATCCGGATGCCATGGTGGCTCACGTCCAAGCCGAAAGAATAGAAAGCGAACCAATCGAAGCGATTGACGGGGAAGACGGCGATGGAGCAGAGGGTGTGATGGCTGAAGACGATGCTAGTGACGATGATAGTGATGAGTCGGGAGAGTCTTAATAATTGAAAGGCAAGAGAAAATCCTGCCCGGTAGAGTTAAGACTCACCAAAAAGTTCGTCGGCCAGATCTAACCCTTTGTCGCGGGCCGCACCTGAAAACAGAACATCTTGTTTCTCACGGGCAACCTTTCTGCCGGGATCAAAGTATCTTGTCCATTCGGTAGTTGCTGATGTTCCCTCGCCGCCATGTGGTGTGTGGCGAGATCTCACCCTGCAAAGAATGGTAGTGTTCACCCCGGCGCCTGTAATAACGGCTTGTCCTTTGGACAGAGAAGGTAGTTCATCTAGAAGATCTCTGCTAACGCTTTCTACCGAGGCGGCGACGGACTGCTGATCTAAGGGATTCACAATTCTCATTATGCATTGAGTCATACATTGAGAAAGAACATCTTGGTCAAGTTTGCCTGGGCGTTGACTGACGAGGCCAACTCCTACGCCAAATTTGCGACCTTCAGCTAGAACCTCTTTGAGTATATTGGTACTTATTACTTCAGTTCCTGCCGGGGCGAAGCGATGGGATTCTTCAATTAGTACAAATATGGGAAATGGCAAATACTGCTCACTAGTAGCGTCAACCTCCCCACGAACAGTAGCTTGTCTGCCTCGGTAGGCACGCCTTAGCAGAGTTGCGACTATGGTCTGTTGATCCCGAGGGCTTAGGCCTCCTAATTCAACTACGCTACAACGACCTGGACGAAGAAGGTCGTTCAGACTCGTGTGATCATAGTCATGAAACACATTATTTCTTCCAAGGTTGCCTGAAATCCTCATCTCGAGAGCTTGCTTAGAGCTAGCATAGTTGTCATCGGAATCATCGTTAGGCATTTTGCGGTTTGATGTATCTACACTGTCTATTGCGTGTAGAAGGTCGCTAAGTGTCCAGTTTCGTCTATTCCTAATGAGTTCTCGGATTGCTGCCCGTATTATCACTTGTTGAGGGACTGGAAGACTATCTCCGAGCAGGTGTAAGATGTCTTCCTCGGTAAGTTCGTTGCGCCGAATCCGTAGTTGGTTTGCTCCAACGACATTGACTGTAGGTCTATAGCTCAACTTGTTGTCTTCCTGATGGAATTGAGGATTGTTAGGTATTTCGGAGAGTGTCCCGTATTCACCATGAGGGTCAATGACCAGGACAGCTGCCGCATTATGAGGCTTGAGTAGTTCTTCGATAATGACGGCGGCCAAGTAACTTTTCCCAGCCCCTGTCCCGGCAATGATGGCTAGGTGTGTAGAGGTAATATCATCAACGTTAACTACGATAGGTACTTCTTCTGCTGGTCGCGTGAGAAGAGAACCGAGATGTGCTGAACCGATTTGATGCTTAGTACGTGTAGAGAGCATTCCTGCTAGTGATTCTGGATCTGCAAGAAAAACTGGCAACCCTGGCCCTGGAGCTACTCTGGGGTTGATGAACCCTAATCCTTTTTCGTAATAGCCTAGGGTGGAAACTAATAATTCATAGAGCAGAGGCTCTTCTTCTGTGAACCCTATGGAAGAGGCAACCTCTGCAGGGCTCACTGCTGGATTAGACATGAAAGTGTCCGGAAAATTTCTGACCGGAGAACGTTTGGAGATGCGGCCAATGATGCGGCGGGTGACGCCTTCCACCAGACTTTCATAGTAGACAAACTCTCCTACCTTTAGAGCCTGAGTCCGATCAGGCGTGATGATTGTGAAATCTGCTGCTGATGGCCCGGGCCCTTTGGTTGTACCTACTGCTTGGTTCACTGAGTTCTCTGCACTTGTATCTGCCATGCCAGGTTGCTTCGGATTACTTCAAGGCTGTCAGCGTCGTTTGGGAACAATGATGCTACCTGATCAGCTAGGTTAAGAAGCACTTCTCTCACCAGCGGGCTGCTATGGGCAAGCAACTGAGGAGTGTATTTCATGGCTGGTCGAGAATCTTCATCATGAAAGGCTCGGATTTGGGATTGCTTAAGCGACCAGACCTCAGCACCAATTTTGGGGGTAGTTGGAATTACTCCTTGCCGAGAGCCTGATTCTCCGATCGTTCCTAATGTCAGAATGCCCATTAGTATTGCGGTTTCCGATAATCTGTCCGGTGCCAGCAAAGGAGAGTTTGCGACCGTCATCATTCGGGGCCCTGCATTACCGAATTCAGGGTTATGGAGGATAGTGTCAAATATGACTCCCACCGCTGTGTAAGCACCACCTCTGTCTAGATCGATCCCGACAAGCGTACCAAAAGCATAATCATCAGCTGTTGGGGGTGAGTGGAGGTCTCCTTCCTGCCAAGCTTGGCATATGTACTCCACGTGAGAGGTTGATTTCACAATGGATCCAATGCGTACGTTCAAGGGCTAGAGCCTGGTTCCTAATGTGCGGGCCAAACGATGAGTCGAGGTATAAGAGTTTCGAAGGTCTGCCACCATAAGAGCTATCATCTCCGCCTGCGTTTGCTGTGATCTTTTGTACGTAACGATACATGGAAACCATGCTTGTTGGCGAAGTCGCTCAGAATCGCTTCGAATCGTCGCCTGTCGTCTGCGTTAATCACGGCAGTCACATCGGCTGCTTCAATTGCGTAAGGATATCCGCTGCCTTGTGCAATTATTTCTGCTCTGACTTGATCTACAACATCTTCTAAAAGACCGTCTTCGACGATCCACATGGGGAATTCGAGTCGTGCCGGAAGTCCTTCTCGCGATGATCTCAAGTATAAGAAACCGATTTTTCGAGCCCAGGCCCCATAGCCGTCTAAGCCTTGGTTCCTAGCGCATATGTATACAGGTGTTCGGCTTCCCCAGTCCGACTTCTTCAATAGGGCAGAGTCTGGAATTCGCGGTGTGGGAATCCCGGCCAAATGTCCGTGCATAGTGCTCAAATCTCTAGCCCGACTACCGTCAATATATGCAATGAGCGGTATTTTGCTTGTAGCGGAAGCCTCCAACAAGTTCGTCATAGATTTTACGTATGCGGGCCGGTCCGGGCCAGATGCAAAGGAGGTAATTAATGTTCCATCGAATATTGCTAGACTTGACGATTTTCCGGATGATTGATCTTTTATCCAGTTAGCCAAAGTTGCAGTTTCAGCTCGGTGGCGACGCTCTGAGATTATCTGCCGAAAAGAAGAGTCGTCGTCGGATGAAAAGTCTTTGGGTGGAACGATTTCGAAACGGGTCGTTTTTGAATATGTGCCGTCGTGATGGTTTTCAAAAGTTGCAATTTGAATGGCTCCGAATGGTACAGCCCAGTGTCCCGTTGGAAATATTTGGCTTCCATCTACAGCACAGGTGGTCACATTGGATAGGATTTTATGGGCCCAATCTTTCCAATCCTCCATAGCACTGCTATCAGAGGGCAGGTGGGTGCAAGGGAGCCAATCTTGGTCACTCAGACTTTGTTCATTGGTCGGGTATGCTCCAGGGCTTTGCTCTGGCCATCCCAGTCGGCTTCGGATCGTATTTAGGGACAGCGATTTATGCGATCTCATCTTTTGCCGCAAATGGGCTATCTGTTGAGAGAACTCTTTATTTGAATTTTGAAAATCTAGGGCCACTTCTTCCAATGCTTTGATGATTTGCTCTGGAAGTAGCATCAGCTGGCGGGAGTGGATTCGATGAAAGAGGCGGAGCCGGTCTTGTTTATTGAGATAATGTTGTCCAAAGATGCTTCGAAGGTATCGTCATGGCTAATGACAAACAACTGTCTGAATCCACGCAGGCGGCGTATTTGTGAAGCAAGATTGTCTCGCTTTTGCGAATCCAAGTTTTGGGTGGGCTCGTCGAGAAATGCTAAATCAGAAAGTCGCAACTCCTTAAGCATCGCAAGTCTGATTGCGAGCACCGCTGCGACCTGTTCGCCACCGGATAGCTCCTCAAAAGTGTGCTTGTGGCCGGCGTTATCAACGATGATTTCATAATTCTTATTCCACGAAAGAGATAGTGACCAGTCGTCCATAATTTGGTTATATAGCTGACTTGCAGTCAAAGATAGATTTTCTAGTATCAGCCGCGTTATCTCGGGGCCTGTAATATTTATTGCTTCTCGTAGATCCGTCAGTAATTTGTACACTGACTCGGATTGTTTTAGGCGGGATTGTTCCTTTTTGAGTTTTTCTTGCTTCTCAGTTTGGTCTTTAAGCTTGGCTTCGGTCTCCTTCTTCTTTTCTTGTATTCCTTCTAACTGTGCATCCAATTTCCCTGCAAGGTTATTGAGCTTCAGGAGCTTCTTTGTAGTGGCATTGATGTCTGTATCAATGTCGATAGGATCGAGTCCATTTTTATATTCTTGTAGGGATATATATTTACAGCTTAAATTTTGAGTTTCATGTCTTAATTCATCTAAGGCTTCTGATTGATTCTGTTTTGTAGACTCGTACTTTTGCGCCTGGAGTTGGTACGTTAGGTAAAGCTCTCGGTCTTCCTGTAAATCTTGCAAGTATTCCATAAACTCTTTTTTGCGGCCAGGAAGATCAGATAAAGGGTCCATAGATGCCTCAATCTCCGTGATGGTGGCTTTTAGAGACTCGGATGTTTTTGAAAGAGTCTCGTATTCTTCTTTGGCAATAGGAAGCGATTCTGCGATTTTTCTTTTGGCTTCTTCCAACTTCCCCCTAGCTGAGTTTTTGACTGGTTTGCATAGCTGTATTTGTTCCTCTACTGAGTTCAACTTCGATTCTAAACGAGGCTTTTGAGTGGGATCTCCCAATGCGATTTTTTCATTCAATAATTGAACCACACGGTAGCCGCGAGCTGAAGCCAGCTTGGTGGCTTTCTGCAAGAGAACATTCGATGAGTCTGCAGCATGGCTTTCTTGTGTGAGGGCTTTTAATAGGGAGCCTTTTTCGTTGGAAGCTTCGTTGTATTGATTGGCTTGTGTCCCAAATAACGCGAGCTTTGCTTTTAGGATAGCCTTGCCTTCTTGCAATGATAGTAGCGTTTGCTTGTAAGTTTCATCTCGAGTGGCTTCGTCCAAGGCCGCTGTTTCTAGTCCGGGGAGCTCCAGCTTTAAGTCCTTAAGACTTTCTAGGTCATCACGTTTTAGTCGCAGGTCCCTTAGGTGGGTTTCGAACTTTGACTTGGCTATTTTAAGGTCAGAAGTGAGATTAGCTAGGCGTTGTAATTCATTGTGAGTTCGTCGGAGCTCAATATCTTCGATAAAAAAGTAACGGGTATAACTTGTTTCCAACGAAGATTTCTTGGTAGCCGCCTCTCTAACTTCCCTATGCCTACTGCGTGCTTCATCGAATTTTCGTTTTGCCATCTCTTTTTTTAGGAATGCCTCTCTGTGAGCTTCCGAAGCCTGATTGATGTTCTCCTTTGTTTGACGCTGCAATTCGAGTGAGTCATTCAGTCTTGTTGTCTCGTTGGTGACGGACTGTTTTTCATCTTTTAGAGACTTTTGTTCGTCTAGTTGATCTGCTAAATCTTCTGCAAGCTTAGTAAGTTCATCTGGGACCGACTCCAGGTTAGATACTGTGGTTTTAATAGTATTTATCTTCCATTCGAGCCCGGCTTGAGGTTCCCGGAGTTTGTCGTAGGCGTCCCGAAAGTGTTTTGTTCCGATTATTGGGTCAAAGATGGATCTACGGGCTTCGCCTGTAGTGCTGAAATCAGCTAACAATCTTCCTTGAGGTACTCCGACAACGTTGGAAAAGATTTTTGGGAGTGGGGTGGATAAGTGATCAAGGCCCAGGTGTTCTTTTATGAAGTTCTGTGTTGCTTCCACCCCGCTTGCTGCGACTCCGCCGTTTTCATAGTCAATAATTTCGGCTTTGTTTCCCGTGGTCTTTCGGAACAGTGTCCGAGTGATTTTGTACTGATGGTCGTTTAATAAGGAGGTGAATACTAGGCTTACCTGACCTGTGCTTTCTCCACGTCTGAGAAATTTTGCTGTGTTTAATCTGAGATAGTTAAACAACGCGAATCCAATAGCTTCGACGATTGTAGATTTGCCCGCTCCATTTCGGCCGAGGATGGCGGTCAGGCCATGATGGAATTCAATATCTGCCTTTTTATAGCTCTTTATATTTTCCAGACTAAGACTCACTAGTAGCATCTAAGCCCTCCTCGGTGATTGGTGGGCAACCTCTAATGTTCTTGAGCTCTGACTTGAGTGTGGCCAGGATTGCCTCTGAAGAGTTCCCGCCGATACTTTCCTGACGGATTTGTATAGCTAGGTTAGCCAATTTGTCGGCGTTCTTTGCATAATGAGGCATTTCTTTGAAATGGGCGGCAAGGACGCTTTTTTCAATTTCTTGTCGCGTTTTGGCGCCTCCGAGGGCTGAAGAGTGATTTGATTGTCGCGACTGCATATCTAATCGTATTCGTGTATGCAAGGAATTAAATTTTGTAGAAATGATGCTTTGCAGCTGAGCCGTATCCAATAGTACTCGGTCAAATTGAGGGGTTCCGGATAATGTGAGAGCTATCATTGGTTGAATTTGACTTGATTCTATTCTTGCTGAGACATAGGACAAGACCGTTTGCTGTAGAGCCTCTGGGGCAGGCACGCCGTCAATATTTATGGCAAATCGATAGTATGGGCGCCTAAATATGGGGGCTGATACATGGGTGGCTTTTATATTGCCTTTGGACCCGTTTAGCTGGACATCGTATAGACCCTTCTCTCTTCCTGCTTCTAAAGCGCTGCACGTTTCAAAAGACCCTGGATTATAGATCCACGGGGTGTTATTGCCATCTCGTTGGATCTCAAAGCGATGATGTATGTGGCCTAATGCGACGTAATCAACGAGATTGGCAAGGGGACTAAGGGAAGATGCGGTAGCACCACTTTGGTTATAGTCGACTACATCATCTATCCCGGTGTGCAGCATGCATATTGAGTGGGTAATTCCTTTGGCGGGTAGGGCCGCAACGTGTTTTTCAAAAGCAGACAGAATACTGGGTAGACGGGCACCGTAATACCCTATGCCAAAAATTCGGACTCCATCTAAGTCAAAATAAGTTCCACGGCCATCGTTAGGATTCCATCGATTCAGAAGAAAGCCACCGTCTATATCGGGAACGATGTCTAACAAATGGATTAATCCCTCTCTGTTTAGGTACCATAACCAACTTCGGACGCCTTGACGTGCGGGCTTGTCATGGTTGCCTTCGATAGCAAAGACAGGGATTTCCTTCTGCCGAAGCCTTTCTAGTCCTTTTTTGGCGACTCGAAAAGTGCTTGGGTCGACCTGATGGTGTTCAAAAAGGTCACCGGCTAACAGTACGAAGTCAGGTGCAACGTCTTCACAATAGTTGATAGCGTCGTGGTAGGCTCGTGCAAAATCTTCGGCACGTGTGTCGAGACCGTATTGTGTGTTGCCCAAGTGGACATCTGCAAAATGTACGAAACGCAACTTAAGGTTACCCTTTTGAATAGAATCCGCTATTAGGCGGACATACTACTTATACCAGATAGAGGACTTATGGACAGAGCACAGCAACTTGTAGCAATTACTGGTGGGGCAGGGCGCGTAGGCCGACTTGTAGCTTCTATATTGAAAGACAATCACTGCAACATACGCATACTAGATCTTCCTACCGCGGATTACACGGGGTTAGATGAGGACGATTCGTTAAAACTTTTCCCTGGCGATATTGGCGATGAGCAATATTTGGCAGAATCATTGTTAGGGTGTGACGTTGTTGTTCACCTAGCTGCTGTACTGCCCCCTATTGCAGATGAAAACCCGGCTCTGACACGCAAGGTGAATGTTGACGGTACTACGAATGTAATCAACGTTATGAGTGACAAGGCGCCTTTTGCCAGGCTTGTTTTTGGATCTTCGGTGGTCGTATACGGGAATACTCAGAATCGATCTGTGCCCGTAAGGGTTGATACCCCACTAAATGGGGTTGGGGCTTATGCGGAGAGCAAAATTGAGTGCGAACGCATAATTGCCGACTCTGGGGTTCAAAATACAATACTAAGAATTTCAGGGGTGTCAGTAGCTGAATTTTTGATGCCACCAGTTCCATGGCCATTCACTGAGAGCCAGAGGATGGAATTTGTTTTAGTTGACGATGTTGCTGCAGCAGTCGCGCAAGCGACGTTGAATAAAAGAGCGGTAGGCACAATTTATAATGTTGCTGGCGGGGATACGTGGCGTATGGTTGGTAGACAGTATTCAGACGAATATTATGCGCTTTTGCAAATTCCGGTGGACGAGGCAGAGTTTATTACTGAATCAAGAGCGTTTGATTATTTCGACACTGAACGAACAGCGCTTGATCTTGATTTTGTTCCGACTGAGTTTTCTGGTTTTAAAGATTTGGTTGAGCGTTCGATTCAGGAGTTGATGGGTGAGGTTGACTGAGCCTAGCTTGTAACTGGTGGATATGGGGTAGTTAGGCAAAGTGCGGGGATATGGATATATGACTAGTGATGCCAGACGTTTTTCGGAAAAGACACAGAGGTTCGAGATGTGAAGTTGCTTAAACCGACAAGCAAGGCAACTTGGGTTATAAGAGTTTGCGCAATGCTGGCGATCTCAGGATTAGTTTTTTTGCCGCCGATTGACTCGTCTCTCAGAGCTGTAGAAATCGCTCTTCATGCTGCCTCAGAGGGTCGAACTTTGCTGTTTGGAAGATTTATGCCCCGGGTGGTAGTGGTGGAAGAGGTTTTGCCGGACGGGATAAGCATGGATGTTTATAAGGGCAGTGGTGTTGGTAATAGTGAAATCTTGATCTTGGTAAATGGGGTCGTTCGTGAAGGACGCGACTATTTCCCTTTAGTACGACTTGCTACGCAGCTAAGCAGACTGGGGACGACTGTGTTCGTTCCTGAGCTGCGAGGGTATCAAGGTTTAAGATTGGACCATAGAGATATCAGAACTTTAGTGTGGGCTGTTGAAAATACAGGTAGGGCCCCTGCCCAAAAGGTGGGGATGGTGGGGTTTAGTGCGGGAGGTAGCCAGACAATACTTGCCGCCGTCGACCCACGGATTAAAGGGATGATCAAAGGGGTAGGGGTAATAGGGGCTTACAGCGACTTGTATAGGGTTATTTCTTCTGCAACTACAGGAACATTCGTATTGAGAGGCCAAGGCTATGGATTTGAGCCAGTCCCGCTGGTGTGGGTTGTGTTGAGGAATAGCCTTATCAACACATTGCCAGCCGAAGATCAGCAACTAATGAATTATCTGCTTCAAAGTCGGCCAAAAGATCAACAGCCAATGGAACATCAGAATATATGGGGCCGGCTAAGTAAAGATGCGAAAGATGTTTACTACTTGCTGGTAAACAGGGATCACGGCGAAATGTCGCGAATATGGGAATCTGGACTTCCTTTACAGTCCGTGCGTTTGTTGGAATTTATGTCGCCGGAGCGTGTTCTCTCGAGTGTTGATTTTCCAACTTGGATTTTCTATGAAGAGGGAGACCCTTACTTCTCTCCTGAGGAGTCGAGGGAGTTGGTGTCAGGAATGCACGGCAATGTCAAGTTAGCATTCAAATCAGAATTTTTAAAGCATGCTGAGATAGAGGGGGTTCCCGTTTCGTTTCACGGCCTGGGTAGGATGTGGGGGTATCTACAAGATGCAAGGCGGACGATTTCCGGATTGACCTCTATGCTTGACGGTGTTGCGCGATAGTGTTCTCTAGCTAAGGGATTGAGTGGCGGCAGAGGCAGCGGCTCCTCGCTCGCATTTATGGCCGCGTTCTGATAATAGGTGCTCTAGCGCGTTTAAAATATGGAGGACATTGGCTGGTGTAGAGCCGTAACCCATTAAGCCTATACGCCATACTTTCCCTGCCCAGTCACCCAATCCTCCGCCTATTTCAGTGTTGTATTCTTCCAGGAGTGCTGAACGAACGTCTTTATCCTCCACCCCCTCAGGAATATTGATAGGAGTTAGCATGCCCAGTCTTCTTCCCTCCAAGCTAGCGACTGACAGTCCCATTGCTTGTGCCCCCGATCTCAAGGCTTCTCCGTGACGTTCGTGACGTTGTGCTCGTTTTTCCAAGCCTTCGTCTTTGATAAGCTCAAGAGCTTTTTTGAGTCCATACATTACTGTGCTGGAACAAGTATGGTGGTACGGTAACTCTCCTGCCCAATAAGCGCTAATCTCCAATGCATTCAGATACCAGCTCGGAACAGAAGACTTTCTTTGGTTTATAGCGGCTATAGCCCGCGGGCTGAATGTTATGGGAGCGCTGCCTGGGGGCGTGCCTATACACTTTTGGCTTCCTGAGTAGGCAATGTCAACTCCCCAGTCATCGACTTTAACAACTGCCCCTCCTAACAATGTAACCATGTCGGAGATTAATAGGGAGTCAAACTCGTGCACAACCTCAGCTATATCTTGTAATGGTTGGCGGAGGCCAACAGAAGTTTCTGCTGATACGAGGAAGACGGCTTTCACATTGCCCGAATCCTCTAGTGCATTTCGAATGTCACTGGTATCCACGGGCAACCCAAAGCCGTTTGAGACAACGATAGTTTCTGCCCCAAGCCTTCGGCAAAGTTCTTCAGCTTTGATACCGAAAAACCCGGAAACACCTACTACCACAGTGTCTCCAGGTTCGATGACGTTTACTAGGGCAGTCTCCATTCCAGAAAAACCGGTGCCGCTGACGGCGAAAGTAGCGGCATTTTCTGTGCCGAAGACGTACCGCAATAGTTCTGATGTATTCCCTAAATCCGAGACAAACAAGGGATCCATGTGGCCAATCACAGGAGCAGACATGGCTTGCGTGACTCGGGGATCGACGGGGGATGGGCCAGGGCCCAAGAGTAGGCGTGCGGGATTTTCGACCAAGGTAGCTCTCCGATGTTATTTTCAGAGTTGACACAGTAAGGGGTTATGGAGTTTAACTCTTCTTGGGCAAGCTGTGTAAAACCTATAGACCTGCATTGGAGACTCAGGTGCGGATAGCTGTTGATTATCGTGTGGCTAGTTTGGGAAAAACTGACGGAAATTCTGCCGTTATAAGACTTGTTGTTCGGGCAATGTGTAAGGCAAATAACTCTCATGAGATTATCTGTATCACTGATAGAAAGCCGGAGGGAGAGGTGCCGGAAGGAGTGGCTATCTCAGTATCGCGACCGCTCCCTTTTCTTAATGGATTGGCAGCTAGCTTGGTGGGTGGCGATCCATGGTATCGATTTCGACTTGCCATGAATACGAACTGGCGCAAAGCAGATGTTGCCATCAGGACTGCGCATGAGCAGGCTCCGTTAGTGGATGGCCCTCCGCTAATTGTGATCGTATATGACCTGGCTTTTTTAAAAAGCAGAGCGTCGGAGTTTTTTTCGCCAGAATTGGCAGGTCATTTGGACAGATGGACTTCAATTAATGTCCATCGCGCAGACCACGTTGTGACTATTTCTGATTTTGTACGGAGGGATGTGTTGGATACTTATGGGTTGTCTGAGGATAGGGTTACTACGGTGCCTCTGGTTCACGATGCGGATGTTTTTCATGATAAATATGAAGACAGTGTCGTTCGCCAGACTCTAAAGCGGAATGGGATAGAAAGCCCCTTCTTTCTTCATGTAGGAACGAGGCAACCTAGAAAAAACATAGAGGTTGTTGAAAAGGCGTTCAGGGAGTTTTGTGATAAAGAGATTGCTGAACATGTGTTGGTAGAAGTGGGGGCAGTGGGATGGGATGTGAGAGGGGCCAGTGCTGATGACAGCGACAAAGTAGCCAATGATCGAATATTGCGTCTGCGAATCACGGACCATGAGGAACTGGCCCACATAATGAAGGGAGCCACGGCGCTTGTCATGGCTGGCTTGGATGAAGGATTCGGTCTCCCAGGTTTAGAATCAATGGCCTGTGGGACTCCTGTGCTGATTGCTGACTCGGGGGCCTTGCCTGAAGTTGTGGGGGAAGCGGGATCACTGTTTAAGCAAGGAGATTCTTTAGGGCTATTTCAATTAATGAGGCAGGTGTGCTCAGAGAGATTTCGGGCGTCCAAGTCCGCTTTAGGGATTGTCCGTGCCGGTAAGTTTTCTGAGCGGCGATATGGTGAAGAACTGCTAGAGGTAATTTATGACACCGTTGAGAGGGTTCGATGAACCTGCTTTGTGGGCTTTGATTTTGAAAGGTATGAATTTGTGTTGAAGCCATAGTTGAGAGAGTGTGTTAACAAGCTTGAGGCAGCATGGTGTAACTTATGCAGGAGGGGAAAATCCTTTCATAGCAATATATCGTTAGGCGAAATTGTGCCTGTACAGATACGATCATTCAGGCTACGTTAGCTTGTCGGCACAAGTGGTCTTATCGTGATTTTGGGAAATGCGAAGAGATAGATGGTACTGAATTGAAGCGCTCGTTGGTGGCTGGAGGGGCTGGGTTTATTGGGTCACATTTATGCGAACGGTTGCTTTATGAAGGCCATTCTGTCGTTTGTGTGGACAATCTGTGTACGGGCAATAGGTCAAACGTATCTAGCTTCGCTGATGAGAGCCGCTTCCAATTTATTCAAGCAGATGTAACAGAGAAGTTTGAGACCGACAACGAATTTGATCACATATGGCACATGGCTAGTCCTGCCAGCCCACCGCGATATATGGAACGGCCTATGGAAACGGCTTTAGCAAATACCATAGGTACATCTAATCTGATAAAGCTTGCGGTTGAATCAAATGCGACTTTTCTTTTTGCTTCCACCTCTGAAGTTTACGGAGATCCGTTAGAGCACCCGCAGAAAGAGGAGTATAGGGGCAACGTGGATACTAGGGGCGACAGGGCGTGCTATGACGAAGGCAAGAGGTTTGGTGAAACATTGAGCTATATAGCTCAGGAGACCCAAGGCTTGGATGCCCGGATCGTGCGGATCTTTAACACGTACGGGCCCAGAATGGATCCCAGAGACGGTCGTGCGATGGTTGATTTCATAGTTAGATCCTTATGTGATGAGCCGCTTTTAGTTTTTGGTGACGGGTCTCAGACTCGTAGTTTTTGTTACGTAGATGACATGGTGGATGGGTTGTTTAAAGCCGGCACTATGGAGGATGCACGCGGCTGCGTAATAAATTTAGGTAGTCCTTGGGAAATGACGATTTTGCAGCTAGCAGAATTGATATTGGAGATTAGGGGAGCTGACTTGCCCATAGAGTACGGCCCTTTACCGGATCGTGATCCAGTACGGCGCCGTCCGGATATTACTCAGGCACGCAATGTATTGGGATGGCAGCCCCACGTTACTCCTGATGTTGGCATTCCTAGAGTTGTGGAGTGGATGTCGGCGAGGCTGAATACGAACTAAAGGACCTGTGAAGGTCTAAAAGTTTCAGTCTCTGATTCCTTCTTTGAATGTTGCAAAGGAAGGGTTTTTGTCAACTTTCGGGCAGAGTAAGCTAGGTAGCTACATGACGTGGCTCCCCCCAAAAGAAGTATGATGGCGAAATGCAGGGTTGTTGTGGCAATTGTGAGATATGCGAACACCTGTAGTGCTGACACTGGAACTAAAACCCGCCAAATTTGATGTTGCCTAGCTGATATCAGAAAGTAAGTTAAGAATAGAGACCATGCTAGAAATCCTGTTCCGACGAGATACGTTCTGAGGAGTGTGGGGTCTGATGCATAACGGGGCCCTACCAAAAGATTGTGTATCAATTCCGGTACCACGAGTGCGGCAATAATAGGGCCGATAGAAATCGATGCCATCACAAGGAAGCTCTTACGGACTTGCTCTGTTCTCCATTGCCTGCGGCTAAACATCTCTGTAAACCTGGGAAGCATCAGCAACCCAAGGACAAATGCTGCGTAAAAAGTTACACGCCCGGCCAGAGCTGCTGCAGAAAAAGGTTCCATTTGTATGGTCGCCAGCTTGTAATTTGCTATGACAACGTCTATTGCTTGTACCCCGAACACGGCGAATGTCGCAGGAACTGCTTGCAATTGGTCTCGTAAGGTAGTCCATAGACTTTCAGTGTTGACGGATGGCCTATTGTGATGTCTCGGCCATAAAAGCCAAATAGCCATGGCAGCAGCAATAGCAAACCCTATCGCAAATCCGGCGGTGGCACCGGCGACACCGAACCCCAGAATTACCAGCAGTATTGAAACTACCACTCTTGTGGCGGCCTCAACAAACATCAATGCTCCTAGTGCGGCGAAACGATGCCCGCCTTGAAAAGCTCCTCTTAATGAAGACAGGATAAGTGATAGAAAAAAGGTTAGGGCAAGCCAGTTTAGGACCCAGGACCCTTCAAAGCCGAAGATTGTTCTTACAGGGTCGCCCAGAGCGAGAAGGATCAGCGCTAACCCTAATGCCAGGATGCCTCCTATGCAAGCTGCTCTTAGGGCAAATGGCCAAGCGTCTGCAAAGTTGCCTTTGTCTGAGATGTGCCCAGTTCCGACGGCTACAGCGGCTTGGTAAGCATTGCTAGGGAATAGCAAAATGGCTATGAATGAAACAATTGCTAGGACGACTGCATATTCGGCTGGATTTAAAAGCCGAGCCATTACTAGCTGATACACGTAAGAAAGGGCGTTTGCTGACATAGCTAGCACCAAGAATGCTACGGATTGCCTGCGTAGTTTTAGCCAATATTTTTGAATGGTAAGACTCATTGTAGGAATAATGATCTATATGACTTAGGTGGATTAGAAATAGAGATACCTCAGCCAAGAATAGATGTATCTAAGCCATGCACGTTTGAGACTTATTTTTGATCTGCCTGCTCCACGTTCGTATTCGTGACTAGGCACTTCCGTAGCCCTATAACCTAAGCGTAGAATCTTTATTAGCATTTCTTGCTCGATAGTGGTTGTGTTCTCCTTCAGGTCTAGCTTAAGTGCAATGCTCCGACGAATGGCACGAAATCCATTTTGGGAATCAGTTAGACGGACTCCAAAGCGATAATTGATTGCAAGCATAATGATTTGTTGACCCAACCATCGAATGAACCGATCGAAATCCCCCGTCATTTCGTCACTACCTCCTCTAGGACGAGAGGCCGTGACTAGGTCTGCTTTGTTTGCTAAGAGTGGGGCGACCAATTTTGGGATGTCAGAAACTTCGTGCGACCCGTCTGCATCTATGAAAACTAAGATATCCCCCCTTGCTTCAGTAAGGGCTAGTCTGACTGCTTCCCCTTTGCCAAGACCGCCGTCCAGTACAACCCTGATCCCTTTACTATTAGCTATGCTTCTAGTTTGGTCCGTAGAGTGCCCGTCAATGACCAATATTTCGTCGGCATATGGCATAACGGCATCAAGTACTCCGCCTATAGTGGCGGCTTCGTCCTTTGCCGGTATTACAATCGAGGTAACTAGTTTGTTTTCTGAGTCTGACAAGCGATATTAAAATTTCTAATGAAAACAGTGCGATAGAGGGCATTATATGCGGGGATTGGCGTCTACGTGTCTAATCTTGTACTAAAGTGTCAAGATATAGCATTGTATGAGTGTAGAAATAATTGAAGGTGGGAGATGAATTGCCGAAAGCTTTAATAACCGGAATTACTGGACAAGATGGATCGTATCTGGCCGAATTCCTGCTTGAAAAGGGATACGAAGTGATCGGTATGGTGCGCCGTACTAGCTCTGATCCGTTGGTTCGAATAACTCATATGCTTGACAGGGTGGCCTTAGTCCCGGGGGATTTACTAGATCAATGGTCGCTAATTGATGTTTTGGACAAGCACGAGCCTGATGAAGTGTACAACTTGGGAGCCCAATCGTTTGTTTTGACGTCTTGGAACCAACCAGTGTTGACTTCTGAAGTGACTGCCTTGGGTGTAACTCGGATGCTTGAGGCAATTCGGACTGTAAATCGAGAGATAAAGTTTTACCAAGCGTCAAGCAGTGAGGTGTTCGGAAAAGTTAGGGAAGTGCCTCAGAATGAACTTACTCCTTTGCATCCCCGCAGTCCATATGGCGTGTCAAAGGCTTACGGCCATTGGATCACAGTCAACTATAGAGAGAGCTATGACCTTTACGCATGCTCAGGCATTTTGTTCAATCATGAATCGCCTAGACGTGGGCTCGAATTTGTAACACGCAAAGTGAGCTATAACGTGGCGCGAATCAAGCACGGATTGCAAGATAAATTGGGATTGGGCAACTTGGAGTCAAGTCGGGATTGGGGGTATGCAGGGGATTATGTTGAAGCGATGTGGAAAATGCTGCAGCAATCTAAGGCAGATGATTTTGTTATAGCAACAGGCGAAACCCATTCGGTAGAAAAGATGGTTGAGCTTGCCTTCAAATGTGTCGACTTGGACTACAAAAACCATGTGGTGACGGATGACCAAATGTTGCGACCTGCGGAGGTTGATTCCTTGGTTGGTGATGCCAGTAAGGCAAAGGAAGTGTTGGGGTGGGAGCCAGTTACTAGCTTTGAGCGACTCATAGAGATGATGGTTTTAAGTGATATGAAACTAGTTGAACAGCAAATTAAAACAGGTACGGCCGATGTTCCAGTTCATACCTTCTACTAACTGCTGAATAGTTGAATTATTGCCGGCGAATTCTTGGGGATCGATTAACGATGCTAGTGATTGAGAAGACCTGTCAGCGGTTTGATGGAAATGTATGGGGCTGTGCAGAGAGGCGCACCCATCAGGATATTAGTCGCGGAAATCGTTTTTACCAGAGGGCACAGTGATTCTTTTTCAGGCTACAGGGATCATGTTGGCGACATGCGGCTTCCTGGCTTTTTTGGGCATAGCCCCTGCGTTCTTGCTAGGTGTAGGCCCCTGGAAACCTTACAGATTTGCCATGGCGCCCTTTGTTGGAATGATCGTTGCAATAATTACCTCTTACTACCTGAATCTACTTTTCCCGATAAATCTGGTCTTTTGGGTTCTCGTGTGTGTTGGGCTAGTTGTCAATGGACTTATCGTGTGGAAAAAGGAATATCGATGGGTTAATCAACAATGGAAGTGTTTGGCTTTTGCGTCAGCCATGGCGGCTGTCCTTTTTTCGTGTGCCATCATCCCGCATATGAAGGAACAAAGTTTGAGCCTTCTGGCCCTGAATGTTGATGAGGCCTTCTATTGGCCTTATGCCGAACAGCTGAAGCACTATCCGGCCAATATGCAGGGGGCGCTAGCAAGTCCGTTTTTGGATGACTTCACGACCGCTGAATTCAGATCGCGAGGACATGGTTTTTCTTATCTGATAGCTCTAATGAGCATTGCTACGGGACAGCCAACAGTCCTCACCTATATGCCAGTGCTCTATACGATGCTTGGATTAAGTGTGATAGCGGTCTTTTTGTTTGGCCGTGTTGGGTTACGGCTAAATGGACGAACATCGTTGTTGGGTGCGGCTCTTTATTCTCTCAACGGGTTGCCGTTGTGGTTTAGTGGTATGGGATTTGGACCACATGCAACTTCGTTCGCTTTGTTGCCTCTAGCACTTGCGTCTGTAGTTGTAGCTATGCGGACTCGAAACGTTAGGACATCTCTGCTGGCCGGAGGTTTTGCGGCTACTTTGTTGACCTCGTATTTCTGGGGGATAAGTGTGTTGTTTTTGATTGTGGGGTCCACGATGGTAGTGGGTCTTTTTGTTAGCCAGGGACGGAAGCTGGAGAGCTTGAAAATATCCTTAGTGATGTTGATAACAGGTGTGGTCCTAGCGTTCCCGGGGCTGTTCTGGCTAGCCACGTGGTCTTTGCCCAAGCTAGGTGATATTTATGGGAATACTGGAGGATTGTTTGGCAATGCTTGGGGAGATCCTTCTTTTCCGCCCCTTAGCATGGGAATGGGGCTTGAGGCTTATCACATGGTTCATGATGGAGGACTATGGGATAGTTTGCTCGGACAGCCGCTAGCCAACTTGGTTTCTAATAGTGTGGTGATTTGGTGGATATTAGCTGGTTTGTGGGGAGTTGCAATATTTGCGATGAGAGGGGACCGTTTAGCAGCCGGATTGATAACGTTCGCCTTTCTAGGATTCATGTATCTGGTCAAAGAGGTTATGGGATACCCATACGGCCATCTCAAGAACCTGTCCTATTTATCTTTTTTGAGTAGTGTGCTTGTGAGTGCTGGGGTGATGGCCCTTAGGGACCGGTTAGGAGAATGGCGAATTCCACTGGGGGTATTTTCCTTGAATGGCAAGCTTGTCTCAAAACTTGCAACTATCATTTGCCTTTTGTCAATGCTACTTATGGTTCGAAATACATTTCAAACAGGGTGGTGGTATTGGCGCGGGTTTTCTTGGAACCTCCCTCACTCGATAGCAGAAGATTCTAGGTCCATAGCCGAACAAGTAGAGCCTGGAGCAGTGGTTGAAATTTCCTCTAGAGCTGGGGGCTCTATAGTCCCGGCGGAAGTGAAAATGCGTCCTATCACCCTAGCGTTTCATTTTGTTAGTCAGGCGATTAGTCACACGGAAAAGCGTGTTGCTGCAGTGGTAGCTACGGAATTAAGTGGTCGCAAAATTAATGCACCTGGCGGTGTATATGTACATGGCGTTGGGCCTGAATTTAGACGCACAGACACCGATTACTTGGTTTTGGGAGCAAATGAGGATCCTCGGACGTACGGATTGCTTGAGTCTGAAAATCTAATGCCCGGACGAACGTTGGGATTATATCGATATCCTCATATAGATGTGTTGACATCCGAAGAACTAGCGAAGGCCAGGTTTTCGGCAGATGTGAGTGTTCGTCGCGGTTTGGTAGTGTCGGCGACTAGTTCTGGCTTGAAAATCGGAAAGCGTGAACAAATTCCTCGTGATGATGGCTCAGCTCAACTGTTGATGGGGTTAGTCAACGCAACTGGCAAAAATCTGGACTATAGCTTTGGTGTGGGAAAAAGCTTGGAGTCAGGCAGGTTAGTTCCGGGAATGAACTGGGTAATATCAGACAGGGTGAGCATGCCATTTGAAGCAGCATTCGCGCCGATGGAAGGCAGGGTGCGTGTAGGGGTTATCCGCTTGCTAAGGCAACCAACTGTTGAAATGGGGTCTGGGCTCGACTCACGAGCAGTGGTCTTTGGAGAAGCTAAAGTAGTAGATAGTATATTGTCATTAAAAGTTTGGTTTGTGAATCCTAGACGAACTGGCAAAAATGTTGGCATTGTGTTTGAGGATGTTCCGGCACGTCCTGATTCCACTAGTCCCTCTAGGGTTGTGGCGAGTTGGGGGAGCGAGGCGTTAGCTGCGAGTGACCTTCAAGAACTAGAGCTTGAATACGAAATTCTCACTGGCAGACTACAACAAGCCTATAGAGGCGATGTTATTTCAACCCGAATTTCTACACCAGGGACCATTACTGGGAACAGGCGTTTTGTTGCTACTTACAGGTCAGGGCATGAACATGTGTCTACTGTGATTTTGTGTGAATACAGAATGGTTGAAGGCCGACCAAAGATCATTAAGAAATCGTTGACACCACAAATGTTTGTTCTGAGGGATTATTAATGATTACTGTTGGGACCGCTGGGCACATTGATCATGGAAAGTCATCGTTGGTTGAGGCTCTCACAGGGATTGATCCAGATCGCCTGCCCGATGAAAAATCGCGAGGAATGACGATAGACTTGGGGTTTGCTTGGCTTCAATTGGCCGAGGGGCTTGAAATCAGTATGGTGGATGTCCCAGGGCATGAGAGATTTGTGAGGAATATGGTGGCTGGGGTTGGTGGTATTGATGCAGCCCTATTGGTTGTGTCGGCCGATGAAGGTGTGATGCCTCAAACTAGAGAACATGTGGATATCATGAACCTCCTTTCAGTGCGAAGGGGTGTCGTTGCTGTAACCAAGATCGATTTGGTTGATCAAGAATTAGTAGAAATGGCTGAAGACGAAGTTAGGGCGCTGCTCCGTGGTACTTCATTGGAACATATCCGACTAATACGAACGTCCACAAAAACGAAAGAAGGTCTTGAGGAATTAGTCGGTGAACTCGAGCGAATATGTTCTGACGGAAAAACAATTGAATACGATCAGCAACTAGCTAGGGTTCCAGTAGATCGAGCATTCACTGTTCCAGGTTTCGGGACTGTTGTTACAGGAACTCTAATCGATGGAGTAGTTAGAGAAGGGATGGAATTGCAAGCGTGGCCGGCGGGAAAGATCGTTCGAGTGCGGGGACTCCAATCACATGAGAAGCGCACTCAGAGGGTCGAGCCTGGGCGAAGGGTGGCGATGAATGTTTCTGGAATTGGTATCGATGATCTGTCTAGAGGGTCGGTTCTTTGCGTGCCAGGAGCGGTGGCTTCGAGCAGATTGCTTGATGTGCAAATACGACTTCTTGACAGGATAGAGAATCCACTTGTGAACGCAATACGAGTTGTGTTTCATGGAGGTACAGCTGCTGTGCGAGCTACTATCAGACTTCTTGACGCTGAGGAGATTTTGCCGGGTGATCAAGGATTGGCACAGATTAGGTTAGAACAGCCTGTGGCGACTAGGAATGGAGACCGCTTCATCATTAGGCAACTTTCCCCCGCTATGACCTTGGGGGGAGGGATCATCTTGAATCCTAATGCCATTAATTCTCGGAGATATGATTGCAGCTTGGCTAGAGGGTTGAATCGAATAGCCGAGGGGGATTTGTCGGCCCTTTTGTCTATGCAATTAGATAGACAGGGACCTATCACACATAACGAATTACGAAAGTATGTTCATCTAGCAGAAGAGGAATTTAAGCAGGCCCTTGACAAAGCGTTTTGCAAAGGGGAGGTGATCAGAGCAGGTGGCTACGTTTTTACTAAGCGCAATTGGGACAAGCTTATTGATTTGACGAAGCAAATTATTAACGTAATACATAAACATCAGCCGTTAGATATGGGGATCGCCCGGGAGGAGCTTCGAGTACGACTGAAGCTAGCTCCAGGTCCTTTCGACGACCTGGTTGCTGCCTTGGAGCGTGAAGATATTCTGTGCGTTGTGGAGGACAGAATCGGGTTGGAAGGTCACGAAGTGAGGTTAAGCGACAGTATGGAGCAAAAGGTTTGTTTTTTACTGGACAGTCTAGCCAAATCTGGGATCGGTGCACCCTCATTGAGCGCATCAGCAGAGTCTGCTGGTGTTACGCAAGAAGTGCTTGAAATGCTAGTCAGGACAGGGCGCTTGATCCGGGTGGCTCCCGATATTGCATATGAAAAGGATATGTTTGAGAATCTTTTGAATGCGGTAAAAATACAAATTCGCGACAACAATGGGCATATAGATGTTGGAGGGCTACGTGATTACTTCCATAGCAGCAGAAAATATTCCTTGGCATTACTTGAATATTTGGATAGCTCTGGTATAACTCGCCGCATAGGAGACATTAGGGTGTTGCGAAATGACGAGTAAAGAAAAAGGACTTACTGGTTTTCAAGCCCCTAGCCAACCCCCATCGACCGGCAAAACGTGCCCAGTGATATAGCGAGCTGCGGGAGAGGCTAGAAAGAGCACTGCTCCAGCAACGTCTTCTGGCGTGCCCCATCGTTGCATAGGAATCCGTCCGATAATCCAATCGTTGAACTCGGCGCTTTGATAAAGAGCCTCCGTTAGTGGTGTGCGGATATAGCCGGGAGCCAAAGCATTTACTGTGATTCCCGTATTTGCGAACTCGGCCGCTATGGCTTTGGTCATTTGCCCGACACCTCCCTTTGTGGAACCGTAGACAGAATTGCCGGGCATTCCGATGAAAGTAGTCAGAGACGCTGTGTTGATAACTCTTCCATAATCAGTTTTCAACATATATTTCATAGCTTCCTTCATAGTAAAGTAGGCTCCCTTTAAATTGATATCATGGACATACTCCCAATCCTCTGGGGTTGCATCTAGCAGTTTTGTTCGGCGGTTTACTCCCGCATTGTTAAACAAGATGTTGACAGAACCGAATTCGGAACAGGCTGTTTCGAACAGATTTTCAATTGAGATTGAGTCAGACACATCGGTCTGTACGGCTATTGCGTTTCCTCCTGATGCAGAAATATCATCGACCAGTGAGTTCAGTTCGTCGAGGGAACGGGACGCTGCTACTACGTTAGCTCCTACTTGAGAAAATGCTAGGGCTGTACCTTTTCCGATGCCTCTTCCCGCACCGGTGATGACCGCGGTCCGGCCTTTTATATCGAATGGATTGTTAGGGTTGGTTGAGCTCATTGAGAGATCCTTATTTGAGGAGGGAAAAATCGGTGGGCGTCAGAAAGCGGTTTTCAACGTCTTCCACTATTTGGCCGTCTGCTTCCGATGCATCCCTGGCTGCAATCCATTCTGGATCTTCTCGGAAGATGGCCCATTTGTGCTCGCGGTCTGCCATGTCTCTAAATGCAATGATGTAGGTGAGTCTGTTTTGATATCCCACTTCTTCAGTCCAGTAACCTACATTTTTAATCCCTATCCGATCGAAGATCTTGGTGGTGTGGTCGCGAAACCGTGCCAACATGTTAGGCATTCGGCCTGGCAATACGTAATATTCGCGGAGTTCGTACAGCATTTGTGCCTCCTTGATTGCTTATATTTCTAATAGAACTTTTGACGATGTTACAGTGCAGTCAGTGCTAATGCCTGATTCCGACAATTAGGAACTGATGCAAACAAAGGATAGCTGAACACTGAATAGAGAATGGCCTGATAAAAATAATAGTAGGCGTAAGCTTGAGCAAGTGATGGAATTTGTCCAGCATGAGCTCATACCGGAGCCGACTTTCAAGGGGCTTGTTGTTACAGATAGCGTTGCCCAAGGCGAAGCCCACCTAGGATCGGATGTCGACGCCATTATTGTGTTTGATCCGTTGCGACCAGAAGTCATTCCCGGTGATTTTTTGTGGCATCCGGAAAAAGCAGGATATCTGTCTCGCAGTGAGGGCGCGATCAATGAGATGGGTGACGGCTGGTTGCATATAGACGGTAACAGAGTGGATATAGCACAGTATCGAGCGGGGCAATGTGAAGAGATTTGGAAATTCCAACTGGCGGAAGGCATATTGTTGTTTGACCGCGATGGGGATGTTGAGCAGGTCGTAGATGAGCTAATCGAATACAGTGATCAAACTAGAATAGAACGAATTGCTAGCAGCCTGTACCATTTTTCTTATCACCTAAACTATGAAAAAGCCTTGCGGTGGTATCGACGATCGGGCGGGCTGGCGGCCCACTCTCACGTGAGTGCTGGAATTGGCTACATGGTTAAGATGCTATACGCCTATAATTGCCGCTGGCTTACTTGGCCGAACAAAAGAGTTCCTACGTTGTTGGGCTGGCCAGACCCTGTCGGGGGCCTAGAGGCCACTCTAACGGAAGCTCAGACGATTCACGAATATTCACCGGACGAATTAAGTAACAGGATTCGAGTTTTGACAGAGTTCCGTGATCGCTTTATTGCCTTGGCCCAGTGTGAGGAGTTGTTACCTGCTGAAGATCCGTTAGGGTACGCGTTTGGAGTAGAGTGGCCTCAAATTGGCATGCGTAATAGCATGAAGGAGTGGCGTAAAGCTCATAAGCTTTACAAGGAGCAAGTAGACGGGCATGGTAAAGATGATGAGCGGTGAAAGCGATATAGTTCTGTTGTTAAGAGTTGAGTTAAGGGTAGGCTGATTTGGCTGACAGTTTTCGTGAGTATGTGATAGTAATTGGATGTGGGCGTGTTGGAGCAGAATTAGCAACGACCCTTTCATCCGAAGGGCAATCGGTGGTGGTGATTGATCGCAAAATGGATGCATTCGAGCGTCTAGGTGAAGCTTTTACAGGGGCGACGATTTTTGGGAATGCTATGGACGAAGAAGTCTTGGTGTCTGCAGGGATTAACCATGCTGATGCTGTTGTCACCGCTACCCAGGGAGATAATACCAACATAATGGTTGGACAAATGGCTAAGAGTTTATTTGGTGTAAAGAGGGTAGTTGTTCGTTGTTATGACCCTGTGCGAAGTGACACTTATGCCGCTTTAGGATTAAAGACGGTTTGCCCTACTAGAATAGGGGCACAAGCGATGAAAGATTCCCTGCTGGATAGTGCTGAAAAATGTTTGTAATTGTGGTGGGTGGAGGGAAAGTAGGGTATCACCTATCACGGGAATTGCTAGGGTTAGGCAATGAAGTCGTGTTGATGGAAAGTGACCATGAACGCGCAGCTAAACTTAGGGCGGACTTTGGCAGTTTGGTGTTGACGAAGGACGGTTCTGAAGGCCGCTGGCTGAAATTTGCAGGGGTGACGCGTGCCGATTTGGTTGTAGCCGTAACGGGTGATGATGAGGATAATTTGGTGGTTTGCCAACTAACGAATATGTTGTCAAAAAATAAGGCCCGAACCTTGGCCCGGATAAACAACCCCAACAATGCTGCTGTGTTTCGAAAGTTAGGAGTGGATGAGACTGTTAGTGCTACAGACCTCATCCTCTCGATGATTGAGAAAGATGTTGAAGATGCTGGAGCAGTAGTGCATCTAATGCGTCTTGAGGAAAGTGGTCTGGAGTTGGTGGAATACCGTGTATATGAAGATTCTCGTGTAGCTGGGAAACGTCTAGGGGAATTGGATCTCCCCAGCTACGGTTGCAACCTATGCACAGTGATCCGTGGAGCGGAGGCCCTTTTCCCTGACAGTCGGTTGATTGTTGAAACGGGCGATATGCTGGTAGCCTTGGTCCAGTTGGACAGTGCGGAGAGGGCTCGCGAATTTATCGTCGAGCCTGAAATCAAAGTGGAAATGACCTAGTGACTTTTGGCCCATGCTACGGTTAGGTCGAGTCCTTCATCTAGTGACATCTTAGGGAGCCACCCTAGAACATCCTTTGCTTTGCTGGAATCAAGTGCCATATTCTGCACTTCACCGGGCAACAATGGTACTCGATTTGCTTCGAGGGAACAGTTTAGTCGGTGGGTAATTTTGGAAAAGATTGTCTCCACGGATGTTTCGGTGCCGGATCCTATGTGAAAGGGGCCTGTTTCTTGGGACTTTGCAACAGAAAGCAGGGCAGAAACAAGGTCTGTGACGTAGACGTAATCGCGAGTTGGCGATCCGAAGCCTCGTAATTCAGGAGTTTCTCCAGCAAGCAGTGCCTCTAGTAATATCAATACGACTCCCACCTCAGATGCAGGGTCCTGCCTAGGACCATAAACGTTTGCCGGGCGTAAAATAGAAAAATTGAGGCCGGCAGCAGATGCTATCTGTTTGATATAGAGTTCAGAACAAAGTTTTGATAATCCATAAGGAGATGTGGGAGCAGGCAGGTGGTTTTCGGTTACCGGGAGTGAGCCTGCTGAAGGGCTTCCATACATAGCCCCGCCAGTAGAGGTAAAGATTAATTTCTGGCATTGAGCCCCTATGGTTGCCAATGTGATGTTGATAGTACCGAGTATATTCATATCGGCGTCGAGGGCAGGCTGTCTGACGGCCCTTTTGGGATCGGCTTGAGCTGCTAGGTGATATACACAATCTGGCGCAAAAGCCTTGAACACCTTGCCAATATTTTCGTCACGAATATCCAGATGTTCTAAAGCTGCTTTTGGATTTATGTTTTCCTGATGACCTGTAGATAAATTGTCGAGGACGAGGACTTCCGCTTCATTTTGGAGCAATGCATCGGTAAGATGTGAGCCTATAAATCCTGCTCCCCCTGTCACAATAAATTTTCTCACAGAGTGCTCCAGATTTGCTGTAGATGGTCTAAATTATCAACGATGTTCAAAGAGACTTTATGTATATTAATGGGTATCGTGCGGTTTCCGGATAATTTGGTCGGTTTTAGAAGCCGACAGCTATTTCGATTGTTCTTATTAATTTCACAAATTGGGCCGTGCTTTGCTTCAAGTTTTAACAGGTCGCCTGTAGGATTGAGGTGTGGTAGCTTTCTAACACGGTGAAACTTGTTATCGTGCGTCATTATATGGAGGGCAGGGGTAACATGTTTAGTTTGAATTCTCCATGTGTTGACCGTCATTGGGAGAGGTTGACATATATAAATGAAAGGCAGACATGGCCGAGCCGCTAATTTTAGAAGACGATGATCTACCTGATGATGTGAAAGTTCTTCGAAGACTTCCTAAATCTAGTAACGAGGAATGGATAGTTGGTATTAATGAGTTTCGTGGTAACAACTACGTTCAGGTACGGGTCTATTACCGTGATGAAAAAGATAATGACAAATTGAAACCTGGTAGACAGGGTATGAATGTTCATGAAGAGCTGCTGCCTGAAATCCTAGGTGGGTTACAAGATGCGACCGATCTATTAATTTCGATGCCGCGTGGGCGACAACCGGGGGCAAAGAGTGGCAAGAGCTCTTAATTGATTTGGTGGCGGAGCCAATCGCTTAATTTGTATTGCAGATTTGAAACTAAATTGTATTTTGCGTATAAAGTTTGTTTGTATCCCTATCTACACACAAAGAATTAGCGGGTTTTATAGTGGCCACTAGTGAATTGACTAAGAGCGCATCGTTGGATCTCAGCAATGTTGATCCGGATTTGGCGGATGTGCTGGAGGCGGAGGGCAAACGGCAAATTGAGGGACTTGAGCTTATAGCTTCTGAGAATTACACCAGCGAAGCTGTGATGGAAGCTGTGGGTTCGATATTTACGAATAAATATGCTGAAGGCTATCCAGGCAAGAGATATTATGGTGGATGTATAAATGTGGATGTCGTTGAGGACCTTGCGAGGGATCGGCTTCTACAGCTTATGGGTGGCGAACATGCTAACGTGCAGCCACACTCTGGATCAGTCCCTAATATGGCGGTCTATATGTCAATGCTAGATCCTGGGGACACTCTAATGGGTATGCGATTAGAGCACGGTGGTCATTTGACTCATGGTCATCCAAAAAACTTTTCGGGAGCGTTGTACAACGTTGTTGGCTATGGAGTAAATCCGGATACTGAAACCATAGACTATGAAAATGTTCGCCGTTTGGCATTGGAGCATAGACCAAAATTGATTGTGTCTGGGTCAACGGCATATCCGAGGCTTATCGACTTTGCAAAATTTCGAGAGATTGCCGATGAGGTAGGGGCCTTGCACATGACTGACATGGCGCATATATCAGGATTGGTGGCAGGGGGTAGTCATCCATCTCCAGTGCCGTATGCAGATTTTGTTACCAGTTCCACGCATAAATCGTTACGCGGGCCAAGGGGAGGATTCGTGATATGTAAAAAAGAGTGGGCGAAACAAATCGACGGAGCGATGTTCCCTGGAATTCAAGGGGGCCCTTTTATGAATGTGATAGCCGGTAAGGCTGTAGCGTTTAAAGAGGCGCTGCAGCCAGAATTCAAAGAATACAGCCGGCAAGTGGTTAGCAATGCTCAAGTATTGGCTGATGAGCTCATTCGCCAGGGGATGAGATTGGTTAGTGATGGGACAGATAACCACCTTATGTTGATCGACCTTGGGCCTGAAGGGCCAAGCGGGAAAAAGATGCAGTCCGCCTTAGAAATCGCAGGGATCACAACAAACAAAAACACGGTTCCTCGCGAAACCCGCAAGGCCTTTGTAACGTCAGGAATCCGACTAGGGACTCCTGCTTTAACGACCAGAGGATTTGGGAATTCTGAAATGGAGCAGATTGCAGTGTGGATTCGCAAAGTGTTTCAATCGCCTGATGACTTCGATGTACTGCAGGCGGTCCACGCTGAGGTTTCGGAGATGGCTGAAGGGTTCCCTGTTCCAGGAATAAGCACGGTCTGAATATTGTCGACAAATGAAGCGTGTCTGTATTTTGTAGGTTGTTTCTAAGGCGTGGGCGAAGTTGCAGCGCTGGGAGCTGCTGTTGCATGGGCCTCTGGATTTGTTCTGCTTCGTGCAGTTCCTGATCGATACAACATACTGAACATTAGTGCTCTACGGCTATGTGGGCCTGCCCTGATTTATGTGGTTGCCTTATCGTTGATTGGCTGGCTGCCTAGAATTCGGGAACTTGATTTAACAAATTATGTAGCTTTGGCGGCGACTGTTATCACTGGCATCGCATTGGCGGATTTACTAATGATCCGGGGTATGAGATTAATTGGAGTTGGCAGAGCTTATGCGCTTGGGGGTTTTGCCCCTTTATTTACGACATTGTTCGCCTGGCTGTTTTTAGATGAAGTGATTAACGAGTTGGTGATTATCGGGGCGCTTCTTGTGATTGCCGGATGTTTGTTGGTTATGCAACGTGATCAGAGAGAGAAAGGGGAGGCGACTTTAGGTTCCCGGGAATATTGGGTTGCCGTGGGACTTGTAATATTTGCGACTATGGTGTGGGGGATTGATTTCGTTTTACTTAGAGTAGGCGTAGGAGATGCTCACCCTTTGGTGGCAAACTCATTCAGATTGCCGGTAGCGGCTTTGTTTTCCAGCGTCCTGGCCTGGAGAATCACGGGAGAACTGATCCCCAAAGGGATGGTAACGAAGCATGCTTGGCTTGCTGTTTTTGCCGGCGTAGTGGGAATAGCTACCGGTAGTTTCTTATTGCTTACATCGTTGCAGATGATTGGTGCGGCAAGAGGTGCCGCGATATCAGCTGTTTCGCCTGTTATAGCGATGATTTTAGCTTCAATATTCTTGAATGAACGCATGAATCGCCTAGCTGTTGTAGGAGTGATTGTTGCAGTGGCGGGAGTAATCGTAGTGACTTTAAGCTGATGTAACTTACTGGGGTTGAAGGCCTTGAACTGTGTCCTCCTCTACAGGAGGGGCTTCATTAGCAATTTCGAGCCATAGGTCGTCAGGGATGTCTATAGTCGTTGAGTTGGCTGTTTGGTGAATTTGTTGAACTGTGCTGGCTCCGAAAATGGTAGTGCCTACCCGGTTGTCACGGACCGAAAATTGGGTTGCCACTTGTGGCAAGTCAACCCCGTAAGATTTACATATGGAAGCTATTTTCTGTGCTCTGGTTCTAACTTCTGAAGGGGAATTCAAGTAAACATATGTTGTGTTCTTATCAAATGGTCGGGCTAGCATTCCAGATGCATATGGTGCACCATTAATTACGGAAACTCCCAATTGCTTTGCTTTATCCAATAACGGATTAGCAGGCTGATCCAGAAGGTTGAATCGATTGTGGGTTATAACGCTATCGAAGGCGTTCGTCTCTATGTATTCAATGAGCATGTCGATTCGGCCACCAGCCACTCCTACACACTTGATTACGCCCTCTTCTCGTAGTCGGTTGAGAGCCTTAAGGCTCCCCGCCATTACCGTGTTTAGGTCTGAGTGTTGCACATCATGGATGTGGACCATATCGATGTGATCGACTCCCAAAAGATTCATGCTTTCTTCTACGCATTTGAGTGATGCCTCTTCGGAGTAATCGAAAGGGTTAGGTCGGTATCCAACTTTAGTGTTTAACACGAAGTCATCAGGAATGCTGGGTTTTAGCTCCTTTAGGGCGAGACCGACTCTACGTTCTGAATTACCTTCTCCGTACAAAGGAGCTGTGTCTAGGAAGTTAATTCCTGAGTCAAAGGCAGCCTTGATGATTTCTATGGCGGTTTCGTCATCAGGGACTTTTTTTGTGTCCCCTAAGGGAACGCAGCCCAGGCCCAAAGGTGTAACCAAAATATCATCATGTCCATAGCGGCGACGTGTCATTTTAGGCATCAAGAAGTCCGATCTTTATTAACGTAGCCCGTTAATGCAGCTTCATCTAGCTTTTTGTTAGCTCGCCATAGCTCTACATTGTCGGCTTTGTTGGGCGGAAATTTTTGGGAAATTTGTTCTAAAAGACTCAAGGGCAAGTCGGCTTCTAGCGCAGCAGCCGCGGAACGGGCCTCATTTGGAGATGTTGCTCCAGCGACTGTTAAGTCTACTAGTGGGTTGTCTGTTGAAAAACGAAGCGCTACTGTTGCAATTGATAGATTTGCATTGCGGCACATGGTTTCGATTTGCAAAGCTCGATATATGACTTCTGGATTTGCAGGTTGATAGCCGTGTGTAGGGGATATGCGGCTCGGATCTGCCAGCAACCCTGTAGCAAAAGGAGCTGCATTTATGGTCCCTATGCCAAGCTTTTTTGCTCTTTTGAGCAAACTTGCTGCAGGTTGGTCTAGAAGATTGAACCGGTTGTGAGTTATCAAGCTGTCGAATTCACCGGTATCAATAAATTCTTGCAGTATGGATACTGGGCCACCAGAAACACCCACATAACCTATGGTCCCCTCTGTCTGCATATCATGAAGGGCTCGTCGCGCACCTTTCATTACTGTCTTTAAATCTGATCGCTCGACATCATGTATGTGTACTAGTTGCAATTGTGTGACTCCAAGAGTCGCAAGGCTTTTTTCCACGCATTTGCGTGTTGCATCGTAGGAATAATCGAATGGGTGGGGACGGTAGCCGACTTTGGTGTTGAGCACTAAATTGTTTGGTAGTTGTGCCGATAATTCTCGAAGTGCTATCCCTATTCGTCTTTCGGAATCACCGTACAGTGGGGCGGTGTCGATCATCGTATACCCGTTCTCAAGGGCGGCTGCTACGATGTCAACCGCATCGGAGTCGGTAGGGACGTTATCAAGCGACCGGAACGATCCTCCTCCTAGGCCAAGGACAGAGAGTTCCAAGTTTGTTTTTCCGAAGATGCGACTTTGCATGAGCCCTGACCTTACTTAGTCGATTTGCTTATAGGAAAGAAGCTACTGGTGTCATGAAATTTGGGGTCCATGCTTAGGCTGGCTGTTGTTCCCCCGTGCACTTCGAAATGGCGCATAGATTCTCGTGGTCGTCCCATAAGGAAATATACGGGTCCAAACTGATCACGCAGACTTGCTACCAAATCAGGGTTTTGGCTAGCGACGTTGTGTTGTTCTTTAGGGTCGCTTACCAGATTAAAAAGTTGGCATTGTTCTATAGCGGGATTGACCAGCAAACTCCATTCCTTGTTGCGTATGCAGCGTAAGTCAGAATTGTGGTACCCGACGATGATGGTCTCACGATGTTCGTCGGTTGTGCCCTCAATGACAGGTTTAAAGCTCTTGCCATGCATGTCATGGGCGTTTCGTTGTAAGCCCATAAGATCG
>Ga0310344_10000193_pt1 | contig 51117 bp, 50 predicted proteins | sample HC15DNA20200_MG_FD_203801 | JGI IMG/M metagenome (GOLD analysis project Ga0310344, IMG submission 203801) | Marine microbial communities from station ALOHA, North Pacific Subtropical Gyre - HC15-DNA-20-200_MG | ecosystem: Environmental > Aquatic > Marine > Oceanic | place: Pacific Ocean: North... | reverse complement strand
TTTTCATAATCTAATGTCTCCATGGGCAGAAGTTGAAATCTCATCATCAGCACTTCTTGCTGTAGAGCGAGAGAATATAGCTCTCACTGGGTATGGCGTTAAAGGTTTCGTTTTATCAATGATCGAGACAGCCTTATCCCTCTCGCAGGAACAGTGTGAAGCCTGGAGAATCCGTCAAATCCTACAATGGGGTCAAGAAATGTTGGATTTACCAGTAAAACCGTTACCCGGGATAGTTCGAACCCTTACAGCATTGGAGGACAGCTACCGACTGATCCTCATCACGAAAGGGGATCTTGCCGAGCAACAACGCAAAATCACCAAAAGCGGCCTCTCAAAGTATCTGTGGAAGATCGAAATCGTCCCAGAAAAAGACGCCGAAGCCTACCAACGGATACTCCAACGTCATGGTATCGAACTATCCGAATTTATAATGGTAGGAAATTCCGTTCCCTCTGATGTCCTCCCGGTTCTCGCAATAGGCGCAAAGGCAATCCACATCCCCCACGCTACTACTTGGGCACTTGAGACAGCCGGTATCGATGAAACGAAAGGTCTCGACTACCCTGTACTTGACAGTTTCGACCAACTGCCTGCTTTCTTAGGTAAACAGCACTACTGAATACTGTCCGCACGAGTCTACTTAGCGGTTCAAGTGAGGACATCCCATCACGCTCGGATATCACAAGCGCTACCGCTCCCCCACAGCCATAACTTCGAAGACACCGTACCTACTGGCTAGTTTGACAAGAACAGACAAAATACGAAGCCACCCAAATGGAATGAAAAATCAATACAAACTTGCAACGAATATTCTCACCGAAATGACGGCATCGAACAACTGCAAGGAGTCAGTGTCTCAAAGTACACCATAGGTAAATCCGTTCCTAGGCGTAATCATAAAAACCGCGCCCTGTCTTTCGGCCGAGATGGCCTGCTGCCACCTTCCGTTTGAGTAAAGGTGGCGGAGTATTAGACGGATCCCCATATTCTGCGTAAAGAGTTTCAGCAACAAGCAACATAGTGTCAAGACCAATCATGTCGCTAAGTTCCAGAGGGCCCATTGGGTGGGCCGCACCCAATTTCATACCTGTGTCAATGTCCTCGGCAGATGCGTGGCCAGCTTCAAACATTCGCATTGCTCCCAACAGATAGGGCACTAACAACATGTTCACAACAAAACCGGCCCGATCCTTAGCAGCAACCACTGTCTTACCGATCACATCTGTGGCAAAGCGGGTGACTTCCTGAACCACAACTGGAGAGGTACACACCGATGGTATGACTTCCACTAGTTTCATCACCGGTGCTGGATTGAAAAAATGAAGGCCTACCACCTGTTCAGGCCGATCTGTAGTCATAGCTATATCGACGATAGGGATAGAAGAGGTGTTAGTAGCAAGTATCGCTTTTGGCGAAACGAGCACCCGGTCAAGCTCCACAAATACCTCAGTTTTGAGATCGAAATTCTCGATAACCGCCTCAATCACCAAATCACTGCCAGAGAGTTCCGCCAAATCAGTTGTGAAATGCAAGTTTTCTAACGCATCCGAATGCCCAGCTTCGTCGAGCTTCCCCCGTTCGAGAGCGCGACCCAACGAATGCTCAACCCCTCGGCGACTACGCTCAGCCGCTGCTGAATCAATCTCACAGACCACGGTCGGCAAACCCGCCTTCGCCATAAGCTCCGCCACACCGCCACCCATTTGGCCACCGCCAACAACTCCAACTTTTTCTATGCTCATTGGATCCTCTTCCAACTCAGTATCAGGTTCTCACTCACCTTCGCTAATGGTGACCGACTCAATGACAATGTCTTCAACGGGGCGATCATCAGGCCCAGTTCTCACTTTCTGAATCTCCTGTGCAACATCTAGGCCTCTTACTACCTGTCCGAATAAGGAATACTGAGGTGGAAGACCTACACCCGAAGGCCCAGTCACTATAAAAAACTGACTCCCATTTGTATCAGGCCCAGCATTCGCCATCACTAAGGAACCAAGTTCATAACGTCCTGGAGGTGGAAGTTCGTCTTCAAATCTGTAACCAGGACCACCGCGCCCGGTCCCCGTCGGATCGCCGCCCTGGATAACAAATCCGTCAATGACACGGTGGAATATAACGCCATCGTAATAGCCCTGACGGGCCAAAAAAACGAAATTGTTAACAGTCTTCGGTGCTCGTTTAGGGTCCAGATTTATTGTGATTAACCCCATCGATGTTGACATCGTCGCCACATAATTTCGGTCGGGATCAACAACCATTTCTGGTGGATTATCAAACTGAAGTTGACTCATTATTCTCCCTTCAAATAACGCTACTGACTACACGGTAAACCAACTAAACAGGGGCGGTAAAACCCCCTTATGTCAGTTCTGCTCGGATACGACTATCTCTTATGTCATAACCAAATCGGCCGGGGGTCCACCGTACCGCCATTGCTCCATGGTTAGGGTGCCGCGCATGGTCAACATGCCCGCAGAACCAATTCCTCTTATTACGGGGGAAGAAGTCCAAAAAATTCCAGCCACTATTCTTGAGCCAACCGGAATAGTTACTCTCGTTTGTACTCACTGTGAAGTCAGATGGCGCGGCAAACCCTCCGAACCGTGCTGGTCGTGTGGAGCGCAGGGTCGTCAACCTTCGGGCACAGTCCTATTCATCGACTAAACAACTCTCGTCCTTTGAAAGTTCCAGAACACCAAACCTCATACTTTTGTCACCACCAACACTAAAAGCCTGTAACACAAACCAGTAAACCTAGGAATTTCAAATTCTCCAGATAGCTAAAGATCGAAACGGCCACTGAAGTAAGCAGCTGGAGTAACACCAAACTCATACCGGCGACTGTTCGAGGCTGTTTCGGTAGGTCTTTGGTCACATACCTTTCCTTATTCCAACCACCGATACGTAGATAGAGCTGCAAGCCGCGTAACCTGCCAACTATGGAGATCTCTACACCGAACCCAGAAACCAAACCAGCCGCTGCACGAATCCTTGATGGTTACAAGATTTACGGTTCAGGAGAAACTTCTGTTAAAGCGCTCGATGGGATAACAGTTGATTTCGAGCGGAGCCGTTTTACAGCAATTATGGGTCCCTCGGGATCTGGAAAGTCAACACTCATGCACTGTGCTGCAGGACTTGACAATCTAACTATGGGATTGGCATACATCGGCGAATCAGAACTCGGAAGCCTTTCTGAAAATAACCTAACCCTCCTCAGACGAGACCGTGTGGGATTCGTCTTTCAAGCCTTCAATCTCTTGCCGACACTGACTGCAAAAGAGAATCTATTATTGCCGTTAGATCTCGCCGGCCGTACTCCTGACGAAGAGTGGGTGTCGAAGGTCATCGACGCAATTCGGATAGGCGATCGACTAACCCACAGACCTGACGAGCTCTCTGGGGGACAGCAACAACGGGTGGCAGTCGCACGAGCCCTCGTAACGCAGCCTGAGATTGTTTTCGCCGACGAACCCACTGGAAATCTCGATTCGCAAACGGGTGGGGAGGTACTCGATTTCCTGCGCCGCGCTGTAGACGATCTGGCTCAAACGCTAGTTATCGTGACTCACGATGCGACTGCAGCCGCTCGCGCAGACCAGGTTCTATTTCTAGCGGACGGCCGCATCGTAGAACAGGTGATCGATCCAACTGCTGACATAATTCTGGACCGCATCAAAGTTCTGGGTGGCTAGGGAAGTGCTCAAGCTCACACTCAGGAATATCCGAAGAAGGAAACTGCGCTATGCCCTCACAACCTTTGCCGTTGTTCTTGGCGTCGCGTTTCTATCTACTTCTTTCTTCCTAACAGACCGAATCCGTGAAACTTTCGACGATCTAGCGACCGACATCGTGGGGGAAACTGACCTAGCGGTTAGGGCTTCGATCGGAGATGGAGATAGAACAAACCAGCTACCGATACCGGCGGAATTGACAACTGCTGTGACTACCGAAATTCCAGGTGTCGCCAGAGTTGAACCCAAAATTCTTGCTTTTGGTGTTGTACCGCTATATGAAGAAAATGGAGACCTCCAGGCGGTCAGATCTAACGGGCCAAACCTGGGTCTTAACTTCGATGGAGTAAACGGATTCAACAACGTGTGGGTGGTAGAAGGACGCGCACCAAAATATAAAGGAGAAAAAGAGCAAGACGGCTGGATTGGAGAATTCGCGCTTGACACTAATGTTGCGAATAAACACGGATTCGTCATCGGAGAGACATACACCGTAAGTGCTACATCAGGTAATCGAGATTTCGAGCTGGTAGGACTCGTCTACTGGGGATCCAAAAATGAGAACAAGTCCGTAGGCGCTACCGTGACTGTGTTCGCCGATCGCACTGCACAAGACTTTCTAGACAGAACCGGGCGATATGACAGTTTCTCACTTGTTCTGGACTCGGGCGCTGACCGATCTGAGGTAGCAAACCAGATACAAGCCGAAATAGACAAGGCGGTGGCTGGATTTTCAGCAATGTCTCTACTACTCCCAAAAGAGGAACAGGAGGTTTACGAACCACTAAATGGCATAAGAATAGAAGTGGTTACCTCCGAAGTCTTAGTAGAGGAGAACCAAAGTGACTTCGACGTATTTATCTCAGTCTTTTCTACTGTTCTACTTGTCTTCGCTGTCATCGCTGTTCTTGTCAGTGCATTCATCATTAACAACACATTCACGATCGTGATTGGACAAAGGGTACGCGAACTGGGACTCCTGCGTGCTCTTGGGGCGACCGGCCGGCAAGTTAGCAGATCAGTAAAAATAGAAGCACTAATAATCGGCGCAATCTCTTCTGCTATCGGGCTCATACTCGGCTATCTGCTAACAATTCTGCTTCGATGGGTGCTCGCCAACTACGGATTCGGCAATATCACTGGCGGCATTCCGATACGGCCTCGCACAGTACTAATTGCAGCAACCGTGGGAATAGGTTCAACAATTTTGTCCTCACTCGGGCCAGCTAGGAGAGTCCGTTCTATAACCCCAATTGAAGCCCTTCGGGAAGGTTCTGGCCTAACACCAACAAGCCTGCAGCGGCGACTACTAATAGGCACCGGATTCACATTTGTTGGCGGATGCCTACTGGCCATGGGGACACTAACTGACCTAGGAACCAGAAGTCTCCTCACAGCACTCGGCGCTGGAGCGTTCGGAACATTTATCGGCATCTACCTTCTTAGCCCGGTGGTCGCTCGCCCTGTCGCAAATCTCCTAGGAAAACCCATTCAGAAGTTCTTCAAGTTGCCGGGGCGCTTGGCCCGGGAAAACGCTGGAAGATCTCCCCGAAGAACAGCCGCCACTGCCGCCGCACTAACCGTTGGGTTAGCCCTGGTTAGCCTTGCAGCGGTAGTGGGTGATTCGGCAAAAGCGACTATTAACAAGATCCTGGACGACAGTATCGAAGCCGACCTATTCGTACGAGGACCAACAGGAATCACAGGATTCCCAAATGAACTGAACCAACGAATTCAAGATCTGGCCATACAAAAACCCCAACTCGTCGATTCGTCGATTGGTTACCGGTTCGGATTCTCAGCAATGTCGGTCGACGGTAACCGTAAGGATGTGAGCTCCACTGACCTCGATACGGTCGCTACACATATGGATCTACAGATCGTTGAAGGAGATCCATATCGCTACGGAACAAACGGCGTTCTCGTACATACAGATCCTGCTGCCGATCTTAATATCGCCGTCGGAACTGAGCTCTCAGTCCGCTTTTTGGCAGAACAAGAACACACTCTTACAGTCGCTGCTATTTTTTCCGACGCAGCTCTGCTAGGAAACTGGATCATCGACAACTCTAGCTTTGATAGGTATCTACCTCAGAGCCAAAATGCTTTTGTTTCGGTCCTCTACCCTGCAGAAGCCGACTCTGCTATATCGCGTGCTGCGGTAGAAGCCTTAGCTATCGACTATCCACAAGCAACTATCGAGGATCGAGATGAATACCGTGACTACGCCTCCTCACGGCTTGACCAGATATTAATCGTGATCTCGGTGCTACTCGGACTCTCACTGCTAATAGCGGTTCTGGGAATCACAAACACACTTGCCCTTTCCGTTTATGAGCGCACACGGGAACTGGGACTGCTACGGGCAGTAGGGATGACACGTCGCCAACTCCGTAGAATGATTAGGTGGGAAGCTGTCATAATCGCACTTTTCGGCGGAATCCTGGGGTTGGGTGTTGGTGTGATATTTGGGATTGCCGCTATTGCAGCAATCCCAAAAGCCTTCATAAGTGTCACCTCGGTACCAGGTACTCGGTTATTGATCTATCTAGGTATCGCAGGACTTTTTGGCATCATCGCTGCCATTTTCCCGGCCCGACGAGCTGCTCGGCTAAACGTCCTCGACGCGATTACATACGAATGAAACGCAACAGCACTTAACCAGATAAAGCTTTCGGTAGAGGTTCGGAATGGATAACGGTCAGGCGCTGAGTGGCACGGGTAAGTGCAACATACAAAGCCTTTAAACCTTGTGCCTGTTCAGCAATAATCCGTGCGGGTTCAATTACAACGGCAGCATCGACCTCCAGGCCTTTGACCAGGGTCACTGGCACTACAGCTATAGGTGCATCTAATCCCTGACGCGTGGGACGTCCAAACTCAACACCCGCATCCATAAGTGTGCTCTCTACTTGGTCAACTTGAGAATTCGCAACAATCACGGCGACATTGCCACGGCCTACAGCAATGGATTCGTCTAAAACAACTTGTGCCACTACATCGCATGAATCGCTATCAGAAAAAACAAATCGGGGAGCGGTGCCATCGCGTCGTACCGCAACAGGTGGTGCTAAATCGGGAACCGCCGCCCTCAGCACCCGACTAGCTACATCGATTAAGGGTCCGGGAATACGATATCCAACCGTTAGTTCATGCCTTTGGGTCGGCCGCTTATCGGGTAGGTGGTCAAGAATACTTTCCCAGTCTTCATGGGCCCAAGCACCAGTGGCCTGAGCTATGTCTCCAACAACTGTCATCGAACCGTTCAAGGAGCGACGCTCTAGCATTCTCAGCTCCATAGGCGAAAGGTCCTGTACTTCGTCAACCACAATATGTCCGTATGTCCTAATGGCATCTTGTTCACGTCTTCCAGGTCTTCCTCCAAGTACTGCTCGAGATTCGTCAAGTAACGGAGCATCTGAAGCAGTCCACTTAATATTTTCCGCATCGGTAGCTCGTTTCCTAAAAAGAGCATCCACTTCGTCATCTTCAAGTGAAGGATCGGCAGCGCGAATCAGCGCCCGCGAACCGAAAAGATCGTTCAGTAGTTGGCCAGGGGTGAGAACCGGCCACATCCATTCCAAAGCCTCGCGAACAGTGAGCTGCCCTCTGAGCCGCTCGCGAACAGCACCTGGGTCTAGATCGGAACGGGCACTCGCTGACAAAGAAACAAAGAATTCATGTTCTACAAACCTTCGAGCACCGTTGTGAGTTCTGAATCGTCGCCGTGCCTCAGTAACGATTCGCTCTGTCTCCTCAGCGGTAATACGAAGCCATTGTGCTCCGTATCCCACACGTAAATCTTTACGAAGCGGTCGTTGTCTGGTCCGAACAGCACGAGCTACAAAGCGGACCATACGCAAATCACCCTTGAGGCGAGAGACCGTCTCAATATCATGGCGGTCATCAATACGAACCCCTCCAAGAACATCTGAGAGAGTTGCTAACTCGACTCCAGCCTCGCCTAATGAAGGCAGAACTTGTTCGATGTATGCAAGAAAGAGACGATTCGGGCCAATCACAAGAATGCCCTGACCCTCCAAAGGAAAGCGATTTGTATAAAGCAAATAGGCAGCCCGGTGGAGTGCCACAACGGTTTTCCCAGTGCCTGGGCCACCCTGGACTGCAAGTACTCCCGGAAGCGGAGATCGGATCACACGGTCTTGTTCGGCTTGGATTGTGCCGACTATGTCTCCTAGTCGCCCGGTACGAGCTGTCTCTAATGCAGCGACCAAGGCTCCTTCCCCGCGTAAACTATCCCCATCGCGGAATCTCTCGATATCTCCAAAAAGTTCATCCTCAATCGCGAGAAGCTCACGTCCCCGGCTCACGAAGTGGCGACGACGCTCAAGACCCATCGACATGGGACCAGTCGCCCGATAAAACGCCTCTGCCACCGGCGCACGCCAATCAACTACTATGGGATCCTGTTTGTCGTCCCAAACCCCAACACGCCCGATGTAGTACCTTTCGCCGAACTCTCCATCCCCCTTCTCTTCCTCGTCAATACGCCCAAATACAAGTGCTGCATCACCCATCTCCAAATGGCCTAAGCGAGAGGCCACTGCATCCCAAATCGCTTCTCGTTCAAAACGCGCTTGATTAGTGCCACCCCGCCCAACTTCTACCATGCCAGTTAGGCGACGAGCCCTGTCTCGAGCTGCCTCGAGACAGGCGTAAGCTCTATCGAGGTACTCCTGTTCAGCAGCAAGTTCGGGATGCATCCACACTCCTGAATATTCGATACAGAGATCTTTCAGCATCGGGGAAAGAGCTAAGGTCCCAAAACACCGAAATCTCCTGTTTGGCCGAAGATCAATCCTACCTGCCCTAAGTGCGGGCCCCTGGCATATCGCCAACTGTTATTGATGCCGGGACCACCATGTCGCGGCTGCCACGTGAAACGATAGATGTATGGTGAGTATAGGATTAGTGCTTAGTGCAGGTGGAATGCACGCAACCGCCTACCACTGCGGCATCCTCTCGGCTATAGCCGAAGTGACAGGATGGGACCCCCGGACAGCAAGATTAATCGTGGGAACATCCGCTGGTTCCAGTATGGCTGTCACAATTCGAGCGGGACTGAGCATTGACGATCACGCTGCCCACCATATGGGTAACGCTCTTTCTGTAGAAGGCCGTGCTTTGGTTGAACAAATCAAGACTCCCATGGATCTACCAACTAAGCCACCTGAGGCCAAGTACGGCCGACCAACTAACCCCCTCTTACTAATCCACGGACTTCTCGGAGGTCAGCGACTACGACCTGTCCTAGCATTTACTGGAATTTTGCCCGAGGGAACTGTCAATGGTGATTTTTTTCGTGACAGAATCAATGAAATCCATATAGGTTCCTGGCCAGATCTACCTACATGGGTATGCGCTGTCGATCTCGGCTCTGGCAAGCGTGCGGTGTTTGGGCGAGACCCAATCGAAATCGATGTCGGAACAGCGGTGCAGGCTTCGTGCGCCATTCCAGGATTTCTTCGTCCTGTCGAGTGGCTAGGTCGCCGTTATGTCGATGGGGGGATTCATTCCACGACTAACGCCGATCTTTTATCCACACTAAATCTAGATCTGATTATCGTCTCGTCATCAATGACCGCTATACGTGGTCTTGACACATGGCCAACCGGTCCCTTATCACGGGCATGGCATAGCCGTACCCTTGTACACGAGATTGCCAGTATCCGCAGCAGCGGAACGACCGTCCTCGTAGCTGAACCAACCGCCGAAGATTTACTGGTACGCAATACGAACGACCTCGACGACTTGGACAATTCCTCCATTTTCGAATCAGCTCGAACCTCAGCACTAGCCCGACTCGCACATCCAAAAAATATTAAGGCACGAAATCTACTCACTGCAGCCGCAACCAATAATAACCGCTGACCTGACGGTAACTCGTCAGACCCTCGCTAACGTCACTCTGTGACCAAAAAATCGCAGAGCACTGGAACTTTCATCGCTGCATGCCAAGCGCTGCCTCACCCATATACCCCGGTGTGGTTTATGCGCCAAGCCGGCCGGTCTCTACCAGAGTACCGATCGATAAGAGGAACCGAAAGTATTCTTAGTGTGCTACGAAATCCTGATCTCTCAGCTGAAATAACGCTCCAGCCGGTGCAAAGATACGGCACAGACGCAGCAATTCTCTATTCGGATATTGTCGTTCCTATCCATGCCATAGGCTTCGGGATGGACGTAAAACCCGGAATAGGACCTGTTGCAGAGCAGCCCTTTCGGAGAACTAAAGACCTCGAGCGATTACGTCCTCTTGACCCGGAGACCGATACCCCGTACGTAATCGAAACCATACGGAACCTATCCAATTGCCTTTCAATACCCTTAATTGGTTTCGCTGGTGCACCATTCACCATGGCCTCTTATCTGATAGAAGGGAAACCATCGCGTACCTATGCTCGAACAAAAGCTTTGATGCTAGGAGATCCCAATCTCTGGTTCGGTCTACTTGACCGCCTCGCTGATCTAGCAATAGCTTCTCTCCGCTCACAAATTGAAGCCGGAGTTCAAGCGGTACAAATATTCGATAGCTGGGCAGGCGCCCTTTCCCCCTCCGTATATGAACAATACGTATTACCCGCTAGTAAAAAAGTCTTTACAGAGATCGCCGATCTCGACGTCCCTCGGATTCATTTCGGAGTAGGTAACGGTGAAATCTTGCAGTTGATGGCAAACGCAGGTTCGGATGTGATGGGGATCGATTGGCGAATACCACTAGATGAAGCTCGACGTCGGCTGGGTCAAAACTCAATCCTTCAAGGCAACCTCGATCCAGCTGTGTGTCTTGCACCTATCGAAGTTGTGGATATCGCCGTAAACGACATACTCAATATTAACGCCGGTCACCCCGGCCATATATTCAACCTAGGGCACGGAGTACTACCAGAAACTGATCCAGGAGTGCTCAAACACATTGTGGAAGTAGTCCATGCCTACGAAATTCAATCCTAAGAATGGGTCGCTATAGCGTAGTTGTGGTTGGTGCAGGGATCACGGGTCTTGCAACTGCCCATCGGCTCTGTGCCGACAGCCCTGAGATAGAACTCACTATCTTTGAGGCTGGCACCCGCGCCGGGGGAAACATCCGGACCAGTTTGTTTGCTGATCTAGCCATCGACGAGGCTGCAGATGCCTTCCTTGTGCGTGTGCCCTGGGCACTTGAGTTGTGCAAAGAACTTGGAATTGCAGATGCCCTCGTTACACCAAAAGCACGGTCAGCATCAATATGGTTTGATGGTCAATTACGGCCCCTACCTACACCAAACATTATGGGAATCCCTTTAGATCATTCGACAATCCCAGCCGGTATTCTCGGAACGACAGCCATCAAAAAGCTAACCGGCGACGGTCTCCCTGGATCCACACTGCCTGAAGGTGACCTTTCAGTAGGTGAGGTCGTTCGCACCTGTGTCGGCAATGAAACTTTTGAACGGTTTGTAGACGTTCTTCTAGGTGGAATAAACGCAGGTAACGGAGACGACTTGAGCTGCCAAATCATGGCTCCAAATTTGCTTCGGGCAGCGCACCGACCTGAAGGTTTGCTCTCGACACTTCGCTCAGAATACGAGACTTCCGATCACACAGCTCCAGTCTTCAATACCCATCCTGCTGGAATGGGGAGGCTGGTCCAAGAACTCGTTGGCCGGCTTGGTAATAGACTCCACTTACAAACTGAGGTCGTCGGGTTGGAGTATTCCAAAAATACTTGGCAAATTCAGACTTCATCTGGACTCAAAACTGCGGATGCTGTCGTACTCGCCGTACCGGCCTATACCGCTAGCCGTCTATTGGATACGGTTGATCTCTTTACTGCCGAAAGCCTGGCCCAGATACCATATGCGTCGGTCAGTATCGCATCTCTGGCTTATCGCCAGGAAGATCTACAAATTCCTAAAAATCAAAGTGGATTTCTGGTACCACGAAGTGCCGACCTTCTAATGACAGCTTGTTCTTTTGTCGGAAATAAGTGGGACCATCTAAATACTGGCAATCATCACCTTCTCCGTGTATCGACAGGCCGAACTGACGATCTGCGACAAACCTGCCTCAACGACACCGACCTCGAGATATACCTTGCACGCGATATCGCCCACACTCTCGATACTAAAAAATCACCCACGCTCTGCCGAATATCTCGCTGGCCCTGTTCACTTCCCCAATTCCGGCCAGGACATTCAGAAATGATTGCGGATATTGATCTTCGTCTTTCCGAAGCAGCGCCAGGGCTTTCTCTCGCTGGAGCTTTTCGTAATGGGGTAGGCATCCCAGCCTGTATACGCTCGGCACAAGAAGCAGCGGCGGCCATAACCAAAGACTCACAGTGAATAAGTTCAAGACAAATCTGGGCAGAAATAGAGATTCTTACCAATCACATGCTTCGATAGGGGGGTGAGATCAGAAACAACACCCTCCGGCGAATGGGCAGAAGCTCGATCGGGTAGTGGTACCGAACACCCAGACGAGTTACCTGACACCAACTATCTTCAGGTTGAACGGACCTTCTGTTTCGCGGACCTATCAGGCTTCACTCGCTTCACGCGATTATATGGTCCTTTAGCCGCTGTTGATCGGCTCGAAGAATTCCGTAATATTTCGCGAGACGTAGCTGCAAAACGAGGTGTGCGAGTTGCCAAGTGGTTGGGCGATGGCGTCATGATGGTTGGAACAGAACCCACTCCGACTATCGCATGGGGTGGCCACGTAATCTCACACTTCGAAGAATCGGGAGTGGAGGTAAGAGCTGGCCTCGCCACAGGAGTAGTTTTGCTCTTCGAAGGCGACGACTATATAGGTGAGCCTGTCAACCTCGCAGCCAAGCTTTGTAGCATTGCCGAACCCGGAGAGATTCTGGCAAGTTGTGCTACCAACGATCTCCCGAACTGGATGGGAGTCCTTGAGGTAGCCGAGGTCAATATACGTGGGGTAGGTGCCATAGAAGGAATCCAGCGTCTCGGACCTCGTATCAGGTGAAATTTTGGTTTCACGCCCACACCCCACCCTTTGGGCAGTACTTGCCGGGTTACTCCTTGTCGCATCCGTGCCCCCTTGGGGTTGGTGGCCAACGGCATTTCTAGGGATCGCTCTACTAGATCGCTTAATAGCAAATCAACCCGTCCGAAACCGATTCTGGCGAACAACAACCGTTAGTGCGGCTTGGCTATTCCCCGGGACACTCTGGATGTGGGATCTCAGCATTCCAGGTTGGATTCTGGCCTCCACATTACACTGCCTCTATTTTGGGATAGCCGTCTCATTAGTCCCACCCAATAAGGGGCGTCGAATAGGTCTGGTTGCTGCGATTAGTATCGCAGAATTCATACGGTGGAACTTTCCTTTTGGTGGTGCCCCACTCGCAACATTGGCAATGGGTCAAGCTGCGGGTCCACTTGCTCCTATAGTCCGTGTCGGCGGCCCATTGATGCTAACTATCACTGTAGCTATAGTCGGTATAGGCCTTTCGGCTATAGCAGACGGACGTCAAGCTACTAAAAAATCCGCTGTTGCAGTTACAGCATCTGTGATGACAATCGTCATCGCTTCCATACTCACTGCAATAGCCCCTACAGGAAATGTCCTCAAGCAAATAGAAGTTGCCTTGGTCCAAGGTGGGGGCCCCCAGCGCACGCGTGCAACACCAACAAGTGCTGCCGTGGTCTTCGAAAAGCAACTCGAAGCAAACCATTTAGTGAAACAACCTGTCGACCTTGTGCTCTGGCCAGAGAATGTCGTGAATCCATCGCCGTATCCTGCAACTGGTAAGCGACAAAGCACCCGGCTCTACGCGGATGATGCTGACACGGCTCTAAGGGCGGAGGCTCGACGTCTCGACGCCATTCTTATACCTGGCTGGTTTCACCGACACCCAACCATTTCTGAAGCAAATCTCAACTATTCCACAGCAATCGAACCAAACGGAACTGTAGCAGCTAGCTATGAGAAGGTCCGGACAGTTCCCTTTGGGGAATTCGTACCGCTTCGAAGCATTGTCGGGAAATTTACAGGATCCGATATACCTCTTCGAGATGTATTACCGGGTACAGAACCTCCGGTCCTGGAAACAAGTAAAGGGACTCTTGGAATTAACATATCCTGGGAGATTTTCTTTGAGCAGCGGACCCGGGATGCAGTGAATAATGGTGCCCAACTAATTCTTAACCCAACCAATGGGGCTAGCTATTGGTTAACAATGGTTCAGTCCCAACAAGTCGCATCTGGACGCCTCAGAGCCCTCGAAACTGGGCGCTGGCTACTTCAAAGTGCGCCGACCGGCTTCAGCGCCGTCATTGATCCACAAGGACACGTTGTTAAACGGACCGGCATCTCAGAACAAGAAGTGCTTCATGCCACTGTAGAACTGCGCGAGGGGAAAACCTGGGCAACAAGAGTCGGCCCTTGGCCGATACTCGCCATATCGCTCTGCTTCCTCGGTGGAGCTTTGATCGCGGCACGACGCCAAGAATAGTGAAATAAGGGGTTGGAAAATACCGACATGCAGTAAGCATTCAAAAGTACCGACCGAAAAGACTGCCGAAACACTACGCATGAGTAACTCTTATACGAGAATCACACCTCCAAACCACACGAACGGTAATCACAAATCAAACCTCAATAACCAAGGTCACTGGGCCATCATTCACCAACTCGACTCTCATTTCCTCTCCGAACCTTCCCGTCACAACTGAGAGGTCGTGGTCACGCAACCTATCCACAACTCGCTCTAGTAGCGGCCTAGCGTGTTCCGAACTAGCAGCTGCAGCCCAACTGGGCCGCCGACCTTTTGTGACTTCACCGTAAAGAGTGAACTGGCTCACTATGAGTACTTCCTGACCTATTTCACTAACTGGAAGATTCATCATTCCCGTGCTATCTGCCATAACTCGGAGTCCGGCTATTTTGTCCGCTATCTGATCCGCTTGGGCCTCTCGGTCATTGTGAGTGACCCCAATAAATACGCAGAGCCCACGACCAATACCACCGACAACCTCCGAATCAACACACACCGAAGCCTTCTCAACCCTCTGAACTAACGCTCGCATCCACTCACGGTACCCCTATCGATATCTTCTTTGTAAGTCAAGACTGGACTCTGGAGACCCAGGTATTTAAGCGAAGCGCCCAGTAGCGCTTTCTTGCCCAGAGCCCGCCAGACTTGTGGGATGTCATTGCCAGAAACTCGAGAAAGCGTATTAGGAGAAGCTCCACTTCGCATCGCCTATCTCGCATATCGAGGAAAGCCTCACTGTGGTGGTCAAGGTGTCTACACGCACCATCTCACAAAAGCCCTCGCTGGATTAGGGCACCAGGTAGAAGTACTTGCGGGCCAGCCATATCCAATATTGGATGAACAAGTTACGCTAACCCGTCTCCCCAGCCTGGATTTGTATAACGAACACTTCCCAATGCGCAAGGCACGAATCTGGGAATTCAAGAGTATTTGGGATATCGCCGAAGCATTCTCCTTTACTACGGGGAACTTTTCTGAGCCCATGGCCTTCAGTATGCGAGCTTGGGATTATCTCAGAAAGAAGAGACAAAATTTCGATCTCGTACACGATAATCAATGCTTGGGATGGGGTTTATTGCTAATTCAGGATCAGCTTCGCCTGCCCCTGTTATCAACAATCCATCACCCAATTACAGTCGATCGGCGTCTCGAAATCGAACATTCCCGAAATCTCTGGGAGCAAATTGGAAAGCGTAGGTGGTATGCATTCACAAAGATGCAAACCCAAGTCGCTAAACGTATGCAGCGAATCATGACAGTTTCGGAGTCATCTCGAACCGATATTATTGCCGACCACAAAGTAGCTAAAGAACGTGTCCATGTCGTCCCTGTCGGAGTAGATCCAGACTTGTTCCGCCCAATCGAAGGGATAACTCCGGTTACAGGCAGAGTCGTGACCACGGCTAGTGCGGATGTAGCTATGAAGGGACTCCGTTTTCTTCTAGAAGCAATCGCAAAGTTACGCACCGAAAGAGAGATAGAACTTGTAATCATAGGCCGACCCAAAGCTTCAAGTGCTGCAACAGAAACCTTCCAACGCCTCGGGCTTACCGAATGTGTCTCCTACATTTACGATGTCCCAGATTCTCGTATAGTCGAGCTCTACAACCAAGCCCAAGTTGCAGTGGTACCTTCGCTATATGAAGGATTTTCACTACCGGCTATCGAAGCAATGTCCTGTGGTGTCCCTCTCATAACCACAACTGGCGGAGCCCTACCAGAGGTGACTGGCACACACAATGAAACCTGCTTTCAAGTACCTCCCGGAGATGCTGGTGCCCTGACAGAAATGATACAGACCGTCCTCGATATGCCGGAGGCTCGTACCCGAGTCGGAGCTAACGGTCGAAAACGCGTAACTGAACACTGGAGTTGGCGCCACACGGCCATCCGAACTATCGAAGAGTACAAAGCACTACTCAACAACCGTTTCATCGACAATCATCACCAATGTTAACTGCCGACTACAACCAGCTCGGACTTACGAGAAATGATCGTCTTCTAGATTTGGGGTGTGGTTTAGGTCGACATGCATTCGCGGCACTTCAGCGCGGAGCACACGTAGTGGCTTGTGATCTCGGATTCAAGGAAGTACAGCAAGTTAAAAACACAGCTGCAGCAATGTGGGAAGTGGGAGAGATAGAAGCTGACATCGTTCTTGAAACAGCCAACGCCGATGCCTCTTGTCTACCATTCTTTGACAATGTTTTTGATCGTGTCATAGCGAGTGAGGTACTGGAACATATCGACGACGACCGTCAGGTTCTAGGAGAATTAACTCGAGTCTTGCGCCCCGGAGGGACCATTGCCATCACTGTTCCCGCAGAGCTTCCCGAGCGAATCTGCTGGTGGCTCTCAAACGACTACCATGCCCCAGCAGTGGTCGGTGGACATGTTCGGATCTACAAATACCGAGAACTGCAACAAAAAATCACTGAAGCGGGACTAGCCATTTCGGGAAGTCACCGAACTCACGCTCTTCACAGCCCATACTGGTGGCTTAGGTGTCTGCTCGGACCTACCCGACCGATTGATGACTCTCGAATCATCAGCTGGTACAACAAGTTTCTGACCTGGGATATCGTCAAGTCCCCATATCTCACAAGGATGTTAGATCGTTTACTTAATCCGATTCTGGGGAAGAGCTTGGTTATCTATGGATCAAAACCGGTGACGGGAATAGCATCTGACGATATTCCCCAGATTAAGGAAGTGATAAATGCCGCTTCCTGAAGTACCTGGCCTTCTTGATGTCGAAGATCTGCGTCTCACAGCTCAGTCCATTGCAGACGCTCAACTCAAAAATGGCATGATCCCCTGGTACACCGGCGGTCATGCAGATCCGTGGAACCACGTCGAAGCCGCCATGGCTCTATCTGTCACAGGATTCTTAGATGAAGCAGAAGAGGCTTATGCCTGGCTCGTACGGGTTCAAAATGATGACGGCTCCTGGCATGCGTATTACACAGACAGTGGGATCGAAGATCCGAAAGTGGATACCAATACAGTTGCGTATATTGCAACGGGCGCTTGGCACCATTGGCTCCTAACGCACGATCGTGGCTTCCTGGACTGGCTTTGGCCTGTCGTTGAACGGGCCCTTGATTACGTCCTAGCTCTCCAAACTACTCGCGGTGAGATCGTCTGGGCACGTCACCCCGACGGTACTCCTTGGTCTTACGCCCTTCTGACAGGGTCTTCTAGTATCTGTCACAGCCTCCGATGTGGGATTGCATTAGCTGAGGAAGTCGGTGAAGAGAGACCAGATTGGGAGCTTTCACTCGCCAATCTGGCTCACACAATCCGAACACGTCCGGCAGGAGCATTTGCTCCGAAAGATCGTTGGGCAATGGACTGGTACTATCCGGTTCTGTCTGGGGCGGTTACTGGCAGAGCGGCCAAAGAAAGACTCCAATCTCAGTTCGATATATTTGCCCTAACGGACCGAGGTATTAAATGTGTCGCAAACAAGGACTGGACTACAGCGGCTGAAACATCTGAGTGTGCGATCGCTCATCTCGCAGCAGGAGAACGAACCGAGGCTTCTCGGCTCTTTACCTGGGCACAATCGATGCGCCAACCTGACGGCCGCTACCTGACAGGAATTGCTTACCCCGAAGAAACTGGATTCCCAGCAGATGAGCACACTACCTACAGCGCCGCTGCAGTCATTCTGGCTGCCGACGCTCTCAATTCTTCAAGCCCTGCATCCGGACTGTTTGTAGATCGACGGGGCTTATCCGAAATAATCGATGTCGAGATATCTCCCACGAGCCGAACTACCGCGAACGAAACCGACTAATAGCCAAGCAAATCGATACAGCTAAGCAGTCCTACCTCACTACAGGAGTTCGGCGCATGACCCGAAGTGAACCGACGGAACTAACTTCAACGAAGTCTTTCGAATCGACAGCCCGGCACCAAATCTCGTAGGGGGGCCTGCCACCATCGATCGGATTCGGAAATACGTCATGAATCAACAGAAGACCTCCAATAACAACGTGTGGTACCCATGATTCGTAGTCTCTGTGCGCTGATTCTGCTCCGTGCCCACCATCTATAAACAGAAGCGAGAGACTGGTATCCCACATCGCCGCGACTCTTGACGATTCACCAACTACTGCAACAACGGTGTCTTCAAGTTTTGCTTCCAAAATCGTTCTCCGAAAATACGGAAGAGTATCAATACACCCAGACCGTGAGTCAACCAGATCCGGCTCATGCCATTCCCATCCAGGCTGATTCTCTTCCGAACCCCGGTGATGGTCAAGAGCGAAGAGAACGCGACCTTTCATTTCCGCTGCAGCCCCCAAATACAGGCTTGATTTCCCGCAATAGCTGCCGACCTCGAGGAACGGTCCCTCTACAGCTACCTCGCAAGCTTGACTAAATAACTCCAAACCTTCTTCATGCGGCATAAATCCTCTTGTGACATCAGCCAAAGAGAGTAGTTTCTGTTGGCGATCTTCCATAACTCTCAGTTATGCCGTCGGACAAGTTCATATTCTGTTCGTTCACCCCACAAAAGATGTTCCAAAACAACAAAACGAACAATCCAAAGAGAACCGAATGCAACTGCATTAGCACCCTGAACAGCCAGAGTATGGTCAGCAAAACTGTCAACCACGCCAACTAAAATCGTTGAAAGCACTAACCCCACAAATGCGAGACCCCAAAAAGGGAGAACTTCGGCCCCTAACTTGTGATCGCCTTTTTCACGCTCCCAAACATAGTGCCGACTAAGGAGATACGCGGGAATACTGCCGGCCGCCACCGCAACAATATTGGCAGTCATACCGGGCCATCCAAAGCGGTCGTAGCACAAATAGAGAAGTGTCTGTCCAGTCGCAACGTTGACGACAGAAACCCCTGCAAAACGGATCAGCTTGTGCCCATATTGCTGCCATAACCGCGTCAGAATCGCTGAGCGTTTCCAAGCCATCGGCGAAGCCTACCTCCGCTCCGTTGAGGCGGTCGCTTCAAGATATTTAGTTCTACAAATGACTGGACAAAGTTTTCAGATAAATACACCTGCTCGGAAGCGATTAAGACTCAGATTCTCTTCATTTCCGAAACAATCCGCCCACTATTTGCTCAGCTGCCAATACGGGAGAAATAGAAGAATCTAGTCTCTCACCTTCTAAAGCTCGGTCGATCTCTTCCGCGACACGGTGAGTAAGTCGAGCACGTATTTCTGAAATCACACGATTTTTTCGACTCTCCATAAGCCCTTTCCCTAATCTAAGAAGCCGGTTGTGATCGTGGATAGCCACAATCAGCTGGGAAATCCCCTCAGAACTCGTTGCAATGGTTTTACATATTGGGGGCCGTAATCCAGCATCCAATCCAGAAATCTCTGACAAATCAAGCATTAACTCGAGATCTCGACGAGCATCTTCAGCGCCCAACCGATCAGCTTTGTTTACCACAAAGATGTCTCCAACTTCTAAAAGTCCGGCTTTGTTTGCCTGGACCGCATCACCCCAACCCGGCGTCACTACCACAACCGTGGTGTCAGCCATCGCCGCCACATCAACCTCGACTTGACCGACACCTACTGTCTCAATAACTATCGGTCCAAAACCACAAGCGTCCAAAACACGAATCACTCCGGGCACAGCAACTGACAGCCCACCACTGTGACCTCGGGTGGCAAAGGAACGAACAAAGACACCAGATGCGGTGGCTGATTCCATTCGGACCCGATCTCCGAGTATCGCCCCACCTGTTAGTGGGGAAGATGGGTCCACAGCAACAACTGCGGGATGGTGACCCTCTTCGATAAGGTGTGTCGCAACAGCGCTTGTGATCGTAGATTTCCCGGAACCCGGCGCTCCTGTAATTCCCACGATATGTGCATCCCTAGACAGCAAATGGGTTGCTTCGGCAATTTCATCGGCAGGAGACCCGCCTCGTTCCACCAGGGTCAGAAGTCTGGCCACTGCGCGATTTTCGCCATCCCTCGCTGCAGCAAGTAAATCCTTCAAACCCCAGCCGTCAGTATCCCGATTCATCAATAACCACAGCCCCACGGATTATTTCGACAACCTCAGTCGCCGAAGCTCCTGGTCCTAGAACTGCCGAGATACCAACTTGATCGAGCGCATCCCGATCCTCATCAGGAATAATCCCACCTATCACCACTGGGACCCGGCCAAGACCTCGATCTTCGAGAGCCTGAACAATTAAAGGTGCCAAAGTGAGGTGGCCAGCGTTATGCATGGAAATCCCGACGACATCAGCATCTTCCTGCTCAACGGCTTCGATAATGGTTTCTGCTGTTTGGCGTAACCCCAGGTAAATGACCTCCATACCGGCATCCCGAAGAATTCGCGCAACTACTTTTAGCCCTCTGTCATGGCCATCAAGTCCTAGCTTCGCAAGCACCACACGGATTGGGATATCCACGTAATCCGATTCCTTACACCACAGTTGGTTCAAGGTATGTGCCGAACACGCTCTCGAGCACATCAACAATTTCACCAACGCTAGCTCTTACCTTAACAGCACCGAGTAATGCAGGCATCAAATTTATCTCGGGTCGAACTGCGTCAGCAGCCACTCGTTTAAGGGCCGACTGCACCTCCGCATCGCTACGGCTAAGACGGACTTCGTCAAGTCGCTTACATTGTAGATCTTCTGTGTCCTGGCTAATGCGTAATAGTTCTCCCTGTCGTTTATCATCACCTTCAGTAAATGCATTAACGCCAACTACGATTCTTTCTCCAGCATTTACTGCGCGCTCGAAACGATAAGCGGAATCAGCAATCTCTCCCATGAACCAGCCATTCTCTATTCCAGCAAGTACACCTTCGAGAATCGACCCCTCTCCAACCTCAATCAGCCGAGCGAAAATAGCTTCAGCCCTTCTTTCAAGCTCATCAGTGATCCACTCCACATAAGCTGAACCGCCAAGTGGGTCAGCTACCTCGGTGACACCAGTCTCATGAGCTATAACTTGCTGAGTGCGCAATGCGATGCGGGCGGCATCTTCGCTGGGTAAAGCGAGTGCTTCATCGTAAGCATCCGTGTGGAGACTCTGTGTTCCACCTAAGACACCCGCCAACGCCTGAAGCGCCACTCGGGCAATATTCACTTCCGGCTGTTGTGCTGTTAAGGAAACCCCAGCAGTTTGAGTATGAAAGCGCATTCTCAAACTACGTTCCTCACAAGCGCCGTACTCATCCCTCATCCATCGAGCCCAAATACGTCGAGCAGCTCGAAATTTGCCAATTTCTTCAAAAAAGTCACTGTGGCTATTAAAAAAGAATGACAGCCTGGGGGCGAAAGCGTCAACAGACAGTCCAGCTGCTGTCGCCGCTTCAACATAGGCAAAACCATTGGCCAAGGTAAACGCTAGTTCCTGAGCTGCTGTCGAACCTGCTTCCCGAATGTGGTAGCCGGAAACTGAAATAGGATTCCATCTAGGCATCTCAGATGTCGTAAAACGAATCGTGTCAGTTACAAGACGAACTGAAGGACGAGGGGGGAATAAGTATTCTTTCTGTGCTTGGTATTCCTTGAGAATATCGTTTTGCAAAGTACCAGCAAGAGACCCGCGGTCAACTCCTGTTTCCTCCGCGACTACAACATACATAGCCAAAATAATTGCCGCAGGGCCATTTATAGTCATTGAGGTAGTCACATCCGCAAGGTTGATGTCTGCAAACAGGTCTGCCATATCCTCAACCGTGTCGATGGCCACCCCAGCTCTGCCGACTTCACCCAACGACAAAGGGTGATCAGAATCACGGCCCATCAACGTTGGCATATCGAAAGCAGTGGAGAGGCCCGTCCCACCCGCACGTAGGAGTTCTTTAAAGCGCGCGTTGGTGTCCCCTGCTGTACCGAAACCAGCAAACATTCTCATAGTCCAATGGCGGTCGCGGTACATCCTAGAATGAATGCCACGCGTATAGGGGAACTCACCCGGTAGTGGAGAGCCACCATAAACAGGATCAACCGGGATACCAGAAAGGGTCACTCCTCCATCTTCCATGAGTTTAGACTACTTGGATGTCAAACTATTGGCCACCCAACCTTCTAGTGCGAGCGGCTTAGGCTACTTTCATGGTCTTACAATTCGACCCAATAGAAGAAGCCCGAAAAAATTGGAAATCAAAGGACTGGGATTCAGTCGAAGCCATGGCTGCGGCTACTTCAATAACAAGAGCACACCAAATCATCTTGCAACGCATCGATACTGCATTGGGACCTTTAGGTCTAAATTTCAGTCGATTTGAAGCACTCGCCCTTTTAAACTTTTCACGTTTCGGCTCTCTGCCAATGGGGAAAATTGGTGACCGACTTCAAGTGCATCCTGCGTCAGTGACAAATACCATCGACAGATTGGAAGCCGACGGTCTAGTCCACCGCAACCAACACCCAAACGATCGTCGCACCACACTGGCAGAGCTAACGACTGAAGGCCGCAAGGTCGTTGAGAAAGCAGCGAAAATCCTTTCTGGGCTCGATTTTGGACTTCGAGGAATAGATCCTCCCGGTTTGGCAACCATAACTAACGCCCTCGTGGAACTAAGAAAAGGTGCTGGGGATTTCTAAGAAAGCCGATGCGACCCAAAGTAAATGAACATGCCAAACTTCCTATCGAATAAAATTTAGGGAGGTCTAATGGGTGTAGGAAACCAGACCGGAGATATTACGGGATGGCCAAAACTAGTCATCAAATACAGGACCGAACCTGAAAAATTAGTCGCAATCCTCCCGCCCGGTCTCCACCCCGGTTCAGAGCCGATCGTCACTATCGGCGTCTACTGTGTTCCAGTTCTTGGAGAACCCGAATATGGCATTAGCACTAGGGTCCAAGCAACCTACAATGGAATTACAGGTGACTACTCACTCGGCATCGGTATTGACCAAGAAGCAGCAATTTTCAGTTCACAAGAAATCAACGGTCAACCAAAGTTCCCTTGCGCAATCCGATATTTCCGAATAGGCAACTCCGTCGAGGCCATAGCTACCCATCAGGGTTACACATTTCTTAAATTCTGCGGACAGGTAATCAGAAACAAAAATCCAAAAAAAGAAGACCTTGAACATAACGAATGGTGGATCAAGTACTCCAGAGCGATTGGGGGTCATCAGGGGAAATGGGACTATCCACCACATGTGGTCAAAGTCCGACAGATAAGTAATGAAGTCTTGATCGAAGACCTTGAAGGAGAGCTCATACTTCTTGATAGCCCTTGGGACCCCATCAAAGAACTCCTCCCCCTTAAAGAGCAAATATCAGCTCAACTGATCACCTCAATACATAAACTCCGCGAGATCTCAAATGCCGGCCCACTAGATCCAGAATCATTTTGGGCGTTCGCTGACACAATCGGTGGCTCTCGCTGGCCTGGTTTCCGAGGTGGACCACGCAAATCAACAATGTGACTTTTATTTTCGCTCTGTTCTGATCTATCAATTAGCTCACTTATGCAGCCAACGATCCTCAACAAAAGATCCGCAATGGTGGGATGTGGAAGAACACTTTGACCCATTCCACTCCATTGCGAAAACCCACCGCGGTGTACAGCCATACCAATGGATTGCGAATACCATTCGATTTCTCAATTAGCTATAAAATCTGTGCGCACAACAAGAACTTGCTTGACGGCATAGTCTCATATAGTGCTCGTAACCACACTCGCCGGAATTGGATTTCTAGTTGTAGGACTTCTACTTCAATGGCCAGTGCTAGTCGCACTTTCCATAATCTTCGTGATAGTCCAAATGATGATGATTCTGGCTCGTTCGGCTGTGCAACGAAGCGACCGACGACTAGAGCGACGGGTCCCTCCAAAAGATTCTTGAGCTCACTTTCTGTCGAATTAGGACCTACCCTGCGTCCTCAAATGCCGAGCGGTTATATAAACCTTGCGCTAGCTCTCTAAATCACAAATCGCCGCTGAACTACCTACCTACTCCATTTAGGCACCGGTGATTGAAGAATTACTGAACTGAGCACATCATCAGTTAGTGAACCAGAACGTAGAGATTTGTGAAGTTTATTCAGTACCTACCGAGTATCGAATGTCCTAAATAACTCGGAATCCCGACTACCAAAATGCGCTATCTCACCACCTAATGTTTCAAAACCAGCAATATCCCCTTGAACGACTAGCGTGTCTGCAGAAGCAAGACGGGATGTTCCTGCTCTTGAATTCAGGGAAACTATGCAAAGAAATTCTGAACCTTTCGCACTGGCCGACGAGGCAGCATCAGTATTGGCCAGACAAACCGGTGTAAAGACCCATGACACAGTTGTGGTGCTCGGCTCGGGTTGGGGGGAAACCGCCCACGAGATGGGTGAAATCCGAGCCGAACTGCCACTTGATCAACTTCCAGGCTTTCCAAAACCATCAGTACATGGTCATAGAAACAGCGCATTATCAATCGAAGTCGGAGAAGTTAAAGTTCTGGTTCTCGGTGGACGAGTCCATCTTTACGAGGGCTATCCGGCCTCTACCGTAGTCCATGCTGTACGCACAGGTATCGCCGCCGGCTGTAATGAGGTCATTCTCACTAACGCCGCCGGGGGTCTGCGCCCAGAGTGGCAAGTCGGACAGCCGGTTCTGATATCAGATCAGCTCAACCTCACGGGCGCCTCTCCGCTTGCGGGTCCAGAACCGCCTCCAAACCGGCCGATTCGTTTCACCGATTTGACAACGACTTACTCTAAAAGATTACGGTCCCTGGCTCTCGAGGTCGATCCGACCCTACCCGAAGGGGTGTATGCAGGACTCTTAGGTGGTGCATTCGAAACGCCTGCAGAGATACGTATGATGGCGGGATTTGGTGCAGATCTAGTCGGAATGTCAACGGTACTTGAGGCAATCGCAGCCCGTCATCTAGGTGCTGAGGTTCTAGGGATCTCTCTAGTTACAAACGCCGCCGCAGGAATAGCAGAGGCAGAGCTTAGTCACGAGGATGTGCTAGAAGCGGCCACTGAAGCGGGGCCGCGCATACTAAAGCTATTACGGGGAGTGTTACAAAACCGGTGACTAGTCCCGAAGCTACAGCACATCATTGGCTCTCCGTAGATCCGGACCCAGAGCATCGAGCTAGAACTAAACTTCTACTTACCCAAGGCGGACCGGAACTTGAAGAAAGATTTGGCGATCACTTACGATTCGGGACAGCTGGTATTAGAGGGCCTCTCGGGGCTGGTCCAATGCGTATCAACCAGGTGCTTATCCGAGCAACCACGGTAGCAATCGGTCAATGCCTGCTCAATGAACACCAAGAGCCAACTGTGGTCATCGGTTTCGATGCTCGCCAGCAAAGCGATATTCTCGCCAATGACGTAGCTCGCACTCTTGCGGGACTTGGAATCGCTGTAACGCTTCTACCGGAAGCCATACCTACACCTGTCCTTGCCTACACGTTGCTACATACTGGAGTAGAAGCAGGAATCATGATTACCGCAAGTCACAACCCTCGCCACGATAATGGGATGAAGGTCTACTGGTCAGATGCTGCGCAAATCATATCCCCAATCGACGAGAAGATTTCGGCTCTACTTCAAAAACAAATTTCTGATGGTGAGCTGCCACGAGAAAGTGAACTAGCGGACCACCACCACCCACTTATTACGCGGGATGGCACTACCGAAATCGATTCATATATATCTGCTGCAGTTCGAATATTTGGACCTGCAAAAGACGCAACTCTGAACCTTGCCTACACGCCTCTCCATGGTGTCGGCTATCAAGTACTCGCAAAAACCTTTGCTAAGTCAGGCTTGCCACCCCCTTACGTAGTTACCGAACAGGTAGAACCTGATGGTGAATTTCCAACGATAGATTTCCCAAATCCTGAAGAACCCGGCTCTCTAGACCTACTACTAAACCTTGCCCGAAATATCAAAGCTGACGTGGCACTCGCCAACGATCCAGATGCTGACCGACTAGCCGTAATAATTCCTACACCGGACGGCTGGAGACATCTATCTGGTGATGAAACTGGAGGACTCTTAGCCGAATATGTCCTTGATAACAGCTCTGGACGTGACCGGCTCGTTGTCACAACCATCGTATCCTCAAGGCTTCTAGCAGCCCAAGCTACCCACCATGGCGTTCAATATAAAGAAACGCTCACTGGGTTCAAGTGGATTATTCGGCCAGCACTCGAAGATCCAAAATTGCGTCTTGTTTTTGGTTATGAGGAAGCCCTCGGATACCTGATCGGTGACATTGTTCGAGACAAGGACGGTATCACAGCAGCAGTCGCCCTGGCCCAACTAGCAATGTCAGCAAAAGCAGAGGGGAGGACGATACTTGATCTACTTCACGATCTTTGGCACCAATACGGTGTGCATAGAACGACTCGTCGCACCCAGCGCTTCGAAAATCCTGAAGATAAAAAACATGCGATGTCTAGGTTGGATTCTCTCCGCCGAAACCCCCCCACAGAAATAGCGGGCTATCCAATACTCGCAACTACTGACTACAGGGAAGACAACACTGATTTACCTAGTGCAAACCTCCTGGAATTCAACTTCGATGGTGGACGCCTGCTAGTAAGACCAAGCGGCACCGAACCATTACTAAAGATCTATGCAGAAGTCGTAATGCCAACTGGGACGGATGTCACAAAAACCGAAATTATCGCCGACAATACCGTCGCCGCCTTAGCCAATGCGGCCCTCGATCTTCTATTGTGAGAGCCGTGAAGCGGACGGCCTACGCTCCGATCCCGATCACACCTGTCGACGAGGTGGCCCTGGAATCCCGCGCCGCAGAACTCGGCAGCCGATCCATCAAGACTTCCAGTAAAGAAGCGGCCCTTTATCTCTCAGTCCGGTGCATTGACCTCACGACTTTGGAAGGAGTAGATACCCCTGGAAAGGTGGAATCACTATGCCAAAAGGCAATCCGTCCCGAGGCCACCAACCCGAGTATCCCATCAGTAGCTGCTGTCTGTGTATATCCAGAGATGGTCTCCTATGCAGCTAAAGCAGTCGCTAGTAGTAGCGTCGCAGTCGCAAGTGTGGCGGGGGCCTTTCCTAGCGGCCTCTCTGATCTTAAAGTTCGAACCACCGAGATCCGAAAGGCCGTCGAAGCTGGAGCTAACGAAATCGACATCGTCCTCAACCGGTCAGCGTTTCTTTCAGGCAATCTTGCCCAGACCTACGATGAGGTCTCCGCCTCAAAAGAAGCATGTCGCGGCGCTCATCTTAAAGTCATCCTTGAAACTGGTGAGCTAGGTGGTTACGAACCAATCCGAAGGGCCTCAATGCTAGCCATGGCAGCAGGTGCCGATTTCATCAAAACCTCGACAGGGAAAATCCCGAAAGCATCTACACCAGCAATAGCTCTTTGTATGGCAGAGGCAATCAGAGAACATGCCCAAAGCGAAGGCCGAGTGGTCGGCTTGAAAGTTGCAGGTGGTATCCGCACAGCCAAACAAGCCTGGCAATATCTAGTTTTGATAGCGGAAACGCTCGGCCCTGAATGGCTAACACCGGACCGCTTCCGTTTAGGTGCATCAAGCCTACTAAACGACATTCTATTGCAAATTCGGAAATTAAAGAGTGGCCACTACTCGGGTCCAGACTATGTCACGCTGGACTAACATACCGATGCCCATACAAGCCGATATAACTACGAAACAATGACTACAGAAAATTCCTCCTTCGGACTGGACTATGCCCCGGCCCCCGAGTCAGCTTCCATGGTCCAATTTGATGACGAGTATGGCCTATTTATTGGTGGATGCTTCGTTGCACCGAAATCAGGACAAACTATTGACACCATCAATCCCGCTACTGAAAAACGTCTTGCAACGGTGGCAAGAGGTGACGCCGAAGATGTGAACGATGCTGTGGCAGCAGCACGCAAAGCTTTTGAAGAGCACTGGTCGAGTACCTCTGGCAGCGTACGAGCCAGATATTTGTATCGGATCGCCCGTCAGATCCAAGAACGCTCACGAGAATTCGCAATCCTTGAGTCACTAGACGGCGGCAAACCAATACGCGAAAGTCGAGATGTCGACCTACCTCTAGTTGCTGCACATTTTTTCCATCACGCTGGTTGGGCCGACAAGCTTGAATACGCTTTCCCTAATAGGGATATCAGACCATACGGTGTAGCCGGTCAAATCATCCCTTGGAACTTCCCCCTCCTCATGGCCGCCTGGAAATTAGCTCCGGCTCTTGCCTGCGGTAATACCGTCGTCCTAAAACCCGCTGAAACAACCCCACTGAGCGTCTTGTTACTCGCTGATGTGCTTAACGATGTTGACCTCCCACCTGGGGTTGTCAACATCGTCACAGGAGCCGGAGCCACAGGCGAGGCACTAGTCAAACACCCCGATATCGACAAACTAGCTTTTACCGGATCAACAGAAGTCGGAAAATGGATCCGTCAATCAGCAGCAAGCCGACATCTGCCACTTACTCTGGAACTTGGAGGAAAGGCTGCCAACATCATCTTTGAAGATGCTGCCCTCGACCAAGCTGTTGAAGGTGTCGTCCAAGGCATATGGTTCAATCAGGGACATGTCTGCTGTGCGGGGTCAAGACTCCTAGTACAGGAATCGATCGCCGAAGATTTTACTGACCGCCTGAAACGACGAATGGAATCACTCCGGGTAGGAGATCCACTTGACAAAAATACCGATGTTGGTGCAATTAACTCTGCGGAACAACTAGAGAAGATCACAGAACTTGTTAATGCTGGAATAGCAGAAGGAGCCCAAATGCACCAAAACTCCTGCAAACTTCCAGATAAAGGTTTCTGGTTTTCTCCAACTGTTTTTACAAAAGTACAGCAAAGCCAACGAATCGCCAGAGAAGAGATTTTCGGGCCAGTACTGACGATTCAAACCTTTCGAACACCCGACGAGGCTGTAGAAAAAGCCAATAACACTCCCTACGGACTTTCGGCAGGGATTTGGACCGAAAAAGGTTCCAGAGCCCATTGGATGGCAATGCGAATGAGAGCCGGAGTCGTTTGGTTAAATACTTTCAACAAGTTCGATCCATCTAGCCCATTTGGGGGCTACAAGGAGAGTGGTTTCGGAAGAGAAGGTGGGATCCAAGGACTTGCTTCTTACGTTCAAGACAGTACGGGTAGCTTCTGATGGCCTCCCAACTACCCATTCCGAAAACCTTCAAGCTTTTTATCGGCGGAAAATTCCCGAGGTCAGAATCCGGTCATACATTTCAGATCCGAATACCAAATGGCCGTCTACTTGCAAACGCTGCAAAAGCCTCCCGAAAAGATCTGCGCGAAGCAATCCGAAATAGTCGATCGGCACAGGGAGGCTGGTCGAGACGGACAGCATACAACCGCGGCCAGGTGCTCTACAGAGTCGCCGAAATGCTCGACGCTCGTCGAGAAGAATTTACTGGAATCTTGATCGATGGTGGAAGCGAAGCAGAGAAAGCAAAAAGCGAAGTCGAACGAACTGTAGAGCGCTGGATCTGGTACGCGGGATGGGCCGACAAGGTAGTCCAAGTCTTAGGTTCTGTAAATCCGGTAGCCGGATCATTCTTCAATTTCACAGTTCCTGAACCCACCGGAGTGGTGGTCCATTCGGTACCTGACGAGACTCCTCTGCTTGCACTCACCTCTCGACTTGCTCCCGCCATAGTCACTGGGAATACCTCAGTAATGCTTGTCGGAGAAGGAGCTGCTCTCATATCGATGAGCTTTGCAGAAGTATTAGCAACTTCGGACATACCGCCAGGAGTGGTCAACATTCTGACTGGTAGTGTGACTGACCTGCTGCCGTGGGCACTAGGACACCTTGATGTCAACGCAGTTGACTTGACAGGTATACCCGCTGATCTACCAGATGAGCTTCTAACTGAGACTGCAGAGAACCTAAAACGCTTAGTCTATGGTGACCCTTTGGCCGCCAGCCCAGAAGTAATCTCGTGCTTTCTCGAAATGAAGACTGTCTGGCATCCCATCGGACGCTGATTGAAAATCTTTATTAATCAATCAACTCGATCGATGACAAGCGGAGTTGGAGATGGCATTTCGTCGGCAACCGTTATGGCTCGGGTAAGAGCAGCCTTCGCTGCGTAAAAGCGTGAATCATCTTCGGTATGAAGTTCGAGGATCGGGTCACCTACCTTCACTAATTCCCCCGGCTTGGCTAGACAAATCACGCCCGCAGAAGCACTAACAGAATCTTCTTTACGCTCCCGACCGGCACCAAGACGCCAAGCCGCGATTCCGACGGAACGACAATCAACCCGTGTAAGTACACCCGTAGCCTCGGCGCGGATAATCTCTGAGTGAGGTGCCTTAGCTAAAGACGCAAGGGGATCCCCTCCTTGTGCTCTAACCATCGCATTCCAAACCTCGCGGGCACGACCAGAGGAAAGAACATCAGCGGGATCTACATGTAGACCAGCAAGACTGACCATCTCACGGGCCAAAGCAACTGTCACTTCAACCAAGTCGGGTGGTCCCCCACCATCGAGCACCTCTAATGCCTCGCTGACCTCAAGAGCATTGCCAACAGCTCGACCAAGGACCGTCTCCATCGCCGTAAGTAGAGCCACCGTACGAACGCCGTTACGTTCTCCGATCCCCACCATCGTGGCAGCCAATTCTCGTGCCCTATCGAGTTCCGGCAAAAAAGCCCCAGAACCCACCTTGACATCTAGGACTAGTGCGTCAGTTCCTTCTGCAATCTTCTTAGACATAATTGAACTAGCTATAAGCGGAATGGAATCGACCGTCGAAGTCACATCACGCAAGGCATAAAGCCTCTGATCTGCGGGGGCGAGATCAGCACTTGCGCCTGCGATTACGCCACCCACTTCACGTAAAATCCGAATCATCGCCTCGGGTTCGAGTTTGGAAGTCCAACCGGGAATTGCCTCCATCTTGTCGAGAGTTCCTCCGGTATGACCTAAACCTCGCCCTGAAAGCTGTGGGACCGCTGCACCACAAGCCGCGACCATAGGAACCAAAACCAAAGAAACCTTGTCACCCACTCCCCCAGTCGAATGTTTATCGACAGTTGGTCGACCAACCTCAGTTAGATCCAACGTCTGGCCGGTATCCACCATGGCACGAGTCCAAGCATCAAGTTCAGAAGATTCCATTCCATTAAAAAAAATCGCCATAGCTAAGGCTGCTGCCTGCTCATCCGCAACAACATCACCTTCGGCATAGCGACCTACAAACCATTGAATCTGCTCATCTGTTAGCCGCAAACCATCGCGCTTGTCACGAATGACAGTTACAGCATCCATCACTACCCCTTCATGTACTCAATCGACAAGATCATCGGGCCCAAAAGATTCGGGAAGAAGATCACCTAAGCGCATCGGTCCAGTAGGGCGATCTACAAGCATCTCGGCACCGCCAACCTCAAACAGTAACTGGCGGCATCGCCCACAGGGAGCGACTGGGCTGCCATCTTTAGTAACAGCTACAACCGCGATAAGTCTCCCTCCTCCAGTTAGATGCAAGTCGGATATCATCCCGCATTCAGCACACAAGGTGAGACCGTACGAGGCGTTCTCCACATTGCACCCCAAAACAGTCCGACCATCTTCCGTAAGACCAGCGGCACCAACCGGAAACTGAGAATAGGGACAATATGCCGACGCGGCAGCCTTCGAAGCCGCTAAACGTAAAGCCTTCCAATCGATATCTGATCTTTGTACTGAACTTGTCATACCCCTATGCTGCCTCAAATCATGACATCTCTGCACCATGGCCGGGTGATCGACGTAGTCTGTAGTAAGAATTCCAAGCCGCGTAGTCCCGTAACCATAGGAAAAGTCGAACTTGACTGCTGACAGCCAGACACACGATCTTCTCAAAGCTATCGAACCAGATATAGAAGATCTTTTATCTACCCACCAAGAACGACGAGAACATTGGTATGCCCATGAGCTCATTCCATGGGAAATGGGGCGTAATTTCCGGGACGAGCCCTGGGAGGAATCACAGGCAACAATTTCTCGACCTGTACGAACTGCTCTCATACTTAATTTGCTGACTGAAGACAACCTTCCCTATTACCACGCGCGAATTGTCGGGACATTTCCAGAGAACTCAGCAATGTCGGAGTGGTCGAGACTGTGGACTGCGGAGGAGGGACAACACGCAATTGCCATCCGTAGCTTTCTCTTGGCCTCACGAAACTGTAATCCTCAATTACTCGAAGAAGACCGGCTTGCAACGGTAACGCGCGGCTGGCGAATTGCATTCACCGACCCCATCGATATCTTCAACTACACCTCAGCCCAAGAGTTAGCCACAAGAGTGAGCCACCGAAATGCCGGAGTGCAGGCTGAAGACCCAATCGCCTATGAAATAATGAACCGTATAGCGATCGATGAAAACCACCACTTCATGTTCTACCGAGGGGCTACTGCAGCGATGCTCAGGGAGAATCCCAGTCCAGTTCTCAAATCGATGCTAAAGGTACTCACCAATTTTGCAATGCCGGGTACAGAAATCCCCAATTTTCGAAAACGGGCAGTTGAAATTGCAAAATCTGGCATTTACAACCTTCGTGTCCATGCAGAACAAGTAATCCAGCCCTTGATTCGCCACTGGAAGGTGGGCGAGCTCACGGAACTGGATTCGGAAGCAGAAGAGGCCCAGAACAAGATTATGGCTATCCCAGACCGACTGCTTCAGCAAGCCGAACGTTCTGAAGCTCGTCTAAACCGACGGACAAACGATGAACCAACAGTAGCGGTCTTAACTCGCTGACGAAGACCAACTTTCTGAAAAAACTTAAACCTTTTCGGAACTCACAAGCACCTATACCAATATCTCTTCAATGATAAAGAGATCTGCACCACTTACATAAATTGCCATAGTTCAAGCAAGAAACCAGCCTCGACTCCCAGCCGTTAGATCCGAAGATCTCGAGCAAAGACCTGGCTCACTCTTCAGATCAAAGCGACAACCGATACACATTCGTATCACGTTGCTGAAATCCCAATCGACTATAAAGTCGGTTTGCTGCCTCACGTTCCGGACGAGATGTTAGATCAACAGTAGTCGCACCTGCTGCACGAGCTCGATCCACGGCCTCGCGGTTTAGGGCCTCACCCACGCCACGTCCACGAACGGACTCGTCTACTACCACATCCTCAATCCAAGCACGTAGACCAGTGGGTATACGAAATAAGGCAAGAGTGAGGGTCCCAACAACGACGTTGTCATCCACTGCCACTAGAAGCAAACAAGCTTGTGAAGAAACAATTTCCTGAAGAACTCCTCGATCAGGGAGTAGAGCTGAGGTCGAGAGCTGAGGGACTAGCCGAATCAGTCCTTCAATCAGCTGATCGTTCACTTCAGTTGCCTCATATACCTCAAGCACACCAATAAGTTTACGGCCTCGGAGACAAAGCATTCAATCACGAGCGCGCGTTGCCGTTGCGACGGATACCCTCCCCCTCAATGAGAGCTCCTTTGCCTACACCACACCTTCGCTGGAGTGAGCAACCTTCACTCGAACAGCCCATAGTCTTAGCTGCTTTCGAAGGTTGGAATGACGCTGGTGAAGCAGCAAGCACAGCAGCGCGTTATGTCCGCGATCACTTTGATGCCCGCCAAATTGGTTCTATCGAAGCAGAAGACTTCTTCGACTTCACCGTAGCTCGACCATTCGTGCGCTTGGAGGGTGGTAACCGTTGTATCGACTGGCCATCAACCGATGTCTATGCGGCCACAATCTCCGGCGGGAGTCACGATCTTGTCATTCTGATGGGACACGAGCCCCAGCTCCGCTGGCGCACCTTCGCAGAACATGTCGCCGCTGTTATTGAACGCTTAGGGGCCTGTCGGATTGTGACACTCGGAGCTCTATTAGCTGATGTTCCTCATACACGCCCAGTCCAAATCTTCGGGACCAGCGAAGAACGTGACCTGGCAGAGAGACTAGGTTTGGCCCCATCGAGCTATCAAGGACCAACAGGTATTGTTGGGGTTCTAGGTACCTACCTTCGCGATACAGGTCTCAGCACCTCATCATTATGGGCCAGCGTCCCAGCCTATGTTTCAAATGCCCCATCTCCCAAAGCCGCCTTAGCGCTGGTCGAGAACATCAGCGTCGTACTTGGTGTGCCTTTGCCGAACACGGATCTTCAGATAATGGCGGATGAGTACGAGCGCCAAATTAGCCGCCTGGTCTCGGAAGATCAAAGAACTGCCGAGTTTGTCGAGGAACTTGAAGCTGACTTCGACTCCCAAGAACCCTGTGATCCGCCGTTGACACCCGAGACTAACGAGGTCCGAAACACTTCCGATAATCCGGAATCACTAGTAGCCGAAGTTGAAGATTTTCTCCGTAATAATCCGAACTGACTAATCAACCCCGAACTTCAAACATCAGATTCAGTTGTATTGATCTCTCCGGTATCCCCCCACGGAGGATCTCTGGGCTTATCAAAGCGCACTTCCAGGGATTCTCCCCGAATTGCTGCGAAGGATTCCGCCACCCAGCGTTCCGGGATAATCGTACCCTCCGGAAGATTACCCTCGGCGAAGAACCCCACATCGAGAACCTCCATCGGATGGGGGGCCAAGGAACCACCGGTCATCTCGCAGTGGAAAACTAAGGAATACAGGGGGATCTCAGTAAATCCTAAGCGAAGCCCGTCGAGGATGGCGATGGGCCTAACAACCTCACAATCTATTCCAGTTTCCTCACGTACTTCCTTAACAACTACTTCGGCCGCGGAATACCCCACGTCAGCCCATCCTGTCGGATAAAGCCAATGGCCTGAATCTGAACGCTGCACAAGTAATAGTTCACCAGCGTCATTACCTACAACCGCCCCAACAGTTATTTTCGGGGTGGCATAACCAATAACACCTGATTCGATACTGCCCATCCAGGCACTTACAAAAACATCGGAATCGTACGGTGTCCCTGCCTTAGCGCGAATATCAGCTGCGACCTGTAATACTTCCATAAACCGCTCCCGCTCATAAAGAACTTGAGAAAAAGCGAGACCCGTCCTAGCAATCGCAGCAAGGGACTCCGACCACCGAAGTAAATCTAACTCGGACGGTGCATCAATAGGTTCCATCGGGCTTGACAGTAGGCGATAACAGAGAGAAACGGACCACTCAGAAATCCACTTGGATCCATCTTAAGATCGCTAGTTCGATTTCCGCAAGGTGATCCAGGTCATCTATCTTCCTTCCCCGGGCATCGCGAACATAAAAGGCATCAACCACATCGGATCCCAGTGTCTGCACCCGAGCACTAACTATGTCTAAATCCAACTCAGCAAATGCTCGCGTAATCCTATAAAGCACGCCCACGCCGTCTGGGCACGTAACTTCAAGCACTGTCGCCGATGCCGAAGTACGATTGTCAACGACAACCCTTGGCCTGGCGGGTCGCGCAGACATGGGTGCTATCTGATAAGTCCGGGCACGGTCACCTAAACGTGCGGCTAGAGCTAGTCGCCCAGCTAATGCTCTTCCCACTAAAAGGCGGATTTGCTCCCAATCGGGATCCACACCGAAACTCGATTCAATATGGAAGACCGAGAGGGCTCTCCCTCCCTCAGAGTGAGCAGCAGCTGACACCACACCCATACCATTCAGAGCCAACACACCAGCAACTTTCGAGAAGATTCCCGGCCTATCATCTGTAGCAACCGTCAAAGTCGAACCTTCACCCAAGATTAAAAGCCCTTCAGCCCGTAGCAGCTGCAGTTGTGCCGGCTCGGGGAAAGCTTCACCGATTACATCGCTTAAATCCCCCCCGGCAATTAGATGATCAACGCGAGCAACGAGCTCACCCACTAATTCGGCCTTCCATGAACTCCATGCAGAAGCACCAGTCGCGATGGAATCTGCCTCAGTTAGTGCCCAAAGAAGGGATAACATTTCGCGACTACCAATAGCTTCTGCAACAGCTCGAATAGTGCCACTATCATCCAGATCTCGACGAGTCGCTACGTCGGGTAGGAGTAGGTGATGCTTCACCATTTTCACTAGACAGTCGACATCGGCAACTGAAAATCCCATACGTTTGCCAATAACCGCCACTAATTCCTGCCCGATTTCTGTATGGTCGCCGGGATAACCCTTACCGATGTCATGCAAAAACGCACCAACCAACAAGAGATCCTCTCGTTCGACTCGACCTACGAGAAGCGATGCCTGAGCTGCTGTGACTAATAAATGCCGGTCGACAGTAAAACGGTGGTAAGCATTCCGTTGGGGTCTAGAACGGCACGGCCCCCACTCCGGAAGTAGTGGCACGAATAAACCCATCTGGTCAAGGTCCTCAATCACGGAAACTGCAGGAAAACCAGTCGCAAGAAGACGAACAAAAAGTGCCCGGGCTTCTTGCGGCCAAGGCACTGGCAACGGCGCAGACTGCTCGAATTGCTCGGCAAGATATTCGAGAGCAGGCCGTGACAGAAGAGCGTCGTGGGAGGCAGCGGCGACAGCACACCTGAGAACAATCAAAGGATCGTTTTGAGGAAGAGAACTGCTGAGATGCACAAGACCATCATTAAAGGTAAGGCCAGGTTCAATCTCAATCTGCTGGCGATGACCCATCACGACTTGTCGAATTCTCCTCCTATTCTGACGAGATTTATTAATATGACGTAAGGCTCCATCAAAAATCCAAGCAATACTCCGGCTCGCAGCCGCAACATCTGCCATCAACTCATCAGCATCTTTATAATCAAGCCTCGACGCCACTTCATCCTGGATTTCTAGAAGGAGACGATCACTCCGATTGCGGACAACACGGTGCATCTCTACACGTATCGCTAAAAGAATTTCTGCGGACTTCTTTAAATCATCTGTTTCAGATTCTCTGAGCAACGCTTGATTTATCTCGATCCACCCAAGGGTGTGTACATCTCTAAGCCCACCGCGCGCTTCTTTCAGATCGGGCTCAAGGAGAAAGGCTACTTCGCCAAAACGTTCCTGACGTTCGGAAACCACCTCAACCAGTCGACTGTAGTAGTGCTGCCGACGCAACAACCATTGCTCTCTTCCACGTTGTGCAAGCTCTCTAGCTAAGCCTTCATCCCCAACTATCAGACGGGCACTTAGCAAACTCGTGGCAACATCAAGGCTCTCACAAGCAACGGCAACAATTTGATCTACCGTTCCGACTTGATGACCAAGTCGAATCCCAGAATCCCAGACTGGATACCAAAGTCGATTTGCCAAATCCTGCACGTCTACACCCTGAGCATGAACTAGAGCGACGTCAAGATCACTTCCCGGACAAAGCTCTCGTCGCCCATAGCCTCCAAGGGCCACAAGAGCGGTGCCGATCGGTGCCTCGCCTCTTGCGAAGAGCATGCGGAGATATTCATCGGCCCGATTGGTCTGAGCCTCGCACCAACCAATCCCCTTGAGACCCTCATCGGCGAGAAGATCGTCAACCGTGTATAGCGGCACCCCCGTAGTCTCGGAACTCACTCTCAAATTATGTGCCGTTAATCGTCTCAATATTCAATCACCGCAAAGAAATCAATCTGACATAACTCCAACTGGGGGCTCGTTATATGCCGATTCGGCATGGAGAGACTGGTCGAGTCCCGCCTGTTCCGCTTCGTCCTGCACGCGGATGCCTATCACTGCATCTAAAGCCTTAGCTAATACCAAAGTGACAACAAACGAAAATATTACGACTGACCCCATAGCCACAACATGATCTAAGAACAGCTCGATGCCACCACCAAAAAAGAGACCGTCGTCAAAGGAGCCTCCGGGAATTGCACTTGCATCAGCAAATAATCCAAGAAGTAGTCCACCAACAAGGCCACCCACACCATGGACCGCAACAACATCCAAGCTGTCGTCAAAACCGAAACGAGTCTTAAGTGAAAGGGCCAGGAAACAGACACCACCAGCAACTAGACCAAACACGATCCCCGAGATCCCACCTACATATCCAGCCGCAGGAGTAATTGCGACTAAACCTGCTACCACACCAGAGCATGCACCAAGTGTGGTGGCTTTACCACCCCTGAGACGCTCAACAATCAGCCACCCCAACATGCCCGCTGCAGCACCTAGAAATGTATTAAGTAAAGCCTGCACTGCCTGGCCATTTGCGGCACCAGCAGAACCAGCATTAAATCCAAACCAGCCAAACCAAAGGATTCCCGTCCCAATCAATACCATGGGAACATTGTGTGGCGGCATAGATTCCCTTGGCCAACCTCTCCGTCGACCCAAAACGAGAACCAGTGCCAATGCGGCAACCCCAGCATTAAGGTGAATGGCAGTCCCCCCCGCAAAATCGAGCGCACCATTGCCATGATGCCAACCGCTATAGACCCAGTAGGTCACAGGCGTATAAACCAAAACCAGCCAGAGCGGCACAAAAACAAGCCATGCCGAAAACTTCATTCGATCAGCTACAGCTCCGGAGATAAGCGCTGGAGTAATCGACGCAAAGGTCATCAAGAAGGCCACAAATATCAAGCTCTCTGCATCTCCATTAAGCCCATCCAAACCAATAGCATCAAAGTTGCCGATCCAATCCCCGCCAAAAAACCCACCTCCCCCAGAGCTATTTCCAAGGGTGTATGAGATCAAGACCCAAACAATGGGGACGATGCCAATACACGCCATGTTCATAAGCAACATGTTCAAAACGTTCCTGGATCGGACCATGCCGCCATAGAAAAGTGCCAGGCCAGGAACCATAAAAACTACAAGCGCAGTAGCAGTTAGCATCCATGCATAATCGCCGGAACCCATTATCAATTTCCTCCTATATGACCATCATCGATGTGTCAAGAATGCCTAAGAGAAGTGTCGTTCTCGTCACAGCCATGTTTCAGCTTTGTAAACTAATCAAATCTCGCTTAGATTTCAGGAAACCGTCGAAAAAAGATCGAACGAGGAAGAACCGCATCAAATCCGGCACTGCGGGCTTCTGTAATGGCCTCATTATCAACGTGGGGTGCGAAACCAACTAGTCGTGTTCTAGGACCAGGTCGGAAATTCCAAAAAGCAGACTCGGGGAAACGGGTCAAGTCCACAACATAGAGATCCGCCGACGCCTCAAAGAGCACCAGAGCATCATTAACAAAATCGACTTCAACATTAAATCTGTCTAATCTAGACTGATCCATAAGGTCTGGGATGAAAGCCCGGACATGAAAGGTCATGAAGACGAACCATGGATGTCATTAAGGTTGCCTGAGCGAAAACCCGCAAGGTCAAGGGTGGCATACTTGTAACCAGCAGCGGTTACCACTGACAAAACTGCCTCTCGCATTGCCACTACTTCCGCCAGCCGTTCGACCGGAACCTCAATTCTTGCTGTATCCCCGTAATGTCGAACCCTGAGCTCCCCAAATCCAAGCTGACGCATCCCTGTTTCAGCTCGTTCGACCGTAGAAAGGGTCGAAATGTTAACCGGTGTCCCGTAGGGGACTCTAGAAGCCAGGCAGGGACCGGCCGGCTTATCCCAAGTACGTAAACCAAGAAACCGAGATTGCTCTCGGATTTCAGCTTTTGTAAAACCAGCCTCCAGTAAAGGAAATCGAGCACCTCGTTGAGCCGCTACTCTCTGCCCTGGCCGGTGATCGCCAAGATCATCAACATTGACTCCCAAAAGAACTGTCGCTCCCTGACGTTTCGCCAAAGGCTCTAGAATATCCATAAGAGCACCCTTGCAATAGGCGCACCTTTCTAAATCGTTCTTCTGGTATTCGGCTGATTCCATCTCCAAGCTATGAACTGTTTGCCAGCGAAGATTCCACTCCTTGGCCAAGGTGGAAGCTTCCTCGCGTTCTGTCGCCGCAAGCGATGGGGAAACAGCGGTAACCGCCAAAGAACGGTCGCTACCGAGTGTGGCATTGGCCATATAAGCGAGAAAGGCCGAATCGACACCTCCAGAGAATGCGACCACAACTCTGGGGAACTGGTCGAGAATATTTTGTAGCTGCTCAAGAGACGAAGAAGTACTAGTCGCATTGTCTCTATACATCTCTACCTACCCGGATCAGTGCCCTAAGCGCTGGAGAATCTCTTCAAGTGTCGAGACCAACCCCATATAAAACGGCCCAAATTCGGCGTACACCGCGGATGCCCGATCATAGCGCATGCTGTAAACAACATCTTTAAGATCATCAGGCCGTTGACCAAAAAGAGTAACGCCCCACTCGAAGTCATCAATACCAGTAGAAGCCGTAATCAATTGAACGATACGGCCCGAGAATGCACGCCCCGAAAAGCCGTGCTCTCTCATTAGCTCACTTCGCTCTTCAAACGGAAGAGTAAACCAGTTATTTGACTCTCCCCGACGTTTCGACATGGGATAAAAACACCATGCAGGCTTACCTGCAGGTGGTAGCTGTGGGTACAGACGCGCCTCCTTCATTTCCTCAGAGATGCCAATCGCATACTCAGAAATCTCTGTGAGAGACAAGTAACTGTCCACAATCTTGACTCCAGAAAGGGCCACACCAGTCTGACAATCACGCAAGACCCATAGATCCTCACAGATCACCATCAACGCTAAATCCGCTTTGTGACCCAGTACTGCAACTGGGATTACCTGGGCACCGTTCAATTGAGCTTTTTCTATTGCTAATACTAAATTACTTGGCTCCAACTCAGGATCGACTCGACCAAACAAATGGAGGACTCCAACTCCGTCCTTTGGGGTAACCGGTTGGCTCATTCCTACAAGCTTACGGAACTTAAGGCCAGGAACATGCCTCTCAAGAGAAGCCCTTCACTCCAAAAGTCTGCAATCAAAAACTGGTATAGAAATTTAGATTTTCACCTCGAGCGAACCCCGCTAATTGGATACCTGCCGCTTCCGCGGTATCCACTGCAAGGGCGGATGGCGCGCTAACTGCAACTAGAACGCCAAATCCACCGGCCCAAGCCTTTTGTACCATCTCGAAGGATGCCCGACCACTTACCCATAATCCTAGGTCCGATGCCGGTAAAGATCCGTCAAGATGGAGCCGCCCTATGATCTTGTCCACGGCATTGTGACGTCCAATATCCTCTCTAAGCAAAATCGGCTCCCCCGACCGGTTAAATGCTGCAGCTGCGTGCACCGCGCCAGTGACAGAAAACAATTCCTGGCGACCCACCATCCGATCCGCCAAACCTAGAAGTGTTTCCCCTTCAAATGGTTCAGTGTCGAGCCGATTCAATCTGTCGCACAACTTCTCAATGGCCTGTACTCCGCAAATACCACAAGATGAAGATGCGGGACCAAGGCGGGGATTCGGTGAACCAGCAGTACCACCTGTGTCTACATTTACTTCGTTGAACTCTTGGGCCATAGCGGAACTCGAACCGCAGTACCGGATGAATCTGATAGCTGCTTCTTCTAACATCCCTTCGGTTGCCAGAAGACCGACCGCCAACTCGAAATCATCACCAGGAGTACGCATGGTAGTTGCCACAAGTTCGCCATCGAGGCGAACGGACAGAGGTTCCTCAACAATTAACTGATCCTGCAACTGCCGGGATCCACTACTACCCAAATGTTTGGTTAGTACTCGCCGCGTTTGTCCTCGGCTCACACCCTGGCTCTCAATCTACGTTTTCTGCCAACAACTATCTACCGCTTAGAATCACAGTAAGACAAAAAAACCTGCTAGCACCAATCGCTGAAGGGTCAGAAGTCCATATCCGGCATTCCAGCACCGGCACCCTCTTCAGGGGCATCGGCGATAACCGCTTCGGTAGTAAGAAAAAGGGCAGCAATGGAAGCCGCATTCTGAAGTGCCGATCGGGTTACCTTCGCAGCATCGATTATTCCAGCCGCGATTAAATCTTCATAATCACCTGTAGCCGCGTTCAGGCCGTTGGAACCTTCCAATCCACGAACCCGCTCAACAATTACGCCACCCTCTAGACCTGCGTTAACAGCAATCTGGTTGAGTGGACTCTCTAGAGCCCGCGCAACAATGCGAGCACCAGTCGCCTCATCAGCAGATAGGTTTTTAGTCACTGACTCAGCAGCAGCCTGTGCACGAAGTAGGGTTACGCCACCACCAGCTACAACGCCCTCTTCAATTGCAGCCTTGGTCGTGCTAACAGCATCTTCTATTCGATGCTTCTTTTCCTTCAATTCGACTTCGGTGGCTGCACCAACTTTTAGGACAGCAACACCGCCTGACAACTTAGCGAGACGCTCCTGAAGTTTCTCTCGGTCATAGTCAGAATCGGTATTCTCAATCTCTGCTTTTATCTGACTAATCCGACCGTTGATATCGGCTTCCCCACCAGCACCCTCAACAATCGTAGTCTCATCCTTGGTAACCACGACCTTCCGAGCACTCCCCAACATATCTAGGGTCACATTCTCGACCTTAAGGCCAACTTCTTCAGTAATCACCTGGCCACCAGTAAGGATTGCCATGTCTTGAAGCATCGCCTTTCGGCGATCACCAAAACCAGGAGCCTTCACAGCTGACGCATTAAACGTACCGCGGATTTTGTTTACGACAAGAGTTGCAAGTGCCTCGCCCTCTACATCTTCGGCAATAACCAAAAGCGGCCGCCCCGATTGCATCACCTTTTCGAGTACAGGAACAAGATCACGAATAGCCGAAATCTTGGATCCGACAAAGAGCACGTAAGGATCCTCAAGCACTGCTTCCATGCGCTCAGGATCAGTCACGAAATATGGAGAGATATAGCCTTTATCAAAGCGCATGCCCTCGACAAGGTCCATCTCAATACCAAAAGTCTGCCCTTCTTCAACAGTAATGACGCCATCTTTACCAACTTTGTCAATAGCTTCAGAAATCATGGATCCGATTTCTGGATCAGCCGCAGAAATCGCCGCAACGTTGGCAATCTGTTCCTTGTCACTGGAAACATCCACTGCACCATCAAGAATGGACTCGACAGCAGCATCCACCGAAGCTTCAATACCCTTCTTTACCGACATCGGATTTGCACCAGCAGCTACATTGCGGAGACCTTCGTGCACCATCGACCAGGCAAGCACAGTGGCTGTTGTTGTACCATCACCAGCTACGTCATCAGTCTTCTTCGCAACCTCTTTAACCAAATCCGCACCAATCTTTTCGTACGGATCCTCCAATTCGATTTCCTTAGCAATCGACACACCATCATTGGTTATGGTCGGAGCACCCCACTTCTTCTCAAGTACAACATTGCGACCCTTAGGGCCAAGCGTGACACGAACAGCATCGGCCAACTGATTCATACCCTTCTCTAGGGCACGCCGAGCTTCCTCGTCGAAACTGATGATCTTCGCCATTAAGGGAAACCTTTCTTTAGTTAAGAAACCGTAGACCGCGGCGCTTGAACTTGGATTCGCGGCTCTAGCACTCTCACTTCGCGAGTGCTAATCAAACCAGCGTCGGGAGCGAATCACAACCTCAAAGAGGTCCATGCTAAATCCTTCAACCAAAACTACTAGCAGACCCTGCAATCCTTGTATCAGAACAAACTGTGAGAGCTAACAACCTCCGGCAACAGCCGGAACAATCGAAACCACAGCTCCCTCAGTCACCGGAGTTCCCAAACCATCTAGAAAACGTATGTCTTCATCACTTACAAAAACATTTACGAATCGGCGCAACTCCCCTGACTCATCAAGGATCCGAGCCGAAAAACCTGGATAGGAAAGCTCTAACGAAGTAAGCGCCTCTCCTACAGTCTCACCTTCCACCTCAATCGTCCCCGCGCCTTCCGTGAGTGGACGCAAAGTAGTAGGTATCCGAACTGTTACCACCATGACATAGCTCCATATAGTCGTCGACCAATATGCAAAATCGAATTAATTTCCAAAAATCTACCGAACTAGACAGTAAATCAGCGGACTAAAGAAGATACCAACTCACTTACCACTTCCGAGACACAGTCCACCACCTGGGTAAAGGGTCTCTTTTCGCCAAAACGCTCAGTAAGAGAGACTGCATCTGACCGGTCCGAAACATCCGGATGGATTCGGCCGGCTATAACTCGAACCGGTAAGTTAATCGCAGCGGCATAAGCAGAGACACCCCCAACCACTTTCCCTTCGTAGGAACTGATATCGAGTTGACCTTCACCCGTTATGAGGAGATCTGCATCATCTATAATCTCATCAAGCCGGAGTTCTTGCGCGATTAGGTCAACTCCTTCTACTAAATCAGCTCCGATGGCCGCAAGTCCGCCAGCAAGTCCGCCAGCAGCTCCAGAGTAAGCCAGGCCACTTATATCTATTCCAAATTCATCGTGGTACTGCTGTGCTAAACGGACAAGCCGACGACGTAACATCTCCACCTGCGAAGCCGAAGCCCCTTTCTGAGGAGCAAATCTTTGCGCTGCATCTAAAAACTGGGTCCGAACATCACACGCCACAATCAGCTCTATGCCGCGGTAACGCGAGAGAGATCCCATAGCTCGAATAGCGCCAAGGCCGCCATCCGTGCTAGCTGAACCACCTAAAGCAACAACTATCCGCTGAGCTCCCGATTCGGCGGCCTCTTTTATAAGTTCACCCGTTCCAGCAGTAGTTGCCTGAAGAGGATCATTGTTTTCCGGACCTCCCGCCAATAAGAGCCCGGATGCCCGAGCCATCTCAATCACTGCTGTCTGTCCATCAAACCTCCATTCTGCTCCAATATGAGTACCTAAAGGACCCGTCACCGTTGATTGCCGATTTGGTCCGCCTAGGACCTCTAGGGTTCCTTCTCCCCCATCAGACATCGGAACCGCCGTAGCTTCTACCCCGACTGCATTCGCCCCCCGGACCATCCCAGCAGCTATCTCATGAGCGGTTGCAGTCCCACGAAACTTGTCTGGAGCCATTACTACCCGCATGTTGAATGCTCGAACTCAGCGGGAATGGATTCGGCCATCAGCACCAAGAATTACAACAATGTCAGCCACCTCAAGCCGTTCAAGAGCATTATCGGCCACCGCTAAGCCAGTCGGTGGAATCTGCGACAATAGGTCTGGGCTCTCCGGCACCAAGAGCTCCATAACAGCACGAGCCTCATTGACCATTCCCGGCCGAAAGTAAATCATTGAGATATCTGTGAGTTGGGCATTGGCAGGTGGCAACGTTGCATAGCCCTTGGGTACAAGTAATTCGGTCACTGACCCTGCAGCTCTCGCCGTGCCAGACCCGTTAGCTACTAAAATCTGAACCTCACTTGGCGGTTCAGTCACTGCTGGAAAAAGGCTAGCTGTTCCCGATTGCGACTCTTCATCCTCACCAGTCGGCGCAACATCGGCCGTCATTTCATCTGAAGTCGTGTCACCCGATCCGTCCGAAACAGAAGGTTCATTAGCGGACTCCCCATCTACAATTTCCTCACCCGACGTCGAACCTTCCTCAGCTTCGCTAGCACTACCTAGATCTGCAGTGGATGTCGGCGAAATCAACTGCTCAGAAACTATTTGAGTTCCTTGATCCAGACCCCGCCAAAGTAGCACCACCCCAAGAACTACAGCGACAATAATTAAAAGCAAAGCGCGCGGTGCGGCCGCATTGTTACTTGGCCCAAACCCACCGCCGCCACGACCTGAAGCCATCAATTACCTTCTTTCTCGTTGACCAACAATTCAACCCGAGCCTTTCGGCGTCGCTCACGTTGACGACGTAGACGGCGGACCACCATTGGGTCGTGAAGCAAAGCCTCGGGGGAATCAAGTAATTCATTTAATAACTGGTAATAACGTTCTACAGACAATTCAAGCTGTTCGTTGATAAGCCCGTCTTTTGGAACATCAAAAGTCCACCAAGACTTCTCAAAATCTAGTATCGCCCGGTCACGTTCAGTCAAAGCCATAACGCGATCATCCCCTCCCTGTGCTCAGAGTGCAAGCACCCCACAAAAAACCAGATCAATAAAGTGGCAAAGTTCTAGACCAATCCCCGCCAGTTAACTTCAAGGGGACGTACGCTCGCCAGTAGTAAACCTGCCCGAGTAGCTCAGTTGGCCAGAGCAGGCGCCTTGTAAGCGTCAGGTCGTCGGTTCGAATCCGACCTCGGGCTCACTATCTGCAGCCAAGTGCATCCCACCAAACTCTAAATCACTAAGTTCTGGTCGAACGATGTCTAGCGACTTCAAACAACGCCACAGCAGCAGCAGCAGAAACGTTCATAGAAGAAAGCACACCTCCTAGGGGGATGTAAGCAACCGTGTCACACCGTTCGCGGACTAACCGTGAAAGTCCCTTACCCTCAGCGCCCAGGACCAAAGCGACCGGGCCATCGAGTACTACAACATCATGGATGTCATCCTGGGCAGTCGCATCCAACCCCACCGACCAAATACCTAATTGTGATAAACGCCCTAGCGCTTTAGGGAGACCCGAAATAGTAGCTAGACGCAAATGCTCAACCGCTCCAGCAGCAGCTTTAGCAGCTGCTGCTGTAACCATCGTGGCCCTGTGTCTTGGCAGTAACACACCCGTTACACCGGCACACTCTGCAGAACGAAGAATGGCCCCAAGGTTACCCGGATCCATAATTCCATCAAGGAGAACCAAAAAAGGTGGAGCCGCATCATCTGATAGTCCTTCAAAAAGCCCTTCAAATCCATAATCTTTAAGCGGGGCGGCAAATGCGATTACCCCCTGTGGGGCGTCAGAATGTGCCATTGAAGTAAACTTGTGGCGGCTGACCTCACGAATTGTGACGTGATTCTCATCCGCCAAGTCAACTATGTCGTCAAGGATCGGAGCACTGGTCTGACCGGCAGCAAGAATGATTTCTCGTGTGGGTCGTGCCCCAGCTACTAACAGTTCACGAACAGCATGACGTCCTTCAATCTGCCCACCGCCTAGACCCTTTGGACGGGTTTCAGAATGAGGTCTTCGCTGGGTACTGCCCCTCTGCCCTGACGACTGGCGGGATCTCCTTGGAGTTCCCTTTCGTCTGCCGCCGCGGGGGTCGCCAGTCATTGCCGTTTCACCAAGACAACTGCCAAACAGGACATACCTTCTCCACGACCAAGAGAGCCCAGCCCCTCGGGCCGGCGCCCAGTCACCCGAACAGATCCACCAAGAACGCTGCCGAGACGCCTTTCCATCTCGTTTCGGTACAAAGAAAGTGAGGGAGACTCCGCAATAACCGAACAGTCAAGATTAACGACCTCCCAACCTTCGGCATGTAGTACAGAAACGGTTTCAGCTAGAAGGGACATGCTGTCGGCATCAATATATTGCTCATCAGTATCTGGATAGCACTCCCCAAGATCCCCTAGCCCCACGGCACCTAGTAAGGCATCCATACATGCATGGGCCACAAGATCTGCATCACTGTGCCCTACGAGACCGGGCCCGTCGAACTGGACTCCGGCAAGAACCATCTTCCGTTGGGGATCTTCAGAAAAAGCATGAATGTCGATCCCCTGGCCAATCCGAAATTCAACCACCGCGATTCTCCAAGAACTGTCTTGCCGTAAATAAATCGATCGGCCAAGTAATCTTGATATTTTCGGCTTCACCCTCCACCATCACGACAGTCCCGCCATTTGCTTCAACCAATGTCGCTTCATCATTAGCCTCACCGTTATGCGAAAGTGCATCTCGTAAGATCGCCGCGGGAAATCCCTGAGGTGTCTGAACTATAAATAAACCCTCACGATCAACGATGCCATCAGCACTCCGCAATGAATCACTCACCTGCACTCCTGGAACAACAGCCTCCGCGCCACCCTGTACCGCGTTCACAACACATTCGAAGAGATGTCTACTAGCTAACGGCCTTGCACCATCATGAACAAGAACGATGTTTGCGCTATTCGGCACTGCAGCCAATCCGGCGCGAACTGATTCAGTTCGAGTGGCACCTCCGGCAACAACCACATCCACCATTTCGCCTGCAAAGTGAGAAGAAACACTAGCAACTAGTGAAGGAGTTGTAACCACTACAATCCCCTTAGATCCGGAGGCAGCGTCAATAGAGCGCTCGAGCACTGTGCGCCCAGCTAAATCAGCCAGCTGTTTGTCCGTCCCGAAACGCTCCGCACGCCCTGCAGCTACGATAATCGTCCATGTGCTCAAGAGGTTTGTCACCAATTCTTTAACGTTTTAGTCTGTCCGAAAGCGCCCATATCACTAGCATGGCGAATCAATATGCCTGACACCACCTTATTCCGAGATACTAAATTGTTTGCCGACCTTCCAGAGTCGGCACTCACTTCGATCGTAGAGGCGTCAGTACACAGAGAACTACGCCGCGGCGATGTGATTTTTAAAGAAAATGCCGAATCACACGAACTCTACATTGTGTCCTCAGGACGCATCGCTATTGTCAATAAGTCCTTCGACCGACGCGAATCAATGGTCGCTCTTATGGAATCGGGCGACCTATTCGGTGAAATGGGTCTTTTCGATGGTCGCGGACGCTCCGCCGATGCCCGTGCCTTAGAAAATTCTTCGATAGTCGTCATCCCCTATGGACCTGTGCGCAAACTTTATGAAGACGACCCAAATCTCCTTTGGCGCGTTGTAACTATGTTGGCAGATCGCCTACGTAATACTGACGAAGCTCTAGCCGACTCTGTTTTCCTTGACGTGACTGGCCGCACAGCTAAACGTCTACTAGAACTGGCAGGCGAAGCCGAAGATTTTTCTCTACCAATAACCCAAGAAGAACTTGCGGGCATGGTGGGAGCCTCTCGGGAACGAGTCAACAAGGCAATCTCCTCATTCATCCGCCTTGGTTGGATAAAGCAAAACGACCGAAACTACCGCATTACGAATCGCGAACAATTAACAATCCGGGCACGTTAACTGAATACCTGCATTCCATCAATCCGAAAGCCAATCAAGCACCCGGACCCAAGCGTCCGCAGCATCATCGGGACGGTGTGCGGGTCGAGATGGATCGTGGACAAAGCCATGTTCGGCTCCCTTGTACCGGATCACTTTCACTCCTAAATCCTCCAGTTCGTCTACATGATCTGGTGGGGTCCACACATCATCAGTCCCAACAATTGCTAGAACCGAGCTGACCTCTCCCATCCTCAATAGATCCAGAGGTTCTCTCTGTCCTACCCCAAGCCAAGATTCTGGAACACGTATCATTCCGTAAAACGAACAGTGCCGCCGAAAGTAACCCGCAGGCACTGATTTAAGAACATACATCCCGCCCATACAAAACCCAATGACATCAGTAAATTCAGCTCCAGTAGCACGAGCGGCAGCAAAAGCATCGTCGGAAATCCGGTTATCGCAGAGGTCCGCTGCGGCTGCAAGGCGTTCATCGACCCTAAGGTTTTCACCATCTGGATATAGCTCGAATGCACAAACCGACCATCCCTGTTCTTGAGCAATTCGGTAAACAAGATGATCAAACAAGGGACGCAGCCCCATAACGTCGGGTATTACGACCAGACCATGTTTTGACCGACCAGATTCTGGATGGACAAGTTCAGCGGCTGTTCCCGATGGAAGTCGAATACGCATATAACACTTTTGCACAGTTGTAGAAAATTCTCGACAAAAACTTTTCAGAATTTGGCAGATAATAATTACGTTATTAAGCCAGAAACTTCAGCGGCCTCCACGAGGGAACGAACCCGAATAATCTCCATACCGTTTGGACCATCTGGCCCAGATCCAGGAAGAATGGCTCGGGTAAAGCCAAGTTTTTTAGCTTCAAAAAGTCGTCGCTCTAGATGTGCTACCTGACGAAGCTCTCCACCAAGTCCCACTTCACCACAAGCCACTAAATCAGAGCTAAGCCGTCGACCAGTAAGAGATGAAATTACCGCAAGCGCCAACGGTAAATCCGCTCCCGGCTCCGTAACCTGGGCACCCCCTACAGCTGTTGCATATACGTCAAGTCCACCCATTTCCAATCCAACGCGGCGATCAAGAACTGCGAGAAGAAGGGCAAGTCGTCGGGAGTCAACACCCTGAGATGAGCGTCGGGGATGCGGTGTCGTCGACCGAACCACAAGCGCCTGAAGCTCAACAAGTAGCGGGCGCCGACCTTCTATAGATGGAAGAACGGCCGAACCAGGAACATCGGTCACCCGGTCAACAAGAAAGAACCCGCCGGGATCTTCTACTCCAACCAAACCGCGTTCGGTCATCTCGAACAATCCCAAGTCGTCAGTAGGACCAAACCGATGTTTAGTTACCCGAAGCACTCGCAAAGCATGGTGTCTTTCTCCCCCCAGATCGAGAACCGTGTCTACGGCATGTTCAAGCACCTTAGGACCAGCAACCGCACCATCTTTAGTTATATGCCCAACTAATACCACGGAAATACCGCGATTTTTAGCTTCATCAATCAAACGACTTGTGCACACTCTCAACTGGTTAGGCGAACCGGCAAGACCACTATCGTCGGGATCATACAAAGTTTGCACCGAATCTATGACAAGTAAATCTGGCTCCAACTGCTCCAAATGTCGAATCAATTTCCCAAGCTGGGAATCTCCGACATACCACAGCTTGTCGTTACATGAACCTAGACGCTCTGCTCGAGTGCGAATCTGAGCTGCTGACTCCTCACCACTGACAAGAAGAACATTACTACCTGACCGAGCCATCTCTATCGCAACTTGAATAGTAAGGGTTGACTTACCGATGCCAGGCTCACCAGCCAGGAGAGTCACCGAACCGGGAATTAAACCACCGCCTAAGGCCCTATCGAACTCGGGTAGTCCGGTAGAAATTGGTTTCGCAGACAGTAAATCAATCTCAACAAGGGGTACCGCTTCAAGAGATTCTGCACCAGATATTTCACTCAATCCATTTGTCTCCAAGAGCGTGTTCCATTGCCCACAACTCGGGCAGCGGCCAATCCAGCGAGGCTGACGAAAACCACACTCAACACAAGAAAAAGGGACGGACAAGCTTTTCCTTTTAGGAATTCGCCCATACGAATTGACCTTAACCACCATGTCTGATCCCAATCTTTCAGCTATAAGACACAAAAGAAGCTGCTGTG